>Ga0187859_10002445_pt1 | contig 11654 bp, 11 predicted proteins | sample June2016WEW_10_1_2_FD_133019 | JGI IMG/M metagenome (GOLD analysis project Ga0187859, IMG submission 133019) | Peatland microbial communities from SPRUCE experiment site at the Marcell Experimental Forest, Minnesota, USA - June2016WEW_10_10 | ecosystem: Environmental > Terrestrial > Soil >... | reverse complement strand
CACGGCTCAGCGCATAGGTCGTGTACTCTGGCGGTGCCAGCATGCTGAATCGCGCCAATGCTGTGAGTCCAGCTCGCATAGCGCCTTCCAAGCCAGAGGCGCGGCGGATAAAAAGCCGCTTGCTCACCGGGCTGCGGAGAAAGGGCAGAGCCTTCTCCCATATCTCTTTTCGGCCTCCAACGAAACGCAGACAACGCTCCCGGCCGCGGACCGTGACTTCAGCAAGGTTCGCCGCCTCCAACTCGTCAAAGGCGCGGGTCATTGTCATGGCCGAGTATCCCAGTTGCGGAGCTAGTTCGGCAGGAATCAGCACCTGCCCTGCATCGCGGAGCAACGCATGGAGGACGACAACCTGCGTGGACGGGCTGAAGGTGGGAGCCTCCTCGCGGATTCTGCGGAAGTGCTCGCGCAAATCAATCGCCAGCATGGGCAGGTACATCTGGTTGCCTGGAACAATAAACGGAACCTTCTGTTCGATCAACCGCTTCCTGTTGTACGCCGTCACCTGCGCGCGGACATAGATCAGGTCCGCTTGCTGCCTGGCCTGGAGCATGTCCATGTGCTTGCGTACCGTTGCCGGCGGTTGCTCCTCGGGGTTGGAATCAATGATGAGAAGGGCGCGCAGTCCGAGCAGTTCCGCCTGCGCGAATTTGTACCTCTCCCTGAGGACGGGCGGCAAATTGCCTGCTCCTCGCCAAGGCGCAGTCTTCACCGTGGCGCCCAGGGCGTCGTGAACATAGCGCTCGAGTTCCTGGAGTTCGGGTTGCACCTGCGGCTCCGTCACAATGAATATGCACGATAACATAGCACATGTGATCGTGCATTTCAAGTGTTATGTTGACAAGCGGCGCACTGCTGCACGATCAGCCCATCGGCCTCATGGTGTGCACACACTTTACCCGCAAAATACCGAGGGGTATTCACGGAGAGTCGGGGGACATTGATTGCTGTGTCACCTTTCAGGGCAAAGCAGATCTCCGCAGCCACGTAGGGCAGCGCGCGAACGAGGATGACCGGCTTGGACTCATCAAGATCGTCGCACGCAGCAATGGTCCCATTCTTGGCGCGAGCATCGTAGGGGAAGGAGCGGTAGAAACCATCACCGAGATCGCAATCGCTATGCGCAATATGCTAAAGCTCGCCGACCTGACCGCGACCAACAAGCCCTACCCAACCTACTCAACCGGCGTGCAACTGTTGGCCACATAGATGCCTGCCGAACACGCTTTCTCCGGCATGTCTCGCAGAATTCTTCGCGGATTGTCCGCACTTTGGCGCTAGCAGTTAAGCCCGCGCCGTTTGAAGAAACTGCGCTCTCATGCTTCCTCCGCATCGCCCATTCCTGCGGCGGAGATGCCAATAATCTGGACGTTCGCAGAATTACGTCGACTGTGGCTGCGCCGTTGTGCGCAGATACGGTTTCACCGTCTTGTAGCCGGGAAAGAGCTTGTCGGCTTCCTCATTGGATACGGCGCCGGTGATGATGACGTCGTCGCCCTGACGCCAGTTCGCGGGAGTTGCCACACGATGCTTCGCGGTCAACTGAATGGAGTCAAGCACGCGGATGATCTCATCGAAATTGCGCCCGGTCGTCATGGGATAAGCCAGAGTGAGCTTGATGCGCTTGTCCGGTCCGATGACGAATACGGTGCGCACAGGTGCGTTGATGGCGGGTGTGCGGCCTTCAGAAGTGTCGCCGGCATCCGCTGGAAGCATGTCATAGAGTTTGGCGATTTTCAGCTCGGGGTCGCCGATCAACGGATAGTTCACGGCGTGGCCGCCGACTTCCTGGATGTCCGAGGCCCATTTGCTGTGGTTCGAAACGGGATCGACGCTAAGACCAATGACCTTTGCGCCACGTTGCGCGAATTGCTTTTCGAGGCCGGCGACCGCACCCAGCTCGGTTGTGCAGACGGGTGTGAAATCTTTGGGATGAGAGAAGAGCACAGCCCATCCGTCACCTATCCACTCATGGAAGTGAATAGGACCCTGGGTAGTCTCGGCGGTGAAGTCTGGAGCAATATCGTTGATACGCAGTGACATTTCGGCATTTCCTCCTGGGGAGTATCCTGATTTTATTCGTGGAATAGACCGCAAAATCAAAACCCACCCAGCCGGTCGGCGCTGGGTGGGTTCTGGGTGACTGTCGAAGCCTGGCTCGATTCCCCTAGATACACACCCGCAAGGCGCGTGACCGACAGCAGCGCAGACTCATGCGGGTTGGAGAGAATCCATTCATTCGTTCAGCACAATGCGCGGTCGCGCATCTCTTGCAACGGAACCAGCCTAGAGCTTTCGGCAAAGCCGTGTCAACTAGCGAATCAACGTAATAGCTTGCAGCGGTCCCTGCTTTCAGCTTGTTAAGGCTCGCGGTCCTCGCTGACTTGAAAACGAAAATCACAGAAAGTCGCTCCTTGCATGATGGTTTGCGTCCGCTCCAGCGTGATGCTTGCATTGAAACCTTCGATAAACGCCGCATCGCGACTGCACGAAAGGACACTCCCAAGTTCCGGGATCCCAAGGCCGCGATAGAGTTCAGCATACTTGCACTCTGTCACGTCAAAGCTCAGAGTCTTGTCGTCTTGATTCAGGATTCGAAGTTGCAGAGCGCCGCTACGGCTCCAGGGTTCTATTGCTTTGCCATAGGACTCAAGATCGTTCGTTCCCAATCGCTCGGCCAGTTCCTTGCCCTGCTGGCGCGCAATCTGAGTGATCGTCGTGCGGGTAATTTCAATGACTTCGTTACGCCCGAATTCATTCCCGAGAGCGTCCAGAATGGGAGAGAGGATTCGCGCCTCAATTTCGCGGCGCTTCAATACGCCAATCTCGTTCAGTTAGATGTCGCTGCTCATGGACGGTTCCTCCTGCAGGGATCTCTCAGCTTCCCGCGTCACATTGCAGGTCGAGGGCGAAGTAGCCGTATCTGTCATGCGCGATTCCTTCCCAAATCGGGGTCTCGGCTGCATCCGATTCAATGCGGCAACCTTGGTCGAAGGAGTCCATAGAACCAGGTACCCAACAGAGCGCTCAAGACCGCTACTGCCATCACAGACACGCCGCTACCGACAAGCGCGAAGAGGGGCCCTGGGCACGCTCCTGTTAGTGCCCATCCCAACCCAAAAATCGTCCCGCCGACCGCGTATCGCGCAACAGTCCCCAGCGTCTTCCTTGGAATCGCAATAGCCTCTCCTGAAGCGGAGGTCAGCCCTGAATTCTTGATAAGGAAGATCGAAACTGCAGCCATTGCGATGGCGGAGCCGATAATCCCGTACATACGAAACGACTGGAATCGGAACATCTCCTGGATGCGGAACCAGGACAAGACTTCGGCGCGTGTGAGTACGATGCCAAAAGCTATGCCGAGCAACAGGTAAACCAGAAGAAACACCGGCCTGCCTTCCGCTTTGCCGGAGCCCTCTTTCTCGATTTGTAGTTTTGTCGTCATGGCTTTCAGAGCAGGTGCGGCAGAATGAAAAACGTTGCGGCCAGGCCTCCTGCAAAGAAGCCGAGGACGGCGATCAGCGAGGGTAACTCGAAGTTAGCGAGGCCGGAGATTGCATGGCCCGACGTGCATCCTCCAGCATAGGCGGTGCCGAAGCCGACCAGGAATCCTCCCACAATTACGGACACAAACCCACGCAGTGTGAACAGGGCCTGCCAGGTGAAGATTTGATGCGGTGCTACGCCGGAGAGGTCGTGAATGCCTAGTTGGGCTAGTGCAGCTTTTGTCGCAAGCGAAATGGCGATGTCGTGCGGCGGTGCCCAATGAGAAGCGAGAAAGCCGCCGATAAAGACTCCCGCCAAGAAGACGAGATTCCAGAGTCCGGCGCTCTTCCAGTTATAGCGAAAATACTCCAGCTTAGTCGGGACCAATGCCGAACAGATATGGCGCAGGTTGCTGGAGATTCCGAATACCTTGTTACCGACGAGCAGCAGCGCCGGAACAAAGAGTCCAATGACCGGACCCGCTACATACCACGGCCACTCGCTGAAAAACCATGCTGCCATAGAAATTACCTCTTCTTGCGCACACTACTTCTTGTTCTTGCTCCAACCAAAGCTTACCTGAACGGCGTTCTGATACATGCTCAGGTTTGCGTCTCCCCCGCCGGCACTCGGCGGTATCGAATTGACTCCATTCACTTGGCCCTGGAAAGCATGAATATAGGCAACGTTGATTTCCTTTCCGCTCTTCAGCGTCAAAGTGGCGCCGGCATGGAGGTGGTCCCGGGTGACGGCGGGAGCCAGCAGATCGAAGAAGGTCTGCGTGCCGTCAAAGGGAAGCCCAGCATGGTTGTAGCCCCCGCGAATGGTCAAGGCCGAATTCAATTTGTAGTCGAGGCCGGTCTTGATCACCGTGCTGTCGTGCCACCCAAAGCCCGGGCCATTGGCGGCGCCAAGAGGAGCCTGGTTTGTGTCGGAGTTTGCCACCGACTTTACCTGGCCGTAGAGAATTCGCTCGGCGTCGAATTGCACCGTAGCCTTGGGATGGATCTTGACTGCAACACCTCCGGCAAAGTTTGCCGGGATGTCGAATTTGCCGCCTTCGGCAAACAATCCGCTGTAGCGGGAGAACCTGCTGGCGTAAGTCCGGCTTTGATAGGTTGCACCCACATTGAGCCACCGGCTCAACTCGCCGATCCACCCTACACGTACGCCACCTCCGAACGAATTGGAGTAACCGGAATTGGTGACATGGGAGGGGGCGCTCGATTCGTTGGCATTGGCGAAATTCTGCAATCCCTCGGCTGAAAACCTTTGATAGGCAATGTTCGCTGCAACGCCGAAGGAGTTGTGCGCGCCCGCCTTGTAGGCCAAAGTGGGTGAGATAAACAACTGCTCCAGGTCAACGCCTCCGCGGGTGCTGCCAAGCAGAGGAATCGGCTTGGTGTACGAGGTATTCAACCCGCCGTTGCCATAGAGCGCCACGCCCACTGCGACGTTGGGCCGAAGCTGATGGCTGTACCCCAGCTCAGGCAGGAAGAAATCCTTCACGCGGCTGGCATCGTACGTTCCATTCACGTCGGGATATCCTGGCGGCAGTTGGTTGCCAACGATCGTCCCGGAGCGGATTGGACGAAACAGCGTCAGTCCCAAATCGATGCGGTCACCGACGAAGATCAGCCCGGCGGGATTGGTAGCACCGGCGAGACTATCGCCCGGCAACGCAACTCCGGCTCCACCGCGCCCCTGTTGCTTGGCTCCATAGCCGGTCAAGAAATACCCGTCCGTAGCAAAGGACGAATCCACCACCACAAGCGAGGCAACCAGTACTACCAGAATTCTTTTTGCAATGTTCTTCATCAAGGCGATCTCCCTAGAGTTGAGTTGCGTTTTTCCCGCCAGCGATTTTCTGAATCATGGCTCGACACAAGCAATCAATCACTCGGCTGAACAGTGCAGGGTTTTCGAAAGTCCTGCGCCACTACTTCTCCAGCCGAAGCCGTGTTGGGGCTATCTGATGTTGGCTGTATTGAGGATTCATCTGCCTCGGAGCGAAGCAAACATGAGTTGGTCTTCGTCTTTAAGTGCGTAAAACGGAAAACCCACCAGCCGGATGAACTTCCAGCGGTGGGCTAAATGGCTTCTTTAGCTAAACTAAGGCCTCAATCGATTCGGCCTAGCCTCCCCATGCCAGAACACATCCTGCCGCGCGTACAAGCGCCGCAACAGGCCGGACACACTCTTGTGTTCTGTTGGGTCATCGACATAGTTTGTAGCGTACAAAAGGGCCTCCCCGATGTCAAGGTCTTGAGTCCATTATGTCTTGAGTCCTTTAATGTTTCGGTTGCAGGCAGTGTTTGATCCTAGGGCTGCCCTTCAAGATTGATCGTTATCGTCGAGGCAACAACAAGCTGGGATAGCGTCAGTCAAGAAGCTTGCCAGTTCTCTGCTTAGAGATAACTTCCCGTCATGCAATTCCTGGATTTCGGCCCTGGCGCAGATCCCAAAGTGCCGCAACGAGAGTATCGATCTCCTCACAGGTGTTATAGAGTGCCAGCGTGGCGCGCAGCGTGCTTTCCACGCCGAAGCGGCGGAGGATCGGTTGTGCGCAGTGGTGGCCGCCGCGCACCGCGATGCCCTTGCGGTTCAGGTAGTCGCCGATCTCTTCGGTACGGAAGCCATCCATCACAAAAGACAGAACGCCAGCCTTCTCCTTTGCCGTGCCAATGATGTGAAGGCCCGGGATGCGTTGAAGCGCCTCGGTTGCATAGACCAGCAGCGTGTGTTCATGGCGCGCTACGTTCGCGATCCCAACTCGATCAAGGTAATCGATTGCCGCGCCCAATCCGACGGCGTCGGCAATGTTTCCAGTGCCGGCCTCAAATCGCTGCGGAGGCGGCTGATACAGTGTCTTCTCAAAGGTCACGTCCTGGATCATGTTTCCGCCGCCTTGCCACGGGGGCATGTTGTCCAGCACCTCGGACTTCCCGTACACGACGCCGATGCCGGTGGGCGCAAATACCTTGTGCCCCGAGAAGACATAAAAGTCGCAGTTGATGGCCTGCACATCGACGCGCATGTGCGAGACCGCTTGCGCGCCATCTACCAGGACACGCGCACCGTGCCGATGTGCGGCTTCAACCATCTCCTTCACGGGGACTACGGTGCCGAGAGCGTTCGAGACGTGTGTGATGGAAACCAGACGTGTCTTCGGCCCGAGCAGCTTTTCATACTCATCGAGAAGTACCTGCCCGGAATCGTCCACTGGAGCAACGCGAAGCCGCGCTCCCTTTTCCGCACACAGCATCTGCCACGGCACAATGTTGGCGTGATGTTCAAGCCAGGTGATGACGATTTCATCGTCCTTCCGAATATTGCGGCGTCCCCAACTCTGCGCCACCAGGTTGATGGCCTCCGTTGCCCCGCGGACAAAGACAATCTCGCGCGGGGCTCCGGCGTTGAGGAAGCGGCGTGTCTTCTCCCTCGCCGACTCGTAGGCGTCGGTGGCGCGTGCCGCCAGCTCGTGCGCAGCGCGATGCACATTCGAGTTTTCGTGCTCGTAGAAATAACTGATGCGGTCAATGACCGACTGTGGCTTCTGGGTAGTTGCACCGTTATCGAGCCAGATCAGCGGACGAGCATTGACGACTTCGCGAAGGATAGGAAAGTCGCGACGAATCGCCTCCACATCGAACGCATAGGAAGAAAGGCCGAGATCCTGGGGCAATTGGGGCTGTTCGCCAATAGGCGCCACGACCGGAACGCCGTCAAATGCGTAAATCGGGCGCGGCTGGCTTGCACCTTCGTGAGACGGCGGCGCGCTGAAACTCGGTACTTGGGATAACGCCCCAGGAGTGTGGGCTACGGTACCGGGCAGTTGTGGCGCGTTCTGATCAAGCGGGGTCGCGAAGGGATTGGCAATACTCGAAGCGGAATCGGCTGGCACCGGGCCCGGCAGGGTCGCAGGATTCGAAAACAACGGCCGTGCGTCTTCAAGAAACGAGAACGCGGGAATCGCAGAGGAGTCAACCACGCCGAAGGCACCGGGGACGGCTGGAGCAGGCGGCTGCGGCGTGCCCGCCAATCGCGATTGCGGAACGTCCGTGAACAGCGAGGATGGTATGGACGCGAAACTCTCTTCGCTGGGCACAGCGCTGCCGAACGCAAATGCAGGAGTGTTTTGAGGCGCAGGTTCAGCGGCAGGCGAAACAAAGAGCGGACGGGCATCTGTGAGGAAGGAAAAGGCCGGATCGGCCGGGACCGCTGGCGCAGTGCCAGGTCCAGCCTGTGAACTTACCGGCGCCCCAGGAGCGGAGGCGCTGGGCTGCACGTCCGGCGGCGCGCTCCGGTCTGGTACGGGAATAAACCCGCTCGGCTGCAGCTCCGTAAACCCGGCAAGAATCCCAGGTACTGCAGGTGCGGTGGGGTTGGGCAAGGCCGCATAGGGGTTTCCGCTGAAGGCAGAGTTTGCCGGCAACATTACGCGGGCAGCGGTGATTGCCGGCTGCTGGATCTCGTCGGGCAGCGCGTTGAACATCTCGTTTGCCATGCGTGCCAACTCAACCGGGGAGAGAATGCCGGAATCTCTGGCCTCGCTCCCTAGCAATCCCAAATCTCCGCTAGCCACCTCACGAGCGGCAGGGGTGACAAGTGCTTGCTCACTTGTACTCATGATATTGTCCTACGTCTACGTCTTCGAGCAGGGCAATTGCATCGTCTGTCAACACGGCCGCCGAGCAGTAGAGCGACACCAGGTAGGATGCAAGCGACCTCTGGTCGATCCCCATGAAACGAACCGACAACCCAGGGCTCTGCTCTCCGGGCAGTCCCGGCTGGAAGAGGCCTACCACTCCCTGTTTCTTTTCACCAACGCGCAGCAGTAGGATCTTGGACTTATGATCCTTGCTTCCGATGTTGATCTTGTTCGTTGGAATCAGCGGAACTCCGCGCCAGGTTAGGAACGGCGTGCCGAACAGAGTCACTGTCGGTGGAGGAACACCACGGCGGGTGCATTCGCGCCCGAAGGCCGCAATGGCGCGCGGATGCGCAAGGAAAAACGACGGCTCTTTCCATACCTTCGTCAATAACTCGTCCAGATCGTCCGGGGTGGGCGGACCCTTCCGAGTCTTCATCTTCTGCGAGGCAGCTACATTATTCAGGAGTCCGTAGTCGTGGTTCGAGAGCAGTTCGCTTTCCTGCTTCTCTTTGACGCTCTCAATGAGTAGCCGCAATTGCTCGCGCACCTGATCGTAGGGACTGCTGAGAAGATCGGAGACGCGAGTGTGAACATTGAGCACAGCGTTGATGCTGCTCAGCCGGTATTCCCGCGGTTCGTCCTGGTAATCGACGAAAGTTGAAACCAGAGTCGACTCGTCTGCATGGTCACAGGTCGACTCGATCACTTTGCTCTCATCCACCTTGTTCAGCCGGAAGGTGCCAGCCTCAAGCGGCTTCCAGTCCAGCAGGCGAACCAGCCAGCGAGGTGTGATCGCGCCGAACTGCGGTGCAGTCTTGGTGACATTTGCCAGTTGAAATGCCGCTTCATCGCGCAATGAAACGCGATTGCCTTCTTCAGCCACAGGTGGCCTCCTTTTTGAATCGATTGCAAATGGATTCTAGAACCTGCAGATGAACTCTGCAAGTGACTGTGAACAGGCTCAATGGCTCGACTCCTAACCTGAGTCTCGTTCCGAAGAATCAACCCGAGCCGGCGCGTGATCCACAAGACCGGTGGCCCGATATGAAGCGAGACTCTGGACGCGATGGCTAATACTTCAGAACAGCATGATCGACGCGATCAGACCAGGCGTGAATGCCGCCAGTAAGGTTCCACACCTGATTAAAGCCTGCCTTATGAAGCAGTTGAACGGCCTTTGCGCCCCGTTGCCCCATCTTGCAAACTGCCACAATCTTCTGTGTCGCGTCGAGTTCACTTACCCGACCGGCTAGTTCGGCGAGTGGGATCAGGTGACCGCCAATGTTGGAGGTTTCAAACTCGAACTCATCACGCACATCAAGCAAGAAGAGATTCTCGCCAGCATCGAGCCGCTGCTTCAGGTCTTCCGCTCTAATCTCTGGAACGCCCATTGTCTTCTCCATTAACAAACTGCTTGGCGGATGCTCACTTGCCGTATCCGCCGGTTTTTAGCCCAAAAATAGAAAACCCACCTGCCAGTTCAATCTCTGGCGGTGGGTCCAATTGAGGTGCCGGCTTGCAACTTAGTCTATTTCAGCCATTCCCTCGCGCCAGATGACATGTGTACGCAACACATCATTGCGCAACAGCATGCTCCGGCGTTCTTGACGGCAAATTTACTCACGAAACAAGCATAGCATCCGCATCTCGTAACTGCAATCCCATATTACGAAATCGACTCCATCACTTCCTGGGTGGCGCCGTAAATCACAGGGGACGGTACGCGATTGCCAATGGGACGCGTACCGCGAGCCTGCGGCGACGCGACTCTAGCTGGCAGCGCCCGCTCGGGTCGCAGCCTCCACTTCCACTAGTTTGCCGGTTCTTACGTCGTACACGAATCCGTAGATCGGGATGGAGCGAGGCACCAACGGGTGATTCCGGATACGCAGTACGTCATCAACTACAGCTTGCTTCTGGTCTGGAATGGCAAGCCACTCGATGAATTCTCCTGCGCGCGATCCCGGCCCTTTTCCGATATCGCGAAAGCCCGCAGCCGTAAGCTCCGCTGTTTCCAGGCTGTTGTCAAGGAGTCCGCGGATTACATCGTTGGTAAAGAACTCCATGCCGCAATTGGTGTGATGAATTACGAAGAATTCACGTGTGCCGAGCAATTTGTAACTGATGACGAGCGAACGGATCGCATCATCGCTGGCCCGGCCGCCCGCATTGCGGATAACATGTGCGTCGCCTTCCGAAAGGCCCGCGTATTTGGCAGGATCAAGTCGGGCGTCCATGCAGGTCAGCACTGCAAATCTGCGGGCAGGGGGTAGGGCAAGATTCGCTTTCTCTCCGAACGATTCGCTGTATTTCTGGTTGGCGGCTAAGACCTCACTAAGTACAGTACTCATCTGCTTCTCCTGGTTACATGGGTTAGGGCTGGCGGATCACGATCAAATCACTCCGCCGAGTCGATTTTCACCAAGTGGATGGGGAGATCCCAGTGGTTCGCTGTCAGTTCCCAGCGGCGGTTCTCTTCCCTCTTGAATGTTTCCTGATCGGGGAACAATTGCTTCCCAACCTCTCCTTCCGACTGTCCAGGAGGCGCGTCGTACGAAGCCCGCACAATAATCACGCGATAGTCCCAGCGCGAGCTCTCATCGGTATGCAGTCCCGGCCCCCAAACCGTGAAATCGTTCACATAGCCCAACTGCTTCTGCCGTTCCAGAATCGCAATCTGATACTTCTTGAAAATCTTCCACCATTCGTCCTTGTGCCCATATTGAACGCGGTAGACCCACTCCTCCGTGAAATCCTTTTTTGCCGGATCAGATGCTGTCGCACTTGGCACTGTCTGGGTCTGTTGAGCCGGCGCGCGCGTTGGAATAGAAGCGGCAATTGCAAGACCGACAACGAGGAGGAGAAGTGGCTTATTGGAGGCGCGGGCATATTCGGAGGTATTGAGCTCCATCGAACAATCTCCTTGTGTGTTGGGGCAATGCGGCCTGAACCGGAAGTTCAGAGCATCGAAGATTTGCTCTTGCACGTCGCGGTCAAGCGACGTACAAACGTGGGCAGATCGATAGAGTCACTGGATTGAGGAAGAGGCTGTGCGGAAATCTCATCGCAAGGAGAAAACAGAGTTGTTCGCTCACCCAGCTACGCGCGTGAGCAACAACAGCGGTGAAGAAGGACAGCACTCATGCGATGAGCGTATCCGGAGATGGGCTGTTAAGTCAATTCCAATCATCGACTGAATTGACCATGGAAGTTTATGAGCGTAATGTCCCACAACGTAAAATGGCTTGCATGAAGGGAATGCCGGGCCCTTCGGAAGAGTCAGGGAGCACGATGTCTCTGGCTCCTACTGCGGTTCCGCTCGAAGGGTATTCCGTTCGACAGTGTCGAAGCAATCATTCTCCCGGAGAATCTCAGCGCGATAGCCGCCCACGCCTCCGAAGCTGTGGCCCGCCTCCGGCGATGGAAGGAATGATGGACAACGTGTCATTCGGGGAAATGGCCGTCTCTTCCTTTGCCGGCAGATAGCGCACGTCTTCGTCGTTCAGATAAAGGT
>Ga0187859_10002443_pt1 | contig 11656 bp, 10 predicted proteins | sample June2016WEW_10_1_2_FD_133019 | JGI IMG/M metagenome (GOLD analysis project Ga0187859, IMG submission 133019) | Peatland microbial communities from SPRUCE experiment site at the Marcell Experimental Forest, Minnesota, USA - June2016WEW_10_10 | ecosystem: Environmental > Terrestrial > Soil >... | reverse complement strand
TTTGGGTGGGGCTTCGGCGGTCTTGAGTTGTGTCATGTGGAGGCTCCTAGCTTCCGGCTTCTAGCTCTTGGCTTTTCGCTTTACGCGCCAAAACGAGGTCAGCCCGAACCAGGCAAATGAAATCGTGAAACAGATCGCCAGCAGCAACCTGCCCGGCCCGTTGGCGTGGCCAGATTGGTATTTACCGTACTCGCGAACACCCGCCATGGCTCCGACCGCGGCCATGGCTAGAAATGTGAATCCGGTGACTTCCAGCCAAAGTTGATGCAGCACGCGCCCGCATGAGTGGGCCGTCTCGCGCAAGCCGGCCAGAAGTGCTCGGCCTACACGGCTGCTCTCAACTACGTTGATGACCACCTTAAGGGCCGCGCGACAAGTACGCGCGAAGTTTTTCACTGATTGGGCGGCGGCCATGATTGGATCACTAAAGATTCGATCCCCGAAATCAATCGTTACTGCGATCACTATCTCAGTCGATTTTAGCAGCCATGGGAGTTACAATGACCGTGGGCATCGTCACAGGCGTATGTGACGTCTAACCATCAGCGGCTTGGATTCTAGGGGGGTGCGTGGACCAGCAACTGAAGCAGCTCATGAAAGAACTTGGAGAAGCCATTAACGAATCGCTCTCCGACTCCGAATCGATCGCCGAGGTCGTCTCCAGAATCAAAGAAGGCGGCTACGACATCTTCCTCGTCCTCGAAGCCACCATCGGCGTCAGCAAACAGGGAGAACACGGCACCGACAACACTTCCCTGGTTTCCGCACGCTCGCTCAGCACCAATACCGAACTCAAGATCAGCGATCAGGATCTCAAGTTTCTCAAGTCGCTCCGCATCAAGCTCGACGAAGAAGAGGAAGAATAGGAAAAGCAGGAAATCGGGTTTCAGCGTGTCAAGGTAAAAGCCATATAGGTTGAGCTGCATAGGTCGCCCCCTGAAAAATCTTCCTCCCTTTCCCCAAAAACTTCCCTTGCCGAAATAGGAAAAACTTTGCACATGCGTTTTCGGGGTCTGCTAAAATCATTTTTTCCTCATCTAAATAGCCACTTAGCAGCATCTTAAGTGCGGAGAGTCTTCGAAGAAAATGGTCTTTGGCGTGCACTTCATTGTGCGAAGTGTCGTTCCTCGACCGTCTCCCGCCTCCGGAATAGAAGCTGGTTGTGGAACCCACTTCTTTCGCGGGGCGGTTAGACACCGCAAATTGGTGAGGTAGCAGACATGGATTCCCAGGCTCAAAAGTTGACCCTCGGCCTTCTTCCCGAACCCAACACTCGCTGGGAAAGGTTTGTGTTTAGCTATGGCGTGCAGTCGGTGTTGGTTGCGTTCTTCGTCGTAACCGCCATTCTGCATCCCGATGTTCTGGAGCCTCGAGCACACGACTATCACTTTGTCAGCCTAGTCAGCACCCCGCCTCCCATTCCGCAAGCTCCTGCTCCGGTCAGGCATTTTCCGGTTCCGCCTCCGAGATTTACTGAACCGGTAATTCCGCGGCCTGAAGCTATGCGCGTTCCTACCGAATTGGTCCATAAAAAGCCTGTGGCGCATGAGGAAAAGGCGCCTGAGGTAACGCTCGCCGCCAAGACAGAGGTTTTGCCGGACGTAACTCCAACAATTCCAAGGCCGCCGGTTAAAACGAACGTGTTTTCGACGGGCAGCTCGGCGACCCCGACGATCGCAGCGGCGCCCACAAAAGTGCAGACCGGTGGTTTCGGCGACCCAAACGGCGTGCCCAATCAGGATACTCACGGCCGGCCGGTGACGATCGCTCAAAAAGGTTCATTCGATATGCCCAACGGCGCTGGCTACGGCAACGGCACCGGCGGCTCCCACGGCGTCCGCGGAGTCGTTGCCAGCACAGGATTTGGCAGCGGTGTAGCTACAGGCGAGAGTTCTGGGATCTCCGCTTCGCGCGGGGTGGTTCGTCAGGCTGGCTTCGGGGATTCCGACGTGGTAGCGTCCCAACCCAAGGCGAAATCGGCTGAGCCCGCAGCTAAGACCTTCCCGGCCGAGATCACCTACAAGCCACGTCCGGCTTATACCGAGGAAGGCCGCCAGCTCAAGATTGAGGGCGAAGTCCTCTTGGATGTTGTATTTTCAGCAAGTGGCCAGATTCGCGTGGTGAAAGTTGTCCACGGTCTCGGCCATGGGCTGGACGAATCGGCGGTTCAAGCCGCGCAGAAGATTCAGTTCAAGCCCGCCATGAGAGACGGTCAGCCCGCCGATTTTGAGGCCGTATTGCACATTGTATTTCAGCTAGCCTCTTAAAGGTAGGGTACTATCCGTAGCCGTTCGTTGGTAGAATGAAACCACTCAACATGCTGCGCTCTCCATTCGTAGTGCTTACGCTTTCACTGGTCTGCTGCGTTGCGTTCGTGTTCTCCGCGACTGCGCTGGCACAGACCGCGCCCGCACCGCAACTATCGAACCGCGACGCCGCCACGGAACAAGCCAGCGCCACTGCCAACAGCTTCGATCAGATGATCGATCGGACAATTGAGCGCGAGCACTTTTTCATGGCGCAGATGAAGCAACTTCATCCGCTCGTCGAGACCTATATCCAAAATTTGAAAGAGGATAAGGATTTGGGCGCGCCCGCACCGATCAGCGACGTGTATTTCCTCGGACGGTTGGATATGACCGACGGCGCCGACGACCGCACTTTCAGCTCGCCGACTACCTCGGGTCTCGGCAAGCGGATGCTCAGCAAGCTGAAGGATGTTTATTCGGTTAAATTCCTGCCCTTGGGTTTTGCCCAGATGGTGGTGCTCGATCAGGATTTTCAGCGCCGCAACTATGATTTCACATTCGTCCGCCGTGAATTCCTCGGCGAAGTGCGCTGCGTAGTAGTCGACGTGGGGCCCAAGAAGGACGCTCCCGGTGGCCGCTTCCTCGGCCGCGTCTGGATCGAAGACCAGGACTACAACATTGTTCGTTTCAACGGCACTTATACCCAGGCGCGCCGCAACAGTTATTACCTCCACTTTGACAGTTGGCGGCAGAATCTACGCCCCGGCACCTGGCTGCCCTCGATGATTTATTCCGAAGAATCCGACATGAAGAGCAAACTCGGCCAGACCCTGCACTACAAGGCGCAGACGCGGCTTTGGGGATACAACCTGAAAGATCTTCGCCGCAACTCCGAGTTCACCGAGATCACGGTGGATGCCCCGCAGGCGGTGCAGGACCAGAGCCAGAAAGCGCAGGACGCTACTCCCATCGAAGCGCAGCGAGCGTGGGAACGCCAGGCTGAAATTAACGTGCTTGACCGACTGCAACAGATCGGCCTGCTCGCTCCCGAGGGCGAAATCGACAAGGTATTAGCGACCGTCGTCAACAACGTGATGGTCACCAACAACCTCGACATACAGCCTGAGGTCAAATGCCGCGTGCTGATGACCACGCCACTAGAATCCTTCACCATCGGCCACACCATCGTCATGAGCCGCGGCATGATTGACGTGCTACCCGATGAAGCAGCGCTGGCCATGATTCTGACGCACGAACTGGCGCACATCGCCCTTGGTCACCATCTCGATACCAAGATGGCATTTAACGATCGCATGTTCTTCCCGGATGATCGCACCTTCGAGCGCATGGATTTCGCTCGCGACCGCGCGCAAGAGGAAGCCGCCGACAAGAAAGCGATCGAACTGCTCAACAACTCACCCTACAAAGACAAACTTGGCAATGCGGGCCTGTTCTTGAAAGCGGTTCAGGCGCGCGCACCGCAGTTGAAGAACCTGATCCGTGCGCACCTCGGCGACAGCCTGCTCAATGGCAACGCCACGAGAATGTCGTCGTTGATGACTGCATCGGCGCAATTCGATCCGAAGAAAACCGACCAGGTCGCGGCGCTACCGCTCGGCGGGCGGGTCAAGGTCGATCCGTGGAACAATCAATTGGAATTGATTAAGACGAAGCCGGTGGCGATTACTACCGCATCCGAGAAGATGCCGTTTGAAGTGACGCCATTCTTTCCGTTCCTGACCAGGCTTAGCTCGACTCCCGAAAAAACTGCGCCGGTCCCGGACAAAACTGGGGCAGCCCCTTCGGGGCGGTAGGAGAATGCGAAGCTTGCAAGGTTCGACTGTGCAGGTGTAATCCCTGTCTACGAACAAACTCTGCCGCTCCCAGACAAGCGATGAGCGCTGGAGATTATCGTGGTGGGAAGCCCCTTGCGGGACGCAACGGGCTTGGCGGTGCGGCTATTGCGAGAGTGAACTTCCGACTTGCGAGAAGACGTTATTAGCGTTGCCGCCAATCAATTTGACCGTGCCGATTACGATCACGAGGATGACCGCGAGCATCACTGCATATTCAGCGACGTCCTGACCGCTGTCCTCGCTCCAAAGTTGATGAATTCTGTTAATCACTATCCGCCCCCTTCAACGACGCGCCCATCTTTGCACGTCAAGACGATAGTTCGCCGTCGTAGAGTATCAACATATCGTTAATCGACCCTCCCCCCAATGGCACGCCAGTGCCCTGTATGGCACTATCGTGCCATCTCTGCAAACCCCGCTCCGGTTCCGCAACCCATTGATTTTCCTTAAGTTATTGCATTTCAGTGGCAGGCTTGAAATGCCGTTAACTCTGCGGGCTGGTTCAGATGTAAAGAGGCCGGTTCAGATGTGAAGAAATTGCACGAACCACCAAGGGCACAAAGGGTTACGAAAGAAGCGAACGATTTCCTTTGTGTACCTTTGTGCTCTGCGTGGTTAAGGGTCCGTACTAAACGATTGTCTTCAGCGGCAGCCCCTGATTCACCGCGAAGAGCGCCAGCTCCAGCCGCGTTGAAACGCCCAGTTTGTCGAAAATATTGCTGAGATGGTGCTTCACCGTGTCCTCGCTGATCTTGAAATACTCGGCGATTTCACGGTTTGCGTAGCCTGCCACCACTGCCGAAACAATCTCCAGTTCGCGCGGCGTCAGGCCAAATTTCTTCTGCTTCGTTTCTTCGTTCGTGCTCTGCATCAGATTGCGCAGGTATTGCACCAGGTTCGAAACGCTGTCCCGCCCAACCCAATATTCGCCAGCCATTACCGCATGGATGCTCTTCAGCAAAAGCTGCGTGGCGGAATCTTTCAGCACCACACCGCGGGCTCCCAACTGCAGTGCCTCTACGACCTGCTTCTTTTCCGCGGCCGCGGTCAACAGGATGATGCGCACCGTCCCGGCGGCGCCGGCGCGCGTGCTCAGGTCGCGTAACGCCTCCAGGCCCGTCTGGTGAGGCATTGCCAGATCGAGCAGAAGAATGTCGGGCTTGATCTCCATGGCCAGCTTTACCGCTTCCAGGCCATCGCAGGCTTCGCCCACCACTTTCATGTCGCCTTCGGATTCGAGCAGCCGCCGCAGCCCGTCGCGGAAAATCGGATGATCGTCAGCAATCACAATGCGTATCGGATGAGTGCGCTTGTCCATTGCCGGCCGATCGGTTGGCCTATCCATCGTGGACCGACCCATTGTGGGCCTATCGCCTGGACTATCCATGATTCACCTTTCTCGGCGGCGGAATCCGTACTTCCAGCCGCGCGCCATGACCCGGTGTCGATTCTATCGCGAGTTCGCCCGCCAGCAACCTTACCCTTTCGCGGATCACCGCCGGCCCCTTGCCGCTCATCTCCAGTTCCCGATCCGACAACCTTCCGGAAAAAGAAAATCCTTTGCCGTCGTCCTCCACCGTTAATTGCAGATTACCCGCGCGCTGCGCCAGGCGCACCAGCACATGGTGTGCTCCGCTGTGCTTGCGCACGTTGACCAGACTCTCCTGCACAATGCGCGCCAGTTCGCGGCAGCCTTTCTGCGCCAGGTCCACCCGTTCGAGTTCGCTGACGAACTCCGCCGCAATCCCCGTCTCCCGCCGGAAACGCTCAACCGTGTCAGAAATAAATCCGAGCACACGGTCCGCATCCACCTCGAACGATTTCATTGCCTGCATTAATTCACGCAACTTCAGCACTTCTTCCCGCAGCAATCTCTGGATGCGCCCCAATTCCGCATTCACCACGGGCGCCTGCGTTCCCGACTGGCGGCGCAGCACGTCCAATTGCATTTCCACCGCGATCAGCGACTGAATGGCTCCGTCATGAAGCTCGCGCGCGAATCGCGCCCGCTCCAGCGCCCCCGCCCGCTCGCGCAGCCGCCGCATCAGGTAGACGTTATAAATCGCCGGACCTACCTGCTGGGCAAATTCCTGCAAGAACCGCATTTCTTCTTCCGGATCACCCATCACCGCCGGATTGAACAAGAACACACGGCCAGCCCACTCGGTGCCAAAGAGCAGCGATACAGAAAGCACCCTGTCAAACTTCTCAAAGCCTGCCAGACCCTCCAGAAACTCCGAGCCGCCATCGCGCATCCGGACACCATCCCGATCCAGAAGCACGGTGCGAAAGCCCTCGCCGTTGCGCGTCGCGTAGATCGCGTCCGCCCGCGATTCGAACATGTACGCCTTCTCAGTCTCGGGCAGAGCCTCGCGCCAGCGCAATATTTCGCCGCCCGCGCCGCGACTTACCTCGGCGAGAAACACGCGGTAACTATTCATTTCCTGCGAAGCGCTCAGCACACGTGTTGCGCCGTAGATGCTCATCACTTCGCCAAGAATCTGCTGCATCGTGCCCGTCAGCCCGGCTTCCACGCGAGTCGAACTGAGAACGCGCGTGATCACGGCGCGCTCGGCTCGCACCTTTTTCTGGTTTTCAGACATATAACCCAGAAGAAATCCGAGCACGATGAGATAGACCGAACTCATGAAGAGTTGCTGCGGATCGAGTTCGCGCACGCTCACCCCCAAGCGTGGTAGATGGGCCATGCGCAACCAATGATCGACTGCACGCTCCATCCCGGCTTGCACAGCATAGGCTTCGGCCTCGAGCAGCGCCACGACAGCTACCGCCGTGCCTACTGTCTCCCACAATCCCCAGCGATATGCAGCCGCTGCCATTACGAATACGAAGAAGAGGAAAAACGGGCCGTGCTGCACGCTCGCGAATAACGAGATTAGTACGGGCCAGATAATGTCCATCGCGTGGACGACCAGACGGAAGGCGGTGGTTGACTGCGGTCGAAAGCGCACCAGCAGCAACACCACGACCGCGTGCGCCAAATACACGATCAGGAGCCAGTGTAACCAGCGCGAATAGGTGAAGCCGCGCTCCGGCTCGATCCAGAGAGCGAGTTCGGCGGCAATGGTCAGTGCCACCCGCGCCGTCGCCAGCCAACGTTCGGTACGCCGTACTTCGCCCGCACTCAACGGCGACCGGAAACGCCATAAACCACGGTATTTAGGGATCATCCAGGACAAGCGATTTCTCGTCGTCAAACAATTCCGACTAAGTGGAGCGAACTATTCTAATGGCAATCTTTAACAAATTCCATGAGCATCTTAGTGTAAAGAGGGGGCTTGAAACGCTACTCTCACAATAGATGATGTGCCGGTAGTTACTCTAGTAACCTCCCCAACGACCAAACCCACTCTAGAATGGAAGCGGGTTAGTTCGCCTTGAACACGATCACCAAACTCTGGCTTTCGCTGCTGGTCATACTGGTTCTTGCCCAGACCGCCGCTTCTCTGCTGATGTCGAGAGGCACTTCGCTGACCATCGCCAGCGATCTGATTCAGGGTAGTCTCCTGCTCGTTGCCACTGCCGCCTTTTTACTGAATACCTCGCGCCAGCGCTCCCCACTCTTCACATTCGTCTCTTCTGGATCCTGATGAGCGTGGGCATGCTCTTCTGGCTGACCTATCAGGGGATGTGGAATTACTTCGAGGTCTTCAAGCGTGTGGACGTACCGAACCCATTCGCGGGAGACGTTGTACTTTTCCTTCACCTGGTGCCAATGATCGCCGCTCTGGCGGTTCTGCCTCATCTTCGAGAAGATGAGCGCGACGAGCGCATTCGCATGCTCGACCTCGCCCTGTTGTTTACCTGGTGGGTCTTCATTTATGTGTATGCCGTCATTCCCTGGCAAGCGGTGAAGTACGATGAGGCGATTTACAGTGCCAATTTCAATTTTAGCTATCTCATCGAAAAGCTCGTGCTGCTCGGCTGCCTCGCATTGCTTGCCTACACGGCTCATGGTGGCTGGCGGCAGTTTTATGGACAATTGCTCGGCGCAAGCGCGCTCTACGCGTCCAGTTCCTATGTCGCCAATTGGGCGATCGGCCGCAAGATTTACTACAGCGGCAGCCTTTACGATATTCCTCTGACGGTTTCGATCGCCTGGACCGCCGCGGTTCCCTTGCTCGCTCGCCGACAGCAGTTGCCCGAGTCGAGGCCTTCGCAGTCCTTTCTGGGCGTCTGGATCACACGCCTCAGCATGCTCGCTCTCTTCAGCCTTCTGTGGGCCGCGATGGAGGCGAAGCTCGCCCCATCCCTGCCGGAGTCCGTCAAGGCCTTCCGCATCCAGGTGAGTCTGCTAACCATGATCGTGATGGGCGTTGTCGTTTTCTGCCGGCAACGCCTTTTGCGCGCTGAGTTGTCGCTCTTTCTCGAGAGGTCGCGGCGCTCGTTCGACGACCTCAAGGCTTTGCAGGAAAAGCTCATTCAGTCCGAGAAACTGGCCTCGCTCGGCCAGTTGGTCGGCGGAGCGGCCCACGAGATTAACAACCCGCTTACTGCGATGCTCGGATACTCGGAATTGCTGAGCGCCTCGACTTTGCCACCAGAAGAGCAGATTCAGGCCGCACAAATTGGAGAACAGGTTCGTCGTACCACGACGCTAGTCGCCAGCCTGTTGACTTTTGCCAGCCAGGCTCCAGCCAAGCTTCGCAGCGTCGACGTCAATTCGGTTCTGCAAACCGCCATTCGCCTGCTCGGTCCCCAATTCGAGGTGAAAGGCACGTCGATGCGCATGGAACTCGCGCCATCGCTTCCGCCCGTGCTCGCCGACTCAAACCAGATTCTCCACGTCTGTATGCACCTTGCAGGACAGATCAGCGCGCCGCTTCATTCCGGCGCCCGCTCCACTCTGTTCGTGCATACACACACTAAGGGCGATCGTGTTCTGGTTGATTTTTCGTCGTTCGATCCGGCAGGTTTTTCGCAGCCATCCTCGGACCTGTCGGCGCTCAACTCCGACGGCGCCAACAAAGCTTCCACTCTGTCCTTGAGCGCCTGTTGCCGCATCGTTGAAGAGCATGGCGGCCGTCTGCTGCAGTCGTCGGCTACCGGCTATAGCGCCTTCCGGTTGGAATTGCAGGTCATGAGCGGCGCTGTCGGACGCTCATCCTACGCGCCGAACCGCGCCGCCGCCCGCGGCGGTCTGTAAAGCATCGAAGTCTCCGCACCGCTGGAAAACAATCTCGAGCCAGCTCATTTCTCTCTTTTAGAACTTGGACGTCTTGCCGCCGGCGTCCTATAATATATATTGTATAATTGCCGCCTTGAGCGACGTTCCGAATATACCAGCGGAAATTCACTGGGAGGGAGATTCGAAAGAAGTTCTGAGCGAATTTCCGAGAGATGTGAAAGTGAACCTTGGCTACTCTTTACGGCGGTTACAAAATGGCGAGTTGCCGGTATGCCAGACGCGACCGATGACGTCGATCGGAAAAGGAGTCTGGGAACTCAAGGAATCGGACGAGCGGGCTTGGTACCGTTTGATTTACTTAACCAAGATTGGCAGCGTCATTCACGTGTTGCACTGCTTCGAAAAGGAGAGCCGAAAGACGGACAAGCGTGACATCGCGACCGCGCGCGTTAGGCTGAAACGGGTACTGGAGCGCCTGCAAAGGGAGAAAACAAGTGAAGTCCGAAAATAGGCCAAGCCATATCACCAAAGGAGACGTGTTCGACGATCTCGGATTATCACGTTCCGAAGCGTCTGCGCTGAAAATTAAAGCGACCCTCCTCGACGCTATTCTTCGGGAGATCGAAAAACAGGGCTACACCCAAAACCAACTGGTGGAGATTCTCGACGAATATCAGCCTTCGGTAAGCAATCTGACGCGGGGAAAAATAGCCAAGGTGAGTGTGGAGAAGCTCCTCACTTATTCTGATCGGCTGAAGATGAAGACCTCAGTCATCGTGCGTGCGAGCTCTGGAGCGCACCGCCATAGCAACGCGGGAATTCGTTCCCGTGTGGCTGCTCGTTCCGCCGTAGGAGATCGCTCAGCATCGAGGCCTCGCCGGCGAGCGGCGGCAACCGACTCCTAGTGCACATCATCGAGCAATGCAGGAGATAACACGATGACCGCTACGACAACGTGGTTAAGAACTCGTGCCCTAAGTAGAAAGTATGATGAAGGGAAATTCCGGGAAGGCACTCAGAAAAAGCTCGGAGTCGCCACTCTGCTTCGCTATGCGACTCCTCAGACCTTAGACTCCCTGGTTGAGAAACTAAACGCCCCCACGTACTGGGCCACGGTGAGACGCAAGGATAGGAATGGTAATCCTTTGCAGGATTCATGGTTCATTCAGAAGGCCGGGTGTGTGCGTGGCTCGATTCGATATCACTTAAACGAGCTTAAGAAGGACGGGCTAGTCGATCTAGTGCGAAAGTGAGTCGAATGGCTCTAGGAGTTGGAAATCGCCTCGCCAATCGGCATCACATCCACCGTTCTTTTCAACTGCCCGCAAGCTGCAAAAATATCTCGCCCACGCGGCCTCCGCACAAACGCCGGAATTCCCGCCGCTACCAAGATCGCTCGAAACGCCGCCACCCGCTCCTGCTCCGGCGTCCGGTAGGGCAACTCCGTCCCCGGATTCATCGCGATCAGATTAATTCTCGCCCGCAGCCCTCGCACCAACTCCACGACCTGGCGCGCGTGCTCAGGAGCGTCGTTCACTCCCGCCAGCAGCACATATTCAAATGTCACCTTTTCCCGCGTCCGCAGCGGAAATTCCCGCGCCGCGTTGATCAACTGCTCCAGATTCCATTTTCGATTCAGCGGCATCACTTCGCTGCGCAACGTGTCGTTCGATGCATTCAGCGAAATCGCCAGCTTCGGACGCACCGGCTCCTGCCCAAACTCCCGTATCCGCGGCACGATCCCCGCCGTCGACACCGTCATTCGCGACTCGGGAATCCTCACGCCCTCCACCAGCAGCCGAACTGACTTCATAAAATTGTCATAATTCAAGAACGGTTCGCCCATTCCCATAAACACGATGTTGACGCGTTGCAGTGGCGGCTCGACTCCCTGATCATGCAGCACCGCCGCAATCTGCCCAACGATCTCGCCCGCCTCCAGATTCCGCTTCACGCCCAACAGCGCCGTAAAGCAGAACTTGCAATTTACCGCGCATCCCACCTGGCTCGACACGCAAATGGTCGACCGGCGCCACGACGGAGCCGCCGAACTCTCCATCTCGTCCCCTGCTTCGCTTCCATCGCCGGTTTCGCCGCCGTCGCCCTCCGGCATCCAGACGGTTTCGACCGTCTCCCCGTCGGCCATGGTCATCAAGTAGCGCACCGTGCCGTCGTTAGAAACAAATTTGCGAGCAGTCGCCGGGAGTCCAACCTCCCAACCTTCGTCTGCAAGATGAGCGCGATATTCAAGCGGTAGCGTAGAGACCTGATCCAGGCGCTCAATCTTTTGCCGGTAGATCGCATCAAATAGTTGCTGACCCCGGTAAGCGGGGTGCCCACTCGTGGTCGCCAGATTCGTAAGCTCCTGCAGGTTCAGGCCTAACAGCGATTTTAGGGGCGAC
>Ga0187859_10002439_pt1 | contig 11661 bp, 9 predicted proteins | sample June2016WEW_10_1_2_FD_133019 | JGI IMG/M metagenome (GOLD analysis project Ga0187859, IMG submission 133019) | Peatland microbial communities from SPRUCE experiment site at the Marcell Experimental Forest, Minnesota, USA - June2016WEW_10_10 | ecosystem: Environmental > Terrestrial > Soil >... | reverse complement strand
ATGGTGGAAACCGGTGTTCATACCGGCCGCTCGGTGCGCGACAAGTTCGTGGTCGATGAGCCGTCGGTCACCCGCGACATCTGGTGGGGACCCGTTAACCAACGCTACGCACCCGAGAAATTCGCGGTGCTGAAGGCGCGCGTGCAGGCCTATCTGCAGGGCCAGGACCTGTTCACCCAGGATCTGTACGCCGGTGCCGACCCGGCGCATCGCGTGCGCGTCCGCCTTGTCACGACATTCGCCTGGGCTTCATTGTTTGCACGTAACATGTTCATTCGCCCGCCGGCGCATGAACTGGAAACCTTCGAGCCCGACTACGTCATCCTGCACGCGCCGTTGTTTCAGACCGATCCAGCGATCGACGGCACCCGCTCGTCGACCACCATTGCGCTGTCGCTCGAGCAGAAATTCATCGTCATCGCCGGCACCGAATACGCCGGCGAGATCAAGAAATCGATCTTTACTGTAATGAACTGGATTTTGCCGGCCAAGGGCATCCTGCCGATGCATTGCAGCGCCAATATCGGCCCCGAGGAAGACGTCGCCCTGTTCTATGGCCTGTCCGGCACCGGCAAGACCACACTCTCGTCCGACCCGCACCGGCGACTGATCGGCGACGACGAGCATGGCTGGGGCGATGACGGCACCTTCAACTTCGAAGGCGGCTGCTATGCCAAGGTCATCAACCTGTCCAAGGAAGCCGAACCGGAGATCTTCGCCGCCACCAACCGCTTCGGCACGGTGCTGGAGAATGTCATCGGCGATGAGCTTGGCGTGCTCGATTTGGACGACGACCGGCTGACCGAGAATACCCGCTCCTGCTACCCGATCGAGTTCATCCCGCATGTCGAATTGTCCGGGCGCGGCGGGCAGCCGAAGAACGTTGTCATGCTGGCGTGCGACGCGTTCGGGGTGCTGCCGCCGATTTCCCGGCTGACACCGGCGCAGGCGATGTATCACTTCCTGTCCGGCTACACGGCGCAGGTCGCCGGGACTGAAAAGGGCCTGGGCGCCGAGCCGAAGGCAGTGTTCAGCACCTGCTTCGGGCACCCGTTCCTGCCGCGCAGGCCGGAGGTCTATGGCCGCCTGCTGGCGGATCTGATGGCCCGTCAGGGGGCCGAATGCTGGCTGGTCAACACCGGTTGGAGCGGCGGCCAATATGGCGTCGGCCAACGTATGAGCATCCGGCACACGAGAGCCCTGCTGCGCGGTGCCCTGGACGGCACGTTGCTGAACGCGCGGTTCCGGCATGACCCGTTCTTTGGCCTGGCGTTCCCGGAACATGTCCCAGGCGTGCCTGACGAGGTCCTCGACCCAAGGCAGACCTGGCCGGACAAAGCTGCGTACGACGCGATGGCGACGCACCTCGTGTCGCGGTTCGAAGAGAACTTCGCGGTGTTCGAGGCCGGGGTGGACGACGAGGTCCGGGCGGTGGCGATCCGGGCGGCGGGGATCAGGGCGGCGGCGTAGCTCCGTCGCCATACCGGTCGACGTTTGATCGTCGGCTAATTCCGTCCGAATGCGAGAGATTTTGGTGGCACCTTACAGGAACAGTCTGAGAGGGGCCACCACGCCGTTTTTGTCGCGCGTCAGGAACTGCTTCCCGCTCTCTTCTTCTTCGATCAGCGCCTCGTAGAGACGCAGCGCGTTCTTTACGACCTCGGCGTAGGATGACGCTTCCGTTTTGGCTTTGAGTGCGTTCAGGCGCCCCATGGCGCGAGGCGGAAAATCGAGTTGAACCCGGTTCTTCCTGAGGCCCTTGGCCCTGTCCTGGGCCTGGCCCTTCACCTCGTCCTTCGTAACGTCTGATGCAACGGTCAATGTGGTCATCCTGCGTCATTCCTTTGCGGTCCAAAGTAGTGAGGCACAATCGCGCCGATGATCGGTCCGGCAATCGCCCACACTGTGATAACAGCCATGAAATTGCCCGTGATGAGGCTGTATCCGCCAGCAACGGCGACCGCTCCTGCCGCTGTCAAGGCAATGAGCCTGGCAAGAAAACCCCTGGTCCGCGCTTCGACTTCTTCAACAGGTCCATAATCGGTTCCAATAGCGGGCTGAAAAGGTTTCGGCCTACGGCCTGATCGGGACAATTACCTGTCTGGTGTAACTCCTGGCATTCATTTGTGCTCCGAGACGCGGACAGGCCGTTTTATGATCACCGATCATTGAGACACCTTTTGCGCTCGGACACTCCCACGTGGGTTGCCTCGTGTAGTTGATAGTCCATTCTCCTCACCAAAGCAAAGGTGATTATGAGGAAATTTCACTCATTATTACGTCCGTCGAGCAGGCTTGAGAGGCTTCTCGGCATCTCCAAGGCATGCCACTGCCCGCCACGATCCCGCCTGAGCCCTGCCAGGCACGGCATGTGCAACGTTCAGGTCGGTCGCAACTCCACCGACAAGACGACCCGCGATGCGGTCCCTAACGCAACTCTCATCGCTGCCTCATCATCAGGTCGTGACGGCAACAGAACCCCCTCGCATGCCACCTGAACCTGGCCGGCAACGAATGGCCAGGGCGCAACAACGATCTTCCCCAGATCGCCGTCGACAACCCGCAGATGGATATCCGTCTCGCCGGCCGCGGTGGGAACCTGTTTCACTATACCTCTCTGTGGGTCATCCGAGCGGACCGCCAGGTCCTGCATCCCGGTACAGATCGCGATCGACATCCGATCCGCAGTACGAACCAAACGGCGGTTCCGATCAACCGTCTCGGGCCGGCAAAACTCGCCCAGACGCTGATCCAATCGCAGGCTGGCCAGGAGCCGTTGCTGGATCGCCAGCTGCCCGCCCAGAAAGTCCTGCACAATCGCGGCATCTGCCGCCGCGCCGGCGAAGTTCGCATAGAGCCCCGTGCCATGCAGCGACACCAACAACGCGGGGTAGCGTCCGAATGCGAGCGCCAGGTCCGTTCCCCGTCGCCAGATCGCCGTATGCGCAGCCACGCTGAGATCCCGAAACCCATGCGGACGCCCGGTGGTCAGGTTCAGGGTCGGCGACTGCTCCCATTCCAACCAGCCGATATCGTGCTGTTCGGCGCCCAGGCAGACGTCCTCGTATGGCGCGATGTTGCCAAATTCGACGTTCCCCCAGGCCCGCATGATCTGACCGGAGAGCCACGCATGGCTCGGTTGGGTGATGGCAATCGCGCCGTTTGAGCTGTCACGAAACAGCATCGTCGGGTTCCCCTTGCATCGCTGCTATGTGGCAGAGCTGGATCGGCAGCCAAGGCAACCTGGCAACTCTCGCACCAGGCCGCAGATTTGACGACCCCGTTTGCAATCCGGCAAAGGTTGATGTTCGTCACCCGGACCAGGCCGGTCTTGTTCCGGCGCACCACGCCGCCTATCGCTGTCACCCACATTCACTCGGACTCCGGACCCGCGCCATGTATGTGCCCGCTCACTTCGCCGAAGATCGCATCCCCGTGCTGCACGACGCGATCCGCGGCTGCGGCCTCGCGACACTTGTGAGCCTGACCGCGGACGGGCTGATCGCCAGCCATGTGCCGCTGCTGCTGGACCCGGAGCCGGCGCCGTATGGCACGCTGATCGGCCACTTCGCCCGCCCCAATCCGCAGGCCCGGGAGGCGATCGGCGATGCACTGGCAATCTTTCTCGGCCCGGAGGGCTACATCACGCCATCGTACTACGCGACCAAGCGCGAGACCGGCAAAGTGGTGCCGACCTGGAACTACACGGCAATCCACGCCTACGGGGCGCTGCGGTTCATCGACGACCGAGCTGAATTGCTGGACATCGTCACCCGCCTCACCAACCGGCACGAAAACCAGCGCGCGGCGCCATGGGCCGTGGCGGACGCCCCGGCGGATTTCGTGCAAGGGATGCTGAACGGCATCATCGGGTTCGAGCTGGCGATCACCCGGCTCGAGGGCAAGCGCAAAATGAGCCAGAACCGTCCTGCCGCCGACCGGGCCGGGGTGGTCGCCGGTCTGCGGGAAGACGGCAGGCCGGATCTGGCGGAGCTCGTGGCTCAGGTTGCGGATGCGCCGGGACGAACGGCATAATCGCGGACGGTTGGCGGGGAACGTTTCCAGCTTCGATGGACTCGAACTTTAAAGGCGATGTGCACACCGCCAAGGGCCGCGCGCTTGCGTGGGTTGATTCGCTGTTCATCGATCATGCGATCTTGCGGCTCGCGCACAGCAACTTCGGCACCGTCATCGCCGGGAAATTGTATCGCTGCAACCATCCGACGCCAATGCTGATCCGCCGGCTGACGCGGCGCTTTGGGCTGACGACGGTGATCAATCTGCGCGGTGCGACAGGGACCGGTTCGTATCACCTCTCCCGTGACGCGGCCCTGACATCGGGTCTGGCATACTACGATCTGGCGATGGAGAGCCGGGGCGCCCCGCATCGCGACCGCATTTTGCGACTGCTGGAAATCTACCGCACCCTGCCCGGCCCGGCCTTGCTGCACTGCAAGTCGGGGGCGGACCGGGCGGGACTGGCGGCGGGCCTTTGCCTGCTGTTCGAGGGTGGCTCGGCGAACGATGCGCTGCGGCAACTCTCCTGGCGCTACGGGCACATCAAGCAGGCACGGACCGGCATCCTCGACGCATTTTTCTTGCGTTACCAACGTGAAGGCGAGGGCCGCAAACCGTTCCTCGAATGGCTGGACCAGGACTACGACGAAGCCGCGTTGCGCCGCGACTTCCACGCCAATGGGTTGGCAAGTTTCATCAATGACTGGGTCCTGGTGCACGAATAGTCCCGACTGCGCCGGTGCGCCCGGGGGGAATTTCAGTTCGTTACCATTTTGCAAGACACCCGCTTGTAAGGAATTGCGGGCCTCCCGAGAGATTTCACCCCCCAGAGAGATTTAGCCGATGAGTCAATTGTTCACGGTCCGATGGCCGCTATTTGCGCGTCTCGAGGCCGCCTTGCTGTTTCCGGTGGCCTGCAACGTAGCCGGTGAAATCGAGCCGCTGCGGACTTTCGTCAATCAACAGCTGGTAGCCTCTCTGCCGCCGCTGCTTATCCATTTCGGCATCTCGAACCTGGCGATCTTCTGGGCTGGCATCGCGATCGCCACGATCTTGCCGTATATGCTGTTGTTGGTCGTCGTCGACCGGTTCCTGACGATCCGCAAAGGCTTCGCGGTTCTGTCCTTCATTGCGATTGCGATTTGGACCGTGACAGCCGAGCGAGCCCCGGCACTGGTGTCGCAATATTTGCCGGAGCCGTTTCTGCGTCAAATCAACTGGCTGTCATCCGCCCAGAAAGCCTGCCTTACCGTGGCTGGCCTGGCATTGGTGCTGCACCTGAAGGCGTTATGGACCGGGCTGCGTGACAATGGTGATGTGGCGGAACAGCTGATCGCAGAGCGAGACGCCTACCCATACCGGCTGCGCAATGGATCTGGCGCGCAGGACGTGTATCGCCGGCAGACGGCTGATTTTCGCGGCTGGCAGTTGCAAAAAGAGTTCGCCGGCCTTGGCACCGGCCCACGCGAGCATCCGGCGGTTCAGTTCCTTTATGGCGTCACATGGGCTGGGCTGGCTGTGGTCGTGGGCGTCGCTTACCTCGTCTGGTACGGCGTTCCGGGTTTCGGCCCGGGCATGCGCTATCGCGAGCCGACGCCGATCGTGGAATTGGGTCCGGTCAAGACGCCGGTTACTGCGAAAGCGGCTACGTCGGTTGCTACCGCCTCGCTGCGTCCGACGCCGGTGGCGCCACCACCCGTCGAGCACATCGTCGTGGCCCGGCCCCCACCCATGCCCACCGTGCAACGGCCGACCGGTGTATCCTCCAGCGTCGAGGTGGACGGCACGATCAGCGGCCCCAACGAGGCGATTGCCCAACGCGGCAACGACGGCAGTTTCGCGTTCGATGCTGTGGTGAACGGCGGCCATGTGCGAATGTTGTTCGATACCGGCGCGACGGTCGTCGGACTGCGGGCGGAAGACGCCGAGCGACTTGGTATTCCGGTCGACAATCTGACCTTCTCGGCGAAAATCAAGACCGCTAATGGCACCGCCGAGGTGGCGCCGGTCACCATCGATACGATGATCATTGGCAACATCACGTTGCGCAAGGTTTCCGGGTTCGTGGCAAAACAGGGCGCGTTGCCGCAGAACCTGCTGGGACAGACCTTCCTGGCGCGGTTGTCGGGATTTAATGTGGAAAACAATTTGCTGATATTGCGCGGCCGTTAATCAGGGGGTTACCCCATCTCACCGTGCACTTCGGCCACGATCTCGAACGATCGTTTGCGTTTTGCGTGGTCAAAGATGTTTGCAGTCACCATCAGTTCATCGGCCCCGGTGCGGCCGACGAAATCCTCGATCCCGCGGCGGACTGTGTCGGGACTGCCGACAACGGCGCAGGACAGCGCATCCGTCAGCATCGCTGCACCGTAACGATCGATCCGCCGTTCAAAGTCTGCGACCGGCGGCGGCAGTCGGCCTGGCCGGCCACTTCTTATGTTCAGGAAGGATTGTTGCAATGAGGAAAACAGGAATTTTGCTTCCGCGTCGGTCTCCGCAGCAACAATGTTGACGCCGAGCATGACGTTCGGTGTGGCCAGTTGCGCTGACGGACGAAAGCGTTCGCGATAGATGGCGATCGCCTGCTGCATCATCGCCGGTGCGAAATGCGAGGCAAAAGCGAACGGCAAGCCCAGGATAGCTGCCAGCTGCGCGCCGTAGGTGCTGGAGCCGAGGATCCAGATCGGCACCTGAAGCCCGGCGCCGGGAACGGCTTGCACATGCTGGCCGGGCTGTACCGGTTGGAAGTAGCTCATCAGTTCCACGACATCCTGCGGAAACTCGTCGGCGCCACCGGCCAAATTGCGCCGCAAGGCCTGCGCCGTGAGCTGATCCGAGCCGGGGGCGCGACCCAGACCGAGTTCGACCCGACCCGGATGCAGCGCGGCAAGCGTGCCGAACTGTTCAGCTATCACCAGCGGCGCGTGGTTCGGCAGCATGATGCCGCCGGCACCGATGCGGATATGATCCGTTCCGGCCGCGACATGGGCGAGCGCCACCGCCGTTGCCGCACTGGCGATCCCCGGCAGATTGTGATGCTCGGCCATCCAGAAGCGGCGAAAGCCCAGAGCCTCGACGTGGCGCGCGAGGTCGAGCGAATTGCGCAACGCCTGACCGGCGTCGCTACCTTCGGCGATGGGCGAAAGATCGAGCACGGAGAGCGGCACCATCATCAGCGTGGATCCGGCCAGCGCGCATCCGACGCCAGGTACTGCGCTGAGCGGATTGCCATCGCCAGCTCCGGCGGTCCTGCCAGCGGCGGTTTTGTGCCGCCTTGCATGCCCGCCAGCACGGCCCGCACCGCATACACCGTTGCGGCGAGGATTTCCTGCGGATAGACCGCGATTTTGATACCAATGCGTTCGAGTTCGGTGTCGTTTGGCATGAAGTGGCGGCCTGCCGGCGAGGTCACGGCCAGCGACGGCTTGCCGTTACAGGCCTCGATGCCCGCCCGCATCTCGGCTTCCGACTGCGGCGAGTCGAGGAACAGGATGTCCGCGCCCTCGGCGACAAAGGCTTTGATCCGCGCCAGCGCTTCATCGAATCCACGCGACACCCGTGCATCAGTGCGAGCGAGTAAAAGAATCCCGGCCTCGCGACAGGCTTCGGCGGCGGCACGGCAACGTAGAATGGCGGCATCGCGCTCGATCACCAGTTTGGCGCCGTTGTGGCCAAGCGGGCGCGGCCATTGCTTGTCCTCGATCAGCACCGCGGCGGCGCCGGCACGGGCGTAGGCATGCACCGTGCGTTGCACCGCAAGCGCGTTGCCGTAACCGGTGTCGCCATCGGCCAGCCACAGTACCGTCGGCGCCGCTGCGATGACCGTTTCGACAACGTCACGCATCTCCGGAAAGGTCAGCAGGTCCATGTCCGGCATCGCCAGCCGCATCGCCGAGATGCTGGAGCCGGAGACGAACGCCGTGCGAAAGCCGGCTTCCTCGATCAGACGGGCGCCCATGGCGTCGCCGCAACCGGGCATCACCTGCAGTCCAGGTTGCTCAAGAAGGGCTTTCATCGCCGCCGACTGGGCTTGCATGCTGGGTCCTTTCGGGTCACCTCGGCCGATGATGGGGCCAGCCGCGGAGAATGCAAAATCTTGCCACGTCGATTGGTTATCGGCCATCGTCAGGCGGTCGGAGGAAACGGGATGGCATTGCTGACGGGTCTCACTGTGGTTCAGGCCGGTTCGGGGCTCGCAGTTGCCGTGTGCGGGCGAATGTTTGCCGATCTGGGCGCGACGGTGCATTGCATCGAGCCGGATCTGTCGACGCCGTTGGCGGTGTATCTGAACAGCGGCAAGGAGACCGTGGGGGTTGATGCGCTGCCGCGAGCCGATCTGGTCTTGTGCCAGGATTGGAGTGATATCGCATCGGTCCGGGACCGCAACGCGCGCGCGCCGCTGGTGACGATCTCGCCGTTTGGGCAGACCGGACCGGCGGCGAATGATCCGGCCACGGACCTGACCTTGCTTTACGCCAGTGGGATTGCGCGGCTGCTGACCGGTCAGGTGGACGATTTGGCGGAAGCGCCGATCCGTCCGGTCGGCGAACAATCTGCCTTCATTGGCGGTTTGGCTGCCGCCTGCGCCGGGATGCACGCCGTGCTGGCGCCGGGGCCCGGCGCCTCGGTCGACGTTTCGATACAGGAAGCATTGGCCACGCTGGCGATGACCGAACTGGCGCGCGCCGGCATGACCGGCCGCAGCGCTCGCCGCAAACGGTTGACCGATGGCAACGGCGCGACCGTCTGCATTTTGCCGGCACGTGACGGTTATGTCGCGATTTCGCCGCGCGAGGAAAAGCAATGGGCGGCGTGGCTGGAGGCGATGGGTTCGCCGGACTGGGGCAGCGAGCCGCGTTTCGCCACCAAAGCTGATCGGGTGGCAAACTGGGATGCGCTGCACGCGCTGATGTCGGAATGGAGTCGCGGTCACGATAAACAATGGATTGCCGATACCGCACAGGCGGCGCATGTGCCGAGCTTTCCGTTACGGGAATTGTCGGAACATCTGACGTCGGCGCAACTGCAGCACCGCGGCTTCTGGCGTGGCGAGACCGTCCGAATGCCTGGCGCGCCCTTTGGATTGACGCTGTATCCGGGCGCGGGTCCGGCCGGCTGGCACGGACCGGGTCCGTTGCCACTGTCCGGTGTGCGGGTGCTGGATTTCAGTTGGGTGATCGCCGGGCCGACGGCCACTCGTTATTTGGCAGCAATGGGCGCCGAGGTGATCAAGGTCGAGGCGCCGGGACGCGGCGATCCCGGCCGGGCGACCGAGTTGCACACCGTGCTTGGCCAGGCGAAAAAGGCGATCGTGCTGGACCTGAAACGGCCGGAGCACCGCGACGCCGCGCGCAGGTTAGTGGAAACCAGCGATGTCCTGGTGGAGAATTTTGCCACCGGCGTGATGGACCGGCTTGGGCTCGGTGCAGAGGCACTGCGCGCGGTGAACCCGGGGATGATCTACGTTTCAGCCTCTGGCATGGGCCGCACCGGACCGGAAGCCCACGCTGTCGCTTATGGCACGTTACTGCAATGCTACGCCGGATTTGCCGGCCTGAACCGCCATCCCGGCGTCGCGCCACGGGTTGGCTTCGCCTGGCTTGATCCGATGCTGGGCATGATGCTGGCCTTCGCTACCGCCGCGAGCCTGTGGCGCCGACGCACGACCGGCGAGGTGGCGCGGGTGGATTGTTCCATGATCGAGGCGATTCTGTGGACCCTGTCCGGGCCGTTGCTGGCAACGCAAACCGAGGCACCGGCGGAACCGGTCGGCAACCGGTCCGATCGCTACGCTCCGCATGGTGCGTGGCGCTGCGCCGGCGACGATGCCTGGATCAGCATCGCTGTGCGCAACGATGCCGAATGGCGCGCATTGTGCCGCCTGGTCCCTGCGCTGGCGCCGTTGTCTGAGCTCGATTTCGCTGCGCGGTCCACGCGCGAGGCCGATATCGACAGCGCACTGACGGTCTGGGCTGGCACGCAGGATGCGTCGGATGCGGCAGCGCTGTTGCGTCGGTGCGGAATTCCTGCGGAAACCCTGGCAGATTCGCGCGATCTGGTTGCGTGCCCGCATCTACGAGCGCGTGGCTTCTGGGATCTGCAAACGACCGGGGTGTTGCCTGCCCTCCCCTGGCGGGCCAGCTTCGGGCGCGCCACCGGTCCTGCACCCGCGCTCGGAGCAGATACCGAGGCCGTACTGGACGCCATCTCAGGGAGGACACAATGACACAGCGGACCGATCGGATTGCGCAACTGTTGTCGACGGGAAACGTCCCCGGCGTGGCGGTCGCCGCGGTGTTTCCCGACGGCGAGATCGTTTCGGCCGCAGCCGGTGTGCGCGACGTTGCCACCGGCGCTGCGATGTCGCCGGACAGCGTGGTGTGGATTGCCTCGATGACCAAAGCCATCACTGCGGCGGCAGCGATGCAACAGGTGGAGCAAGGCAAACTCTCGCTCGATGCGCCGATCGCTGGCGTGCTGCCGCAGCTCCGCGACCTCAAGGTGCTGGAAGGCTTCGACGCGGGCGGCAAACCGAAGCTGCGGCCGGCTCGCGTGCCGGTCACGCTGCGGCATCTGCTGACGCACAGTTCCGGCTTCGTCTACGACATGTGGAACGCCGACATGTCTCGCTATCTGGAGCTGACCGGCACGCCTGGCATTATCTCCTGCGCCAACGCGGCGCTGGATTTGCCGCTGGTGTTCGAGCCCGGGAGCGCCTGGGATTACGGCATCGGCATCGATTGGGCGGGCAAAGCCGTCGAGGCCGTCAGCGGTAAGTCGCTCGGCGTTTATCTCGCGGACAATCTGTTCAGACCTCTGGGCATGCGCGACACCGGGTTCCGCATCCGAGACGATCAGCGCGCGCGGCTCGCCCGGATGCACGCGCGGACGCCGGAGGGAATCATCGCGATCGACTTTGAAATCCCGCAGGCGCCGGAATTCGAAATGGGCGGCGGTGGGCTTTATTCCACAGTCGGCGACTACCTCCGTTTCACCCGGATGATTTTGGAAGGCGGCGTGCTGGACGGGGTGCGCGTGCTGGCAGCGCCAACCGTTGCGCAAATGAGCCAGAACGCCATGGGCGATCTGCGCTGCCGGGCGATGAAATCGGTGGCGCCTGGTTCGACCAATGATGTCGACTTCCTGGCCGGCATGCAGTGGGGGTTGAGTTTCCTGATCAACCCGGAGGCCTTGCCAACCGGGCGATCGGCCGGCTCGCTGGCCTGGGCGGGGTTGGCCAATTCGTATTTCTGGATCGATCCGGCAAAGCAGGTGGCCGGCGTTTATGCGACACAGTTGCTGCCGTTCTTCGATGCCGACGCAGTGGCGCAGTTCGGTGCGTTCGAAACCGCGGTTTACCAGATGGCGTGAACCGGCCCCCACACACAGTTCAGGTCCGCCGCCGCGTTACTGCCGGGCCATTTCTCGAAGTGCCGTGCTGGTAGAGATGACCGGCTCGGGGACCGGTCATGACGCGTGGGGACCGGTCATGACGCGCGGCGACCGGTCATGACGAGTGGACGCAGGTGTCATGACTTTCAGCCATCAGATTACTCGATCCGCGCCAGCGCCGCCTCCAACCGTGCCGCCTCGGCCTGGAACCCTGCCAGCCGCTCGCGATTTTCCTCCACGACTTCTGGT
>Ga0187859_10002427_pt1 | contig 11676 bp, 9 predicted proteins | sample June2016WEW_10_1_2_FD_133019 | JGI IMG/M metagenome (GOLD analysis project Ga0187859, IMG submission 133019) | Peatland microbial communities from SPRUCE experiment site at the Marcell Experimental Forest, Minnesota, USA - June2016WEW_10_10 | ecosystem: Environmental > Terrestrial > Soil >... | reverse complement strand
GATTTGCCGGTATGGTGCAAGGGCGCCGCTGCACCGCCATCGGTAGCTGGACTTACTTTTGTCAATTGGCAAGATCCAATTGGATGTGGAGGGGTCGCAGTGTATCCAGGCGATGCGATCGTCGTCGATGAAGATGGCGCAGTAGTGATTCCGCGAGGGTTGCTTGACGATGTTGTGGAAGAAGCGGTGGAGCAGGAGAAACTGGAAGAGTGGGTTATCGGTGAGGTACAGGCGGGCAGTAGTCTTCCGGGTCTCTACCCACCAAATGCGGAAACCAAAGCTCGATATGAAGCTTACCGAAAAGGCCACGTCAGAGTTGGTCAGTAGGTAGGGATTGTAGTCAACGAACCCGCTCTTTTCTGGTCACCGCCCAGCGGATAGGGTTTCTTTTATCGCGGCATGACGGTTGCGAAACGGTTCGAATCAATAGGGATGAAAATTGGGGGAGACTTGTCACAATCAGGTCACGCTACGCTGAATATGCCCCCGGTCAACCCTCACAGTTCTTTGTATAGCAGAATCGCTTGGCGCATCATGCCGATTTTGTTCGTCGGCTACATCATCTCCTATCTCGACCGGGTGAATGTTGGCTTTGCCAAACTGCAAATGATGGGCGAACTGAAATTCAGTGATGGCGTTTATGGATTGGGCGCAGGTATCTTCTTTCTCGGATACTTCCTCTTTGAGATTCCAAGCAACATTATGCTCCAAAGGGTAGGCGCAAGGGTGTGGATATGCCGGGTGCTTGTCACCTGGGGCGTTGTTTCAGCCTGCACTGCTCTGGTGCGGAAACCATTGGAGTTTTATGCAGTCCGCTGCTTACTCGGCATCGCCGAGGCCGGCTTTTTCCCCGGTATGATCCTGTACCTGACTTACTGGTTTCCGTCTCATCGGCGGGGCAAAATGGTGGCTGTGCTGTTGGCTGGAAGCGCCGTTTCTGGGATCGTTGGCGGACCAATCTCCGGCTATATCCTGCACTACTTTGCTGGAAGCCTGGATCTTGCGGGATGGCAGTGGCTTTTCATTCTCGAAGCCACCCCCGCAGTGATCTTGGGCATTGTTATCCTGTTCTTTCTCGAAGACCGGGTGGCGAATGCGAACTGGCTCTCCCCCCAGGAAAAGGCCGTCGTCGTTGCAGAGATCAATGAAGAAGCAGTCGCGAAAACGCACAACACGATCTCTTCCGTACTTGCCTCTCCACGTGTGTGGCTTATGGGTCTGATCTTTTTCGGCATCGAGATGGGATCTTATGCGATCGGATTCTGGCAGCCCACTATCATCCGTCTGACCGGCGTCAAAGATGCTTTCAATATCGGCCTGCTGACTATGGTGCCTTACACGTTCGCACTCATTTCCATGATCCTTTTCGGCTGCCATGCAGATAGGACGCGCGAACGCCGCTGGCACGTGGTTGTTCCGAGCATTGTTGCGGCGCTCGGCTTCGCCTTGTGTACGCAGGCGGGTAGCAGCACAACGGTTGCCATGATCGCCCTGACAATGGCTGTGGTTGGCGTGGTTTCGGCAATCCCCATGTTCTGGGCGTTGCCGACCTCTTTTCTGGGCGGCACCGCCGCGACCGTAGGCATTGCACTTGTCAATTGCACCGGGAATCTCGGGGGCTTTCTTAGCCCTGCGATTATCGGATTTTTGAAAGACTATACGGGCACACTGAATTCGGGATTGTTTCTGGTTTCAGGATGCATGCTGGCGTCGGCGATTCTGATCGTTGCGCTGGTTCCGGCAAAACTGGTAAATCGTTAACGATGCCTGGCAAACCAGGGACAAACATCCACGATCAAAACCGCAAATGGTATGAAGGGGAAAGAAATGTCCAAGGGGCTGCGCAAAGGACTCACTAGTTATGGCGACACCGGCTTTTCGTTGTTCCATCGCAAAGCCTTCATCAAGGCGTTGGGATATTCCGACGACGCACTCGATCGCCCAATTGTTGGTGTAACCAATACTTACAGTGACTACAATCCCTGCCATGGAAATGTCCCCGATCTTATCGAAAGCGTGAAGCGGGGAGTATTGCTCGCTGGCGGCCTGCCAATGGTGTTTCCGACGATATCAATTCACGAGAGCTTCGCCCATCCCACCTCCATGTTTCTGCGCAACCTTATGGCGATGGATACGGAAGAGATGATTCGCGCGCAGGCAATGGATGCGGTGGTGTTGATAGGAGGCTGCGACAAGACGCTGCCCGCACAGGTGATGGCCGCGGCTAGCGTGGACTTGCCGGTTGTTGTTTTGCAGGCCGGACCAATGGCGGTGGGTCATCATAGAGGCGAAGTGCTTGGCGCCTGTACAGACTGCCGGCGGCTGTGGGCTCAGTATCGCGCCGGCATGATCGACGAAGCTGAGATCGATCTGATCAGCAGCCGCCTGGTTCCAACGGTTGGCACCTGCGGGGTAATGGGAACAGCAAGCACCATGGCCTGCCTCGTCGAGGCGCTTGGCTTGGCAATGCCAATGAGCGCTACCGCGCCTGCAACCCACGCAGAACGGCGCCGGATAGCCGAAGCTAGCGGCAAGCGTGCTGCCGAAATGGCAATCTGCGGTTCGCTGAAGCCAAGCGACCTGATCACTGAAGCGTCTGTGCGTAACGCGATGACCGTCTTGCAGGCGATCGGCGGATCGACAAATGGCTTGATTCACCTGACAGCCATAGCAGGCCGCGCCGGAGTGAAACTCGACATCGATGCTTTCGATCGACTGGGACGCGAGATCCCGGTACTGCTCAACCTCAAGCCCTCTGGGACGCATTATATGGAACACTTCCATAGTGCCGGCGGACTGCCAGCACTCATGCGCGAACTTAGCTCGTTTCTCGATCTTGATGCGCTCAGTGTCTCAGGCGATACTATCGGCGTTGCGATTGCCAAGGCGGAGGCATCGTCGGGGCAGGATGTTATCCGAAGCCTGGCAGCGCCGTTGAAGAAAGTAGGCGCAATAGCAGTGCTGCGTGGCAATCTCGCGCCGAACAGTGCCATTATCAAGCAATCGGCGGCTTCGCCTGACTTGATGCGTCATACCGGCCGTGCAGTGGTGTTCGAATCGGTAGAGGAAATGACAATGCGCATCGACTCACCAGATCTTGATGTGAATACAGATGACGTTCTTGTTTTGCGCAATGCCGGGCCGAAGGGCGCGCCAGGCATGCCGGAGGCGGGCTATCTACCAATCCCTGTAAAACTGGCCCGCCTAGGCGTAAAAGATATGGTCCGCATCTCCGATGCGCGGATGAGCGGTACTGCTTTTGGCACCATCGTATTGCATATCACGCCTGAAGCCGCTGTCGGCGGCCCGCTCGCAGTCGTGCAGAACGGCGACCGGATCTTGCTTGACGTAGAAGCTCGCCGGATTGAACTTCTGATCGACGATGGGGAAATGCAAGGCCGCCTTGCCGCGTGGAAAGAATTGCCACCACAACGCGAAAGAGCCACTCGCGGGTACGCTAAACTCTTCGAGGATTGCGTCCTGCAGGCCGACCTAGGTTGCGACTTCAATTTCCTTCTGCGCGAAGTTAGCTCGAGAACCGACTTCTGAGACCGAACACGATGCTATGCGCATGCCAAGGAGGCCTGATCGTCTTGCAACCACAATGAAATGAGAGACATGAAGAAACTCGATCATACCGCAAACGGTGTCTATGCTATCGCTGTAACTCCATTCATGCCGGATGGTGAAGTCGACACGACATCTGTCGATCGCATGACAGATTTCTATCTATCCTGCGGTGTTTCCGGCCTGACCATTCTCGGCATGATGGGCGAAGCGCCGAAGCTTGATGCGGTTGAAGCATTGTCGTTTTCCAAACAGGTTGTTCGCCGGGCAAATGTGCCGGTTGTTGTCGGCGTGTCCGCACCAGGCTTTGCGGCGATGCGGTCTTTGGCACGCGGAGTGATGGATCTCGGCGCCGCGGGCGTCATGATCGCGCCACCCTCGTACCTGCGCACTGACGATCAGATTGTCAACTACTACACGCAGGCTGTAGCGGCGATCGGTACGGATATCCCATTCGTCATTCAGGACTATCCGTTGGTGCTGACAGTCGTGATGACTCCCAAAGTCATCCGGCGGATTGTGATGGACAACCCGTCGTGCGTCATGTTGAAGCATGAAGACTGGCCAGGACTTGAAAAGATCTCGACATTGCGCGCCTTTCAAAGTGACAGTTCGCTGCGTCCGCTTTCGATTCTTACGGGCAATGGGGGCTTGTTTCTGGATTTCGAACTTGAGCGTGGCGCGGATGGCGCCATGACGGGCTACGCTTTTCCTGACATGCTAGTCGAAGTTGTAAAGCTCGCCCAGGACGGACAGCGCGATTCCGCGCACGACCTGTTTGATGCGCATCTTCCTCTCATCCGTTACGAACAGCAGCAAGGTACGGGTCTGGCCGTGCGCAAATATGTTCTGAAAAGGCGGGGCGTAATTGCCCATGACACGCAGCGCGCTCCCGGCGCTTCGCTCAGCGCAACTTCACGAGCCGAGATCGACTATCTTTTGCGGCGCCTCGCATGTCATGATCCGCGCGCGGGATTGTAGTGAAGAGGCGATTGCTGGTGCCTCCCGCCAAAACTACTACTGTAGACTGAGTAGCTTGGCAGGATTGATTTTGGACATTTGATCGATCTCGGTTGCCGAGAATCCCTGATTCCGCAGTCCGTCGAAAAACACCTGCAATCCGTCTGGACGGAGAGGATTGTCCACCTGTCCCATATCCGACGACAGGACGCAATGCTTCACTCCGACCGCACGGATCGCCTTGCGGCGGCAACCGGTGCGTTTCCTCCATAGACAAAAAGTATGGCGGCACAGACAAGAAGTATTGGACGGTCGATGCAATTCGCGGAGGCTGAAAAGAGGTCGGGTATCGTGAACGCAGGATGCTCCTGTTTCAGAGACCGCGGCAAGATTAAATTCCCGATGATCAATGAATGAGGTGAGCAATGTCGACTGCAACAGCCAGAAAAAGAGATTTGTCAGATACGTCCTCCACGGGCGCGGTCTCCGCCAAATTTCCGTCGACATCAGCGAACGGCCGCACCTGGGTTTTATCGACTCATTGCCTGCCAAATGCTTGGATGACCGGTGATTGAAAAGTTTGGACCGACGGCTCGCTCATCTGAACTGGCTCACTCGAATCTTCCGCATCGGCGACAATCCACCCGCAATCCTGCTTTATCCTCAATAAACGAGGACTTCCGTCCCATGCCCCTCGATCGTGTCTTGGGGGTCACCCTCGTGGAAGCGGCAATAACATCCCCCTCCAGTTCGTCGTGCGAGCGACATGTTAAAACGATGATTCTGTTCAGCGGCTGTGAATGACCTTACCTGCCGTCTTTTGTCTTGACGGGAACCTGAAGAGATTTGGCGAAGCGCGATTTCTTCTGCGCGCGTGTGATTGTCCATATTTCCTCCTTGGTTTCGGGAGTCTTGGGTTGTGCACCCGGCCTGCTGGCATAGCGGCCCGGATGCCAACAACTGCGGAAAAAAGCGGACGTAGTCGGTGCGAAGTGTTTTCGGTAAGTTGAGATTGAACAATTTGAACCATTTAGCTCCAGCGGAAGGTGCTGAAGCCTCTGCGGACTACGTGGCCGTAGATGGTGCTACCTGTACGCGGACCTGAGGCCGGCTTTGGAAATTGCACTGTTGATCGGCAAGCTACTGGGCGACTAGATAACGCAGGCACAGACGCCGCTTTGCCGCGCGGAGTGTCAGGGGTATCAAACACAAGCCTCCGCAAGGAGTACGGAAGCACCTCTAGATCGGCCCGGGGATTCAGCCATACCCGACCCCCGGATGGCGGAAGAATGCAACTGTCACCATCGCCGAGAATCCTCACGCCGGAAGCCAGCTTTTTCGCCGATTACGCAGCACCAATCCCTGCGGCCACTGAAGAATGTCCCGCACTTCGTTTCCACGGCGCGCCTGCAGGGTGAGGCGTTCATCGCGATCTGGGGCAAGAGCGGCCAATGAGTCCCTCTCGTGGGTCCGTCCACCCGCCAGATTCACAGCCCAGAGGTGCCCACGGCTAAGCGGTGCCCCCACAATGGTTGTGCTGCGTCCACCAACTCTTTCAATAGCGATGGATCGCAAGTGGCCTGGCCAATCAGCAGATCGGGATTTGTCAGCTTCGCAAGCTGGCTGACAGAGAAAAGCTTCAGGCCCCGGCCAGCCGGCTGGCACACTTCTAGCGAAGGTGTTTCTTTCTGGATGTTTGTAAGAGCACATTACGCGCGATATAAGGTTGGCTCGACTTTTTCCCACTTCTATAAGGCGATTGAGATTGAAATTGGCCGTCTTGCCAGGGCATATCCGGGCTCGGCAAGCGCGGCATTTACAAACAGCGTTCCGGCGGAACGCATCTGACCGTATCCCTGATGTACGTGGCCAAAGACATGAATACGGGGCTTAATGCGACGGACTGCTGCAAGCAGCTGTGGGCATCCCTGAGGACCATCCGCCCCGGATCCCCTGTCGAGGATTCCCAATGGCGGGCCGTGAGTGATCAACACATCTGTCCCGTCGGGAATCCGGTCATATAACCTCTGAAGCTCCTCGGGAGTGCTGGGCCCAAATCCGCCCCGGTCATTCGGGGTAATCGAAAATCCCCATATCTTGAGCCCTGCCACTTCAATTCCCTCGTTGATAAGCACGACTGCACCTGTTATTTGATCGCACCACTTCGAACTGATAGCTCCGAATGTGGAACAGGATGTCGCCAGGGGTAGAGACAGCGTGGCGACCGCCTGAGCGAATCTCTCGAAACGGGTGAAGCTCCGCGGGCCGTGGAGATCCAAAAAGTTTGTCCCACCCATCGGACCCGAATCCAACGACGCAGGAAAGGCCCGCCTCAATGTCCCGAAACTCAACGGCGCGGATGAGTCCGGAAAGACCTGCGCAGAACGAGCGTAGTAGCGCATGGGCGTCCGGGTCCTCGCGAATGCACACGACGAGAAAAATAGCGGCGAGCGTACCGTCGCACTGTTGCGCGGCGAGGCAATGCGGCACAACATTTCGGTCCGGACAGAACTGGCAGCCGATCTTCCTCACATCGTCGGAGATCGAGTGCAATTGCAACAGGTCGCGATGAACCTAATCGTCAACAGCATCGAAGCGATGAAAGACGTTGATCGAATACGAGAAGTGGTTATCAAGTCGCAGCGAACTGAAAACGAGCAGGTTCTTGTGTCGGTCAGTGATACCGGCATTGGACTTCCGCTGCAGTTCGCGGAACAGATATTCGATCCGTTCTTTACAACAAAACCCCACGGCACCGGCATGGGGCTACGCATCAGCCGGACAATTATCGAGTCCCATCGTGGGCGCTTGTGGGCGGAGACCGCCGCTGAGAGCGGCGCAACTTTTCACTTATACCTGCCCGCGATTGCGGACGGTCGTTAATCATTGAGCTGTCAGCTCGTTTCCTGTCGCGATTGGAGCCGCGAGCTTGTTCAAGTGCTGACGGCCAACAATCCTTCAAACAGAAACGCGATCGGCCTAATTACCTCCACAGACTCCGCAGAGACGCGCAAAGAATACCAGGCCGCAGGAATCCGGGAACAGGTGATGCGTAGCTTCACTACCGACGTCTACAACCCATTTGACATGTCGCTCACTCGCCCTACCATCGAAATCCTGATCGAATATGGGCTCGGTGTCTGCGTTCTGACCAAAGGCGGCACACAGGCTCTGACAGACCGCTACGATCGATCAATACGGGAAGCAGGCTCGCACTATTCATGAGCAGATTCGTCAATCGTTTGCACGATGGGACGATCACTGCGCCTTGATCTTGCTGGCGATCTCTTTAGTGGATTTTCGCGAGACGTCTGCTTGTTTGGCGTAGCGGGGCCAGTCGGCCACTGCCCTTTTAACCTCCGCCAGAATCGATGGCGAGTTCTTTAACCCATGCTGTTTTCCCAATGCCAGAAGTTGGGCCGTGCCGGGATTCTTTCCCTCGCCCATGACCAACATGCTTTGCTCGCCGCCCGGGCCATAAGAAAAGACCAAGTCATAGGCGGGCGACAGGGTCCACTCGTTTTTGTCGTTGAGAAGGAACGAGAAGTTCTTCACGTGATCGTCTCGATTATGGGCAAGGACGTTGAAGCAGGCCAGCGCATAGGCTTTTTCGGCATCATTGATATTCCTGGTCAACGCCCGGGTCACGCGGAGAACCATCTCGTAGTCGACGCTTGGACTGCGATGATCGGCATGTATCAGGCCACCAAGGCTATGCATATGGATGCGGGCGTCGCCTTCTCGATCGAAGCGCTTCGTCCCAAAGTATTTATTCCTTTTCGTGCAGAAAAGGTGGGTTTCAGACATCTCGATCCCTGCATCCATTGCCATCAAGCTGTAAGCGTATTCGATAGCGCCCACATCCCGCGCGTCTTGCGAAGAGGGGAACTTGATCATCCAGTGAGCGAAGCCAGGTTGCAACTCCTGCTTGCCGTGAATGATCTCTTTCTTGTCGGCGCTCACCTGCGCCACGATCTTAGGACGAGCGCCTGAAGAAGAGCCATTGAGCCGCAGCAACTCTTCGAACACCTCTTCATTTGCCCCAGCCAGCACCGCCGCAGATTCCTCGGCGAGTTTGTCGAGCGCCAGCGGAGCATTGTCGGTATTGTTTGGTCCCAGTTCTGGCTCGTAACTGAGGGCGCCCATGCCGTGCCGTCCGACATAGGCCAGCCTGTCGAGCGGGTTCAATTGGCCGCGACTAATACCATGCTTTTCCACCATGCGGTCAAGTAAAAGCCGGCCCCATCCGTCAGGCAGGCTATCGTTGAATACGCCGAACAGGCCGTCGAAGATCATGGTATCGGCAACGGCCACGCCAGGTCGGAGCGGAAGTTTGATCGGCGATATCTCGGTGCCTGAAGCGATGAACGAGGCGTCGTACTCGAAAAGCACCTGCCTGTCCTTGAACGCGAGACGCCCCACCTTGCGGCGCTGATTTCGCGCGTCCAAATAGAGTGTAATCAACTCTGTGGGGCTATATGCCATGGGCGCGTCCCATTCTACCCGTCGCTCTGCTTCGCAAGTTCGGCTTGGCTAGCAAAGCGTCCAGCGATTGAGCTGCGGAGATTGGCTGATTTTCCACAGCCAGCTTGTCAAAATCGTCGAGGCAATTCAGCACCAAGGCAAGATCCAGAAGCGAATCCAACGCGATCAATCCTTCGCGCTCAAATCGCTTGAGTGAACTCAAGGTCACGCCGGAGCGCGCCGCAAGTTCTATCTGCGTGAGGTTCATGGCGAGACGCCGGTCCCTGAACCGCTCGGCAATTCCGGTCTGGACCTCTCGCACCGTCTTGAGATAAATAGTCAATATATTGACCCCTCAAACTCATTTTACATCTTAGTGGCTAATATATGGACTGCAACGTTTCAGACAGGATCGAATTCTGGCTGCTCGAAGTGTGACCCGTAGGCACTCGAGCTGAGAATCCTGATTGGGATGATCAGGACCAGGAAGCAGAGAAATTCACTTCGCAACCGGGAGAGTTCGCTCCTGGGTGAGAGGGTGAGTCACGGAACACATTTGATAGCATTTATGATGGTATCTGCGTTTACGTTCCATCTAATCTATTGATTCTAAACATGTATTGGCTCCTCAGGTAGTCCCTCACCGGCGGCCGGATCCGGGTCCGGCATTGGGCGCTCTTCAGGTGACATTCGATCTGTTTAGGCCGAATGAAACGAAGACGGCGGTCAAAGGTTTGTCTGGCGTTGTCGATCAGCCGTCGATCATTGTGGAGGTTTTTCTGAATTCTTCGCCCGGCCCTCAGCGTTCGAACTTGAGCGCGAGCAATGCCCCAAGGCGTCCGAATTGTGTTTCACGGCAGCAACGCCACGCCAGTACCCGCGTTACAAAAGGCCAAATCGCAGTTGATTGCGCTTCCCGGTTGCAGAAGTACAGACCAATACGGTCGTCATCGGCCCAACCAGCGCTCTGGCAACGGTACGGTCGCAGATGGCAAGCAGTACGTCGAGCGTACCTCGTCAAGCATTCTCTGTGCGTCAATCCAAGTAATCGGCATGAAGGCATTGTCACGCTGGCGACAGACGTCGGCCATCTTTGACCCGTGCAAGCCAAACGACGAGCGCTTCTGGGACGGCTCTAACTGGCATTCGCTGTGCCATGTGTGCCACAGCTGCAAGACAGCGACAGACGACGGCAGCGTCGGTCATTGGAGATAGATTGGCCCGGCGCCCGGTAAGCCCGATTGAAATTATCTCGACGATGCGGCGCCGGACCAGCATGAAGTGAGATTTCTGCGTCTGCAGAATACGAAAATCAGGTTAAGAATGAGAACCGCCCTAGAATCGAAATGAGCCTAGACCTTTGCTTTCTTAAAGAAGGCTCTCTTAACGAAGCGGGAATTGCTATGGTTTTCGCCCTCACTTGCAGTTGAAGTTCCGCTCATCTTCGCTATCTCCGCTCCCTTTGTACTGGGCGTGTTTAGGATAGGCGCAAAGCGGACGGCTGCGTCCAGGGAACGCCTGTCCTGTCGCGATCACTTCATCAGGCGCGGTTCCCTTCTCCACCCAGTTCACGACGGCACCCAACATGTTGAAATGGTCGAGCGCTGGGCCGCCACCGCAGTGGGCCATTCCCGGTACCAGGAAAAGCCGGCTCCATTCCGCCACCTTGTCGGCTCCCCCGTTTGCCGGACCCAATGATTGGTAGTAACCGAGCGTGTCGAGCGGCGAGAACCACGGATCACTGTCGCCATGAAAGAAGATAAGCTTGCCGCCACTACCCGAGAAGGTCGATAAATTTGTTGACGCGGGCTCCACAAGCGGATCGCTTGCATGTAGCGCCTCCTTGTCGACGTCGATCTCCGTTGCCGTTGGATATGGCCCAAAGAGTCCGTTCTTACCCATTGCCAGCAACCCCGGCACAAAGCCTGTGGCAGCAATGCCCGCATCATATAAGAAGCCTGGATAGACTTGGGTTCCGTATTTGTTCTTCGGTCCCGCAAACGCCTTCTTGATAGCTCCAACTTTTTCCGGTGCAATGCACCCCCCGTTCTGGCCGGCTTTGCACGCCAGGACAGCGGGATCGAAGTCGCATCCCATCGGATCAAAGATCATCCCATCCGCAACGCCATCTCGTGCATCGCAGGTATTCATCAGCGAATCCATGAACAGCTTTCGTTCGCTTGTGGAGAGGAATTTCTCAATCTGCGGCTTGCCCGTCTCATCTTTAGGCGCTGCTTGGTTGTAGGCCACCGGTATCCACTTGCTTATTGCGATGTTTGATAGTCCGGTGCGCATTGCTGGATCACCAGAGACGATCCCATTGAATACCGTGGGATAGCGCTGCGAAAGAATCATCCCTTCGCGCCCGCCGGTCGAGCAGCCAACGAAATAGGAGTACGACGCTGGCTTCGCATAATAATGCGCGATGATCTGCTTTGCCACTCCCGCGACTTCGGCGTTGCCCTGGAAGGCAAAATCCAGGGAAGCCTGTTGATCGCGCATGAATGAGAAATCAAACCCGCCACTTTTGGCCTTGTGTCCGGTGTCCGTGCTCGCCACCGCGAATCCTTGCACGAGTGCCGGCTTCTCGCCGGAATACGAAGCGCCAACTGGATAGGCGACCGTGCCATTACCGCCGCCTCCGCCCTGCATCATGAAGTCGCCGTTCCAGGCATCCTTTTCCGG
>Ga0187859_10002425_pt1 | contig 11676 bp, 11 predicted proteins | sample June2016WEW_10_1_2_FD_133019 | JGI IMG/M metagenome (GOLD analysis project Ga0187859, IMG submission 133019) | Peatland microbial communities from SPRUCE experiment site at the Marcell Experimental Forest, Minnesota, USA - June2016WEW_10_10 | ecosystem: Environmental > Terrestrial > Soil >... | reverse complement strand
GCGAGCGCTGAAGTGGCGAGAAGCAAAACGGCTGCGGTGGGAGCCGCCAGGGATAGCTTTCTGAGCAATTGATTCACGATAAACCTCCTGATACAGCTTGGGTGTGCCGCCTGAGCCGACGGCAGTGTGGGGGGATAAGTCTCCCTCCTTCGTCTTTTCGCGCGCACTTGCCCCTCAGTCTTTCGCATGGAAAGGCCCGGGACACACGGACTCATTGCGTCTTGCTTGCGAATGCCGAAGAAGAAGACTTAGATTCCTGGAATGAGGTTGCAACCAGATACTCACTACAACCCCGCGATAGGAAAAGGTTGCGGCACAGTGAGACGTATTCTTCACTCATTAATTTTGGCGTGCTCGCACTAACCCCTACGCGCGCTTCCAGCCTCAGATTGGTCGAATGAGTATTCCGCGATTTCCTTGACGAACGCAACTTCTTAATACTGCGCGGGTATTATCAAGTACAGTTTCACATTCCATGCATCCCTTGGAGGAGTAAACGAAATGCGCAAGAGTTTCCTCGGAATAGTGTTCGCAGTTGGCATTTTGGCGTTGCTTGCACCCACGACGATGAAGGCACAGGAGGTTCCCGGGCCACATCCCCACTATCTGCACGCACTGAGCGATCTGCGTGCCGCACGGCACTACCTCAACGATGGTTGGGCGTGGGGTCCGGTCAAGCATGAGGATCAACAGGCAATTCGCGAGATCGACGCAGCCATTAACGAGATCAAGCGCGCCGCCATCGACGACGGCAAGTCGCTGAACGATCCTTTCCCAATCGACACCCACCTTAGCCCACACGATCGTTTCCGCAAGGCCAACGAACTTCTCTGGTCGGCGCACAACGACCTTTCAAAGGCGGAAGATGTACCGGAGTCGCGTGGACTGCGCGATCGTGCGATCCTCCACGTCGATGAAGCGCATCGCATCGTGGACCAGGCTGAACGTACGGCACACTGGGAATAGCCACCGGCTAATAAGCGTGACGTATTTTTTGCCTGCGACAGGGAAGGGTTCCGGGGGTATTCTCAGGGCCCTTCTCTTTTTACTTAGTCGAACAGCAGAGCCTGACTCCGATTCCATGCGCCACTAGACATGGTTTGTAAGGTTGATAGGCGACGGTCTTGCTCAGGAAGTCTGTAATGACGCTCCGTAATCACTAATTTGTCATTGGACGTGTGATAACATCTCAGAGCAAAGTTGCGGTGGCCAGTTCACCCAGCGAGGGAGGCTGCTATTCGATGGCGCTTCCGCCGAATTGGTATCACTCGCCTTCACATCGCCTGACGTCGAGATGCAATTCATTCACGCAATGTCGGCAAGTATCGGTCTCTCCGAGTTGTGGTCGGGTAGTTGATCGAGCACAACTCGGAAAGATGCGCAACTGGCGAGAACAGTTTTCAATGCTTAGTTTGGCCGTTGGAGCAGGCATGGCGGCCTGCTCCGGCGGATGAGGTGGTTTATTTCTTGGTTGCGGCCGTAGCCTTCTTGTGGGGCGTCGATGCCTTCTCATTGAGTAGAGTTACGGCATCGGCTGCGTTGAACGGGTACAGGCGCACTGATTGTTGTCCCGTGGTGCTCAAGGTGACGTCGACACGGCGGTTTTGAGCAAGCACAATAACGGTCAAGTCGCGGAGAACCCTTTCCCGTTCCGCATCGGTCAGATCAGTATTCTGGTCGACGAGCTCTTTCACCTGGTCGGCGGTGAGTTCCTGGTCTTTGCCCAATCCGCGTGTTTCAATGCTCGCTTCGGGGATACCCTGCTCAACCAGGAATTGTTTTGTTCGAGCGACACGGCGTTCAGTGAGCGCCTGATTGTACTCAACCGATCCGCGCACATCCGCATGTCCGCTCAAGGTCAGGTGCGCATCTGGTTTGAATGCGAGATAACTTTTGAAATCCGTCGCTAGTGTCGTCAGAGTTACCTGCTGGCTGGCAACCAAACCACCTTCGGGATGTTCGGCTCGGGGTTGAGCCGTCGGGAAAAAGACACTGTGCAATGCGAGGCGTGCCTCGAGTCGCACTTGCTCCGCGGGAGGAGCCGGAGGAGGCGGAGCCGTGATGGTCACGCCGGTGTTTGCTGTTGCCGTCTGCCCTTTGTCGTCTGTGACGGTGCAGGTGATCGCGGCCGGACCGGTGGGCGCGCCTGCAGAACTGAAGGTCGCCGAGGCACCATTGCCGCTCACGGTGCCGGAGGCAACCGAGTAAGTGTAAGTCAGCGGACGGTTTTGCGGACTCAGGCCTGCGGCGGTGACTGTGCTAATTTCGCCCGGTTTGATGTCGCTGGGGCTAGCTGAGCAACCGATGGTCGGCGGATCAAACGCCTTCACAGAGAAGGTTGCTGTTGCAGTGGCGGACTCCCACGGCTTCAAGCCTTCCTTGCCGGGTCTGCCTTCCTTCACGTTGCAATTCACTGTATATCTTCCCGGCGCAAGTGTTGTGGTAGCCACGGTCGCGGTCGCAAGGGTCGTGGTTAGTCCGGGACCCGTAATGCTATAAATCACATTCATCTTGGGTTCCAGGTTGCCGGCCGTTGCGGTCACTGTGACCGGGTCGCCGGCAAATACCAGGACTGGATTGTCAGAGCACGCTACCGTTACTGGCAGCGGGGCGCCGCTTCCGCCGAGGCGGAGGACGATTCCCGAAGAGAGACGCATGTCATTTTGCGACGCGCTTGCTCCGGTCGAGGAATTGTCAAACCTGGTCATCAGATACTCGGCTTGGATGATGCGGATCGCAAAATGACGGCTCACTTTGAGGTCCAACCCGCCGCCGGCCGTCATGGCAAAGGAATTCTCTGCCGGAAGTACCGTGCAGCCGGCGCCCGTGCAACCGGACGAGAGGGTCACATCGCTGGCATGGATTCCACCAAACAGAACTTGAGCAAAAGGAGTGAATCTTTCGTGGTTCCGGAAGGAAAGGCGCGGCCCAAAGAGATATGTGTAGGCGCTTCCGCTGGAGTCCACCGTGCTGGAAGGAATCGCGCCTGTTCCTGCGAGCCGGATCTCCGAATCGTCGAAGCCTCCGAAGTCGCCAACAAGCCCCAGGTGACGAGTAAAGTTGTAGGCGATCGATGTGCTGCCGCCATTGAGCCATACCATCCGATTTCCATCGGCCCGCGCAGGCACAGCGCGCAGATACGAGTAACCCAAGAACAATTCAACCTTGGGAGTCCCGGCACTCGAGCCATTCGAATACGTTTTGGCTGCCGGCTCCTGCGCCTGAACCAGGAATACAGGCATTAGCAGAGTGGTAAATACCGCTGTGGCAATCGTTATTACACTCAATCTCATCTTCGTCTCCTGCACTGCAGCTCGCCATGAGCGGAAGACCGCAACGGCGGGTTAACCAACGCGAACAGAATCTATTGGACACAGCATCGTCCTAAACGTGCTGAGACCGCTTATGGGAGCAGTCTCAGCGCATCCTTATTGAGCTGGCACATTGATTACCGTGTTCACAATCGTGACTGGCCCGACCAGGACCATCGCTCTGCCGTTCAATGTGGTGATCGCGGCCACTCCAGCGGTCGAGATTGACACTCCATTCTGGGAAATGATTGTTCCTTGCATCGTTCCGCCGCCCAGAATTCCGTTGATCGTCGCGGCGCTTCCGACCTGCCAGAAGACATTCTTCGCCTGTGCGCCGTTCACCAGCAAAACACTGTGGTCTACCGATGGCGTGCCGACGGTCAGCGTAGTCGCCATCTGGAAGACCCAGAAAGCATTGGGATCACCCTTAGCGTCAAGAGTTAGATCGCCTTGGGAAATGGCAAAGCTTCCCGGCGCGGCCTTGTAAGTGCCGGAGGCCAGCGTACGATTGCCTAATTCGCCCGCCGAGCCGCCACCGCATCCGGGGCAGACTGACACATCCAGACCGTTCGGGATAGCTGCGAGGGTGTTATAAGCCGCTAGCGTCTCTAGCGCGGCCTGGGCCGCGGCGGCGGATGTTTGAGCGGTTCCCTCATTGGGGCACCCAACCGTGGGTGGCGGCGGAGCGGTGTCGATCACCCCATTCACCAGTCCAATATTGAGTGGAGTCTCGGTGTATGTGCACTCGGCTACCCCACCCACCATAACGCTGGTGTCGTGAAATCCGGTGATCAGAGTCGAGACGGCCGTCGTTCCGATGTTTCCGTTGACCACTGTGAAGATTCCCTGGTTGGTGATTCCTGCTGTGCCGCCGAATGCGCCAAACAGTGAAGCGGTCGGCCCAAGAATGACTGGAGGTGTGACCGATGTCGTACCGGTAGTAAAACTCCAGGGATTCGACGCGCCGGTGGTCCCCAGAGGATTGCCCGCCAGGTCGGTGACTCCATCCGAAACCGTTGCGGTATAACTGCTGCTGGCAATCAGCGGTAGCGCCGGTGTGAGAGTGGCAATGAAGTTGATCGCATCATAGGATAATGTTCCAGCTATCGCAGTTCCACCCGGTCCAGTGAGTTGGAAGGTTGCGTTGGTGATGGTCAGCGGATTGATCGCCTCACTAAAGGTTGCGCTGACTGCCTGATTCAGAGGAACATCGGTAGCCGCGTTCGCCGGGACCGTCGAAACGATCTCTGGCGCGGTTGTCGTCTTGGTTGTTCCGGTTGTGAATTTCCAAACATAGTTGCTGGCCAGTGCGGCGCCTGCCAGACTTTGTGCCCCGGAGGTGATCGTGGCTGTAAACAAGGTGCTGGGCGGCAGATTGGCTGTCGGCGTGAATATCAGCGTATCTCCCACCGCCGCATAAGCGACCAATCCGGAGACAGCAGTCGTGCCCGGTCCCGTCAGCGTAAAAGTCGCTGAATTGATTGTGGCGGGGTTCATCGCCTCGTTGAAAGTGGCGCTGACGATCTGATTGAGAGAGACACCGGTTGCTCCAATAAGAGGGATAGTTGAACTCACCGTCGGCGAGATCCCACTTGAGGCGGCAGCGGTGGTGAAGCTCCAGGTATAGTTGTTGGCCAGCGCAGTACCTTCGAGATCCATCGCTCCCGATGTGATGGTGGCTGTGTAGGCCGTACTCGGTGCCAGGTCCGTTGAAGGCGTAAAGGTCGCCACTGAACCTGCGGCGATATAGGTGACGACTCCGGTAACGGCTGCTCCGGCCGTCGCTTTCAGCGTGAAGGTTGTGCTGTCGATCGTCGCGGGATTCATCGCGACACTAAAGGTGGCGCTGAGAGCTTGATTGGTTGGTACACCGGTTGCCGAGTTCACAGGCACGGTCGAGATCACCGTTGGCGAGGCGGGAGCAGGAACAGTCCTGAAGGTCCATGTGTAGCTGCCAGCCAGAGCAGTTCCCAACAGGTCTTGTGCCCCGGTGGTGATCGTAGCGGTATAGACGGTGTTGAATGCAAGCCCTTCTGCCGGTGTGAACGTCGCCGCGGCGCCCGCGCAACCGACTGTTCCGGATACAGTTGTCGTGCCCGGGCCGGTGACTACAAAAGTAGTCGATGAGATCGTCGCGCAGTTCATGGCTTCGCTGAACGTCGCGCTGAGCACCTGGCTAACCGGTACACCGGTGGCTGCATTCGTTGGGACCGTGGCCGTCATCGTCAGCGGCGCAGGCGGCGCAATCGTTGCAAAGGTCCAAGTGTAGTTGGAAATCAGTGGAGTGCCACCTGCGCCCTCAGCCCCGGTTGTGATCGTGCCCGTATAGCTGGTTCCGTATGCAAGAGCGGCGCTCGGTGTGAACGTCGCCGTAGACCCGCTATACGTCACGGCTCCAGAGACGGCACCGCCGGGCCCTGTGACCGTAAAGGTCACCGCACTGATTGAAGCCGTCTTCATCGCCATGTTGAAGGTCGCGCTGATGGGTGTGTTAACACCGACATTTGTAGCGCCATTGGCGGGGATTGTGGACACCACAGACGGAACCGTGACCGTCTCCTGGCCGCATCCTGCGACAAAAACGACCAATAGAGCTGCCAGCCAATACGTGATACCAAACCTGTACTTGCGCATTTGCACCTTTCGTCCGACTTCTTGGGGGCCGGTGTTCAACACTTGTCATTCTCCCGAGAAGGCGAGAACACGGAACGTACACGTTGCCCTGACCTTAGTGAGTTATTCGGAGACTTGGCTGGTCAGGATCGCTCACAACCTGTTGTGGAACAGATAATTTAACTTTTGAATTTATGAGCTTAATTGGACATTAGCGTAATGGCAATCGGGACGGGACGATTCATATCCTTCCCGATTGCCGCCTTGCAGGCCTTTGATTCTTAATGAATATTCTTGACTATATGGGTGTCTCTAAAACCAGCGCCGTCTCCGCCGCGAGATTATTGCGACCGTCGCCAATGTCAGCAACACCCCGATCAGCAACCATGCAAAGTCACGGCTGCCGAAATCTTGAAAGAACCGAAAATCGTGCCAGCGTATCAGCGCCAGCGGATTGCTCGTTGCGAACTGCATCATTTTCCTCCGTGCTCCAATTTCATTGCCCCGCTTCACGCACTTGGTCAGCGATCTTCCGCCCGTTGACAGTCACTTACAAGTAAGCCGTACTTGTCGCAGACCGCTCTATCTGAAGACTCCAAGCAGATAACACACGAGCAGAATGAGGAGCACTGTCCCAAGTCCTATTCCTGCTCCTCCTCCGCTACCCCAACGGCCGTAGCCGTAGTATCCTCCGCCCCCGCCGAATACGAGGATCAGAACAATAATGATGACGATAAGCATTTCAATTCTCCTTTGGTCTGGGCAGCAGCTCCAGAGTTATGCCACCGATTAGCTTTGCACCGAGGGTCATCCATCTCAATCACCAAATCCTTGGGCAGTTCTTGCGCTCAATCGCTTCTCAACGAATCGAGATCAAGTTGACGCCGGTTATCGGGCGCGGTCTGTTCAATACTGAGCACTGTTCGCAAGCGTGATTTTTGGCCTGCTCGCCTCGTCCGATACCTTGACGAACTCGGGAACCGCGTCGATCTTACCAAGGGCAATTTCGCGATACAGGTTTTCGGCGAACACCGATTGAGGAAATCCAAGCTCCAAAAGTGGAACACTCTTCCTGACGGTACCCAGGCAGAGAATGATCGGGCTCCAGGGGCCACAAAGCAACATTTGCCCGCCCCATCGCGTCGACCCCGGCAGCTCAGTTCGCTTGCATATTCCACATCCACGGTCAGGCCGCAAAGATTTTCGAGCAGATTCTCCACAGCCAGGCCGCTATGGCGACTGGAGCCGCTGGCGGCAATCAGCACCTCACCGGCGGGATTCGCCCAGCCCTTCAGGCGCTCGGCCACAGCACGGTGACACCGGAGTCGCTGTCCGCGCTCAAAAAGAACGGCTATCGCTCCCAGTTGCAGGTGGATATTCCGGTAACTGCCCACTACCTTCGTGTTGGCGGTTGCGACAATAAAAGTAACCGGGTTGGCGTGGTCGAGTTACCCCTTCCACTGGCTGAGCCGACAAGCACGAGATGGGGGGCTAAGCCAAGGCCGTAACGCTTCCCGAGCAGAAACGCGCGCCTGGAGTGGACAGTTCAAATTGACCGCCCCACCCTGTGTAAGGCTGCCCCAGACAGGCCGGGATCTGGCGGGACAAACGCGCTGAGAATGTGAGCCAATCCATGATCTTGAGATCCAGACTATTCCGCCATCTCTCGATTGACACGGCAAAGACAAACCTCCTACGATTTCGGTGTTATCTACACACAAAGACAGAGACGCCAACTCCAGGTGGCGCGAAGGGATAGAAGGCGGATGCGACCATTATCTCGAACCAAATCCATCGCGAGGCCCGGCTTTTGGTCCATCCGGACTCCGCTCAAGGGAATTTTGCTCGCACGCGTAACCACGCTGATTATAATGACGGTGTCTGCGAGCGCCGTCGCCGGCGCTCAGAACCAAGCTAGCAGGTTCGTGCTTGTGCAAAATGACCGAACGATCGTGCTCGAACCATATGCGGACAACATCGTTCGAGTCACATTGAGCACAGCGAAGTCAGCGGCGCTTGGAGCGCCCGGATATGGAATCGTGGGCAATCCCTCGATGACCGGATGGACCGAAGAGCGCGAGCCGGATGGCCACGACGTCATCCGCTCCAGCAGAATGATCGTCCGTGTTGCTCCCGAGAACGTGGCGCCACCCCACGCTTTCCCGCTGGACGCGTTGAATCAGTCGCTGAGGGATCACTACTTTGGCCACGGTGGGAATGGGCAGGGGCCGTTCAACAACATCATTTCCGTAGCTACCTCCTCCGGCAAATCGCTCCTGAAAATGTGGCGCTGGTCCATGTCTCCCAATAGCTCCGGAGTTTCGTCTGCGAATGCGGAGAACGGCGATAAGGAGGGGCCAGGCTACCGCGTTTCCGCCACCTTTGACTCGCCGCAAAGTGAGCATTATTACGGTCTCGGACAGCAGCAGCAAGGGTTCCTCGACCTGCGCGATCATCGCATCCAATGCTGGCACGATTACGGCGGAATTGGAGGCGAGAACGTTTGCGTTCCTTTCATGGTGTCGAGCCGCGGCTACGGACTTATCTGGGATAACCCGTCCAAGACGACCATCGATCTCGGCTTCAACCAGCAGAATGTCTGGTCCTCGGAGGTCGGCGACCGCGTCTCCTTTTTCGTGATTGCCGGCGAAAAGAGTGACGAAATCTACGCCGGATACCGCCAGCTTACAGGGGTAACTCACCTGCTGCCCAAGTCCACCTACGGATACATTCAGAGCAAGGCCATCTATCCCACCCAGGAGCAGGCGCTAAGTGTTGCCAAGGAATATCGCGATCGCCAGTTGCCGCTGGATGTGCTGGTCGTGGACTTCCTTAATATGACGCGCCAAGGTGAGATGGATCTGGACCCGGCCCGGTGGCCCGATCCCGCCGCCATGAATCAGCAGTTCCACTCCATGGGTATCTCGACCCTTCTCAGCGTGTGGCCGCATTACTCCAAGGGCACCCAGTTCTATGACATGCTGCTGAGCAAAGGCTGGCTCGTGCACTCCCCCGATGGACAGCCGGACAACGGGTGGGCCAAAGACACCATCGGCCCCAACCTCGACACAACCAACCCCGAAGCCGCCAGGTGGTTCTGGGAGAAGATTCGCGACCGTTTCATCAAGCCCGATGGATTTGATTACCTCTGGCTGGATGAAACCGAGCCGGATATCGATCCAACAAACGACGTCTTCTGGATCGGTTCCGGCAGCCGCTATTACAACGTTTATCCCTTGTTCCATACAGCCTCTGTGTACGAGGGCTTCCGGCGAGATTTTGGCGACAGCCGGAGAGTCATGATCCTGGCGCGAGCGGCGTATCTGGGAGCGCAGCGAAACGGAACGGTCTTCTGGTCCAGCGACATTGTCTCCACTTGGGACATGCTGAAGCGTTCCATTCCGGCCGGGCTGAACTTTACCGCCAGCGGCATGGCTTATTGGGACACCGACATCGCCGGCTTCTTCTCACCGTCAATTGGCGCCAATTATCATGCGGCCCACAAGCCTTTGGTAGATGCCTCAGACGCGCGAGGCAATGTCGGTAACTATGAAGACTATCCCGAGTTATTCGTACGCTGGTTTCAGTGGGGAGCTTTCCAGCCCGTCATGCGCGCGCACGGCGAGAGGATGCACAACGAAGTATGGTCGTACGGCAAACAGGCGGAAGTGATCCTGGAAAAGTATCTGCGGCTGCGATATCAGCTCATTCCCTATATCTACTCGCAGGCTCATGGCACTTATCAGACGGGTGCTCCGTTTATGCGCGCTCTCTTCATGGACTATCCCGACGATCCGAATGCCGCTGACATTCGCGACGAATACATGTTCGGGACCGCATTTCTGGTAGCGCCTGTCACGGAGCAGGGAGCAACGAGCCGCAAGGTCTACCTCCCTGCAGGCTGCGATTGGTATAACTACTGGACCAATGCACGAATCAAAGGCGGCCAGACCATCAACGCGGACGCGCCGATCGACACCATCCCACTCTTCGTACGGGCGGGGTCGATTGTGCCGCTGGGAACTTCCGTTCTGAGCACTCATCAGTCGCAGACAATTGCTGCCGTGCGTGTCTACCCAGGAGCGGACGCGGACTTCAGTCTCTACTCCGACGACGGGACCACATACTCCTATGAGAAGGGTGTGAGCTCCACCACCACGTTGCACTGGGATGACGAGAAGCACCAGTTAACTCATGCGGGTGCCGCTGCCTGGAACGAGCCCGATTCCGAGATCGTAGAAGTTATGCATCCGTAATAAAGTGGCCGGCGTGCGGGAAAGAATCGAAGCTGCAGTAACTCACCTGCCGTACCACCATTGCCGGATCGGAACAATCCGGAGTGTCAACTCCGACGAATGTTGAGAATTGCGGTAGACTATCATCTTCAATCGTCCACCGGCTTTGCGGACTCAAGGGGCATGAAACGTGACAATCCTGCATTCGATTGTATTGGCTCCATCGCATAGAGCGCCGATTCCGCACCCCGATATCAAAATCTATTCAACCCCGAAACCGGAGAGTCCTACCGGTTAATGAGGCGTGCTTCCGTCACCGAAAAGGATAGTTCACTCCTACATTGAATCAGAGATCAACAGCCCGCTCCCGGGCAGTCGGGTCTTCGCGGTTCAAAGGCTGGAAGCCGTGCTAAATTGCAAGATTTGTGATCAAATTGCCGGAAACCCGACAAACCTCAGTCTCGCCTGTCGTTAACTTGCTTATTTGAAAGAATTAGCTGGAATCAATGTCCGCGAAGGATGGACTTCGAGGTCGTTGTCGACCGCAAATCACCCAATCTAATCCTCACGCCTTGAGGCCGACGATCCCAAGATTGAGGATTCTCGGAGAATGGATCAATTGCGGGATAGATCGCGGGTTGGAATCGCGTCCTTTCGAGTGAACTATTTTGCATCTAAACTATTTAGAATGTTATGGTAGGCACGACTGGATTCGAACCAGCGACCTCTTCCGTGTCAAGGTTTCGAAGTTAAGCAATTCAACAACTTACAAGACCCCGATGGCAATCCAAGTCCTTGTAAGAACGCACAATCCCGTCTTTCGACGTATAGCAAAACGTATCGCGTCTTGCTCAAAACACGCTGTCGTTTGCTCTTCCCAACCGTATGCGAATGGTCCCTTGGAAACCTGCATAACAGGATTACCATTACCGCACTGGAGGGACTAACTCCACCGCAACAGCGACGAAATATGAATCGGCCAGCGTTGCAGAGCCGGCCTGCAAGAGGCCGGCTCTGCCGCAGGATGAAGGGATCATCTCTTGAATGGTTTGCTTACTTCACGCTGATGGTAAATGTCTCAGTGCTCTTGCATCCGCTGGTGTTGGTATACGCGGCCACATACGAGTCTGTGCCAATAGTCAGCGGAATGCTGTTGATTTGGCGGGAGGTGGACGTGTAATCGTTGGGTCCAGTCCAACTCCACGATCCGCCGCTGGTGGACTGTGGACCGAGATCTACAGCCGCGGAGGGTGAGCTTACGGTTGTGCTAGATTCCTGCGTCCAGGTTGAGCCTCCGTTGATGGAAATGTAAGGAGTGATAGTAGTCGGTGTGCAACCTATCGTCAAAGCAATCGTCGTGCTGGAGGTCAGACTGCCAGAGGTTCCTTTGACGGTGATCGTGGCAGATCCGACCGTCGCCGCACTGCTTGCCGTCAGGGTCAGTACGCTGCTTCCAGTGGTTGGGTTAGTGGCAAAAGTCGCAGTGACACCGCTGGGCAGGCCAGAGGCGGCTAGCG
>Ga0187859_10002424_pt1 | contig 11680 bp, 8 predicted proteins | sample June2016WEW_10_1_2_FD_133019 | JGI IMG/M metagenome (GOLD analysis project Ga0187859, IMG submission 133019) | Peatland microbial communities from SPRUCE experiment site at the Marcell Experimental Forest, Minnesota, USA - June2016WEW_10_10 | ecosystem: Environmental > Terrestrial > Soil >... | reverse complement strand
GTCGTAGTCTACGAAGCCGTATACGTTCGGGTCGACCATGCCGCAGCCCAGGAGTTCGATCCATCCGCTGGCTTTGCAGTTGCGGCAGGGAGCGCCGTCGCGCACGCCTTTGCCGTCGCAAAAAATGCAACTGATCTGCACGTCGGCGCTGGGTTCAGTAAAGGGGAAGAACGACGGATAGAAACGCGTCTTCACGCTCGATCCGAACATGGCTTTCATGGCGTGGTCGAGCGTGCCCTTCAGGTCGCAGAAGGTAATGTTGGTGTCGACGGCCAAGCCTTCGATCTGATGAAAGATGGGCGAGTGCGTAGCGTCGAGCGCGTCGTTGCGGTGAACTTTTCCCGGACACACCACGCGCACTGGCGGCTTCATCTTCTGCATGGTGCGAATCTGCACCGGCGACGTGTGCGTGCGCAGAAGAAGACGGTCGCGCAGCGGCTTCGATTCCTGCCCGGCGATGAAAAGCGTGTCTTGCGTGTCGCGCGCGGGATGGTTTGGCGGAAAATTCAGAGCCTCGAAGTTGTAGAAATCCGTTTCAATTTCGGGTCCTTCTTCGACCGAGTAGCCCAGATTGCGAAAGACCGCGATCATCTCATTCATCGTTTTGATGACGGGATGCTCGGCGCCGATGGGGCGGCGGATGCCGGGCAGGGTGATGTCGATGCGCTCGGCGGCTAGTTTGCTTGAGGACGCTCCGCTTTGAATCCGGATTAGCGTGGCGTCGACTGCCTGCTCGACTTTCGTTTTGAGCTCGTTAACGCGCTGGCCTACTTCGCGCTTGGCCGCTTTCGGCGCGGCTTTGAGCCAGAGGTCGTTGAGTTGGGTGAGGACGCCATTCTTGCGCGCCATCCAGCGATCGCGGAAGGCTTTCCAGTCGTTCTCGGAGGCGACTGCAGCTGATTCTTGATCCAGGGCAGACAGAAGATCGCGTGACGCGCTGTCGAGCGCAGCGGTGGAGAAGTCGGCTAGTTTGGGAACTGTGTAAGGCATGCGCCCCAGAAAACTCCCAATGAAATTGTCATCCCGAGCGAGGCGAGGGATGACAAATCTTAGGAACAGAGAACTGGCGAATGACGACTATGAGCTGACGGCTGTCCTACGCTACGGCTGCCGCGTTGGCCTTCTTTGCCTGCTCGGCCAGACTGCCGAATCCTGCGGGATCGTTTACTGCCAGATCGGCGAGGATTTTGCGGTCGAGTTCTACGCCGGCTTTTTTCAGGCCGCTGATGAACTGGTTATAGTTCAAGCCATTCAGTCGCGCTGCGGCTCCGATGCGCACGATCCAGATCGAGCGGTACTGGCGCTTTTTCTGCTTGCGGCCGGAGTAGGCAAACTTCAGCGCGCGATCGACGGCTTCTTTCGCCGAGCGGTAGAGTTTGGATTTGGTTAGGAAATATCCACTGGCGCGTTCAAGAATCTTTTTCCGCTTGGCGCGGCGTTTGGTTCCGCGTTTTACACGAGGCATTGCTGTTCTCCTTTTTTATTTCATATGGCGGCTGGAGGTAAGGAGGCTTCTACCGCGTTTCCACGAAGGAAACGGGATTTCTGAAGCCCGACCTCTTCACGCGCCGCTGCGGAGTGTTTCGTTCCGCAGACTTGGTTGTTGCATACTCGTTAAGGACGGGACGCGGCCTGCGCTGAGCGAAGCCACGCCGTCACTCCATCACATGTACGGGATCATTCGTGCCGCTTTTTTGTAATCTCCGTCACTCACCAAAGTGGGCTGGCCCAGATGTTTCTTGCGCTTCTTCGCCTTGGATGACAGGATGTGACGCAACCCCGCCTTGTGACGCAGAATCTTTCCCGTACCCGTTTTCTTGAAGCGCTTGGCAGCGCCTTTGTGTGTTTTTAGTTTAGGCATAAATAGCTCTCAGCTTTCAGTTGTCAGCTCTCAGTTGCTTCTCCAGCGCAACGCAGAACAATAATCCACCATAAGCATTCGCACCAGCAGGTTTTACTGATAACTGATAGCTGACGGCTGAAAACTGCGTTTACGCTGTTTGCGCGCCGCCTCGCGGCGCTTGCGGCGGTGCGGCTTTCGGTGGCGCTGGTTTCTCTTTTGCTCCACCTTCTTTTTTATTCGGCGCCAGAATCAGGTGCAGCGTGTTGCCTTCCTGGCGCGGGCGGAACTCCACCAGGCCTCGCTGGTCGACGTCTTTAATCAGACGTTCCAGAATCTGGCGGCCCAGGCTTTGCCGCGTCATTTCGCGTCCGCGGAAGAAGATGGTCGCTTTCACCTTGTCTCCTTCGTCGAGGAAGCGCAGCACGTGATTCTTTTTGGTTTCGTAGTCGTGATCGTCTACGTTGATACGAAACTTCACTTCTTTAACCGTAATTACCTTTTGCTTCTTCTTGGCCTCGCGCTCGCGCTTTTCGTTCTGGTACAGGAATTTCCCGTAATCCATGATGCGGCAAACCGGCGGTTGCGCGGTCGGGGAAATCTCTACCAGGTCGAGGTTTCTTTCGCGGGCCATCTTAAGCGCCTCGAAGGGCGGCATTACGCCGATCTGTTCCCCTTCGTCACCGATCACGCGTACTTCGCGTGCCCGGATGCGCTCATTCATGCGGATAAAACGCTTGTCGATACCGTCCTCCGTCTGCTTGTCTGACAGTCTTTTCTAACGGAAAGATGCTTAAAAAGTATAGCATGGGCGCGCTCAGACCTTTCTCCTGCGCTTTCCATCCGCCTTGACCGAAGTTCTCAAATGCGGCTAGCATGGCCGGGTCACACGTCCCGTGGTTCTCCCCGCCCCGTGGAACCGCGGCAGTCTTCGCTGCTTCTGGAGGTTCTGGGTATGCGGCGCTATGCTTCGATTCTCTCCGTGAGCTTTATTGTCTATGGGTCCGTCTGTCTGTTTGCGCAGACGGCCGACCGCCCCAGTCCTGTCATCACCAGGGCAATTGACGAAACGCAACTGGTGACGCTTGCCGGCAACACGACTCCCGCCGCTCTGCGCGTCCAAAATGATCGCGGGCCAGTGGCGGATGGCTTGACCTTCGATCATTTGTTGGTTGTGCTCAAGCCCGCGCCCGAAACCGAAGCGCGCCTCGAGAAGTTGATTGACGCGATGCACCATCAGGATTCGGCTGAGTTCCATCGCTGGCTCACGCCGCAACAGTTCGGCGAACGGTTTGGGGCCGCTCCACAGGATCGAGAAATGATCGAGCGCTGGCTCGAATCGCATGGCTTTTCGGTGAACCGCGTTTATCAAAATGGGTTGATCATTGACGTCGCTGGAACCGCCGCTCAGATTCGTGAAGCCTTCCACACTGAGATCCACAATCTGATTCTGCCGAACGGCGAGAGACATATTGCTAACATGAGCGATCCGGAAATCCCTGCCGCGCTGGCACCCGCCATCGAAGGCATCGCTTCGCTGCGCGATTTTTATCCCAAGCCGCATTCCATTCAGCTTGGCCCCGTTGCCTATAGCTCTGCCACGCATGAGTGGAAGCCGCGCTTTAATGTCAAATATCAGGGACAGACTTTTCATACGGTCAGCCCTTACGATTTCGACATCATCTACAACGTGCTGCCGCTTTGGAAGCGTGGATTTACCGGCAAAGGCGTCACCATCGCGCTGGTCGAGGATTCCAATCTCGCGCATGTATCCGATTGGTCTGACTTTCGTGACACGTTCGGTCTGAAGGATTTCAAGGACGGTAACTTCAAGCAGATTTATCCGAACTGCGAGAATCCCGGTGAGAATGGAGACGAGATTGAGGCCGCGCTCGATGTTGAGTGGGCGAGCGTCGCCGCTCCCGACGCGAACATAGAGCTTTCTGCATGCCACAGTGCTCGCGGTGTCTCGGGCCTCGATCTCGCCATCCTCAATCTCTTAGACCTCGAACCGCCAGATATCATTTCCGACAGTTACGGTCTGTGCGAAACCATCACGGGCCAAACAGAGATCGCTTTGGAGAATCGCGAAGCCCAAATTGCGACCGCGTTGGGCACCACTTTCTTTATTGCGCAGGGAGACACCGGCGCCGATGAATGCTCTCCGGTCGAAGGTTTCCTCTCGCATCTCGGCATCAACAGCGGCGATAACACTGCATCGGCCTATGCGGTCGATGTGGGCGGCACCGATTTCATGGCGCAATACAACCAGGATGTTAATGGCGTTCCGGTCAGTGATTATTGGAGCGCTATGAATGATCCGCAAACGAAGGCTTCCGCACTGTCGTATATTCCAGAGATTCCCTGGAACGACGGTTGCACCAGCGAACTGATCTACAGCGATCCAATATTCGCATTAGGCAACTACACGCAATCCTACGGAACCTCGGGCTTCTGCCACAGCAAACTTGGCAAAGAACTCAGGTATTCAGTGGGCGGCAGTGGCGGCCCGAGCACGTGCTTCACAGGGGTGCCGTCGATTCCAGGTGTAGTGAGCGGAACCTGCCAGGGCAATCCCAAGCCCTCGTGGCAGGCGGGTGTGCCCGGCATTCCAAATGATGGTGAGCGCGATCAGCCCGATCTTGCGCTTTTCTCGGCGGACGGCATTTGGGGAAGTTTTTTGGTCGAGTGCATGTCGGATAAAAACGAAGGCGGCGCTCCCTGCACCGCTACGAACGACGCGCTGCTTGAGGGCGGTGGCGGCACATCGTTCGCATCGCCTGCGATGGCTGGCATTCAAGCGCTGATCGATCAGAAATACGGCCGTCAGGGGAATGCCAATTATGTTTACTACGCGCTGGCCGCGAGCCAGTTCTCTATTCAAGGAACGAAGATCTGCAATGCGAGTCAAACTGGCGGAGGGTTGCCTGCCGCGTCCTGCATTTTTAACGACGTCACGCTCGGCGACATGGATATCCCTTGCGGGCAAGCCTCGAAGTTCTCTTACGATTGCTTCGGAAACGGCACCAAGATAATCGGCGAGCTTTCGACGTCGACCTCTTCCAGCGAGCCCGCGTATCCGGCTACGGTCGGCTATGACCTCGCTACCGGACTCGGCTCGGTGAACGCGACTTCGCTGTTCGACGCGTGGCCAAGCGGTAACAAAGCTCAGAGGGAAAGTAGGAGATCGTCGTCCCCGCCGAAATTGTCGATCGAGTAAGTGTCCCTCGCTTTGCTCGGGATGACAACTTATTTTATTGGGTCAACGCGCCACTACATCGAACGGCCGCATCATCTCGTTGTCCTCATGCTCCAGCACGTGGCAATGCCATACGTAACGTCCGGTGAATCCCTCAAAGTGAACAATGATGCGCGTAATCATGCCGGGATCGGCGCGCACCGTATCTTTCCACCCCGCCTCGCCCGGTTCGGGAGGCATTGCCGGCGCTTTGTATCTGATTTCGTTATGCATCCAGTAGTCAGCGATAATGAATGCCCGGCGATCGAGAATCTGAAACTTCACCAGATGCAAATGAATGGGATGAGCGTCATCTGTGGTATTGATGAGATTCCAGATTTCGACCGAGTCGAGAACGGGATTCTCGGTTACCGGCATGCTCCAGTGCGTGTTATTCAAGAGCATCGTCACTGGCCGCTGAACGAGATCGTCAATCTCTACCAGGCTCAAGTTGCGGGTTTTGACGGCTGCGGACTCGGGAATCCTGGCGACTGGCCTTAGCGTCTTTGGCAAGATACTCTCGTCGTGCAAATTTTTTTGAGATACGCGAAATTGCATGACACTGGAGGTTTCATTTTTGAGAATGACGCTGCTGCCGGCGTTGTCCGAGAAATCGACGATCAAATCGGCGCGCTCGGCGGGCGCGAGGGACAAGATCTTTAGTGGCACAGGCGCCGGCAGCAGGCCCTGATCGGTGCCGATCTGGTGAAAGCCCTGACCGCTCAAGAGCGGAGCGTTGGGGGTTTGTCCACTCGACAAGGTCAGATGGAAAGATCGCCCATTCGCCGCATTGAGCACGCGGAAGCGATACTTGCGCGGTTCGACTTCGAGATAAGGAAACAGCTTGCCGTTGACGAGAATGGCATCGCCAAAAACCTCCGGCACCCACGGTTTCTTCGGATCGTCGGCGGCTACCGGGTAGTTAAGTTGTCCTTCGAGATCGAGGATTCGGTCGCAAATAACGAGTGGAATTTCATATTTGCCGCGCGGCAGATTCAGCGAGTCCTCAAATTCGTCGCGCACAAAGAATGCGCCAAAGAGCCCCGCAAAAACATTGAGGCGGTTAATTCCGAGGGCATGATCGTGGTACCAGAGCATAGTTGCGTCCTGGCGATTGGGGTAATGATAGATCGCGGATTTGCCGGGCACATACCAATTTTCGGGATAGCCGTCGCTGTCAGGCGGAGCCTTGGCGCCATGCAAATGCACCACCGTACGCACTTCCGGCTTATCCGCTTCCGCGCCGTGAATGCTGTGGTCGATCGGGAGGAAATGAGTTTCCGGGAGTTCGTTGACCCACTCCACCAGCAAACCTTGGCCGCTGCGCGTTTCAAAAGTCGGCCCCGGCAAAGCCGACCCGTATCCCCACAGCCGAGTTGGTTTCAAATCGCGATGCAGTTTTGTTTCGAACTGCCGCATCGCCACGCGGTAGTAGGGAAGGTGCACAGCGGGATTATCCGGGCTGGGGCGATGTCCGTTGGGCTCGATGACTTCGGGCAGGGGCAGCGGGTCGACGAATTGGGCGAGAGAATTTGCGTTCAGCTGCGTCCGAAACCTGGGTGGGGCCGGGTGAGCCATCGCGTGGCCGATGCCGCGGCGCACGGCCAGCGCCATGGTTGCGATTCCTCCCCGCGCGAGGAAGACTCTTCGTGTAACTGCCAAAGCGGTACTCTCCTTATGCAATCGCATGCTGGCAGATGCGTAGCTTAAAAACAAGAGCGGGCATGCGATTCACCTTTCGCACGCCCGCCTAGATTAAATCGAATACAGCTGCGTTACAGACCGCAGAGTGATGGTTTTTGCTTTTCACCCGTGACCGGGTTCAAGCACAGAGTTCCGTTCGTCCTCAGCTTGGCGAAGTCGAAATCCTGGGCGATGGAGTTGGCAATCGCGTCGAAGGAACCGCCCCCGATGCGTTGTCCACCCAGCCAGTTGTCTTCGATAAAGTGGATGATCGACGACTGGTCGGTCACCGCGTGGTCCACGAAGTTGTCCTTCGCGTACGGTGAAATCACGAGCAGCGGCAATCTCGGACCATAACCGCAGCGCCCGAGCGCCGATGGGCCTGAAATGCCCGCCAGCCGCGGTGCCGCGGTTCCGCAGTAGCCGGGTGCGGTCAAAGCGTCGCCCGGTCCATTGGAGGTGTTTACGATCGGGCCCATCTGATGGTCGTACCATCCATCAGAGTCGTCATACATGATGACTACAGCCGTGCTGCTCCAGTTCTGATTATTCGCCGGATTTTCCAGGAAGTTGATGATGTTGACCACCGACTCCTGTTCGTCGATCGGGTCTGAGTAGCCAGGGTGCGCGTCTTGAAAACCCTGCGCCTTGATGAAACTAACGGCCGGCTGTTGATTGGTCTGAACGGCCGTGAAGAAATCCTGGAGATCATAGTTGTGGTTGGCGCAACCGCCGGTTCCATAAGCCTCGCCGCAAGGCCGCGCGTGGGTTAGGTTGGCGATTGAAGGCCAATACGAAGTGAGCGAGTGGTGCGGAATGTAGTCGGTCTCGGTCTCACCCGTGATGTTGGACTTCGTGCTCCGGGCGCAACCGGTCGTCCCGTTCGGATTCACGATCGACAAATTGAACCCGCCCATGAACGCGCCCCAGGTCACGCCGGCGTTGTTCAGCAGGTCGCCAATCGTTACGCCACCCATCTGCGCCTGGTCGCGGGTCGGACTGGAGCAAACGTCCCCGACTGGATCGGGATCGTCGATGTTCGTGTACCCGCCGTTCCCGTCCGGCACAAAACTACCGGTTCCGTTCTGGTAGGCCACCACTCCATTGGTTTGCCCTGCCATCAGGTTCATCACTCCGACCGACGAGGGACCGAAGGTCGTGCCGTAGGAGTTATCGCTCATTGCGAAATTCTGGGCATAATTCCACAGGGCCGTCACGGTATTTCCGTCGTAATAGCCCATGACCAAGCCATTCGTACTATTGATTCCCCCACCTCCCGGCGGCGGTCCGGCGGTGCCGGTGTACAACGGAAACAGGTCCATCAAACCGGAGTCGAACGCCTGTTGCTCCGGCCCATAGTTATGGTCCTGGTCCGCCGTGGCGGCCTGGGTCACATCCAGCCGGTATGGATTGGTCGTGCCCGTGCCATTGGCCGGGTTCAGGTTCGGGTTACTAGTGAGCAGAGCGGCCGATAATCCATTGACCGTCGGCGTATTCGCTTTCGCTACGAATTTGTTTTCGTACTGGGGATTCAGCGCGTTGGGATAGGTTCCGAAGTAATGATCGAAAGAGACGTTCTCGTTGAAAATCACGACCAGATACTGAATGGGTGTCGTCGTGGCGGGGCGGCTTGCGACGCGTCTTGTTGCCGGTTTAGCGGACGAGGCAAATGCGGGAGCAACGGTCGGTCCCAGGGCAATGGACATCGCGAGTAATGACGCCATCACCTGCCTGAAGTGGGCAAGGGTTTGCTGCTGTCGAACCATGTTAAGTCTCCATTTTCTTCGAATTGCCCGGCGCAGAGCCCCACAGGCCTGGCCTAGTGGCGAGAAGATGGGAGAACAATAGGCGGGATATGTTTCTGCAACATGACTGCAATATTAAGGAAAGATGAAATTGAACGGAAAATTGGGCAGACTGCAAAAACCTTGCATACATTCGCTGGTTTATTGCGCACAAAAGGGATCGAAATTCAGGGGAGCTACGCCGCCGTGACTTTCAAGCTGCGCAAGCGCCTGTACAGGCGCATATAATCGTCCACCATACGGCGCGCCGTGAAGCGCTCGCGCGCGCGATTGTAGGCCCGCGTTCCGTAGAGCCGCGCGAGTTCACTATCTCCGTTCAACTGGCTCAACACTTCATCCAGACTTTCGGCATTGTTGCGTTCGAAGTACAAAGCGGCATCGCCCCACAGTTCGCGATAGACCTCGGTGTCATTCGCCACCAGCGCGCAGCGCGAAAAAGCGGCTTCGATCGACGCCAGACCGGTGGGCTCATATCGCGAGGTAGCGGCAAATATTGTTGACTTGCTATAGAGCGAGCGCAACTGCGATTCCGTCTGCGCCCCCTTGACCGAGATCTCGTGTTCGCCCGTGGAGACGCGAACATCGGCGCGTATGGGCACCGGCGGAGCGGGAATCGGGTTGTCCGCACCGACAATGCATACTGGTAAACGGTGTGTGTGCTGAGTGAGCAAAGCCACTTGTTTCCCCGTATCCCACAAGCGCCCAATGGCGAGCACCGACTCTTCTTTGGTTACAAAGGGATTGAAATAAATCGGATTCCGGCCCGGCGGAATCACGTGTCCCTCGAAACCGTCGCCGTAGGCGATGCGCAGCATCTCTTCCATCCAGCGCGAGGTCGTGACCACGGCCTCAGCGCGTTTCAGGCCGGCGACGATGGTGTCGCGATACCAGTTCAGCCAAGCCGACGCGGCAGGCTCATGTCCGTGGATGCTCAGCCACCACGTGATCACATCCCCGTGCGCCACGACAAGACGAGGCGTTGCCACCGGCAGCGCGCCAAAACTAAGCTGATTCAAATGCAGAAAATCGGGACGCGTGTCGCGCACGATCGCGCACAGATAATCCTGCGCCGCGTGGAAGTCCTGCACCCCTTCCTGCATCCAGTCGAGACGAAACGCAGTCGGAATATATTCCAGGCCGTGGAGAGAATCCATCCAGGCAGTCTGATGAGGAAGCGGAATTTCTCCGAAGCTGACGAGGGTTACTTGCGCGCCGTGAGTGACCAGACCAGAAACCAGTTCGCGCGAATAAGTCCAGACTCCGCTGAACGTGTCGGCCGTAACCAATACGCGCACAGAACCCCCGAAGATTCGAGGGCTGGGAGCGCCCTCGGCCTGCCTGGACATAGTGTAGGGCGTGCGGCCTGCCGAGGAAAGAGTTTTCTTGAAGCCAGTACCCAGAAAAACCGACCTGATTCGAGTATTGGTTTAACTGGGTACCGGGTACTGGGTACTGCTCTATGTCGAGTCCGCCCATTGCGTCATGGCCCGCTGATCGCCGCGGTGATCGTGGAGCGCCACCACTTTCGGTCGCACCAGAATCCGCATCGTCCACAGCAGATCGTCGAGAGACGTTCCGAATCCGAAGTGCGCATCGGCAAACACCAGTTCCGACTTCGGCAGCGACTGCCTGCCAGAGAGCAGCACCACCGGAACATCGGGTACGAGGAATTTGATCTCCTGGGCGAGTCGGGAACCCGACATCGCAGGCATTTCGTAGTCAAGCAGGGCCAGGTCGAAGCAAGTCCTCCTGCAGCGCGCGAGCGCTTCGAGCGGGTCATTCATGGTGATCATATGAAAACCGCATTCTTCCAAAACACTACTTAGCAATCGGCTGGATTTCGGGTTGTCGTCCACATAAAGCACTGTTGTTCGGTTCTCCATTCGCTACCTCGCTTTCTTTCCTGAAGAACGGTTCGCGCGCGCTGCGCTTGCGAAAGTAGTGGGTAGAGATTTGTAAATGATTAGGGCAGTGTCAGCGACCCCAGTTGCAGCCGACTTACTACAAAATTTCTATGACACGGATGCGGACACGGACATGCGCTTCGTGCATGCATCTTTTTCCGCCGATTCGTGAAAGGGCAAAGTGAACTTGAAAATCGAACCCTGGCCCCCATTCGACTCGACCCATATCTTCCCCCCACCGCGCTCGATAATTTTCTTGCATATCGACAATCCGATTCCGTTGCCCGGATATTCGGCGCGCGTGTGCAAGCGCTGAAAAACGACAAAGACGTGTTCCACATGCTCGGGCGCAATGCCAATCCCGTTGTCGGTTACGCTGAATAGCCAGTGCAAATCGGCTTTCTCGGCTTGCACAGAAATTCGGGGTGCCTCTTTGCCGCGGAACTTGATGGCGTTCCCGATCAGATTCTGCAATACCTGCGTGATCTGTGAGCGGTCGGCCAAGACCACGGGTAGTGGCGTATGGCTGACCACAGCGCTGCTTTCTTTGATGGCAGGCTCCAGATTTTGCAGAATCTCAGCAATCACGGCTTCGCAGTCGACCTCTACACTTGCGGCCGGATTCCGGCCGACTCGCGAAAATGCCAATAGATCCTGAATCAGCGTCTGCATGCGCAGCGCGCCTTCGCTCGCGTAGCCAATGAATTTGTCCGCGTTTTCGTCCAGCTTGCCGCGGTAGCGCTCCGCCAGCAACTGCGTGTAGGCCGCGACCATCCGCAACGGCTCTTGTAGATCGTGTGACGCGATGTAAGCAAATTGCTCCAGTTCCTGGTTGGAGCGGGCCAGTTGTTCGGCCTTACGCGCCAGATCCTCTTCCGCCTGCCGCCGCAGACGCAGCACATTTTTTTCCTGCAATGCGCGGCGAATGGCTTCCGGCAGCCTCGCCAGTCCGTCCTTCAGTACATAATCCGTGACTCCGCGCTTGATACACTCCACCGCGGTGACATCTCCGAGGGCGCCAGAGACCAGGATCAGCGGTATGTCCAACCCTTCGCGACGCAACACTTCCACCGCCTCCACCCCCTTCCACTGCGGCAGGTTGTAGTCGGCGAGCACGATGTCGGGAGGGTGGGCGCGTAGTTGCTGCTCAAATGCCGCTTCGCTTTGCACGACCACGGTCGTAGTTGAGAATCCGGCCTTGTGCAGCGCT
>Ga0187859_10002418_pt1 | contig 11692 bp, 10 predicted proteins | sample June2016WEW_10_1_2_FD_133019 | JGI IMG/M metagenome (GOLD analysis project Ga0187859, IMG submission 133019) | Peatland microbial communities from SPRUCE experiment site at the Marcell Experimental Forest, Minnesota, USA - June2016WEW_10_10 | ecosystem: Environmental > Terrestrial > Soil >... | reverse complement strand
GTATTCGTCCTGCTTCCCGACATGCTTTCCGAGAATGTGGCGCGCGACAAAGAAGGCGCGCTCGGCGAGGTCGTATTTCGAGAGGGGACGTCCGAGGTAGGTGCTTAGCGTCTTGAGAATATTGACGCACACGCTCGCCGAAGATCCCAGCCCGGTTCCGGGGGGAATCTCGGACGCAAGAAAAAGGTCGACCGAGACACCGCAGTCCATCTCCTTGAGTACGGCGAGCGGAATTTCCAGCGCACTGCCCTGCAGGCTCATGTTGGCGATGTCGTGCCAGGTCTCGCAGACCCGAAGGTCAGAGGAGATTACCTGTACCCGGCCGTCGGACCGTTTACCCAGAATGGTGTAGAAATACTTGTTGATGGCGGCGCTCAGTACGGCGCCGCCAAACCGTTCATAATAGGGTGGCAGGTCGGTTCCCCCGCCGCCAAAGCTAATCCGAACTGGACTGCGAACTATGAGCACCGGACAAAGTCTCCTCAAATACGGCGTCTATGCGCCTCTCTAACGCGACGTGCGGGGCGCACGCCTGCCCTCGCCGCCACTGGAACAGTCGCGGCGCGATGGTCGACAAGGTCTGCAGAAGTAACGAAATATCCTGGAACGGGGAGCGGTGCAGAATGTACTGCAGATCGTATCGGGTCTTGTCTTCCGAAGAATTCTGATCGCGCAGGCCATGAACCTGGGCCAGTCCGGTCATTCCCGGTTTCACGCTGAGCCTTTGCTGGTGCCAGTCGCTATAGTGGCGCGTACGTTCCGGTCCTTCCGGCCTGGGGCCGACAAGGCTCATCTCGCCGCGCAGAACGTTGAACAGTTGCGGTAACTCAGTGAGGCTGGAGCGTTGCATGAGAAATTCGTAAGTGGGCAGTCCAGTGGCATGGCGGTCGGAGTTCAGGCGATACATCCAGAACGTCTTGCCCTGTTGACCGCAACGGAGTTCGCGGCGGATGGCCTTGCCTTTGCGGAGCTTCAATACCAGCGCCGCGGGTGCGATGGCGGCTATGGCCAGGGGCAGCAGGCAGGCGGTTAAAGCCACGTCCAGTGCTCGCTTCCATTGCGGATTGGCCGCCGCGCTCCCTTCCCACTGGAGTAACGGCAGCCCGTCCAGGTCGACCAGCTCCGGCTTAGAGAGGTAGAGAGTGTAAGGTTGCGGAACCAGGCTGACGGCGAGTCCCGCCGTCCGGCATGTGGCGGCCACATCCAAGATCTCAGGCAGGCCGGGCTCCGGAACGGTGAGGATAATCTCGTCTACCTGATGGGATTGCAGGAGATCCACAATGCCCAGCGTCTGCAGGCTAACCGTAGGCGCACCACACTCAGGCGATGAGGGGTCACAGGTACTCTCGGCGGGAGAAAGAAAGCCGACAATCTGGTACAGCCACTCCGGGTGACGGTCTATGGTGGCGGCCATCTCCCGCGCCAGTGGTCCATCGCCGACGATCACCGTCCGGCGCACGGCGCCAACCCGGCGCCGCGAGGTGAGAAGCCATCGCAGCGTGAAACGAATCACGACAAATCCCAGGAACAAAAGGACTCCGAAATAACCGAGGACGAGCCGTGAAATATAGATTTGGGCAGCATAGCCGCCCGCGAACAGCATTGCCATCAGGCCTAAGACAGCGGGAAACAACTGTGAAAGGACTGCCGGAACCCGCCATCCTCCGCGGAACCCATCCAGCCGAAGCCGCCAGGACAGCACGCTCCACAGGAACAGCGCCAGCAAGAGCAGGGGCCCGGAAACCACAATCGAGCTTTGTTCCAGACCCCGCGCTCCTCCGCCGTAACGCAACAAGTGAGCCAGGCCCAGGGCAGCTACGGCCCAAATAAGGTCGGCGCCGAGAATCAGATATCGTAATCTCTGCGTCTTCACTTTCCTTGCTCCTGAAATAGAGAACGACTAAAGAAGATGCCCAGCCAACGATTAGGATCGCAAGAGGACGGAGGACTCGGCTTCGAGCGCCCCGTAGCCTCGCGGATAGTTTTGCTTCCATTCCCAAGCGGTACGAACGATGGTTGGCAGATCGGAAAAAGACGGCCGCCAACCCAGGTCGCGCATGAGACGTTGCGGGCTGGCGCAAAGGATCGCCGGGTCTCCGGGGCGGCGATCGCTATCCTTCACCGGAACCTTTCGGTCTAGTTGCCGCTCCACCACGCTGCAGACTTGCCGGACCGAGTAACTGGTGCCGGTTCCGATGTTGTAGGCGGAGAAGCCAGGGCGGTCCTGCACCTGGAGAGCCAGCAGATGCGCCTGCGCGATATCCCGGACATGAACATAATCACGCAAACAGGTGCCGTCTGGTGTGGGATAGTCATGGCCGTAGATTTCGAAGAAGTCTCGTTCGCCGGCAGCGGTTTCCAACAGCAACGGGATGATATGGGTCTCCGGGCTATGGTCCTCGCCGATCGCAGCCGTGGCCCCGCATGCGTTGAAATAGCGAAAGGCCACCACGGTCCAGCCGTATGCCGTCGCGTACCAGGAGAGCGCGCGCTCCAGCATGAGCTTGGTTTCACCGTAGGCGTTTACGGGTGCTTTGGGATGGTCTTCCTCGATGGGGGTCGCCTGTGGATTCCCATACACCGCCGCCGAGGAAGAGAACACAAACTTCCGAATGCCTGCCGCCCGAACCGCCTCCAGCAGGGCGATGCCGGAGGCGACATTGGAGTCGAAGAACCGGCCTGGGTTGGCGACGGATTCCGGGATGAGGGCCTTGGCTGCGAAATGAAAAACCGCATCGAAGGGAGCGGCCGCGAGCACGGCCGCCATGGCGGCCCGGTCGCCGATATCCAACTGATGGAGAACTGCTCCTCGAGGCACGGCCGCGGCATGGCCGGTGGAAAGGTCGTCGACCACGGTAACTTGATGTCCCTGTTCCAACAGCTGTAGACCACACACCGAGCCCACATAACCTGCACCGCCCGTTACCAGGATTCTTGCCACTGTCAGTACGCTCCTTCGCCCCGAATGACCCGCCATGGGGTCTTAAGTAGAATCGTCAAATCCAGCCCGAGACTCCAGTGAGTGATGTATTGAACATCCATGCGGACACGCTCCTCGTAGCAGACATCCTGGCGTCCGCGAATCTGCCAATAGCCCGTGAGACCGGGCTTTACGCTGAGCAGCAACTCTTGATAGGGACCATATTTCGAAAGCTCCTCAGCGGTAATCATGCGCGGTCCGACCAGACTCATTTGACCCTTCAGCACGTTCGCCAGTTGCGGCAGCTCATCCAGACTGTACTTTCTCAGCCCGGCTCCGACGCCGGTCACACGCGGATCGGACTTCAGCTTGAAGTCCCGGGTGAAGGCATTCCGCAGTTCCGGATCGGCGGCTAGAATCGCGTCGGCATTGCGCCGCATGGTGCGAAACTTATAGGCGTTGAATTCACCGCCGAAGCCGACGACCCGCCGGGGATAGAAGATCGGCGGCCCGTCGCTGATCCAGACCAACAGGGCCACAGCCAAAAACACGGGAGACAGCAGGCAGAGCAGAACACTGGAGCCCAGCAAGTCCACGGCTCGCTTCAGGAAACACTCATAGGGTTGCCGCTCCCGCGCCCGGGTTGCGGGCGTGGCCGGCATTAGCGCCGATGCGGAATGGATATCCTCGTGAGGCATCTGCGTTAGGTATCTTCGTGAGGCATCCGGGGTCAGGGGTGATCGAACATTATCGATCGAACATTGTCGAAATATGCAATCAGCGAGCCGTCAGTCGGCTGAAGCGCCAGATGCGAGAGGCTGGGTTTCGACAGCTTCTGAAATCCGCCGACGAATGACGGAAAATATGGCGTGGGTCACGCTGAGCTGGAAGTCTTCGATGATTTGCATGTTATCGGACGGAAGAATCACGCAGACTTCACACAGACTCTTCATCTTTCCGCCCTCGAACCCGGTCAAGCCGACGGTGGTGGCATGGGCGTCTCTGGCTACTTCGAGCGCCTGCAGGACGTTTGGAGAACTACCACTGCCACTGATGGCGAAAGCCACATCGCCAGCCGCCACGAAGTTTTTGAGTTGTTCGGCGAAGATCCGTTCATAGCAACTATCGTTGGCCCACGCCGTGACCAAAGGCACGTTGTCGGTAAGAGCCATTACGCGAAAGCGCCTGCCGCCGTTGCTCTCGATTACAGTTCCTTTACTCAGATCGCAGGCAAAATGCGACGCCAGCGCCGCGCTCCCTCCGTTACCAAAGATGAAAACGCTCCTGCCGTCTTCGTAGGCCCGTAGTAATTCGCCGATCGCCTGCTCGATGGCGAGGTGAGGCAGGTTCGCGACCATGCCGGAGTACATACCGAAGTACTCCTGCGAACTGCGGATCAGCGGCAAAGAACAACTTGGTGCCGGGGCGCAGTGCAGTTTTTCCATGGATAGTCTCTCCAGAAGAAGCGGAAGTGGTTAAGGAATACCGGCTAGACGTTCTTGCACAAGCCCTGAGAGGCTTCGGATTGGTAATCCTGCTCGGGTGTGGAGCTCCAGTCAACCCGAGCTGGAATACCGGCGAGACCGTCCAGCAAGGAGACCACCCGCGGTCCCCAGACTTGGAGTGAATAGGAGTCTTCGATCGTCTTCCGGGCATTGATCGCGAGCTCACGGCGCAGGTTTTCGTCGTTCACCAGCCGGTTGAGCGCCCTAAACCAATCGTCGGCCGACTTGGCCCATAAGCCATTGACGCCGTCCCGAATGACGTCCGTCGTAATTCCCACCGGCGACGCAACCGCGGCGATGCCGCTGGCCATATACTGGATCGCCTTAAAAGCGCATTTTCCGCGAGTCCACGCCGTGTCCGGCAGCGGCATGATTCCGACATCGATCGAATGCAGATCGGCCACTTCAGTGTCCAGCCGGAATGGCAAGGACTCGAAGTCAGGCACATCCAGCCGGTATTCGGGACAGCCAAAGAAACGAAAGCGGATTTTGCCAGGATTTGCCTGGGCCAAGGACCGCAATGCGGGTTCGATCACGGAAAGATAAGGAGCCGTGGTGCGACTCCCCACCCACCCCAGAGTTATCGGCCAATTTCCCTGGGCTCGCGCCGGCTGGCATGAGTACTGGACACAATCGACGACGGTGGGCACGATGCTTACGCGGGAGTTGAACTGCCGCGCATAGTCTGCCAGGATCCGGTTCCCGGCGATCACATGCCGGCTGCCGCGCAATACTTCATCCGCCCCTTTGCCATACTTCAGCCGATAAAGGACTGGGTGATTCAGGGTAGAAACATCGTCATGGCCGGTATAGATTGCGTCATCGAAGCTGAAGATCACCTTGGGATGGCGGCGCAACACCCAGTTCTCCATCAAGGGCGTAAGAAAAGGGAACGCTTCCCGGTGGATGACAACCAAGTCGAAATGGGAAAGATCCGCCAGTTGTATGACACGACGTAGCGAGCAGCGCAAGGTCTCGAGCCCTTTCGCGAGCAATCGGCCTTTCGACCGCAACAGGCGGAACAACCGCTCCGTCGCAAACGCCCAAACGGTGCAGGCATGCCCCTCGCGCTCGAGATAAGGCAGGAACTGGTGCACCCGGTAGCGCACACTGGCGTCATCCACTGGATGGGCGACGAGAAATAGGATTTTCATTTAGGAACGTCGTTCCTCAGGTCGATCGAGAAGGATCCGCAACGAACTCAGCAAAGACCTGCGGCAAGCGTGTATGCTTTCTCGCACTCGTCGCCCGCCCGCCCGCTCCAGAGGAAGTTGTCCAGCAGGCGGCGCCGCGCATTTTCTCCCAGGCGGGCGCGCAGATCGCCGTCCCGCAGCAGTTCATCCAGACCCGCCCCGTATGCCTTCTCGTCGCCGGAGGCGGTTAGAATTCCGCTCTCGCCGTCGACCAGGTATTCCATGTTCTGTCCCACCGCGGTGGTGAGAATGGGCTTGCCGAACGCCATGTAATCGATGATTCGCGCCGAGCATTTGGCCCGATACACGGGATGGTCGGGGTAGGGAAACGTCGCCACGTCACAAGCGGCAACGAACTGAGCGTATTCCCCATACGGAAGCTGCCCCAGATACCTTACCGGCAAGTCCTCGAGCGAGGAAAAGAATTGCCGGGCTGCTCCCAGCCCCGGTCCGTCTCCGAGCAGTGCAATCGTCGCTCCATGGTGCAGCGCGGCCGGAGCGGCGGCCCGACAGAAAAATGGCACGTCATCCACCGCGTCGAAATGACCGGCGTAGAGGATCAGAGGGCGCTCCGAAAAACCCAGAGCCCGCTTGCGGTCCGGCGGCATGTTCGTCGTCCGGCTCGAAGCCGAATCCGCCTGCTCTTGGGAAATTCCATTGGGGACATAGAAGACTCGGTCCGGCATTTTCCCCAAGTCGCGGGCGCGATGCGCAAGCACCCGGCTGGCTGCGGTGACCACCGGCACATTGCAAACCAGCCAGCGCTCTTCGAGATCGATAAACTCCTTCAGGACCCAAGGATAGCGGCTGACTTCATTCCATCCCCCCCAGCCTTCCCAATCGTCGCAGTCCACCACCAGCGCCCGGTAACCTCGGTCAAGCAAAGCCATCGCGGTCATGCCTGCCAAGCCCTTAGGTTTGAATACATGGACCAAGTCCGGTGCGATACGATCGATCAGGTCCAGAAATTGCCGGGGCAGCCGGGCCAGAGCCAGCGCGCCGCGCCCGGAAATCTCCAAGTTGATCACCCGCACTCCCTCAGAAACAAACCGCCGCCCCGAGTGGAGGAGATTGTCGTAGGGCGCGATGAGCAGCGTGACTTCGTGGCCCCGCCGAGCCATCTCCACCGCGAGAGGGAAGGCCCGGGAACGTACCGTACCCTTGGGTTCCCAGGCGAAGCCGGCGACGTAGGCAATCTTCATCCAAGTACGGAGAATCCGAGCACGGGGGATCCAGGCCCGGAGAATCCAAGCCCGGAACCTTGCGGCAGAATCCCCAGTATCTTTCTCTTTCTCTTTCTCTTTTTCCAAGCAGCTCTTTTCCAAGCAGGCGCGGGAGAAGAAGAAAAGTCAGGGTTCGAAACACATCCCATGCTGGTCGAGCCGTCTTTCCCAAGAGAACATAGCTGCCCCGCCGGAAGCGGAAGGATCACTTTTGCGCCAGGGCAAGAAGTTTGTCGCCCAGGGACGTATGCATCAAGATTCGGTTGATAACCTTCCGCACCTTTCCTAGCGCGGGTTGTTTTCCGAATGCATTCTTGATCTCGGCCGACTGCGCGGGATTGCGGCGCAGCAGTCGCCGCAGATTGTCGGCGTAAAAGTCCTTGCTGCCCGCAATCACTTCGCTGAATCCCACGCTCTGCAAAAGCCGCGCCATGGTCGAGGGCTGAAAATAAACGATGTGCTGGTCCGGCCAAATTCCGTAAGCGTTGCGCCCATAGAGCCGCACGAAAAGACTGCCGAAATTCGGGGTTACGATCAGCAAAACCCCACCGGGGCGCAGGATTCGATAAATCTCCGCAATCAGCTCCAACGGTTCCGGCACGTGTTCGATCACGTCCATCAGGGTTACGACATCGAAAGACTCCGGGGGCAGCGCCGCTTTCTGGAGGGTCCCGGCATAAACTGGGCATCCGGTGTGTTGCGCGGCGTAGCGGGCGGCGAATTCCGAAGTCTCCACCCCCGCCGGATTCCACCCGGCTGCCTTGGCCTCTTCGAGCATGAAACCGAGGGCGCAGCCGACATCCAGATGCTTGGGGGCAGCGGGTAATTCGAAATAGCGCAAAACGGTCGCGATGTGGGCTCTTCGTTCCGCGATCGAAGCTTCGTGGCTGGCCAGGTGCAGTGGAAGATAATCGCGAAGAAAGTACTCCTCGGTTTCGTGCTCACCGGGAAATTCACCCAACGGATTTACCATGCCGAGACCGCAGTCGCAACATTGTTTTATCGGTACATATTTCTCCCGGAACTGCCGGGAACGGCACACCGGGCAGGGTGCCAATCTGGCGCCGGCAGAAACATCCGCCGACCCGGAAGAGACTTCTGACTGGCTTCTGACGGATGAACTTGAGAGCAGCGCGTATTTAGTCCAGTGTGCCATGGTAAGTAGCAGGCGCCTTTCTACCGTACGTCCGGCTCCCACGCCGAGCCGGCTAGGTGGAGGATCTTTATTGAGCATCGAAACTCGGAGCATTGAAACTTGCCACCAGGGTGGGAGAGGCCTTCTAATTTGCCAGCCTCCGGATCACGATATTCTGCCAAATAGAATTGATCTCCACCAATCCAATCCTGGGGGCGAAGTACCACTTCTCGTGCGCACAGGCCACGGAGTCAGGAGTTTCCTGCGCCGCCGAGGCGCATCCCTCGAACTCTTCATTTACGACCGCGGGGCCCGAGTAAGCCGGGGTGTCCACCGTTTCCACGTAGAGTTTCGATGTCCAGCGGAACAAAGGTCCTTTTTCGGCGCCCATTAAGCAAGCCGGCGTTTGCTGGGTGCTGTCCTCATACCATTGCGCGTAACCGGTCTCCGTCAGTTGCTGATCAGCCCCTAGCCAGGCGGGAACGACTAAGTACGCCACAGCATTCTGCGGAACATAATCGATGCTCACGTCCGTCCCAAAGCCCGAGGCAGGTTCGGGATTCTCCCAGTGGATCAAGGAAGCCACCGCCCGCCACTGGCCGTTTGCGTCATGATGCATAACCCAGTGAACCTCCGCGCCGCTGACGCCAGGATCCCAGTAAGTGTCGGAGTCAAGTTTCGTAATATGCAGGTCAGCTTCTTCGCCAGTTGCACAGCCGACATTGTGGACGGAGAGCGTCTCGAAAAAGGTCAATTCGCCGCGATCATTTGCCATGACCCAGGACTGGCCGGGCTGAAACGGAAAGATCGAATTCGAGGAATATCCCGGACTGCCACAACCTGTGAGAACCAAACAGAGCGCGGCCCACGAGAGGAGTCCCGCTGTCATTGGCGAGGAAGAACACTGCGGGCGTGCCATCAATCCCGCCGAGCGAGGAGCACGATTTCTTCCCCCGCATCCTTGCCCAGAAGGCTGTGCTCGAGCGCTTGAAAAACTACACCCGCCAGCTTGCTGCGGATTTTTTCCAGCGAGTGAGCCGGCACGCCGCGCAGGGCGCCGAGTCTTCTGATTAAATGACTCCAACTCCAGACAAAAGAGGCGGATCTTGAGCTCGTCCGCAAATTTTCTATACGCAGGCCGGCGCGTTCGGCACACTGCGCCAGATTTCGCGGTGAGAAGAGCATGAGATGCCTCGGAGGATCCAGGCCCACCCACTTCTCCCCGAAATATCGATGTCCCCAGCTTTTTATGTTGGGCGTCGCCACAATCAGACGTCCCCCTTTTCTCAGCCGGCTGGCACAGTCTTTAAGCGTCGCCACCGGATCGGGCACATGTTCGATCACATGGCTCAAAGTAATCACATCGAATTTGGCCGCGGGGAAATCGTTCAGGCTGGATCTCACGTCAAGGGCCAGTTGCTGTCGCGCCAAGGCGAGGGCCTTGGGATCGGGCTCCACGCCACAGACTTCCCATCCTAGACTCCGCATTCGCTTTAGCAATCCACAGCCCCCGCAGCCGAAATCAAGAAGTTCCCCTTTCCATTCGGGAGATATCCACAGGATGCTGCCGGCGGCGTATTCTCGAATGAAATCAATCTTGGATAAAAACCGGCCCAGCAGGTCAGGTTTTGGCGAGTGTCGTAGCCCCCAGCTGCTTTCCAAAATCCTCATCCGCAAACGCTCTTCGCGCTCCTGGCGGGGAGTGGGATGGTCGTGCGTTATGTAGTTTTCATACAAGAGCGGGATGTCCTCGGCCACAGGACAGGGATCGAGCCACACCAGTCCGCATTCGGCCTCCGGACAGCGCCTGAAGTTCCAGATTCCCGGCACCGTCCAAAGCCGATCGCTGAGGCTCCGGTACAACGGCTCTCCTTCACGGCCGCAAAGATAGCAATGCCCGCTCGCTAGAGAAAGCGGAACGCTCGACGACCCGATAACCACCGCTGTTGACATGTCCGGTCCTTTCCGTCCAATAAGCCAACTCTAGATCGCAGGAATGGCGATCGGCGGCCGCATCTGCGTGGAGAGGCGCCAATAGAGCCAGTATCCCGCACCAAATAAACCCAGGGAGGCTGCGCAAAAAGCTAATATGCTGGGCAACGTGGCATTAATGTCATGCTCCCAGGTCGTACCGAAATACAAGACGACGATTGCCAAAAGGAACGGGAACACGGCCCATGCGAGGAGGCGCCCAACCCTGACTCTGGAGACAACAAAGAACAGGTGCATCACCAGCAATGCGGATTCGCTCAAAACGGCAGCGTAGACTGCGCCCACCGCTCCATATCTTTGGATGAGTGCCACATTCGCTGTGGCGCTAACCGCGAGATAGACCACCGTCTCGAATACGAAGACGCGTTGCCGATTTGCGGCGATCAGAACATAGGTAAGCCCGTAATGTAGAAACATGGGAACCGAGGTCCATATTAGGATCGCAAGCAGATGTCCTGCCGGGCGGAATGACTGCCCAAAGACAAGAGCCATCAACCGGTTGCCGATCACGCAAACCGTGGCCGCAACGTAGAGACCGAGGAAGGCGAGGACAAGAAACAGCTTCTCCACGACGCCATTCGTTCTGTTTTTGTCGTTCGCGGCGCGACATATGGCGGGGAACTTAGCCCCCGTTACCGCCATGGCGATCAGTTGCAGACCTTCCACCACTTGCAGAGCCGACGTATAGAGTCCCGTCTCCCTGGGGCCCGTGAACCGATACAACAAAAAGGCCCCAATCCGGAAGGACAGTATTCCTAGGACGCTGGTGATGGCGAGTGGAATTGCCTCCCGCAGCAAGAAGACCGAGGTATCCCAGCCTTCAGAAATGCTCACGGTGCGCGATAAGGCGCGGCGAAACCAGAATCCACAAATAAGCGCCGCCATCCAAACCGCCGCAAGCTGAGCCGCAAAGACCCATAGCAAGCTCCTGCCCAAAGCGAGGGCGAGTACGGTCGAGCCTAGGTAACACCCCCATAAAGTGACATTGACGATGGCGAATCGGTGATGAGCGTCAAAACCAAGCGCATAGGCTGAGATCTGATCGGAAAACGCGAGCGGCGGCAGGCAGAGCGACGCCAGGAAGGCATAACCCCGAATTCCTGGCCTGCCTATGGGGGTGCAGTCAAATAGAACATTTAGCAACACGATTCCAAGAAGGGATAAAACGATTCGAATCAGCAGGCCGAACCTTAATATCGTATGCGCCATTTGCGGATCGCGGGCGATCTCGCGAGTAGTCACCGGCGCCAGCCCTAAACCCAAAACCAGGCTGAAAACAAAGAGCCACGTGCACACGTAGGTGAAGTCGCCGAAGGCTGCTGGCCCCATGGTGCGGGCAATCGCGAGAAAGCCCAGCGCCAGGAAGCCTCGTTTCGCAAGCAGGCCAGAGCCCTGAAAACCAACGTGTTTGAAACTCATGGCATCGCACTTTGGTTCAGGGCGGCGGACTGGTCTCCTGCGGAGAGCCGGGCGACGACTTCGGTAAGACCAACCACGAGCCAGATCAACGAACTGCAGTGGGGTCCGAATAGTGTCGTGTCATCGGTGAAGCTGCCGACCATGGCGGTCGCCAGAGATGCGCCCAAGCCCAGCGCCACCCAGCGGAATTCATTACTCGCCTGCCTTCCAATTCTCACCATGGAGCGGATGGCGTGGGCCAATATGCCAAATATGCATACGAACCCAACCATGCCAAACTGAGACAGAATGTACATGTATGCGTT
>Ga0187859_10002416_pt1 | contig 11694 bp, 10 predicted proteins | sample June2016WEW_10_1_2_FD_133019 | JGI IMG/M metagenome (GOLD analysis project Ga0187859, IMG submission 133019) | Peatland microbial communities from SPRUCE experiment site at the Marcell Experimental Forest, Minnesota, USA - June2016WEW_10_10 | ecosystem: Environmental > Terrestrial > Soil >... | reverse complement strand
ATTTTCCGCGCGGCATGCGCGCAACTCCGGCGGGCAGCGCAATAAATGTTCTCACCACCGGCAGCAGTCGCCCAAAAAACACTGCCATATATCCCCAGCGCTGAAAGAAGCGATCAGCCCAATCGAGTTCCCGCTTGCCCATCAGAATCCATCGCCCATATCGCTCCACCAGCGGACGCCCGCCGTAACATCCAATCTCATAAGCGACCAGCGAACCGAGATTGCATCCGATCGCCCCCGCCGTCGCCACCCACAGCAACTTCATCGCACCGGTATAAACCAGGTACCCCGCGAAAGGCATAATCAATTCCGAAGGCAGCGGAATGCACGCCGACTCAATCGCCATGAGCAGAGTAATCCCAACGTAGCCGGTCGCCGCCACCAGAGAACTGATAAATGCAAATAGTATGGTGAGTATTTTCTCAGTCATGAATACAGGATCATTGCAGAAATCGGGTGATTAGGTCATCGGGCGATCGAAAATCAAATTGGTGACTATTCGGAGGGGTTGATCTTCAATCACCCGATGGCCCGATCACCCGATGTTTTTCAGAACGCCCCTTCTTGCGTAAAACTGAAGCCGGGCAAAGTCACCCCATCCGCCGCTTTCGTGACCTTCACCTTCACGACGGGTGCGTCAGGCGCGGTGACCTCCGCTGGACGCAGCACCGCATATTGCGTGAACACTTCGCTATAAACCTTGGTGACAAGATGATCCTGGCCAGTTGCATCCTGCCGCCAGACCTGTCCGAGTTTGATGCTCTTCACCGCCACAAGTTTTTCCTTTAGTTCTCAGACTACTCACGCCCCCGCCCAACCGTCAATTGCAGCGCAGTTACTTTTGGCGGACGCCCGCGCGCCTTTGTTACCATAGGCCACTGCTTTAGGAGGAAACTATGGCTCGCGGAAACATGCCGCGCCAACCCAGCCGCAGCGGACGCCACGAAGGCGCGCGCCGTTCGACCGCTCCAAAACTGCCCAAGCCTTCGCCTTCAAAAAAGAAATCCATGCCTCGACCGAAAGCCGCAGCCAGCCGCGCCTCTGCCTACAACCCATTAGCCCCCGAGCGCGTGCGCGAAATCATCGCTGCTCTCGACCAGCTCTACGCTGGAGCAACCTGTGCTCTCATCCACCACAGCGCGTGGGAGTTACTTGTAGCAACGATTCTCTCTGCCCAATGCACCGACGTCCGCGTCAACATGGTCACGCCCATTATTTTCGAAAAATATCCCACCATCCAGGCCTTCGCCGCGCTCGAGCCCGAACAACTAGAGCCCGACATCCGCTCCACCGGCTTCTTTCGCAATAAGGCGAAATCTGTCGTAGGGGCGGCGCGCAAAATCATCGCAGACTTTGGCGGCAGTGTCCCGCAGACGATGGAAGAGCTACTAACCATCCCCGGCGTAGCCCGCAAAACGGCTAATGTAGTTTTAGGAACGTGGTTTAAAAAGAATGACGGAGTCGTCGTCGATACCCACGTCACACGAATTTCGCGCCGCCTGGAACTGACCAAGCAAGAGGACCCGCGAAAAATCGAAGAAGACCTGATGAGAATTATTCCTCAGGATCGCTGGACGGATTTTTCCCACGAAGTGATCTGGCACGGAAGAAAGTTATGCATCGCGCGCGCTCCAAAATGCGCCGACTGCACCCTCGAGAAACTCTGTCACGCCGCCGATAAGACCTGGTCAACAGTCGAGATTCACCGCACCGCAACGCCGTAGAGCGCTCAATACCCTATTCGGGACGAGTAAATTTTACTTCGACCAATTCGTGCGATTCCTGCGCCGCTCGCTCCCATTTCCATTGGCGCACCGCGCTCGCTGCCGCATCGGCCAGCACCGGGTGACCGCCTTTTATCGCCACCGACTTGACCGTCCCGTCAGGAGACACGACAGCCTCGATACGGACAATTCCTTCCAACCGAAGAGTGCGCCCCAGTGATGGATAAACAGGCTGAGACCGTTCCACCAGCCGACGTTTGCTGGTACTCTCAGGTTGCGATTGCGCCAGCGAAGAAGTCGTGAATACCGAGCCCGAGAAAATCGAAAGTGTCAGGAAAAATAATGTCAGAAAAAAGGAGGGGCGAGGGAAAAGGGTCATGGCCGTTGTTCTCAACTAAAGTGTGAGTCTAATGGCCCCTGCCCATTCGGCAGAAGATCACCAAGGTAATCGATTTAGTAGCCGCTCTTAATTGCCGGTATAAAAGAGTTCGACCACGGTGCAATCGTCGTTCAGCGGCGTGCCCCCGCAAAAATCCGCGACCGCGCTGAACACATCCTCCATCGACTCGCTCTTGCCCGCCACCTGCTCCAACCGCTCGCTGTCGAACATATCTCCGCGGGCATTCTCAGCCTCAGTCACGCCATCCGTCACCAGGATCAACCGGTCTCCTGGCCGCATCTGGCATCGATCACTCGAATAAGTCGCATCCGCCAGCAATCCCACCGGCAGGTTGCCATGCGCCGGACGCAACACTTCTTTGCCGCAAATCCAGACCGGCGGAACATGTCCGCAATTCACATATTCAAGATCGCCATCATTGCGCAGGCGCGTAATAATCATAGTCGCGTACTTCTCGCCTATATGTTTGTAGGTGAAAAAACGGTTTACTGCGTCGACAATTTCCGTCAGCGGCATCCCGGAGATAAGTTGCGAATAAACCATCCCCTGAAGAATCGAAGCGAGCAGCGCCGCCGAAACTCCCTTGCCGCTGACATCGGCGAGCACCACCGCCAAGCCCTGCGGCGTATTTACCGCTTCAAAGAAATCGCCGCCAATTTCTTTACAAGACATGTTGCGCCCATTTACGCGCGCAAATGGCACTTCTGGCAATGTCACCGCTAATAGACGCTGTTGAATCGACGCCGCAATCGACAACTCCTGCTGATAACGCCGCCCTGCCTCTTCGGCCTGCACCAGCCGCGCGTTCTCGATCAGCTGCGCGGCTTCGGTCGCGATCGCCCGCAAAATGTCCTGGCTCACACTCGAGATGTCGCGTGAAGCGAACCGCGAATCGACGTAGAGCGCGCCCATTACCTCGCCGCCAGCCGGTTGATCCGCGCGCGTAGTCTGCACCATCGGCCTGCGCAGCGGCATACAAATCACCGTCCGCAGATCGAACGCTACAACGCTTTGCCGCTGCTGGACGTCAAGATCCTTGCTGGTGTCGGTCACAATATAGTCCGAATTGGAAATCAGCGCCCCCTCCAGCACCGACCGCGAAATTGTCTTGTCGTCAAGCAGCGGCTCGCCCTTCGAGTTACGACCCGCCGCCAGCGTCAGCGTCCCTTCCGCATCGCGGAGAAAAATGTACCCGCGTTCGGCGCGCGTCAGCTTGAGCGTGGCATCGATCAGCGTCACCAGAATTTCATCGAGCACGCCAATCGTGTTCAGCTTGCGCGCCGCTTCCATGAAGAGCGTCAGCTTTTCCAGATCGCTCGCCTCTGGCGCAATTTGTATCCCCGAAATCTGGCTGAGAAACTCGCGTGCAGTGTTCGAGGTCGTGTGCAGCGGATGGAAAATCAGGTAGGCAATATCGCGCGCGCCAAATTCCAGGCGGTCGTTGCGTTGCAATTTATGGCGATCGACCTTCTCGCCATTAACAAACGTGCCATGCTTGCTTCCCAGGTCGACAACAAAAAACTCGCCATTCTCTGCCACGATCGAAGCGTGCTCGCGTGATACCCGCGGATCCGCAATCACCAGATCGCGGTCGACCTTGCGCCCCACGGTATAAGGAGTGTGATTCAGCGACAGCGTTTGCTGGTCGCTTCCCTGTACAAAAATAGCGATGGGAAAAATGCTGGATATTCCCGAATGCGACGACGCCGACATGTACGCTGAACTCTCCTGCGGCCGATGCAACGACGATGCCGGCAAGACGCGCCAGCATCCGGCAGAAGCCCCACTGCATTCTACGACGGGCTCGGCCTAGCCGTTGCAGTAAAAGTGCTCCGATAATAATGGATCAGCATCAGCGCCGCCACTCCCACGGGAATCTGCGGCGCCACCCACATCGGCATCACCCACGCCCGCTCAACCGTCTCACGCGCCAAAACGAACGACAGTCCCGCCAGCGCCGTTGCCGAAAGCCATTGCCACGCCAGTAATCCGCCAACCACAATCAACAGGACGCGGTTGGCAAGACTCCCCTCCCACATCGCCTTTCGATCACGGGCAATCAGAAGCACCGCAGGGATGAGAAGCACCTGATTGTAGAACGAAAATGTCGGCACCGTAATCACCGTCGTCGCCAGCACTAGACAGGTAGATGTCTGAAAGGCGCCACTATTTTCAGCAGGCTTGCGCCGCCCAAAACAAAAAAACGCGGTAGTCGCGGCGAGCAAGACTTCAACCACTCTGCCCAAGAGCCGGCCGAGCGTCGCCTCCAACATCGGCGTCGCCTGCGTGTATTGCCAATACTCGCCCACCGCTCGCCAAAAACGTCCCATCCAATGCGGAAGAACCCACTCCGAGGCCGCGCAGAGAATTATCAAAACGACCAAGAACGCCGCGGCCCAGCGATACCTGCGCCTAGGGTCGCCGAGGCTCCATATGCCGAGCCATAGCAGCAGTGGCAAAACAAGCTGGGGCTTGATCGTAGCGAGAGCCAACAGAATTCCCGCCGACAGTGGGCGCCCCGCGACCAGCAGCGCCAGAGCCGCGGCGCACATCGCCGCCACCAGCAGCGTAAGTTGCTGCAGTTTGAGCCCCTGCAAAACCGGAAGGCTACCCAAGCTCAAGGCCACCACCGCCGCCCGCGCCGAAGCCGTCACTCGCCAATCCAAAACTCGAAACCACAGCAAAATGCTCGCCGCCGTGACACCCACTAGAATCCAGAAGAAAACTCTCTGCACAATTCCAAAGTCCAAGCGAACCGTAGGCGCCAGATAAAAAACCACGTAGAGCGGATAAGCAAACCCTTGCTGGTCGATGGGATCGCCCGGTCGCGAAGCATCCAGCGGACGGCCGTAATACCCCGCCTGAATCTCTCGAGTCACCTCGGGCCGATAAGGATCGCGCCCATGCAGCAAAAGTTCGCGCGCCCCAATCCATCGCGGATAAAGATCGGAAAGATTTCCCCGTGGCCGCCCAGTCCCGGCCGAATCGGAAATCTGATGCGGAATCAGCACGCGACCGGCGTAGCCCCACGTGCCGGCCGCGCAGACTACAGCGGCAACAACCAGCCAGAACGATTTATGGAATACGCCGGACATCATCGCCGATCGAGAAGAATCTGGATATTACAACGCTCGTCCGAACATTCCCCGAACATTCAATGTCCAACCGGAAATCGTTCGGTTAAGGCCTTCTTTACCGCAGCAATGATCTCCACGATGAGATATGCAGACAGCAAGATCACGAGCGGTTCTATCGGATGCCGGTAAGTGGCAAAGTTATGGGTAACGTAATAGATCAGGGGATAAGTCGCCATCATGGCAAGCCAGACCCATCCGTTTCTGTTTTTTCGTAGCGCCAATAAGGATCCCAGCCATCCCAGGATCGAAACCGTTATCCACGAGAAGGGATAAGGAACATACCAAAACTCGACGATGCGCCGAACAACTCGCCCCGCAAAGCTCGCGGGATGGCTAAAGATAAATTGCCGGGCGACATCGAATTTTTCATCCATAAAACGCAGTTCGCCAAGCCGCGCGTAATTGGTCGGATCGTGGTCGGGAAAATCACCGGAAAAGTCCAATGTGCCCCGCATTCCAGGCCGGTTGCCCAGCCAGAGTTCCAATCCGAAATTATCTCGAAGAGGAATGAAACGCCCAAACATCTCGTAGTTTCTTACGGTCCACGGGGCCAGCACTAGAAAGAGTCCAGCAATAGCGATCAAGGCACGCGACGAACGGACGGTCGAGCACGCGAGCCAGCCTCCGTAAACCAGAATGATAGGCAGAAGCGAAGGCTGAAGCAGAACGAGAAACCCAGAGTATAGTCCCAGCAGGAACCATTCACGCTTCGCTTCGAGCCTCTTCGGAACCCACAAGAAAAGAACGGCAACCCCCAACGCTGCCAGATAAGCATTCGTCAGGCTTACGCCGATTGCCTCCGCTCGAAACATCCAGGGCAGCACCCAGAGCCACGCCGCCAGAATGCCAACCGTTTCGCTGAAGTGCAGCCTTCCCACGTAATAAAGCACTACGGCGGTGCCAGCGCCGGCCAATACATTGACCAACACCGCCGCCCACGCCGATGCCACCGTAAAGACTCCGAATAGCTTGAATATGCCAGCCAGAACCATCGGATACACGGGAGGTTGCTGCGCGGTCGGCGCAGTAGGCGCCCCAGCGTAAGGCGACGAAAAACCCAGGCCCGAGACGAAGGCCGCGGCAATATGGGACGGCTCATTCTGTAGAAATAGAAGCTCGGGCCCATATCTCCGAAGAACATAGGTTACGCTTGCCAGGCGTGTGGCCAATGCCGCTCCGAAAATAACAATCGGAGAAGATGCAAATCGTCTGACCATTGTCAAGTTATTCAGTATCTCCCGCAATCAGCCTACCCGCTCTCGCATCACGCAACCGGCGCGCCAATGCAACACCCACGGCCAGCAGCGGAATCGTCATCAGGCACTCGGCGTGAAGTTGCAATCTGGTGAACCAATACAGAGGGGTAAGCAGCAGAAGCAGCAATCCGCTCGTTTCCAGGTACCGGGTCAGGCTATCAGCTCGGCGAGCGTCGGCGGCACCAGGCCGGGTGCGCATAGCGAGTAGAGGGACAATCAGAACGAGCAAATCATAATCAGATGCGTAATAACTGGTGACAATCGCAATAATGGCTCCAAGCCCAAACCCTTCGGCCAGAAAACTCTCGCCCGCTCTTCGCCAAAGTAGACCCGTATATACAATCGCACCAACCGCCACCGCCGCCAACATCCAATCGCTGCTTCTCGAATCGGACACGCGTTTCCCGAGAAAAGTAAGCAGTCCGCGAAGCGTTATCTGGATCTCTGGAGATATTCCAACCCCCTTCGCATGGCTAAGCGCCAGCAAATAGCCCGGATACTTCAACACTCCTCTCCAACCCACAATGACGGTGGATATGGCGCACAGGATGGAAGCTGACAGTAGGAACCCAGCCACAACTCGTTTACGCCCGGCGATCCACAGCACGAAAAAAAAAGGCAGCGCCAGTTGAAACTTAAAAAGCGCCAGCCCGAGAGTAGCCCCAGCCCATACGTCTCTCCCCGTCTCCAGTTGCCAGAAACAAAGCGCAAACAGAAGAGCCAGCAGCGCCGCATCCTGACCCATAATCAGGTCCATGAAAGCAGGAAATGTTCCGACGATGAGAATAGGAGTGAGGCCAAGCGGGAATCCTTCCTGCCAACGTCTGCCGCGCACTACGATGAAAGGAATCGCCGCGAGCAGCGCAAGGGTGAGCACCGTAAACACAAGCAGAGCCGTCGGATAAGGCCACGCAGCAAACACCGAAAAAAACAACGCTTCAAAAGGAGGCCGCAAATAACGCATGGGCGCGCGCCGTATGTTTACCTGAGAAAAAAATTCCTGTTGTACCCTCCACTGCGCCCCGCTATCGTAGAGTTCCGCGCTCTGCCCCCTGCGAACGAGCTTCCCGGCGGTATAAAAATTTGCAAAATCGAAGTAGCCCTGCGCCATATGAACGCGCGCTTTCCATAACAGTAAGGCATTATCAACCGCCATCCCAAGCAGCACGATCGTCAGGACTCGGCCCATCAATAATCGGCCCCGTATTCTCGGTGTGCCCGACCTAGGTGTGACAGGCATGGCTCGAATGGAGACCATTCTATCCACACTTCAGACTTATCACTGGATTTTCCAAGGCGCGAGGCCACGCTAGAGGGCGCTCGCATTCTATAATCGCCATCGAATCCGAAACGAATCCAATCGCCCGCCCGACGATGCGACGAATCCTCCACTCGCTGCTAAGCCCGGAAATCCCCTTCGCCGCAATTCTCCTCTTCGGCCTGCTCGCCATGACCGCGCGCAACGCCGTCGATCCCGATCTGTGGTGGCATCTGCGCACCGGCCAGTGGATCGTCGAAACCCACAGCATTCCTCACTCCGATCCTTTTTCCTTCACGCGCGCCGGCCACGCCTGGATCTCGCATGAATGGTTGTCGGAGGTAATTTTTTTCGAACTATATAAGCACGGCGGCGCCGCCGCACTGATCGTCTTCTCCGCGATCGTCACCACCGCCGGCTTCATGTTCCTCTATCTGCGCTGCCGTCCCGGCGGACAAAAACGGCACTGGGCCGCCGCCGCAATCGCTCTCGGCGCGCTCGCCTCCGCGCCTTCGTGGGGCGTTCGTCCGCAAATGTTCACCTTCACGCTGGCCAGCCTCCTCCTACTGCTGATCGATCGCGGCGAGGCTCGCCCCAAGTTCCTGCTTTGGATCCCTCCGATATTTCTGCTCTGGCTCAATCTGCATGGCGGATTCGCCCTTGGCCCCGCGCTCCTCGTGGCCTACGGCATAGGCGTCCTCCTCGAGTCAGCCGCCGGCAACACACCGTGGCCTGAAGCCCGCCCCATCCTCCTGCGGATAGTGCTCCTGCTCATCGCCTGTTTGGCGCTCGTGCCCCTCAACCCCAGCGGCACCCATCTCTACCGTTATCCGCTCGACACTCTGCGCTCGTCCGGAATGCGTTCCTTCATCTCCGAATGGCACTCCCCAGATTTCCACGCCAGCCTCTATCGCCCGCTCTTACTGCTCTGGCTGATACTTCTGACCGCGCTCGCAAGCTCGCGCGTTCACCTTCGTGGCCGCGTCATCGTCCCCTTGCTCTTGACCGCCTTCGCTGCTCTCGACGCCGTCCGTCATATCCCGATTTTCGTCTTGCTGGCAATCCCAGTCGTCGTCACCGCTCTCCCGGTCTCTCCCAAATCGATGTTGCGCCGACCTCACAATTCCCGGCGATTCCGACCGGCTTTCGGCTTATTTATTGTCCTGCTGATGGCGCTGTTTGCCGCCGTGAGATGGGCCATTCTTGCCCGCGACCAGAACGCTCGCGTGGCCGAAGTTTTCCCCGAACGGGCCGTCGCAGTTCTGCGCGCCAACTCCTTGTCCCTCAACAACTCACGCCAAAACCAGAAACTCTTCATTTACTACGACTGGGGAGGCTTCGCAATCTGGAATCTGTACCCCACCTACCGCGTATTCGTAGACGGCCGAGCCGACCTTTACGGCGACGATCTCCTGCACAGCCTCAGCACCTTGATCTACCTCCGCACCGGCTGGCAAGACATCCTCGACCGCTGGCAAGTCGACACCGTCCTCGTGCCCTCATCTTGCGCCCTGGCACAGGCCCTGCTCCTGGACGGCCATTGGCGTGCCACATTTAGCGACTCGCAGGCGATCGTGTTTTCCCGCAGCCCTCCAGCGGCCCGAAATACTGACATTTCACAAACAAAGCCCTCGCCAGAACAGTAAAAAGATGAAAAATTGTTTACTATATCCATCCTGAATCTGCGAAACTAGGGCGAATACAGGGAATGGCTTCAGCTCTCCCAGATTGTAAAATTTCTAATGTAAGCAACTTATCGAAGGAGTCTCTATGACAGGTTTGTTCAAGCGTTTGTGGCGCAACGAAGAGGGTCAGGACATCGCGGAATACGCCGTGATGCTTGCCGTAATTCTGGTGATCGTGATTGGCACCGTCCGTCTGATTGGTGGCAACGCCAATAACGTTTTCTCGCAGGTCGGCAGCCAAATCGGCCAGCAATAGTTCCAGGGTTTTCCAGTAGGAGTGGAATGAATCGACGGCGACTGTTAATCATCGGGGGGTTTGCTCTCGCGCTTGGCCTGCTCGTCAGCTATGCCGTCTACAACCAGTTGCGAAGCCTCGCTGGCTCCAACAGCAGTGCCGCCGGAGTTCCGGTGCTTGTGGCTGCCAACGATATCGAGGTGGGAGCCAAGTTAGCGAACAAGGACGTTCGCATCCTCAATCTCCCAGCAGCCGCGATTCCTCCCGGAGCCTTCTCTAATCCCGCCAAAGTTCTCAACCGCGGCGCCATTCTCCCCATGAGCAAGGGCGAATTTATTCTCAACAGTAAACTGGCGGCGCTCAATGCCGGAGCTGGCCTTCCCTCTCTCATTCCACCGGGAATGCGCGCCGTCTCCGTGCGCGTCAATGATGTGGTTTCAGTCGCCGGCTTCGTGCAACCCGGCACTCGCGTGGACGTGATGTCCACCGGCAATCAGGGCGGCGGCGAACCGCAAACCATTACCGTACTGCAGAACGTAGCCGTGATTGCCGTCGGCGGAAGTCTGCTCGAACGCCTCGCCATTGGAGAATCAAACGCTCCCGTGATCACGTTGCTGGTGTCGCCCGACGACGCTCAAAAACTGGCGCTCGCTTCCCAGGAAGGCCGAATCCAGCTCGCGCTGCGTAATCCGCTGGACACAAAAAAAGAAGGTATCTACGCGACCCACGTAAGTTCGCTCTACCCCGGTGCGAAACCGCAAGCGGCAGAAGTGAAACCGAAAGTCCACAAAATGACCGCCAAAGTTTTGGCGCCGGCGAATGCGCCCTATCAGGTAGAAATGATTCGTGGCAGCAAACGGGATGAAACCAAGTTTCAGGATAAATAGCAACCGTCATACTGAAGATAAATTGAGCCGTCGCTATCGCCATCATCCGCGTCCGGTCGCCGTCATCGCTATCGCTCTTGATTGGCCTTCAGGTTATTTGCAGGTGCCGCCTCCAAATAGAGGTCTGACCTCATGAAAGTTTCAAGGCTCGTCGCAGCCGTTCTGTTTTTCGGCGCGACAGCGATCTCCGCGCGCCCCACCGCCTCTTCGCGTTCAGCAGTGGACCGTCTAGCGCTCGACAGATTCGCTCTCAATGAGTTCGCTCTCCTCGGCGACTCCACGACGGCTTCGCTGGCCCCATCCGCCGAGACCCAGGACAATCCCGCCGCGCAGCCCCCGACCGCAGCGGCTTCTACCTCCGCCGAAACTACCGGGGCCGCTCCGCTGCGCGTCATGGTCGGCAAATCTCTGCTTATTAACACCACCGAGCGTCTCAAACGCGTTTCTGTAACCGACCCCAGCGTGGCCGATGCGCTCGTCGTCACTCCGACGCAAGTCCTCGTCAATGGTCTCGCTCCCGGCGAGGTCTCCTTGCTGATCTGGGACGAACTCGAGCGCTCGCGAAGCTTCGATCTTCGAGTCGACGTCGACATCACCGCCGCTTCCGAGGAAATTCATCGCCTCTTCCCCAATGAACAGATCAGCGTGACGCCGTCACGTTCCGCCATCGTTCTCTCCGGCCACGTCACCACCGAAGACATCGCAAAACATGCGGGCGCGCTCGCCTCGGCCTATTCGAAAAACGTTGTCAACGTGCTGAGCTTCGGTCCTGTCGGCGCCGATGAAGTCCTGCTCGAAGTCAAGTTTGCCGAAGTTGATCGCAGTGCCCTGACACAAATCGGTTTTAATCTGCTTTCGACTGGTTCCGGCAACACCATCGGCAGCACCACCACCGGCCAGTTTGGCGGAGTCACTGGCAACGGAACGATCACCGACTCCGGCTCGCTCAATCCGTTTCCGAACAGCGCAACTGTCTCCAATGTTCTCAACTTGTTTTTCTTTAATCCCCAGGTGCATTTAGGCGTCGTGATTGAGGCGCTAAAGACGCAAAATCTCCTGCAGATTCTTGCCGAGCCCAATCTGGTCGCGGTTAACGGCAAAGAAGCCAGCTT
>Ga0187859_10002415_pt1 | contig 11701 bp, 11 predicted proteins | sample June2016WEW_10_1_2_FD_133019 | JGI IMG/M metagenome (GOLD analysis project Ga0187859, IMG submission 133019) | Peatland microbial communities from SPRUCE experiment site at the Marcell Experimental Forest, Minnesota, USA - June2016WEW_10_10 | ecosystem: Environmental > Terrestrial > Soil >... | reverse complement strand
TCATGGCGTTGATGGAACGCGAATTAATCACACGGGCGCTGAGAGAGACCAATGGGAATCAGGTGCAGGCAGCGAAGATGTTGGGGATCACGCGGGCCACGTTGCGCAAACGCATTGAAAAATTCGGCATTGCGAAACGGTTGGAAGTGAAGTGAGACGACTGACGGATCCGGCTACTGGATCAGCAGACCCTTCTGCTCCATCTCATTCACCTGTTCCATTGTCAGATTCCCCAAGCCCGGCGTTGGTTTGCCCTGGGAAATGAGGTTGCGGAGGTATTCCGCCTGTTGGTGAACGGCCTGTTCGTGCGCCACGGGGTCGTGTGCGGCGGCGGCTTTGGCCTCGGCGGCGTACTTGGCGGCGAACGGGTCCGGTCTGGAGGCTGGCGTCAGACTGACCGGCCCTGTTTGTACTGCCTGGGCGCTGTGCCAGTCCGGCTCAGTCCTCGTGACCGTGGCCTCGGTCCGCGCCGGGGCCGACACAGCGACAGTTACCTCCTTCGACGGGAACAGTGTGCTGACGAAGGAGTGCGCCAGGAGCACGATGGAGACGAGAGTCGCTGCCCCGAGCACAATCAGCCAGCGCATCGAGCGGATATCCATGGACGAAGAAGTGGACGACGAAGTTGCCTTCATGAGCGATCAGTTCTCCTGCCATTGACTGAAGGTCAGCATGTTGGAGACCACCGGATAATGCGGGGGCGGTTTCGTCAGGAAGCGCGAATCATAGGTGTAGTTTTTGGCGTAGCCGGTTGCAACATTCCCGGAACGGTCCGCCGTGCCCACGGCGCCGCGCACGTCCTGCACGATTCCCCCGTACAAATCAATAGTGCCGGTTGGCGTCTTCGTATCGTAGTTGACCACTTGAAAGCTGCCGGCGCTGCCGTCGCCAGAAGTTCCGGCAGCGATCATCGCCGCGTCAATTGTCAGCGAAGTGGGCGCACCAGTGTCCACCCAAATGTTATCCTGGGAAATCAACCCGAGCGCATCGGTGGTGGTTGGATTGTTAGTGGGATTATGTGTATACGTGAGGCTGTTCTCGATGTACATGCTGGCCTCACTAACCACCGTCAGAGGTCCGGTCACAGTTCCTCCTTCCAGATAGATTGTGCCGGATTTTGAGCCGCTGCTGGTCCCATTGTTGGCCACGTAAATCTCCCCTCCGCTTGCCGGGATTGTGTACGAAGTGGTCGTGGAGGTGTTATTGACCGAGACGGTACCCCCGTTGAACGTCAAGGTGGTGGTGCCGCTGAGCACCAGGTTCGCCTCGCTCTTCAGCGATGAGGAACCGGAGTTGAAGTTCACATCGGCCATTGAGCCCTCAGACGTGCTCAAGGTCAGACCATCGGTCAGGGTGACGGTGGCGATGCTGCCAGAATAGGTGCCGTAGTCGGATATCAGCGTCGAGTAAAAGGCCGGGCTGCCGCTAAAGTACAATTCCGTTGCGGAATAAACGGGACCGTCGAATGTATCTCCCGTGACAAAGTAAACGCCGTTGTTGTTGCTGGACCAGAGGGCAAATTGCCCGTACGTCGGCTGGTAGATGTCCATCAGGCTGACAACGCGCGTCACCGCGTTGCTCGCCCCGGTGCCACTGCTCACACCGTTGACCGTCCCCGTGGAAATAATACAGTACGTACTGGTATTGGTGATGCGGTAGATGTACCAATTGTAACTCCCCGCGCCAACGCTCCCGCTGCCGTTGGTCGCACCCGTGGACGAACCCACGATTGTCGTCAGGTTCGACTGCATAAACCGCGCGCCAACTTCCACGCCGCTTTCCGCGACGTACATCGCCTGGTCCACCTTCACTTGTCGAGTGGCGATCGCCCGATGATCGCTGGCTACATCAAGAATGGTTAGGACCAGTCCGGCGACGATAAACAACACGCACAACGTCACGATCAGGACTGATCCTTGGACTTTTTCGCGCTCTGGCTTGGTTCTATTCATATCGTAACTTCCTTATGAATCATTTCACCGGTGTTCTGCTCAGCTAATTCCTGAATTGCACAAAGGTTGCCATCGTGTTGGTCACCGTCACCCCGCCACAAGTCTGGGTGACAGACACGGAAATTTGGACCCCGTTCGTCGAATAGGTCATGGTGGAGGCGAGCAGATTGGAAACCACGGAGTGGCCCGATTGGTCGACAATCGACCCTGTATGTGCCGAGTAAGCGAACGAGAGCCCGTTGGTGTAGGACAATTGCCAATTGGTGCTCGTGGACGTCGCTGTGACAGTACTGGCTTGTGCCTCGCGCAGCCCGTTGTTGGTGCCCAGGCCGAATACCATTCGATCCAGCGCGAAGCTTGCCTGTTCGGAGCTTAAACTCATCAGGCTCGTCTTGTTATAGACCTGGCAGACCTGCCAGAACACGTTCCACATGGCAAGAGCCAGCAGCGTCAGAACAGCCACCGAGACCAACATCTCGACGAGCGTAAAACCGCTGAATCGTCGAACTGGCCTGTTGTCGCGGTTTGTCATGGATGAAGTGTCGACGTCAGCGTGGCCGTCAACGTGTTTGTAGCAATATTGTTCGTTATGCTGTGGTTGATGTAATTCGTGTATAGGACGCTCACAGCGACGTTCTTGGTGCACGAATTCAGATTGGTCACCGTGTAGCTCCCGATGGCGGAGCCGTTGGTAAACACGTATGTCCCGGCGTTCAGCGATGAGGAATTGGTCAGACTCAGTGTGCGCAGGGTTTCCAACTCCAAACGCGCGGAGTGCAATGCCGTCATCTGGTTGGCCCCGGTTTTGACCGCCTGCATGGACATGGTGAAACTGATCACACATGCGCTGAGTGAAAAGCCGAGAATCATGATGGCGAGCAGAGATTCTGCCAGCGTGAATCCCCCCTCCCCCTTGAATGACCTCCGAGTCGTCGTTTCTCCTGTGCTCATCGAAACACCGCTCCCTTTCTTAGAGCAAGCCACGTACCCGTAACGCCTTCCGAGAGAATAGTGAAAGAGTCCTGCGGTTCCGCTGAGGCCGCAAACGACATCTACTGCAGCGGCACGCGCGGAACTGAGAATCATTCGCAAAAGTGCGAGGGGCGTCCCGCCAGGGACGCCCCTCCCCACCCGGGCTCCCGCCCTCACCTCTCGGGAACCCATAAATCCAAACCATCCGCCTACTTCGGTCCAAAATTCTGCGTGGCGTTGTTGGTCTTGGTTGTGCCGTTGCCGAACAAACCGAAAAACTTCCGAGGCTCTGCGTTATCCTTCGGCATCCACGTGTCGTCCGCGTAAACGGGTTCGTTCGGCAGGCTGTTGGCGTATTTCTCGTAGCCGGTTTGCTGGTCGGGATGCACGATCGTTGGGGTCAGAAAAATCAAGAGGTCAGTTTTCGTTTTACTCAGACTCTTGTTACGAAACAATGGGCCAAGCAATGGCGCATCGCCCATCAGTGGCACTTTGGTGTAGTTGTCGCTGACGTCCATACGCATCAGGCCGCCGATGGCCAGTGTGTTGCCGCTTTTGATCAGAACGGTCGTCTGCGCCGTGCGCGTGTTGATGATCGGAATCGACACGGAATTGCCCCCACCACTCTGCAGCGTCGCGTTTTGCGTCGAGCTGCTTGCCTCGGGCTGCACGTCCATCGTAACGTAGTCGTTGCGATTGACGCGGGGCGTTACGGTCAGGATAATGCCGATATCCTTGTAGTCGAAGCCCGATATTTGCAGCGACGCCGTCTGTTCGCTGAACGAGAAATTCGGAATCGGATATTGTTCGGCAATGGAGATACGGGTCTTGACATTGTCCGTCGCGACCACGCGCGGGTTGGCAAGCAGTTTGGAGTCCGTATCCTGGTTGAGGTAGTTCAAGACAATCGCGGCGTTGCCCGGATTCAGCAGAGCGTACGGCGCGTTCCATGGCCCACCGTTCAGACTTTTTTCTATGCTGAACCCTGTGAGATTCGCACCGGAGATGGGGTCGGTGGCATAAGATGTCGGCTGTGTCGGGTCCGCGCCCGGCGCGGTGCGAAACCCCGTGGCGGAGATTTGATGACCCAGCAACGTGCCGCTCCAGTCGATCCCCAGGTTCTTTGTCGGGTTCTTTACCGTCTCAATGAATTTGGCTTCGATCAATACCTGTGGGGTTTCCGTATCGAGTGACTTGATCAGCGGCATGAGCTTCGACAGGTTCGATGGCGTATCGGACAGCACTAGCGTGTTGCTGCGCGCATCCACCACAATCTTGCCCTGTTTGGTCAAAACAGGATCGAGAGTCTTTTTCACGTCATCCGCCTTGGCATAGGCCAGCGTGTAGACGCGCAGTTCGATCGGCTCGACATCCAGAGATTCCCGCGACTTGATTTTCACTATGTTGTTGTCTTTGACGTATGCATAGCCCTTCGATTCGGCGATCAGCTGCATCGCCTGCTCGTACGAGACCCCCTTCAAATTGACCGTGACTTTGCCGGTCACTTCGTCGCCGAGGATGAGGTTGACGCCGGCTTTGGCCGACAGCGTGCGCAACACGTTCTGAATGTCGGCTTCGATGTAGCCAATTTCGATTGGCTCATCGACCGGTGGCGGCGGTGTCATCGCCGCATTCTTGACCACATGGGCCGCGGCGGCTGCCGGCGGTGTGATCGCCGCATTCGTAACCACATGGGCGGCGACCGGTGGCGGGGGTGTGATCGCCACATTCGTTACCACAGAGGCGGCGACCGCTGCTGCGACAGGCCCCTCCGCGGAAACCGGCGGTGATGCCACCACCTGGATGGTGTTTGATGGGGCAAGCCCCGCTGCACATACGACGGAGCAGAGCAGGCCCCCCGACAGGGTTATGGTCAGGAGTCGTCGCGTCTTCATCTCATTTTATAGAACAGCAGCATCTGGGCCAGCCCGAATACGTTCGAAACCAGGGTCCTTGGTTGGATTAGCTGGATTTCTAATTGTGCCCGGCGCCACCGAGCCGTAATTCCATCGTTTGGTCTCCGACTTGCAGCACCACCAGTTCGCGGGTGATTTTCAGCGCCGTGACTTCCACTTCTCCCTGCGCGGTGCGGATTTTCACCTGGTGATTCAACTCAAGAAGCTGGTCATTGACCAGCGCCGAGGGGTGCTGCGCGTCGTACAATATGCCCGACAATTTCAAAGTGTCCGCACCAACCGATGTGACCGTTGCGGCGCTATTCGTGTCTGTGGAACCAGCCGATTGCGATCCAAACGGATCGCGGGTGTTTTGGGTCGTGAACGTCGACAGGACCAACTCGAGACTTTGTCCAGGCTTGGTCTCCGTTGCCGCCCCCACGCGGGCGCAGAGAAACAGAAACAGCACCAGGAAGAAGATCGCCTGGCAAAATGCCAGAACCCCGACCACCGTCAGCGGTCCGGAGAGACCCTCATTCGATGACGGGCGGCAATCTACTGACCGGTCATGAACTGGCAGCGCTGGCCTTTGCCTGCGGATGGTGATGGAGCTATCGATCGCCGCGTCATCCTTCGAACCGGTGCGCTGGATCCAGGCAAGGGATTGAGCGTATGACTTCATGCTGGTTTTTTGCCCTCCGCCTTCTTTGCCGGTTCGGCCGGTTGCACGCGCAGGGCGACGGTCAACGACGCTCCGTGCTGGCCGCGGTCATCGGCGTTGCCGCCTACGGAGAGGGAGCGAACCTGGGCTGTGGGAAACCTGTTCTCCAGATCTCGAACGAACTCGCCAATCTGGTCATACGATCCGGAGAAGTCGATGCCTACCATGTAAATTCGGCCCTTGGACTCACCGCCGGCTGCTTCCATCTTGGCACTGGGATGCAGGGCACTGATGTGCACGGGGTGTTGTTGTGCCAGCAGGGTGATCTCACGCACCACCCAGGCAAACGGGTCGCCGGAAACCATCGCCGCCCGCTGGGCTTCGACAAACGACTTCACTTCTGTGCGATGGACGACATCCAACCGGGCTCCGCGGTCACGACGCTCGGCTTCCACGATTTGGTCATTGAGCTTGGTAATATTCGCCTTGACCTCGGTGAGCGCGCTCCAGTTCTTCAGGACGTACAGTTCCACCACGCCCACGACTGCCGCCAGGGTCGCGATACAAACGACCACGAGCTTTTGCAGCTTGTCCTTCGGAAGCTTTTTCACAAAGGCGATTTTCACTTCGTGGCCTTCTCCTTGTACCAGCATTCGATGGAAAAGCTGGCCGCCTCTCTCGAATTGCCCGCCTTATCGGTCTCTTTCACGCGGCCGATCGAGCGCAACTGGATATCCTCAATCAGCTGGCCGAACCGCGCGTCGTCGCGCAGCAATTTCAAGAAGCGGTCCACTTCCAATTCTGGTTGGCTGTCGAACGCCTTCCCATCCAATCGCAATACGAGTCGCTGAACCTTTTTGGGCCGTCCTTTGAGGGGGGCTTCGCCTCCGTCCTCCGCAGCGAGATCCGGGCCGGGACTGTCCATGCTCAGGGCGAAGTCAACTTCCGTCAGCTGGACTGATGGAACAACGAGGTCTTTCACCAGCGCGAGTTGCGGAGCGATCAAGATCCGCGAATGGTTGACCGCAGCGATCTCTTCGGCGAGCTTGTTGAGCTTTTGGAAATCAGTTTCTTGCGCATCGCCGCCGTTCATCTTGTCCAACTTTGACTGGAGTCCCGTCAGGTCGGAGCGCTGATGCAGGAGGATGGCCGAAAGCACCGCCCCCCATGCCACCACCGCTGCCAGCAAGCCCACGCCGACGGCAATGAATAGCTTGACGGGGTCGCGGGCGCGGGCTTCCTGCGCCAGTTGTGCCTCAGCGAGCAGGTTCAGGGTGATCGCGGTCATTCCATCCTCAATAGCTAGGACAATCGGGCTACCGCTACTCCTATGGCAGCGGCCAACGATGGGCCGATGGTGTGAACCCGTCGGGAGCCTCCGTTGAACTGGCTGAGATCCAGGCTGTCCACCGTGTTCCAACATTCCACCGGCGTACCGACTGCTTCTCCGAGGATCGTCAGCAGCGGCGCGGAACACGCCGAGCCGCCGCAAGCGTAAATCCGCTGAACGTGCAGATCGTTTTGCCGTTCGAAGAAATCGATCGAGGACCGAATCTCTCGGGCCAGCGGCGAGACCGCAGTCTTAACCAGCTCCTGCACGGGCGGAGACATCTTGCGCTTTTCGTCTTCGGCTTCCTGGGGTTTGAGCATAAGAACCTGGCCGATGTATTCGGTCAATTGCGCCCCTCCAAAGTGCATGATCCGCGTGATCAACGGCAGACCTCCGTGCAAGAAATTGACGCTCGTCATCTGTGCGCCGATGTCCACGAGCACCACAACTTGATCATCACTTTGCGGATGGCCAATGTGGAAGGCATTGATGACGGATACGGCGGCCAGTTCGATCACTTGCGGTCTGATTTTGGCGGCGGTGAGCGCTTCCCGGCAGGCGTCCACTTCTTCCTTGTTGGCTCCGGCAACCAGCACGGTCGTCTTGGCGCCATCTTTGTCTTTTGCCTTGCCGGCGTCCTTTGTCTGGTCAGGGGCCTTTGCCCTAACTTTGGAATCCTGCGCACCCTTTTTTAGTTCGAATGCATCCAGGTAGTAAGACGAGAAATCGCGCCGCAAGTGCCCCACGCTGTTGAGTTTCAACGCACTTTTAATCTCATCGAGGGGAACCGGCGGAAACTCGGCTTGGCATACCATCGCGGAACTGCAGCTAACCGTTATGCAGGCGTGCCGGTCGGAAGTCTTGAGGCTGTCGACTGTTTTTTGAAGTTCCACGGCAAATTCCGGGCCGCGGTACGCTTTGGCGACAGAGGCTGGCAGTGGATTGGCGGCGTATTCCAGAAGCTCAAACGTATCCCGTTGGCGACGAACCACAGCCGCCTTGATCTGGCTGGCTCCAATATCAATCCCCAGCGTTACCTCAGCCTTACGCCTTTTAATGGAGTGAAAAAACATGGTCTTGTGCCTCGCTCCAGCTAAGAATCTAGCATCCGATGTGCCATCCCTTCGGAAGCTCCGCAATGCATCTGTAGGCCGTGTCCAGCCACACGCGCGATGAAACGACGTACGTGGGGCATCGCCACCCCGAAGTCCGACCTCCTGTAAACCCCGTAACAGCAGAGGCAGAAGGGAGTGCCCTCCTGCCTCTGGAGAGTTCATGCATCAAGCGCACAGGCGCTGATGCCTGGGTCCCACTTTAGTACGGACCCCAATCAATACCAACGCCCGCCAAGGCACTCTTCGTGCCGGTGGCAATAAGGATTTGCCCCGTCCCCACTGTGCCCAGTGAGAAGGCATTATTGAGCAGATCCTGCGACTTCCACGTCGTCTTCAAGTACGTCGCCGCGCCGGTTGTGTTGATGGTATTCCCGTCGATTTGGCCGGTCTCAAGCGCCCATTGGTCGATGGCCGCATCCTGCTGACGGGCGTCATTGAGAATGCGCCGACCTTGGGACTGCATGCGGGCTTTCATGAAACCCGGGACCGCAAGTGCAGCGAGCAACCCAATGATGGCAACCACAATCATGATTTCAACTAGGGTGAACGCCGAACGGTCATTGCGGATTTTGTTGATCATTTATTTCACCTACCTTCCCTGGATCCTTGTGTCTCCATGTCAGCTTTTTTAGCAGTATTGATGCCGATGAGCTCCCGAAGCACCTGGCGCGCAGCCGCCTGATCTTACCCGCTCATTTTTGAACGTCTGAAGTCGCATCTCCCCCCCATACATGAGAATTCTCGCAGTTCTGAAAGGGCGCGCACGGGTAAAGGGCCCGAGGCTGTACGCTTTTGTGATGACCCGCGACAAGCCTGTTCCTGGAGGGTGATCTGGAGCACCGGTTGAGCGCGCCCCAAAGAAGGCCCATGCCACCCGCGGGACGGTATTCGGATGGGGCCCGGGCTAAGCCGCCTAACAGCAGAGGCAGGAGGGATTGCCCTCCTGCCTCTGGCGAGTTCATGCATCAAGCGCACAGGCGCTGATGCCTGGGTTCCACTTTAGTAGGCACCCCAATCAATACCAACGCCCGCCAAGGCACTCTTCGTGCCGGTGGCAATAAGGATTTGCCCCGTCCCCACTGTGCCCAGTGCGAAGGAGTTATTGAGCAGATCCTGCGTCTTCCACGCGGTCTTCAAGTACGTCGCCGCGCCGGTTGTGTTGATGGTATTCCCGTTGAGTTGGCCGGTCTCAAGCGCCCACTGATCGATGGCCGCATCCTGTTGACGGCAGTCATTGAGGATGCGCCGACCTTGGGACTGCATGCGGGCTTTCATGAAACCCGGGACCGCAAGTGCAGCGAGCAACCCAATGATGGCAACCACAATCATGATTTCAACCAGGGTGAACGCCGAACGGTCATTACGGATTTTGTTGATCATTTATTTCACCTACCTTCCTTTGGATACTTGTGTCTCCACGTCAGCTCTTTCAGCAGTATTGATGCCAGTTGGACCCTGAATACCTGTGCTTGCCCTTTCAGAACTGCGAAAACTCTCACGTATGGATGGGAGAAGTGACTGCAGACCTTCAAAAATGAGCGGGTAAGATCAGGCGGCTGCGCGCAAGATACTTTGCCACCCGCGGGAACCCCGCGTTCCATTCTTGACGGTGTGCGGACGGTACTTGAGCTAGACCGGAGGCTGAACCCCGACGGATTCGGGGCGAATCTTCTCCGCCTCGACCTCTGAAGGAGTCGGGGCGAGTTGGTCGTCCACGCTCGGCGCAGCGAGCTTGCGGTAAAGCGTCGCCATGCTGATCCCGAGCATCTCGGCAGCCTTCTCCTTGTCCCCGCCAACCGCCTGGATCACCTGTTCGATGTAATCAACCTCCTGGCAATGCAGGAACTCCTTAAGTTGCATGGGGGGAAACCCGTGGCGCCACTGGGCCGCACGAGCCCCGAATTCCCCGGATCCAGACGGCTGTTCGCCCAGTGACGGATGGACAATCGGTTCGCATATCGGGCGACCCGCCACAGAGGTTTGAATGACGGACTGTTGAGTATCGACCCGCGGCGGCACTGAACCGCCCGCGGCCACCGCTTCCAGCACGCGCTCGGGCAGGTCCTTGACCAACACCACGCCGCCATCGCAGAGCGCGGTCGCGCGTTCCACGGCGTTTTGCAATTCGCGCACATTGCCGGGCCAGCGGTAGCACTTCAACGCCCCCATCACTTCGTCGCTGAAGCGCGGCGGGGTCGTTCCCTGCCGTTGGCAGATCAGCTGAACGAAATGTGTGACCAGAAGCGGTATATCTTCTGTCCGCTCGCGCAACGGCGGGAGCTGGACGGGGATGACGCTGATGCGGTAATAGAGGTCTTCTCGAAACGTTTTTTCCACCATCTTCTCGCGGAGCGGCTCGTTGGTCGAAGCGAGAACCCGAAGGTCCACCTTGATCGTGTCGGTATCTCCCACCCGGCGCAATTCCTTGTCCTGAAGAAAGCGCAACAGCTTGCTTTGCAAACTCGGGGCCATCGACCCGATTTCATCAAGGAGAATCGTGCCACCATCGGCGTGCTGGAACAAGCCCACCTTGTCGAACGCCGCGCCGGTGAAGGCTCCCTTGCGATGGCCGAACAGTTCCGATTCCAGCAAGTGCTCGGGAAGCGCGCTGCAATTGACCGCCACAAACGGCATGGCCGCACGTCGGCTGTTATAGTGAAGCGCGCGGGCTACCAGTTCCTTACCGGTGCCGCTTTCGCCAAGGATAAGCACCGTCGAATCGGTGTTGGCTACACGCTCGATGAGCCGATATACCGACTCCATGCAGGGCGCCGTGCCAATCATCGAATCGAAACGGAACTTGTCCTGAAGCTGTCGACGGAGTTCGACGTTTTCCTCGAGAGCGTGTACCGCCTTCTGCTGCACCAGAGCGTTGTCAACGCGCTTGACCAATTCGTCGATTTGAAAGGGTTTCTCGATGAAATCCTGTGCGCCAGCCCGCAGCGCCTGCACCGCGCGTTCCTTGGTGCCCTGGCCCGTGATCATCACCACAGGAATCGAGCGATTATATTCCTTCACCTGCTGCAACAGCTTCAGCCCCAGCGGCTTGCCTTCCGGCATCTCGACGTCCGCCAATACCAGATCCGGAGCCATCTCTCTGACCAATTGCATGGCCGGCTCTGGACTGCCAGCCGGGATCACCTCATGGCGATGCTCTCGCAACACTTCCGAGAGCACGGCTACCATTGCCGGATCATCATCGACTATAATTATCTTCGCCATCTGGTTCCTCCTGTTACTTTCCGCTTGCTCCTGGCGCTCTCATTCTAAAATTGCACGATCTGGTTGAGTTTGAAGATCGGCAGAAACATGCAAATGACGATGCTGCCGACCACCACCCCGAGAAATACGATCAGCAAGGGCTCGATCAACGAGGTCAGCCCGGCCAACGTGGCTTCGATCTCTTCATCATAGAAATCCGCAATCTTCTCCAGCATGACGTCCACTTTTCCGGTTTGCTCCCCCGCTGAGATCATCCGTACCAGCATGGGTGGGAAAATGGTATGCTGTCCCAAAGCCACCGCCAGATTGTCTCCGTGCTCGATGCTGCTGGCAGCCTTGTTGACGGCGGCCTCCACCACGGTGTTGCCGGAGGATTGGCCGACAATGTGCAAGGTTTCCAGTATCGGGACGCCGCTGCGCAACAGCGCGGCAAACGTGCGCGAAAATCGAGAGATACAAATCTTGTGGATGAGTTTTCCGAACACGGGCAAACGCAGCTTCGTGCGGTCCCACAGCGCGGTCCCCGTGCGGGAAGCTTTGAATTTGATGAGGCC
>Ga0187859_10002414_pt1 | contig 11701 bp, 9 predicted proteins | sample June2016WEW_10_1_2_FD_133019 | JGI IMG/M metagenome (GOLD analysis project Ga0187859, IMG submission 133019) | Peatland microbial communities from SPRUCE experiment site at the Marcell Experimental Forest, Minnesota, USA - June2016WEW_10_10 | ecosystem: Environmental > Terrestrial > Soil >... | reverse complement strand
GCGGCGCAATGAAGTGCTCTCGTTCGTGCGCGGCGGCCTGCGCGATCTTTCCATCAGCCGCTCCACCTTCTCATGGGGCATTCCCGTGCCCGACGATCCCAAGCACATCGTCTACGTCTGGCTGGATGCGCTAGCCAACTACATCACCGCGCTCGGCTACGGCTCAGATGACACCAGCAAATATGAAAAATATTGGCCCGCCGACGTCCACATGATCGGCAAAGAGATCGTGCGCTTCCATTGCGTCTATTGGCCAGCTTTTCTGATGGCCGCCGGATTGCCGCTGCCCAAAGGAATTACCGCCCACGGCTGGCTGCTGTTTGAAGAAAGCAAAATGTCGAAATCGCGCGGCAACATCGTCCGCGCCGAAACCATCGTCGATGTGCTCGGCACCGACGCGCTCCGATATTTCCTGTTGCGCGAAGTCGTCTTCGGAAGCGATGGATCGTTCAGTTTCGACGCGCTAGTGCAGCGCTACAATTCCGATCTTGCCAACGGCCTCGGCAACCTCGCCAGCCGCACCTTGACCATGATCACGCGCTATTTCAAGGGAGAAATTCCCTACCCATCGCTCGCGGCGCACACTGCGGCGGACACCGCAATTGCGGACGCCGCGAAGAAAGTCATTGCCGACTTCGGCGCGCTTTTCGACCAATACCAGTTTTCGCGCGCGCTCGAAGCCGCATGGGGACTAGTCGCCGCCGTCGACAAATACATCGTGGAAAACGAGCCCTGGTCATTGGACGAAAAGAAAGACGAAGAAAGCCGCGCGCGCCTTGCAACCGTGCTCTACACCAGCGCCGAAGGCCTGCGAATCGTCACCGCGCTGGCGCATCCCGTGATCCCCGAAGCCACCGCGAAAATCTGGGTGCAGATGGGCCTCGGCGACATCAAGAAATTCGACCTGAAGCAATTGCAGTGGGGACAGCTCCGCCTCGGTACCAAGCTGGGCGACGTACAGGCCGTCTTCCCCCGCGCCGACAAATCCGCAGTAGAGAGGATGCAGAAAATGGAAGAGAGTGGAGCCACGATCATCTCGCCTGCTCAGCCGAGCGAAGCAAGGCAACCGGCATCAACGGACCAGAAACCAGCGCCCAAGCAAGCCGCCACGATTCCCGATGGCAAAATCAGCATCGACGATTTCGCCAAAGTCGAGCTGCGTGTAGCCCAGGTGAAAACCGCCGAACGCGTAAAAGGCGCCGACAAACTCCTCCGCCTCGAAGTCGATCTAGGAACCGAAGTCCGCCAACTGGTAGCCGGCATCGCCGAGTCCTACGAACCGGAAACCCTGATCGGCCGCAAAGTCGTAGTAGTGGCCAACCTAGCACCACGCAAACTGCGCGGCCTCGAATCCAACGGAATGATCGTAGCCGCCTCGCCCGAAGGCGGCAAGGCCGTGCTGGCGGGTTTTCTAGAAGATGTCCCCATAGGGACGCGATTGAAATAGTGCGGCGCTTCGCGAACGACGAACGACCGACCACCACCGATGTTCATCGACTCTCACGCCCATCTCGAAGGCGAACGCTACGATGCCGATCGCGACGACGTCCTGGCACGCGCCAAACAGAGTGGCATCGAAGCCTGTCTCGCTATCGGCATCGGCGAAGGCCCCGACACCGCCGACTGCGGAATTCGGCTAGCGGAAAAATATGACGGCAAACCCCAGTATCCTCGCATCTGGGCCAGCGTGGGAATTCATCCCCACGAAGCCCACCTCGCCACCGAAACCGCCTACGCCCAAATAACGCAATGGGCGCGCCATCCCAAAATAATCGCCTGGGGAGAAATCGGCCTGGACTATTTCTACGACCACTCGCCACGCGATACGCAAAAAAAAGTTTTCCTGAAACAGATGGAGCTAGCAAAAGAAGCGAAGCTCCCCATCATCATCCACTGTCGCCCCTCCAACAACAGCGAAAACGCCTGGGACGACTGCCTTCAGATGATCGCAGACCATTGGACCCCCACCGGCCTTCCCGGCATCCTCCACTGCTTCACGGGAAGCGTCGCCCACGCCGGGCGCGCTCTCGATATGGGCTTCATGATTTCTTTTGCCGGCAATATCACCTTCCCCAAAGCGCAGCCGATTCGAGACGCCGCGCTAATGGTTCCGCTCGACCGGATGCTGATCGAAACCGATTCTCCTTACCTAGCGCCCATTCCACATCGTGGGAAGCGGAACGAACCGGCATTCGTCACTGAGGTAGCCCGCCAGATCGGCGATCTGCGCAACTTGTCCGCGGAAGAGATCGCTGCCCGCACCACGCAAAATTTCTACGATTTTTTTGGACTTTCACCGAACAGTGAAGGCTTCGCTCTTTGAGCCCGGATAGAACTCTGTCATCCCGAACGAAGTGAGGGACCTGCAGTACGCTGCAAACTGCGGATCCCTCACTTCGTTCGGGAGGACAAAGAAATGAAATGTGTTAATCACACCAACTGGACCCGCCTTCGCAGACAATGGCTCTTCTGTTACCCTCATGAGTACACATTGGGGCGGGCGATCCGTGCGGCTCTGTGCTTTCGAGCAATCCTTCCCCAACCGACAACCTGGAGATTTGCAGTCCGTCATATTTCTCGAAAGCAACTTTGACCGAGATCAACCATGCCCGATAACAGTTTCGATATCGTCAGCAAAGTCGACCTCGCGGAGGTGAACAACGCCATCCAGCAGGCGATGAAAGAAGTAAGCACCCGCTTCGACCTCAAAGACTCGAAGTCGCAGATCGCAATGGAGGGAACCGACGCCATCATGCTGCATTCCGCCGACGAATTCAAAATAAAGGCGGTCAACGACGTCTTTCAGCAAAAGCTGGTCAAACGCGGCGTGCCGCTGAAGGGCTTGACCTACGCCGCATTGGAGCCTGCCGCCGGAAGCACGGTGAAACAAAAGATCACCATCCAGCAGGGCATTCCGATCGAAAAGGCGCGAGAGATCGTAAAACTGATTAAGAATTCCAAGAAAAAAGCGCAAGCCTCCATTCAGGCCGACGTAGTGCGCGTCAGCAGCAAAGATCGCGACACGCTTCAGGAAATAATTGCCATGGTTAAGCAGCAGGATTTTGGCATCGATCTCCAGTTTACGAATTATCGGAGCAATTAATCTCCAAAGAGACCAGGAAATTGGACGCGACCACATCCAGCAACGGGAAAGAAATCTTCGATCTTCTGCGCGAGGACATCGCTGCGATCGAAGAACAGTTCGGCCACGATACCATCTCCGACGTCGCGGCCATCACCGAGATCGGCGAGTATCTTCGCGCCGGTGGCGGCAAGCGAATTCGTCCGGCGCTTTTGCTGTTGTCGGCCAAACTCCTTGGCTATCGAGGCACGGGCGCCGTTAAGCTCGCCTCCGTCGTGGAGATCATTCACACCGCGACTCTCGTCCACGACGACATTATCGACGAGGCTCAAACTCGCCGCGGCCGTCCCGCGGCCAACACGCGCTGGGGCAATTCTATGTGCGTGCTTGCCGGCGACTGGCTCTACATGCAGGCCTTCAAAGTCGCGGTGCTGGAGCGTAATTTCCATATTCTCGATGTGCTGGTTGAACTCACGCAGCAGTTGGTCGAAGGCGAACTGCTCCAGATGGAGAAGCTCGGCCAGCTCATCTCTCTGCAAGAGCACCTCGATCTGATCTATCGCAAGACGGCGTGCCTGTTCTCCGTCTGCATGCGCGTAGGCGCGATTCTCGGCGGCGCCAACACAAACCAGGAAGATCGTCTCGGCCAATATGGACGCGATCTCGGCATAGCCTTCCAGATCGTCGACGATGTGCTCGACCTCACTGCCTCAGAAAGTGTGCTGGGCAAGCCTGTGGCCAGCGACCTTCGCGAAGGCAAAGCCACCATGGCCGTCATTCACGCGCTAGAGCGTTGCACGAAGATCGAACGTCAACAGATCGAAACTGTCCTGCGCGATCGCGCCTTCAATGGGGTCACCCACGCCGATATCCTGACGATCCTCAAGCGCTACGGCTCGCTCGAATACGCGACCCAGGAAGCTGCCCGCTACGCCGAATCCGCCCGCAAAGCCATCTGCATTTTTCCCGACTCTGAGATCAAGCGCGCGCTGCTCTGGGCACCGGACTATGTAGTGGCGAGAGAGAAATAGACTTCGTTAACTAAATTCATGCTACCCCTTCACCGCTAGCCGAGCACTGGCTCTTTCTTCAGGTCCGGGGCGGCGATTGCGTCGGCGCTGGCTCTTACCTGTCGCGCTCGCTCGTAGACTTTTCCATACTCGCGCGCCGATGCTCCCCAGGAAAAATCGCGACTCATTCCGTTGCGCATCAAGGTTTGCCATGAAGAGGGGTCCTGATAGGCGAGCAATGCCTGCTTAATAGTCAGGAGCAGCGCTTCGCCGTTGTAGTCGGAGAACTTGAAGCCGGTGCCTTTGCCGGTGCGCGCATCCCACGGTTCAATGGTGTCGTCGAGACCGCCCGTCGCACGAACGATGGGAACGGTGCCGTACTTCAGGCTGTAAATCTGGTTTAAGCCGCAGGGTTCGTAGCGCGAGGGCATCAGGAACATGTCCGCGCCCGCTTCAATTTTGTGGGCGATGGCATTGTCGAACGCTACTTTGGCGGCAATCTTGTTGGGAAATTGCTTGTTGAGACGCTGGAACATTTCTTCGTAGAGCTTGTCCCCTGACCCGAGCACGACCATGATCATCGCCTCGCGCGCCAGGCGGTCCATGATTTGGGCGATAAGGTCGAAGCCTTTCTGCGCGGCGAATCTTGAGACAATGCCAATCACTGGGATTTTGGCATCGACGTTGCCGATCCCGAAGGCTTGCAATAAATCCTGTTTGCATGTCAGCTTGCCGGAGGGATCCTGCGATGAATACCCGGCAGTAATAAATTTGTCGGTCTGCGGGCTCCACTCCTCGTAGTCGACGCCGTTAAGGATGCCCGTTACCGTGGCAGCGCGATTGCGCAGCACGCCTTCGAGACCGAACCCATATTCAGTGGTTTGGATCTCCTGGCTGTATTTTTTGCTCACGGTGGTGACGAAATCGGAGAAGACGAGAGCGCCCTTCAAGAAGTTCACTTGGCCAAAAAATTCCATCTTGGAGATGGTGAGCAGGTCCCAGGGAAGCATGACCAGCGGCAAAGTATCCGGCGGGAAAAGACCCTGGTATCCCATATTGTGGATGGTGAAGACGGTCGCAACATCGCGGAAGGCCGGATCTTCGGCGTAAAGAGTGCGCAACATGATGGGCACGAGCGCGGACTGCCAGTCATGGCAGTGGAAAACCTGGGGCACGCCCAGAACCTTTGAGGCCTCGAGCACGGCGCGCGAAAAAAGAGCAAAGCGCTCGGCATTGTCAGGATAATCTCCGGCGGGGCTCCCATAGAGCGCGTCGCGATCGAAGTAGGGCGGATAATCCACGAAATAAAACTTAACGCCGGCGCTCGCGCCCGCGGTAACAACCGAACAGAAGCGATACTTATCATCGAAGGGTACAGTGATGCTGCGGACGACAGTTTGCGGATCGGTCAGCTTGGTTTGACGATAGCGCGGGACATAGACGCTGACTTGATGTCCAAGAGCGGCGAGGGCGCGCGGCAGGGCGCCGACGACGTCGGCCAGTCCACCAGTTTTGGAAAAGGGAACGCACTCGGATGCTGCGAAAGCAATGTGCATAATGAAGACGCCTCCTCGGCTAGGACTGGATATGCCTCGGTCACGTTATGATGTTGATTGTAGAGATGCAGGTAGCCTTTTGCGATTTGCAAATTGCAATTTGTGATTTGTAATTGAAAATCATTCGGCAGCGATTTTTAGTTGCAAATTGCAAATCGACAATTACCAATCGACTTCAGTCTAAATGCCGGGAAGAAAGAGGGTCAACGTGCCGAAAGGCGCTCTTGTTCCAACCAGACCGCGAAAACCGAAACTAGGACAGCATTTTCTCTCGAGCGAAGCTGCGGCACTGCGCATCGTCGAGGCGCTCGGCGACGTTTCCGATGCGACGGTGCTGGAGATTGGTCCCGGCCGCGGGGCAATCACAGAATTGCTGGCCCGCAAAGCGCGCCGCCTCATCGCCGTGGAAGTGGATCGCGTCCTATCGGCACAATTGCGGATGAAATTTTCCATGGAGCCGACTGTCGAGATCATCGAGGGCGACATTCTTACGATCGAACTGGACACAGTATTTGGGGCGAAGCCGGGCAGCTTACGTACGGGGCTCAACTTCGCGCCTGAACCGGCTCGCGTCGTCGGCAATTTACCGTATTACATAACGTCCGACATTTTGTTGCGACTCTTCGAATATCACCGTTATTTTTCGACGATTGTCATCATGGTGCAGAAGGAAGTGGCCGATCGGTTGGCGGCTCCGGCGGGAGGGCGCGACTATGGCCTGCTTTCGGCTACGGCGCAGCTTTACGGGCGGGTCGAGCAACTATTCACACTTCCGCCGGGGGCGTTTGCCCCAGCTCCGAAGGTACATTCGAGCGTGGTGCGGATTACGATAAAGCCGCGGCTGGAGGCACTGCGAGTTTCAGAGCGCGAATTCATCGCATTCTTGAAATTGTGCTTTGGGCACAAGCGCAAGACTCTCTGGAATAACCTTAAGACGCAGTACGATGAAGACAAGCTGCGTGCGGCGCTGGCGAAGAGCGGCGTGAAACCGGCGATTCGAGCGGAGGCGCTGCCGCTGGAGCGAACAGCCGCTTTGTTTCGCGCTCTTCAGGATGGCGTAGAATAGCTCCGCGCGGCAGTATTCCCACCCGCTCCTTTTCGCTCGCTGGCTCGCAGACAAGAGTGCCCGCGCCACTACTATGACTTCCACTTTAAGAACTCCGGCAGTTGCGGGGAGGTTTTATCCGGGACGCGCCGACGAATTGCTGCGCGACGTCCGTGGATATATCTCTCCGTCTCAGGCTTCGTTGACAACCGCTATCGGCTGCGTTGCTCCGCACGCGGGATATATTTATTCCGGCAGCGTGGCGGGCGCGGTGTATTCGCACCTGGGAATACCCGAGCACTGCGTGATTCTCTGTCCCAATCACACAGGGAAAGGGCAGGCGCTAGCCTTAATGGCGACGACGACTTGGCAGACCCCGCTCGGCGAGGTTCCCGCAGACACGTTGTTAGGAACTGCCTTGCTGCATCGCTTCCCTGCCCTGCGCGAGGATAGCGCGGCGCATCGCGCCGAGCATGCGGTCGAAGTTCAGCTTCCATTTTTGCAGGTGCTGCAGCCGCAACTCAAGATTGTTCCAATCGCCATCGGCACGCGCGACTTTGATATTCTCCGCGGATTGGGAGAAGCGCTGGCGGAAGTGATCGCGGATCGTTTTGAGGGCATTCGCACAGAAGCCGGCGAAGAAAATCCCCATGAAAAGGTGCTGATCATCGCCTCCAGCGATATGAATCACTACGAGTCCGACGCGATTACTCGCGTCAAGGATCAAAAGGCCATCGAAAGAGTATTGGCCCTGGATGCTCGCGGACTGTGGGACGTAATCATGAACGAAGACATCAGCATGTGCGGTTTTGGGCCGACGGTCATCATGCTAACGGCGGCCAAGCTTCTGGGCGCGACAGCAGCTACGCTAGTGAGGTATGCAACTTCTGGCGAGGTTTCGGGCGACTACGAGACCGTCGTTGGCTACGCTGGCATCATCGTGCGGTGAGCACAAATCAGCAATTTAGCGATAGCAAAACACACGGTTGAGACTAAGTGTTCCTCAGTGCGGGTGCCCGCCCGCTGGGGCGGGGTGTCCGGAAACCGCTGGTGCCGCAGTTCTCGCACTACCCATCGGACTTGCACCTCCGAACGAATTGCCTGCGGCGCCAAGAGTACGAACTGGCTGCACCGTCGAAACCGTTACGGGGCGCGCGTTCTGATCCATTTTCCTGGCAAAACGATCGAGATGATTGACAGAGCCGCGTGGCACACCAAAGCCGGCAGATCCGGGATTAATCGTTAGCCGATCGGGCGCTCCCGTTGCTGGCTCCATGGCTAGACCGCGCCCAACCATCACGGTCTGATGGCCGGTTGTGGGCGCAGTGGGCACCACCGTTCTGGCTGGAGCGTTCACCACCACTGGATACGCGTTCCATGAATTCCAGTTGCCGGGCTGCCAGACCCATCCAAAGCTGGGAGCGAAGAGCCATGCGCCGTAGTTATAGGGCATCCAGCCCCGCGGATAGCCCGACACCCACATGTAACCCATACCCGAATAAAAGGACCAGCCGCCGTCCAGGAATGGGCTCCAATTAGCGCCGATGAAATACGGTTGCCAAACGTTGCCATAGCCCGGAAGCATCATGAAGTTGCCGTAATAGTTCAAATCGCTCATGCCGTAAGCGTAGGGCGAGGCGAGGCTGGCCGAACTTGTGGTGGTGGCATAGCGATCGTGATAATCGGACTGCTGGTGGTCCCAGGCATCGGACGGTTCAGTTTCGTAGTTCTTCGCGATCTTGTAAGCATCTTTCTGTGCGGGAACTGCCGCCGCAGCATCCGGCTCGCTCGTCGTCGCAACTTCTTTGGCGAAATTTATGGTGGCGCTGTGCTTCTCAGCGATGTCGAATTGTCCGGACGGGCCAGCGGCATTCACTTTACCTTTGAATACGGCCACAGTCGCGCGGCTGGATCCGGTGAGCTCCGCTCGAAAATGGGCAGCCTGTTCCAAGGTTAAGGACTCGCGAGCAAAATTCAGTTGGAACTGGTCGCCTGATTTCTTGTCGTACGAGCTCTTTAGGTAAATATTGGCGTAGACCGTCCCCGAAACGAGATCGACAGTATTTAGCTTCTGGCCCTCGTCGCCGAGTGAGAGACTGGCGAAATCTATTTCGCTCCCCGGGGCGAGCCGCAGGGCGCTGCCGTCTTCGAATTCGATCTCGGCGCGGCCATCCTTGCCGGTTTTTATCTTTGTGCCTTCGATCACGGGCAGGTTCATGAATGCCCTGTCGAAGCCGCTGCCGGGCGCGCGTTCAATTTGCACTGTGCCCTGCACTTCACTCAAGCGGACGATACGCGCCTTCGAGACAGCCCATACCGGTATGGTTAGTAATAGGCCAACGAGCATGCATGACAGTGCCATGACTCTTGCAATTCTCGCGATTTTCATACACTTCTCCCGGAATTAGGCGTGGCGGATTCCTTAACAGTGCGAGCATTCTGCCCTTAAGTCAAGGGTATTTTTGAGGCGCTGTTTTGCCTTAATCGAGAGTCCTCAAGGCAATTCCATCGTCAGGATCGATGGTTTCTCTGCCTGGAATCGCTCAGTGAGCGGCCCGTTCCAGAATGCGCTGGGCACGGGCTCGGGTTACGTTGATGACCGATGGGTCGGCGATGAGTTGATCGAGGATGGGGCGAATGGCGGAGACCTCGATCAGGTCGTGGGAGTGGGCCAGATCGTCCATACGCTTGAGTTCTTCATCGAGCGCGAGTTTTTGATAGTGCAGATCGTACTGGAGCCGGTGTCCGAATTCGAGCGTTGTGGCCAGGCTCTGCATCAGGGCTGTCAGTTCCTCCACTGAGGAATTTGTGGAGTAGTTATAGGTCGATTCACTGCTGCGTAACGCGTCTTTGTAGGCCAGCCTTTTCTTGCCCGTAAACGCCAGGCCCTTGTGATGCGAGGCAATGTCCTTTTGGAAGTAACCGGCCTTCGCGGCCAAAGCAAAAATTTTCTGGCGTGTTTCCGGCAGCGCTGTAAAGTCGAGATCGAAACTGTCCGTATCTTCCGAATCGGCGGCGAGGCGGCCGCTGGAGTGGTAATGCGAGACGCCATCGGATTGGACGCGAATCGAATAGTGTTCGGGCTGGGAAGCGGGAAAATCCAGCGTAAAGGTGACGGCGGCCGGGACGTCAATCGGAGCCTGGGTTGGCGCTTGGGCAGCCGCGAAAACCGACAAAATGACGAGCAGATAAATGATTTTCAATGGCCGGCGCATCGTGCGCTGTAATGATTGGGGATAGCGCGTGGACTGTCAAGAGATGATCGCTGGCTGTTCGCAGTTCGCTTCTTCTCGGGACTTCCTATCCGATCATCCCGGAAACAGCCGAGCTTCGCTCGGCCGGACAGACGGGGGCGTCTGTCGCTACGTGATTTTGGACGCCCTTATTTGCACACTGCGGTATAGCCGACGCTGTTGCTCGCGGTTAAGTAGATTTGGCCGGAGATGAGGCCGTTATTGTTGATGCCGCCGACCACCGTGTACTTCGCTCCCGTATAGACGACGTTCTCGAAGATGCCGTTTTCATAAATAAATCCGAGCGAGTTATCGGCGGCCAAGCGGTTGCCCACGATAACTCCGGAATTATTGATGCCGGAGAGCGCGGTACCGTACTTCGTACCCCCATGATTGATCGTGGTGAACTTTCCGTTCTGCCACGCGAAGCCGTTGCTCACCGCGCCACTGGCATACGATCCGACTACCTCGCCGTTGTCATTGACCGCCCATGCGTTGGTGATCAGCGCGTTGGGATAAGCGATCGTGGTGTATTCCCCATTCACTAGCAGAAATCCCTTGGTAACAGTGGCGCTGGCGCTGAAACTGCCGGAGGCGTTTCCGACCTGACTAACGTCAAATAGCCATGTGTTATCGGCATTGGGATAGTTGACGACGGTAAATTGGCCGCCTTGCAGGGTGAAGCCGTGCATGCGACCCGGATATGCAGTGTCCTCGTAGGAACCGGACTCGACGCCGCTGGCGCTGCTGCCATACAACCACGTGGTCGAGGATTTGGGAGCGCTATATACGGTGAAGGCTCCGCCCGCCGCGCGGCTAAACGCGACGAACTGCAGGGTTTTATTGTCGACCAGTTGGCCAACCACGGTGCCGTCATCGCTGACCCCGTTGACCTCGCTCAAGGTGTATCCCGAGGGCGCAGAAAATGTGCTGAAGGTGCAGGACGCAGTCTCAGCGGCGTTTAACAACGATGAGCAAGCGACCAGCATAACGGCGATGGCTGATACGAAGCGAAATTGGAACATCCGCGCTCCTCAGGTTTTTTCGACGCTGCGATCTGTCGCACTTCATGGGGAAGGCAGCGTCAGGTTTTGGTGTGCCTTCAGGATAGCCCGAGAAGCACCCCAAGTCAGCGCCCGATGCACTAACGATTGACACAGGCACATTTCGGCAGACGGTCTAGGACGGCGGTAACTTGACCTGGGGATTCGTCGGGCGCCTCGGGAAAATCAGACTAGCCCCGCCTCGCGAGCGAACGGCCTGCGCTTGCGCTACTCTTGCCCGGCCAATTCTGGCTTTGCCGTTCGCGGGTAGCGGCAGTGTGCAGGTGGCAAATCGCAATCGCCAAGGCATCGGCGGCATCGGCCGGTTCGGGAATCTCATCGAGACTCAGCAGCCGCATGACCATTTGCTGCACCTGGTGTTTCTCGGCCCGGCCGTATCCGACCACTGCGGACTTAATTGAGAGGGGCGAATACTCGGCGACTTCGAGCCCAGCCGAGGCGGCGGCCAGCATCGCCACTCCGCGAACCTGTCCCAGTTTCAGAGCCGACTTCACATTGGCGGCGTAGAAAACATCTTCAATCGCAACGCGGTCGGGGCAGTGGCGCGCGATCAGTTCCTGCAAGCCGACGGAAATAGTCGATAGGCGCGCGGGCATTGGATCGCGAGGAGAAGCCTTAATCGCGCCACAGATGACGCAGACTAAGCGATCCTTCTGGCGATCATCGGAGACTAGATCGACTACACCGTACCCCGTGTATTCGGTGCCGCAG
>Ga0187859_10002413_pt1 | contig 11704 bp, 10 predicted proteins | sample June2016WEW_10_1_2_FD_133019 | JGI IMG/M metagenome (GOLD analysis project Ga0187859, IMG submission 133019) | Peatland microbial communities from SPRUCE experiment site at the Marcell Experimental Forest, Minnesota, USA - June2016WEW_10_10 | ecosystem: Environmental > Terrestrial > Soil >... | reverse complement strand
GTTCTTCTTGAACATGTAGTACGTATCTGTAGCGAAGAGCGAATAGTCCCCGCTGTCGTGCCAGCCGCCGTTCACGCAGCAATCGTCGTTATCGCCAATACGGATCAGGCTTTTGGGATCGGTGACCGGCAGGTTGTGGAGCAGGATGGCGTTCACCAGCGTGAAGATCGCCGAGTTTGCGCCGATGCCCAGCGCCAGTGTCAGCAGAACCGTGATGGTAAAGCCCGGCGTTTTCCTGAGCTGTCGCAGCGCGTAGCTTACATCCTGAAGCAGAATCCGCATCATCCCTCCACACACTTCCACGTGCACTGCGAACAAGCAAGTCATGTTCCACAAGATTCTTGTATAAGCGACTTTAAATCAATGTCATAGAAACATCGACCCAGCAGAAATGCGTTCATTCCTGAGAAAAAGTGTTCAAAAGCGGACGCCCCCGGCAGACGGGCGAGTTAAGGTCCGCCGCCCTCCGGCCCATCGATCGAGCGTGGACCAAATTCTCCGGCCGACACAGATGCTCACCAGTGCGGGTCTGGTTCGCGCCAGGCGCCCCCCAGTGAAAAGTGCGGCTAAAGACAAGAATAATGGTAGAAGATAGGTAGATAAGCTTCATTCTTTTCTCCTAAGTGCAGCTCAAGGTGATGCTAGATATGCCCGGATATGATTCAGCACAACGACTGAGAGCAGATGACGATTTAGGCAGATGGCGTTTTGCTGCCGAGATCGCCGAGGTGATTCGTTCAACCCCAGCCGACTGGTCTGCGCGCATAGGGATTTTTGGCAAGTGGGGCGAAGGTAAGAGCACAGTCCTCCACTTCCTGGAAGGGATGTTGAAGCCGGAAGGCAATATGGTTTTCTACTTCACCCCTTGGTCAGTTCAAGAACTTGAAGAGCTTTGGGAAGAGTTTGGAAGCGCCCTTCTGGAAGCACTCCAGGCGGAGAAGTTGGAGGTGGAATTTCCGTGGAAAGGGAAACTGGAGGCAGAATCTCCATGGAAAGGAATGACGCGCAAACTTCAGGGGAAGAGCGGATCGGCGACACCGGATACGGCGCAAGGCGCGGCAGAGCACCTGGGTAAAGACTACAAAAGCGCGCTCGGTTTCGTTGGCAAATGGCTCAAGCCAGACGGTGCGCAGGTCAAGCATATCCGCCAGAAACTCGGAGACAAGCGAGTCGTCGTCTTGATCGACGACCTGGATCGCGCCACCCCGGACCTACTGCCCAAGCTCTTGCTGTCTTTGCGAGAGATTCTCGACCTGCCGGGATTTACCTTTGTGCTGGCTTTCGACAATGAGATTGTGGCCGATGGTCTTGTTACAGCAAATAAAGCATGGGGTGACGGGGATAGCTTCCTCGACAAGATTCTGGACTTTCACTACTACCTTCCCCCGATTTCAAAGGCCGCGAAACGCCTCTTGTTGAGAAACATGCTCGACCGGTACGCCGCGTTCGTTCCTCAGGCTTCCATCATTCCGATAGAACAGTTGCTGCCCGATAATCCCCGCAAGCTGAAAAGGCTTATTCGCGGCCTGGTGCCTTTACAGCCCCAACTTGCCAGGCACCGTGCCGACGAGCTGAATTGGGTCGAGATTTGGCTCGCTGAGATGATTCGCCAGGAGTCATATCCTTTCTTCATTCGCCTCCTGGACGGCAGCGTCTTCGAGTCACTGATAGGTGCTGGCTACAAGTTACGTCTGGGCGAACGCAGAGGAAAGGGCGAGGATCACCAATCCACCGAAAATGCCGATATCAAGAAACTCATTCAAGAGGTTGGAGGAATAAGTGAAAAGCAGGGCGCACGGCTGATCGAACTCATAAGTGCGACACGGACGCTCGGAGGATTCAGTCTACTGTATAACTTCAAGTTTGCCCTGCGACCGGAGTCCATTACCTGGAAGGAATTCTATGAGTTGTTGGCGGAATGGAAGGAGACCCCCGTTGCTGAAACCATCTCGGGGTGGGTCGCCAAGCAGTCCGCCACAAACTGGATTGACCCGTCGGACATTGAAAAAGACCTCTTTGAGACCCTCCTGAACGCCAAGCACGAATTCGCTTCCAAGGCAGCAGAAGCATCTACGGTTGAAGAGAATTCAAGGTACTGTGCGGAAGCAAAGTCCCTGCTCGCAATCACTGAGCAATTCCTCAGTCTTCCTGACCTGCTTACCCCGGAGAGGTTCGGCAAGCTGTTTGAGAAGTCGTTGTATTGGATAGCATTTCGAGCGAACCCGGCAGATGGTGAACTGCGGAATGCCGAGCGACACTTGCTCTATTCATTGCTGGAGCGTACTTCGAATGACCAGGCTCCTGCAATGCTTGAGACTCTCAAGCCATGGGACCCCTGGGCCTTTTCGCCTGAAGATGTTCAGACCGCGGGCCTGAAGAAGGATCTTCGCAACGAGTGCGTCTCGCTCCTGCTGCCCAAGGTTGAGCAGGCGCTCGTCGTTTACCTTCGTCGTCCGGAGAGTCTGCGATTGCTTTCTACGCCCAACGGTTCGCAGTCGTTTCGCTACGTGCTGTTTTCGGTGGAACGGCTTCCCTGGGGGCCAGTGATCAGTAGCGCACTACTTGAAACAATGCAGGATGCCAAGGCCGATCCGCATGCCTATGAAAAGGCAAACGAGTTCCTGGATTTGCTTGTCGATGCCGCGGGAAATCGGTCAACATTTGTCTCCCGCCCCAGCGCCGAAAAAATCGTCGGAGACGATACGTTCATCACTGCAATGTGGCAGGGAATCATGTCCAAACACATTCAATTCCGAATGCTGAAGTCCTATCTCTCCAAACGCGAGACGCTCCTCCAGCTGGGAGCGAAGCAGGAAAGCCTGCCTCTATCGCTGGAACTTGCGCATGCCATGCATACGGCTGGCGGAATTGAGTCAGAACCAACGGAGAACCATGAAGACGCGATGGGTGATGCGAATTCCGTCCTTATCGACGGCGGCGGGCACGCGGAATAACAGCTCCGTTTCGCGGCTACATCGGCATTTGCCGGGATAAATTCCTCAATCCGCTTTTCTCCGCGGGGACCCCGCTGCGCGCCGGGACTGTATGGAGACGTCTTTACTGTGGTCACGGTTAAGGGCAGAGCAAAGCTGGCGATCAGGCGAGCCAATCACTTGGGCCGGGGCGCCTGGGCACTCCCGGATTTGCCGGATCAGGCTTTTACCAGGTGGCTTGCATTCGGGGCGGCCACGCAGAAACAGTTGCGCCCGGCCTCCTTAGCGGCATAAAGGACGGCGTCTACCTCACGCAGGACCTGGTCGGACGAAGACGATCTCCAGTGCTGAGTAGAAAGCACTCCCATGCTGATTGTGATTGGGATGGGACCGCAGTCAGTCTCCACTGGTTTCGCTGCAATGGCTTGACGCAACTCTTCGGCACGCTTGATCGCTTGGTCTGTATCGCAGTTGCTCAACACAACGAGGAATTCCTCGCCGCCATACCGGCCAACGAAATCGGAGGCACGCACCGACTTCTGCAGGCGCGTTGCCGCCTCGTGCAGCACCTGGTCCCCAACCATGTGGCCATGCTTGTCGTTCACGTCCTTGAAGTGATCCAGGTCTCCCATCAGCACAGCAATGCAGGTCTTTTCTCGAACGGAACGCGGAAGCTCATGGTCCAGTACTTCCAAAATCGATCCGCGATTGAGAAGAGAAGTGAGGGCGTCATGGGTTGCCTGGAATCGCATGTTTTCGCGGGCTTGAACCGCCGAATCTTCCGCACGCTGGCGTTCGAGAACTTCCAGTTGCAATGACTTGGTGCGTTCATCCACAATCCGGGTGAGTTCTTCTGCTTGTTTGTGTAAACGACGAGTATTGAATCGAAATACAACAATGACTGTGGCCGCCAGAATCACAATGCAGAGAGTGCGGAACCAGTCGGTCTGGTAATAGAACGGCCGGAGAAGGAAGCCGACCGAGGCACCTTGTTCATTCCAGACTCCATCGTCATTGCAGGCGATGACGCGGAAACGGTACGGTCCCGGAGGAAGATTCGTGTAGTAGGCCACGCGCCGCGTACCGGCATCCACCCAATCCCGGTCGTAGCCTTCGAGCAGGTATTTGAACTTCACCCTGTCCGGAATAAGCATGCTGAGAGCCGTATAGTGAAACTCGAGCCTTTCCCGGCCCGGAGGGATTTGAAGGTTGTTTCCAACAGGCATCGAACGATCGTTGACCACGATATTCTCGACGATCACAGGTGGAACCATGTCGTTGTGCGGAATATGCCTGGGATCGAGTACAACGACGCCTTTGGTGGTGGTGAACCAAAGGTGGCCATCCGTGGTCCGCCACCCTGCAGGTTGAGAAAGCGCGAGGTTGGCTTCGCTGGTCTTCATCCCATCGTCGGTGCTGAAGTTGTCTGCCGTTATCCTGGAAATTCGCCCTTCGGCAAGATCGTTCAGATCCTTTCGGCGGGCTTTATAGATGCCGCTCGCGGTGCTGATCCAGAGATTGTCGTCATCGTCCAGAAGAACGCTTGAAGGGAAATCATCAAAGAGCCCGTCCTTCTGTCCGTAATGGGTTACATGTCCATCCTGAATGCGGAAACGAGCAAGTCCAGGCACCCGTCCGCCCAGCCAGAGGTTGCCCTTGTGGTCGTCGGAAATGGTGGTTACCGCAAAGTCGACCTGGCTTTGTCGGGCCTGCATCGGTGGTTGGCCCGGCGCAAATTTGAACAACCCATGCACGGTTCCAAACCAGAGGGTGCCAGACGGGTCGCGGTAGATTGTAATCGTATAGTTCCCGGGCCGCGTTAGAGGGGTGTCCTGGCCGCGAATGGTGAACGGTCGAACCTGCCCATCCTTGAAGCGGAATGCGGCTTGGTCGTTGGTGGTGACAATCAGGCTCTCATCGTCTTCGCTGATGGTAGAAATATGATATTTCGAGAACCGGCCTTCTGGATCATAGACCGTGAATTTTCCATCCTTGAAGCGGGTCAGGCCACCAAAAGTACCTAGCCACAAGCTGCCATCCTTGCTTTGGAAAACGCCATTGCCCTGGTAAGAAAGGGCCGCGTCCTTCGTAACCTCGATTGCCTGATCATTCTTGATCACGGCCAGGCCCCCGGGAATGCAGAAGACGTATAGATCGCCCTCACGGGTTTCAAAAACTGCCCGCGTATCGTTCGAGGGAAGTCCCTCTTTCATCGTCAACGTGGTGATCTTGGTATTCCGGAAGTGATCCAGTCCGCCCGCCGTGCCCACCCACAGGCTGCCCTCCCGGTCTTCGAAGAGTGAGAGCACCCTGTTGTCGCTCAAACCATCCGCGGCGCTGAACGACGTGACCTGATCACCGTTAACGCGCATCAGTCCCTGGTCGTCGGTCCCTACCCACAAACTTCCTTGACGATCCTCGAGAATCGCTTGAATATGAGCATGGATAGAGTCAGGTGCAATGCGCGTGAGTGGCAACCGGCCTGACTCCCCACGATAGAGCCCGCTCCATGTACCGACCCAGAGATTCTGCCGATGATCCACAGCCAGGGCGGAAATCGACATGCTTCCGTGCCCAGCACGTGTGTCCAGGGCCGTTGAAAGCTTTCCGTCTTGGTAGCTGTAAAGGGCGTATGCACCCCCGATCCACAACCTGCCCGCCTTATCCTGCGCGAGGGCATCGACATGGCCTGATCCATGCAGCAACATGCGGATTCCCTCGTTCTGGATGAGATAGATAAAATCATCCGAACCCAGGAGCACTTCGTGCCTGCTGTTTTCAACCAGCGTTTGGATGCCGCCGTCTGGAAGGGCGCCGGGCCTTCGATAGTCTGAGAAGCTGCCATTCCTGTAAACCAATGTTCTCGAATTGGTGCGAATCAACAGATCGCCGTCCGCACCGATGGTGATGGCTTTGACCGGCCCACTGCCGATCACCGGATCCATTGATACGAATCGCACTCCATCGAAGCGAACCAATCCCGCGGAGGTCCGCATCCAAAGATACCCGTCGGGAGTTTGCATGATCTGATACACGGCGTCCCCAGGCAGGCCGTGTTGCGAAGTCCAGACACCATGACCGTACTGGTCGATCTGTTTGCTCGGGTCGAGTCCCAGCAAGGCGCTCGCGGAGCTAAAGAGCAGGGCCAGCAAATACGCGATTTTGCAAACAGCTTTCAAAGAACTACCTCTGGGACTGAAGTCCATTTCAGGCTCAATGGAGAGCTGTCCAAGCACACTCTTTTCCCAATCGGGCAACATTCGAGACGAAAAACCGCTGTTACACCCGCATCTAGACGAGATCCTCGGTCACGCACGAGCCTCTGCTGTTGGGCATGCACCGGCCCCGATGATTAACTATCGGCAAAAAAACAAAGGAGTTCAGTAATGCAGCGCAGCCGCGAAAATTGACGCGGAACCATTTCCCGAAGCCAGGTGAACTCCTCCCCGCCGGAACCAGGCTCAGAAGTGGCCGTTATCGAGGCTTCGATTCAGACGCTGCATTGAGTAATCAGGAGAAGCACGTTTCTGACGAGACATTCCTGATCGCAACTCCACAAAACAATCTCCGGTCTTTCCACGGTATGAGCGGAACACAAAGCGGGCAGCCGGAGTTGCATTATGGGGCAAGTGTATTTGTGACAGTCTCTTATGGATTGTCGGCTGGATTTTTCCCGGGATGTCGGCATGTATCTGCTTATCCGTCCGAGAATATTCCCGACTAGCAGAAACAACCCGTGCGAGCCTCCCGCGAGCGGCCGCCCCACCACAGGTGGCGCAGGGGTTTGCAGATAATTAGTCCTCTCCGGCGCACAAGTCGAGCACCCACGTCTGTCCGACCAGGTCTTTCCCGAAAGAGTGATGTCGATTTTCTTCCAGCAACGTGAAGCCAGTTGCCTGATAGATCTTTCGTGCGGACACAAGGATGTCATTCGTCCAAAGCGTTAGCTTCTCGTACCCGAGTTCTCGCGCACGCGCAATGCATTTCTGCACCAGGCGGGAACCGATCCCTAACCCACGGGCGGATGGGTCCACGTAAAGTAGCCGTAGCTTCGCGACCTGTGCATCGTTGCTCTTCATCAGGAACACTGAGCCGACCACGTTTCCATCAAGGTCAGCGACCCATGCGTCCTCGCGAGCGGGATCGAAGTGCATGGCAAACTCCCCGAGGATCTGGGCGACAAGCCCTTCGTATGTCCAATCCCAGCCGTATTCCTGCTCGTACAGGATGGCCTGCCGGTGTGTGATCCATCCAAGGTCACCCACTCTCAATGATCGGAGCTGCACGTCGTCCGGCGACGTCGCTTTTGCCGAAAGCAACTTCTGGATGTCCTGCATGTCCCTCGCAAGACGGTGGCGATTTTCTGAAATGAGCGGGGCAACCAGAGCCTCAATTTGCGATTCTGTGCCGTCATTCAATAGTTGGAACGCCCTCCTTCCCGTCGCCGTCAACGACAGTAGCTTCTGCTTGCCATGCTGTGGACTGACCCTGCCTTTCACCAGTCCGGCGCTCTTGAATCGCGCAACGATACGACTAATATGAGCTTTGTCCATTCTCAGGCTGCGGATGATGTCCGCAGCCGTTTGCTCGCGTGCTTGCGCCAATTCATAGAGCACTCTGGCTTCGGCCAACGTGAAGTCGCTTCCGGGCAAGTGCTCGGTCAGCAATCCGATCTCCCGGGTGTAGAAGCGATTGAAACTCCTAACTTGTTCAACGAATGATGACCGCACATTCTTCTCCTATGTTGTCACATACAACATAGCTGGAGCGGATCGAATTTGCAACCTCATCAAGCCCTGACAAGTCGGCATATACCAAGCGGTTGCAGATAATTAGTCCTCTCCGGCGCACACTATTTGCAGGAGAAACTGCAATGGCTTCCGCCCTCCGCATCGCCCAATTCCAGCGCCAAGATGCCCAAACTACCCGTTGGCCGCCCACTGAAACCGGCCTCAAATTCAGCCCTAAAAATAAGTACCCCACCCCCTCCCCCTCAAAAAACCCCCAATCGATCCGGGGGGAAACGCGTACATCCCTTTGAATCAGCGGCTTAAGAATCAACCCCGTGTACTCATCGGTACAACTATCCCTTTCACACACGTTGAGCCAAAGATAGTCTGGTAATGGACAGGATGCGGGGGAAATAGCCGTCTAGATTGGTTTGGATTTGTCGATTGGAAGAAAGAGAAAATGAGATTCGATTATTAGGGGCGCTTTATCTTGCATCATTCAGCAAGGGCGCGAGGAGACAGTTATTCGATGTTGCCATGGATTGGCTGCCCTTGCGCGAGATGGTCGAAAGACACGCAAAAGCGAAAGTCTAGACCTTTCCACCCTTGCGAGGTTCAATCTGTCTCAGAATCTCCGCTCCTAGTTTTCTGACCTGTTCTGCGTTTAATAAGCTCGGATGTGTCATTGCTTCCGAGGCTAGGGATTTAATGCTAGGAGAAATTGCTGGTTTGGTTTGGGCAGTCTTTTTCATGCCACAAATTGTACGCCGTAGAATGGCGATATGTCAGATGAACCGAAAGACATAACCGTAGACGCCGATAAATTCGACGGCATCTTAGGCCGAATGCTCAACCTAAAACCGCTAACGAAAGCGGAGATCAGCGCGAGAATCAAGGCGGAACGCGGGCCAGAACGCGCGGCAATGTACGAACGATATAAGAAGAACAAATCTAAAAAGCTCGGCCAGTAGACTAGAGCGTACCCAGGTCACTGAGGTTTCTATAACGCTTGCGGGCAATCCGCTTTCTACTGGCTGAAAAATCCAGTTAATGGACAGACTAAACCCGGCTCTAGAAACCGGGTTAGCCCTAACGGGTGATCTTGACCTTTACGGTCAGTTCGATTTTCTGAACCGCTTTCAAGGCTATTAACCATCCGGCGGGCAGAAGATAGGCCAGATAGTGCATATAGGTGGCTTCTCCTTACGTGAGATAACCCTTCCGGGCAGCGCTTCGTTCTCCCTGCCTGCACAGCGGAGGAAAGAAGTGTATCACTGTCCATTAACTGGATTTTAGAACTTCACCAATTCTTTGTACGGCAACGGTTTACGGCAAACCATGTTGTTTAAGGTCATGCCGAATATCCAAGGTTGCAAACCGCGCCGATTGTACCGCCAGCAGAACTCGCCTAAATACCTGTCAAGGTGCCAACGGCTAAGCTGATGGTATTGACCGATTAGCCCGCGTTTGAACAGGGAGAATACTCCCTCTATGGTTTGGTTTGAGATGGGATCGCCAGACTTGATTTCTTTGGCGTGATCGCCCTTGATGTGTTTGCCTTCGGGAATGATGTTCTTATATCGGGTAGTGCCATCCGTGGCAATCTTCGACGCCTCTGGACTAATCATTGCGTCCATGACGGGTTTGATGTGTTCGATTTTCAAGCTAGCGACGGTTTGCAGATGAACTCGCCCGCCACGTTCAGCGATACCAAAGACTTTGATTTTATTGGAGTTCTTTGGTTTGCCTGATGTAAGAGGCAACTTACCGCCAACGAACGATTCGTCAATCTCGACGATTTGCCCTTGCCCGCCTAATGGCTTTGGGTTTGTTTCCGTCATTGCTTCCCTGATCCGATGACAGACATACCATGCGGTTTTGTACGTCATGCCGACGTGCCGCATTAACTGCATTGCGGAAATGCCTTTCTTAGCCTCCGCCATTAGTGCGATAGAGGCAAACCACTTGGACAGGGGCAAGTGGGAATCGTGAAACAGTGTTCCCGTAGTCGCGCTGAATTGGTGTTTGCATTGAGCGCATTGAAACAACCTGCGTGGCTTGCCTGTCTTATTCAAGGATTCGACAAGCCAGCATTTATCGTGATCGCATTTCAGGCAACGGATACCGCTCGGCCATCTGACTTTCATCAAATGGGCCAGAGCGTGTTCTTCTGTCGGGAACTTGCGGGCCAGAGAATAGAGATTCATGGTTTACCTCGGAATTGCCGTATTCATTGCCGTCCTATCAGCGAACTTGGTTGCGTCATGGCTCAAGAGTTTGCATTACGACTATGTGGTTTGGCCGCGATATCTGGCTGCTTACAGTCGTTAGCCTAGTTTGGGTTTGGAGTTCTCAACCAAAGAACGAGCGGCGTCTATCGCGCCAGACGAACCAACCTTGCCCGGTTTTTCGGAAATGATTTTCTGCGCGATTAAGGCAATGAATCCGCCTTCTATTGTGCGTCTCAGTTCTGCTATCTCGGCAATCAATTCTTCGTTCGCCATATTCAATCCCCCTTGACTACCAATAATGCACCAGCGGCCAACATGTGTCAAGGGGATAGTTGTACTCATCGGTAAACATTACCCCTTGATTCAGGGCTGTTTTTGATCGAAAAAGGCCAATTACTGGTCCCAAATCGACCAAAATTGGCCGGTAATCGAACCGTTTCCAGAAGTCACAAAGCACTTGGAACCACACGTGCTGTGTCATGTCTCACTGACCTGCGCCGATGATGAGACTAGATTGACCTATTGCTCGAACCGGTACAGGCTTTTATGAAGCGGCAGTTGGGTTTTTTGATCCTTTGTATATTATTTGTCGCGCGTGATTTGCCGGCCCAGCCTGAGAATCCGCACCCCGTGGTCAACATATACATTTTGCGCATGGGCGAACAGTTGCAGTCTCCCCACGTTGTCACGTACCGGGTGGCCGAGTGGGAACAGATGCGTGGCCGCTGGATCCTTCCCGATGTGGGTTACTACGATACGGGCTACGGAGAAGATCAGATCTGGTTTGCAGGCGGCGGCGCCAATGTGCTGCACAGCAAGCACGTTGATTGGGAGCAGGAACTCTACGTGCTGCAGGAGGCTGGGCCTGAATCCACCAACAAGCGTTTCATCTGGCTCTGGCCCGTTCTCGACTTTCGATTCCGTCCCCGGCTGACTGCGGAGGTTGCCACGTATCCGACGCTCCCGCTCAACCGGGCGCAGGGATGGGCATTCGACGTGGACCGCGCCAAACTGGAGTGGGCCGCCACTCCGCAATGGAAAGCGGGAGTGGGCTATGAGGGCGGCGTGAGTGTATCAAGCACATGCCAGCACCGTCCGTTTCTCACTGTCACGCGCGCCACCCCGGCAGGCAACTTTGAAGCATGGCTGCAACAATACAACGGGGGCGCCCAGGTGCAGTTGCGTTACTCTCTTGTGCATGGAGAGAATTAGTCTTCGTCGGCACCAGCGGTGATTGCTTATTCAACTTGAGCCGAACCGTCCGCCGCTCCATGCGTATAAGCCACAGCCTGCTGGCCCGCATCCAGCGTGTTTCCCTTGAGCGCGATGCCCGAAGATTTGCCGCCGCTGATTTCCGCGAACACCTTCACGCCCGCGGGGGAATGCATGCCCGTAAGCAATGCCTTGGTTGTATTTCGCAGTTCGATGAGCGGAGCATCGTCGACCGGCGCAGCGAGTTGAAGTCCGCTGAGGGTTACATCGTTGACATCGTCGCAGACAATTGCCGGTCGGGCATCCGGCTTATCGGGGATGATCTCCACATTGCGCAACTGCACGCGATCCCCGTGACGAACATAAAACCCGTACGCGGGCAGATGTCCCAGCATCCATGCCTCGGGGTAGTGATCGGGCTCCTCGGGAATGTCGCGATGCACCCAGTCTCTCTTCCCCTGCTCGACGGTGCGGATGTGGCTGTTGCTCACGGTGATATCGGAAGGACGGAGGCCGGGGATACCGGTGATGGAGCTTGTAACAATGGCCCCACTTGCCTCCACCCCGTCTATGGAAACATCGCGCAGGAATGAGGCGT
>Ga0187859_10002410_pt1 | contig 11723 bp, 10 predicted proteins | sample June2016WEW_10_1_2_FD_133019 | JGI IMG/M metagenome (GOLD analysis project Ga0187859, IMG submission 133019) | Peatland microbial communities from SPRUCE experiment site at the Marcell Experimental Forest, Minnesota, USA - June2016WEW_10_10 | ecosystem: Environmental > Terrestrial > Soil >... | reverse complement strand
GTGATCTGTTGCCCAAGTCATGAAACCGGTCATAACGCTGTAGGGATCGACGAAGCCGTCGGTCGAGCAGAAGCTGCCCCCTACGATGTCGTCCGCTCGCAATTGCGGAAACATGCTGGCGATCTCCTCGCCGTGCATGAGCTTTACATCCTTCAGCCCCATCTTTACTTGTTGCGTATAGTTCGTGCGCAGGTAGGCCATTTGTTTTTCACTTGTGGCGCAGAACAGGTAGCCTTGCGGGCGATAGTCACACGGAAACCCCAGGCGCTCTTCAAATTCGGTATAAAAGGGAATCGAATACAGCGACATCTGAATGCTGACGGGCGTTGAAAATTGGGCGCGCACTCCGCCCATGCTTTTGCCCGTGGAACCCTTACCCAATGCCGACTCGCGCTCGATGACCAGAACGTTGTGGCAGCCGCGGGCCGTGAGATGGTAGGCGATACTGGAGCCGACGATTCCGCCTCCAACGATAACGACATCCGCAGTTTGCATATCTGGCTTTTCGGCGACCCAGCATTCTAACGCACTCGTTCTTCGGGCTTCGCAACCAGAAGCGGCAATGGCATCGCCCTGATTTTCCTGCGGTTGTACATGTACCGCTGGGACGTCTGCTGAGTAATCTCTTCCACCTCGGTAACTTGCCGTGGTTACCGCGGCTGCTAGTCTGGAGCGTATGCCCTTGCGCTGCCTCTTATTCTCTTCGAACGAGGAGCTGCGCCCGCCGATATGGCAGGTGCTCGCCGACCTAGGTATCGAAGGAGAATACTGCGCCAGCGCCGTGGACGCGGTGGAGAGGGTTACAACCCAGCTCTTCCAGATCGTTATCACCGATTGGGACGACCAGCCAGAAGCGGCCTTCCTGCTAAAGACGGCTCGAGATCTGAAAGCGGCGCAGAGGCCCCTTACCTTGGCGATTGTGGGTGATGAATCCCGCGTGCCGGAAGCGCTAAAAGCAGGCGCGAACTCGGTATTGCTGAAGCCGATTCGTGTGGAGCAGGTGCGGGACACGATGAGCACAGCCTGCGAGCTGCTGCGCTCGAAGCAATCCGCAGCCGCAGCGCCGCCGGTCGCAATGGCCAGTTCGCCGTCATCCCAGGCGCCAGCGCCCGATTTGGCCGGGACTGCGTCTGCTGGCGCAGCCGCGGCACCTGCGCGGGCCAAGGCGGCGGAGCCATCCGAGAAAACCTTCCACGCCGGAGAATTCCTGGTGTCGTCAGCTCCAGCACCCGGCGCCCAATTCGACACAGAAGCTGACCTGAAACTGGCGGTGGATCAGAGTTTGCCGGTGGAAGTGGAGGCTCTCACCGAGCTTGAACCGATGGCCTCGGCAGTACAGACCTCTGCCGAAGTTGCAGAACCGCAGACGCCGCTTACAGGTTGGGCCTCGCTGCAGGAGCGGCTGACAAGATCGGCGCCGCAGAAAGCTCCCGAATCGTCTCGAGGCGAAATATTGTCCTACGGGGAGATGTCCGCGTCCAGTCCGCCGCAGGAGTCTTCTTCAAAGGCCGCAAACTCACCAGCTTCACCAGCCGCAAATTCAGAACCCGAGAAACGAAGCGAAACCAGAGCCGAAGCCGCACTGTTTGCCTACATGGAAGGAGAAGCGAGTCAGGAAGCCAGGCCGAAGCCGGAAGGACGGAAAATAAACTGGCTTGTTTTCGTCGGCATGCTGGCCGCCGCTTGCATCGTCCTAGTCGCGGTTCCGCAAACGCGACGGCGCTTGCAAGTCGCCTGTCGCAACGTCGCCCATGCCGGAGCAAATTGGCTCAATCCGCAGCCTGTCCCGGTGCCACAGGCCGCGCCGCAGCATGAATCGTTCGATCAGGATGAGGAGTATAAGTTTCCGGTGACCGGAAATGTTCCCGATGCGACGACGGACCCCTCGCAGATTCGCGTGCTTCCGGTGATCGATCCGACGGCAAAACTTCCGAAGAATACAGACGCGAGCCGGGGGGCGAGCGAACTCGGCCAGGGTGCCGCAGTCGATCCAAACCAGGGTTCGTCCCCAGACGGCGGTCCGGCGCAGGCTGTGGAGGGTTCGGTGAAGGAGCAGGCCTCCGCCAACGTTGCCAATGCCACGACCGATGCGAATCCGGCTGGTCTTTCGCCTGCGGTGCAGGGACCACGAGAACAGGCCACCATCCCGCAACAGGTATCGCCCGTTGTCATCTCGCCAGTGCGAGTTTCTCCACCGGCGCGCAGCGCTCCGGCTACCGGTTCCACCGCAATCCCGTCAAGCTTGCGGTCGCAGATTGCCTCGATGACTCCGGATGCCGGCGGCGCCAAGCCGGTTGAGGCGGCAATGTCTGCCATTGAGCCGGTGAATGTTCCTGAATCCGTGGCCTGGGATCTTCTCACCCAGAAGGTCGATCCCGCTTATCCTGAAGCCGCCAAGGCCACGGGGCAGCGGGGCAGCGTAGCTCTGCAAGTGCTTATCGGGCGCGACGGAGCGGTGCAGGACGCCAAATTCCTGCAGGGTTCACTGGTGTTTGCCCGCTCCGCGCTCGATGCCGTAAAGCAATGGCACTTCAAGCCTTATTCCCTGAATGGACGGGCTGTCTCGGTGCAAAGCGTGATCACGCTGAATTTCAAGCCTCCCGCGTAGCGGGCGGTGACGAATCCTCCGATGGACCGTCATAGACTCAGGCTCAGCGCGGTACCACACTCCGTTACCTTGGAGGCCGGAACCCGAGCAGCCAGCGGGCAGGAACTGGCATCTACCAGATATAATGACAATAAGTTCCATCGGAAGTAACTCCTCTTCCAGAAACGAAAAAAATCGATGTCGATGAAAACTAAGGCCGCCATTCTCGTCTCCTCCTTTGCTGTGCTGTTGTTTGTGGTCGTGGGATCACTCGGAGGCGTTCATGCTTCCAACAACGACGGCGCCTACCGCCAGATGCAGGTTTACAGCGAGGTGCTCTCGCGGGTGCAGAGCGAGTACGTGGAGGATCCGAATATCCCCAAAGTGACAGATGGGGCGCTGCACGGGCTGGTCGAATCGCTCGACGCGAATTCGAGCTACTTGACGCCAGCGGCCTACAAAGCCCTGAAGGCGCACAAGGCGGAGGGCAAGGGAGAGATCGGAGCCACGGTCTCCAAGCGGTTTGGCTATGCCGATGTGGTTTCCGTGATTCCGGGATCGCCGGCTGATAAAGCTGGCATCGAGGCAACCGACATCTTCGAATCGATTGAAGGACAGAGCACGCGGGATATGTCCTTGCCCGAGATTCGCGAAGCCTTGTCGGGACCGGTAGGATCGAACGTAAACCTCTCCGTGGTTCGCGCGCGCAAAGCCGAGCCGCAGAAGATGGAAATCACGCGCGATGTGGTGAGCATTCCTCCTGTCGCCGACAAAATGCTAGCGGATGGCATCGGATACGTGAAAGTGGATGCTCTGACCAAAGGCAAGGCACAAGAGATTGCGGGCAAGATCAAATCGCTAGAGAAATCGGGCGCTAAGAAGCTGGTTCTCGATCTGCGCAACACTTCGGACGGAGAGGAAAGCGAGGGCGTTGCTACCGCCAATCTCTTCCTGAACCACGGCACGATTACTTACTTGCAGGGCCAAAAGTTTCCCCGAGAGGCGTTCAACGCCGATCCGGCGAAATGTGTGACCACGCTTCCGGTCGCCGTGCTGGTCAATAAAGGAACGGCTGGCGCGGCTGAAATTGTGGCGGCTGCCCTGCTGGAGAACGCGCGAGCTGATGTTGTCGGAGACAAGACGTTTGGCGACGGATCGGTGCAGAAGACTATCGATTTGCCGGACGGCGGAGCGCTGATTCTTTCCGTAGCCAAATATTATTCGCCGAGCGGCAAGGCCATTCAGGATAACTCGGTGACACCGAATGTCTTGGTCGCCGACGAAGCCGACAACTTTCTCCCGGACGACGATGAAGAGGCGGCGCCAACCGTCACTGAGCCTGAGCCCAAGACCAAAAACCCGCAGGACGATCAGTTGCAAAAGGCCGTCGAGGTGCTTAAGAGCCGATCGAGTTAAGCAGCGAGTAAGACAGTAAAAAGTGTTACGAATCGCGCACTGAGGTGCGCGATTTTATTTTCTGTTTCCAAGGCAGGCACCCCGGTTTGACGCCGCCCAAGCGCGCTCTCTATAATTACTGCGATCCACACCATTGCAGAAAGTAGACTGGGGGTGGACGACACGTCCGCAACCCCGGCGTGTAACGCTGGCAGTCCAGTGCGCCTTATTCGACGGCGGCCGTTGAGTACATTGAAGACCTCGATGAGTACGGCCCAGCGTTGCCGGAAGAGGGTGATCTGAGTTCATTCCCGGAAGCAAAAATTTCCCGGAAACACATTCACGGAACAATGTTCCAAGGAGTTCAAGCGATCCAATGACAAGCAAGCTTCTGCGTTCTCTTCTAGCCCTTACGGTTATCTCGATGATTTCCGCCGCGGCTCAAACCAGTGCAGCCGCTCCTTCGGGCGCGGCGTCTTCGCCGCCAGCCTCTTCGCCCGCGGCTGCGGCGCCTTCCAGCCCGATGGTGACCGGAGCCGGCTCAAAGATTGGGACGATCAACATTGAACAAGCGGTGATCGGAACCAACGAAGGCCAACGCGACTTCCAGGCTCTGCAAAAGAAACTGGAGCCAAAACAAAACGAGTTGAAGTCCCAGAACGAAGAACTTGAGAGTTTGCAGAAGCAATTGCAAACCCAGGGCGACAAGCTGAATGAAGAGGCTCGAGCCACGCTGGTAAAACAAATTGAGAGCAAGAAGAAATCGTTCGATCGCTCCGTGCAGGACGCGCAGGAAGACGCGCAGAACCAGCAGAAGGAAATCTTTCAGCGGATCCTGCAGAAGATGGCGCCGGTGATCATCAAGCAGGCGCAGGAAGGCAGCTTTGCTCTGATTGTCGATACGTCGAACCCGTGGCCGCAGAGCCCGGTGCTCTGGGCCAATGAAGGCGTGGACATCACCAAGGTCGTTGTGGATGCTTACAACACGCAGTCCGGTGTCGCCGCTCCAACTTCCGCGGCAACTACGCCGAAGCCTCTTGCACCCAAGCCCGCCGCTCCGAAGGCGGCGGCTCCGCCCAGCAAGTAGTCGCGACACCGCGAGTGTCGTGAAAGTTCCGCAAAAGCCGCGTCCCGCGCGGCTTTTATTTTTGTAGATTCGAAGTCCGGAGAAGCAGGTTCCGGTGTCTTTACCGGTCAAGACGCATTTCAGCCGGAGGACACCATGGGCCAAGGAATTCCGTTTGCCGGTACGGTCGACTTATCGCGGCCAGAGATTGCTCGCCGCGGACTAACCACTCTGACCTCTTTCGCACTGCAGGTCCTTGTGGCAGGCCTGCTCTTGTTGTTACCACTGCTGCGGCCGATTGGCTTGCCTTCGCTGCGCCAGATTTCGACTCCGATCAGTCTGGGCGAGCCACTGCGTGAGACTCCTGCAGTTCGGTCGCGCTCCGGGCAGGCGCTTGCCCCAAGCCATCCAGCGGTGATCGTTTTTCGCCAACCTTCGCAGATTCCGCCGACCGTGCTGAGGACCAGCGATGAGGGTGCTCCCGAAATCACAGCTTCGGGCCTAAACGTTCCTGGGGTAGTCGGAAGCGGAGATGGGCGCGGCCTTCCAAACATGTTTGCCGAGGGCACGCGCCCGGTGCTGCCTCCGGCGCCACCAAAACCTACCCATGTACGACTCTCGCAGATGAACCCTGGAGATCTGATTCGCAAAGTGCAGCCACTGTATCCGGCTCTCGCGCGAAGCGCGCGCATCCAGGGAGTTGTTGTGCTGCAGGCCACGATCGGCAGGGATGGAACGATCGAGAATTTGCGCGTGTCGAGCGGCCATCCGATGCTGACGTCGTCGGCCATCGATGCCGTGCGCCAGTGGCGCTACCGGCCCTACATTCTGAACGGAGAGCCGGTGGAAGTGGAAACGCAGATTATCGTGAACTTCTCGCTGGCTGGAAACTAGGAGAGGCTTTGGAGATGGCGAATTCAGCGGGGAGTAGTCCCAGCGTAACCTGAGCGCCTGTGGCCCTGCCGCTATAATCGAGCCACAGTGGCGAGCACAGCAGAAATCGTAAGCCGCGTTGCGACCCGTCCCACATGGGCGGAGGTTTCATTATCCGCTCTGCGGCAGAATTTCCGAACGGTTGCCAGGCATGTGGGCGCCGGTGTGACCGTTTGCGCCGTGGTGAAAGCGGATGCCTACGGTCACGGTGCCGTGGAATGTTCGCGCGCTTTGCAGGCCGAAGGTGCGAAGTGGATGGGCGTCACATCGCTCGATGAGGCGATTCCTCTGTGCGATGCGGGAGTTGAGTCGCGAATCTTATTGATGACGGGATTCTGGCGCGGCGAGGAGAGTGAGATCGTTCGCCTGAGGCTGACGCCTACCGTGTGGGAGCCGTGGCACATCGAATCGCTCGATCGAGCCGCGGCAGCGAGCGATGTTCGGCACGCAGTGCATTTGAAAGTCGATACCGGCATGGGCCGCCTTGGCGTGGCGCCGGATGAGTTGCCTGAAGTTTTGAAAGCGTTGAGTTACGCGCCGCATCTGGTTCTCGAAGGGGTTTCGACGCACCTCGCGTCTTCGGAAACTATGGATGCGCCTTCCGTCGCCGAGCAGGAACGCCGCTTCGAAGGCGCGCTAGCCATGGTGCGAGCCGCCGGATTCAATCCTGAATTGATTCACATGGCAAATACGAGCGCGATGATCTCGCGGCGCGAAACCTGGAATAACATGGTGCGTCCGGGGGTCGCCCTATACGGATATTATTTGCCATTCCAGCGTGCAGGCCGCGAGGTGAGCGGCGGGACCCTGCGGCTTCCGGTGAAGCCGGTGCTCACATGGAAGACGCGAATCCTTTCTATGCGGCACTTCGCGGCGAACCAACCTCTGGGTTACGGTGGAACTTACGTGACCAAAGCGCCGGCGCATGTGGCGGTCCTGCCGGTGGGTTACGCAGACGGATACAATCGCCAACTGTCGAATCGCGGGCGCGTAATCGTCCGCGATCACTATGCGCCGATTGTCGGCAGCATCTCGATGGATCTCACGCTCGTGGATGTCACGGGCATTCCAGGAGTCAGCATGGGCGATGAAGTGATTCTTCTTGGAAGCAACGACGGTTTAAGCGTGGATGCGCTTGAACATGCTCGCCTCGCGAACAGTTCGCCCTACGAGATTCTCTGCAATATTTCCAAGCGCGTGCCGCGACGGTACAGCAGTTCGAGTTAGTGGCTAGGCCCTTCGCCGTTCCTTTTGCGCCTCCATGTACTTGCGCAGCACAGAATTCATGGCGGACTGGTAGCCGCGACCTTGCTTGCGGAAGAATGTTAGAACGTCGGGATCGATTCGCAGTGTGATTTGCTTCTTTGGTCCCGGCCAGATGATTGCATTCTTGAAGAAGTCCGGCCCCTGCTTTGGGATGTCGGAATAATCGATGTCTTCATCCCGCATCGCATCAATTCGCGCCCAGTCCGTCCTGGATTGCGGTTTCGTATGCTTCCCGCTCTTCACGATTTGCCTTTCTCAGAGAGATGATGCGAATGGTATCGTTGGGTCGCGGCGTGAACGCCACAAACGCGCAGCGGTCGTGAATCATGCCAATCCCAATCCATCGCTCCTCGCCGTAGTCTTCCCGTGTGTCGGGCCGAACGAGAAGAAAGCCCTGGAACATCTGCTCGGCTTCCGCGAAATGGAAGCCGTGCTTGTGAATGTTGGAGCGGTTTTTCGCTCCGTCCCATTCCAATGTCGTTGTAACTCCAAATGTAGCTACACGTCAAGGCCGTCCTCCGGTCGTTTTCTCCTTCTTGAACGTTACAAGTGGATGCGCATTTCACGACGGCGTCCCGTTTAAGGACGAAATGCTCCCCGCCAACGGCTAACTGCTGCCGTTGAATGATGCTGCCTCAGCCGATTCATTTCCACTTGCTACACTAAAAGATCGATCATGCCTTCCCGCTACGCACAATGGATGTACGACTGGGAACACCGGCTTACCTCGGTGGACAACAATCGCGTCGTGCGCCCGCTGGAGTGGGGTTTAGAATGGGCGCGGGACTGGCCGTGCCGCAATGGCGTGCGACCGGGGCAAACCGTCGAAGATCCTGCCAAGTTCCTTGCGGATTTCAACCGCCGCATCGTTGCTTCGAGCGATGAGTTTTTTTCTTACAGCAAGCCGCAAGATTTTCGCCTCGAAAAGCGCGAGGTAAAGGTTTTCTCCACGCGCGAAGTCCCGGATCCGAAGCTGGAAGCCAAGGTGAAAGGAACGTACGCGGACTATCTGCGATTCACTTCGCCGGTAGGAACGCCATATCCCGAAAACAATCTCGTGAATGCGCGCTGGTTTCCCGCGCGCGGCAAGCGAGCGATCGTGCTTCTGCCGCACTGGAACGCGGATGCAATTGCTTATACCAGCTTGTGCCGTGTGCTCAACCTGCTGGGTATCGCCGTGTTACGGATGAGCATGCCGCATCACGATATCCGCATGCCTGCCGAGATCAACCGTGCCGACTACGCCGTTTCCGCGAACATCGGGCGAACTCTCGATGCGGTTCGGCAAGGCGTGGCGGACGTTCGCTCCTGTCTCGATTGGCTCGAGCAACAGGGCTACAGCAAACTCGGTATCGTGGGCACCAGCCTCGGATCTTGTTATGCATTCGTCGCAGCGGCGCATGATCCGCGCATCCGGGTTGCGGCGTTCAACCATGCTTCGACGTATGTTGCCGACGTGGTTTGGCGCGGGCAGTCGACGCGGCACATCCGGGAGGGGATCGAATCGCAAATGACGCTGGAAACATTGCGACAGTCATGGCTTGCGGTCAGCCCGATGGCTTACTTCGAGCAGTTCTCCCGCTGGCCGCGAAAGTCGCTGATTATTTATGCCAAATACGATCTCACTTTCATGCCCGATCTTTCACGCGATGCGGTACGGGAATTCGAGCGCTACGGGCTCGATCACAAAGTGGTGGTGCTACCTTGCGGCCATTACACGATGGGCGAGGCGCCGTACAGCTATATGGATGGTTGGTCTCTGGCGTCGTTCTTGCGGACGGCATTTGATTAGCGTTTCGCTATTCATCTCCCTCGCGAGCCATTTTCGCTACCAGAGTTAGAATGTTCCTATGCAGGATGCCGCCGCAAACAGACCCGAGGAACTTGTCGAGCAGCAGCGCGGCGATTATCTGGTCAGCACCGACCGTGAGAAGCTGGATCTTGATGTGATTCACGGGTTCCTGACGAATTGTTACTGGGCCAAGGGAATCTCGCGGGAAGTTGTGGAGCGATCCATCGACAATTCGCTGTGCTTCGGCATTTATTTAGCTGATGTCGCTCAAGTCGGGTTCGCGCGGGTAATCAGCGATCTGGCGACGTTCGCCTACATCGGCGATGTTTTTATTTTGGAATCGCATCGCGGCCGCGGATTGAGCAAATGGATGATGGAATGCATTGTCCGTCATCCATCGCTGCAAAACTTGCGCCGCTGGGTTCTCTTGACGCGCGATGCGCACACGCTTTACTCAAAGTTTGGATTTGCAACGTTGAAGGCGCCGGAGCGGTATATGGAGCTTCACCGGCCAGATGTCTACGCAGGCCAATAGGAAAACACGATGAAACCCTCCACGATGTCCCGCCCGCTGTACGAAGCAGACCCGGAAATTGCTTCCGCCATCGATAACGAAACCCGCCGCCAACACGAAGGGCTAGAGTTAATTGCCTCCGAGAATTTCGTCAGCGAGGCTGTGCTGGAAGCGGCCGGTTCGGTGTTCACAAATAAGTACGCGGAGGGATATCCTGGCAAGCGGTACTACGGCGGTTGTGAGTTTGCCGATGTAGTGGAGAATCTCGCTCGCGAGCGAGCGAAACAACTGTTCGGCGCAGAACACGCGAATGTGCAGCCGCACGCAGGTTCGCAGGCGAACATGGAGGCATATGCAGCCGTGTTACAGCCCGGCGATACGATCCTCGGCCTGAACCTGGCTCACGGCGGCCATCTCACCCACGGGCATCATCTGAATTTTTCCGGCAAGACGTACAAGATCGTTCCTTACGGCGTCACGAAGGAAACTGAAACCATCGACTATGACGCGCTGGAGAAACTGGCGGAGGAGCATCGGCCGAAGCTGATTATCGGCGGCGGAAGCGCGTATCCGCGGATCATCGATTTCGCCCGCATGCGCCAGATTGCGGATAAAGTTGGCGCTCTGTTCCTGGTCGATATGGCCCATTTCGCCGGGTTGGTAGCCGGTGGCGTTCATCCTTCGCCGGTGCCGCATGCGCATATTGTGACTTCCACTACGCATAAAACCTTGCGCGGTCCGCGCTCCGGCATGATTCTTTCCAAGGCCGAGTTTGCTGCCGCGATCGATAAGGTTGTGTTTCCGGGAATGCAGGGTGGTCCGCTGGTCCACATTATGGCGGCGAAGGCAGTTTGCTTTCGCGAGGCGCTGCAACCCGATTTCCGTGACTATGCCAAACAAGTTGTGGCCAACGCCGGGGTGCTCGCCGACAGTTTGGGTGCGGAGGGTTTCCGCATTATTTCCGGCGGCACCGACACGCATCTGATGCTGGTGGATGTCTTCGCCAAAGGCATGCTTGGCAGCGAAGCCGAGAAGGCATTGGACCAGGCTGGAATCACGGTTAACAAGAACGCGATCCCGTTCGATACGAATCCTCCGATGAAACCAAGCGGTGTCCGCATAGGAACGCCCGCGTTAACGACTCGGGGAATGAAAGAAGGAGAGATGCGGCAGATCGGCCGGTGGATCGCCGACGCGCTGCATCACCGGACCGACACGAGCGTGCTCGCGAGAATCAAGAAGGAAGTGCTGAATCTTTGCGAAGCATTCCCGCTCTATGCCGAGCGCCGCGCTCGCGCGCAGGCCGAAGTGCGAGCCTAAACGCACTCCAGCGATTCCGCTGTTGGGGCACGCGCCGTGTGTGGTTAAATGCCTTCGTGAAGATCGCCATCGACATTCGGCGCATGACGGAGTTCGGCGTCGGCACGTATATCCGCAACGTCGTGCGGACTCTCGGACGGCTTGATCACGAAACTACTTATCTGTTGATCGGTCCTCCAGCCAAAGTTAGGGAAATCGGAGCATTACCGTCAAACTTCCACACGGTTGCTTTGCGCGAGCCTGAGCGGTCTTTAATGGGTTACCGGGAATTCCGCACGGTGATGAGGCGGCTCGATTGCGATCTCGTCCACATTCCGAATTTATTTTCCATACCGCGCGCCTTACCTTGCCCGTACGTGATGACGGTGCATGACATTCTTGACCACCTCTCTCGCGCACGCCAGCAAACCGGGTTTTGGCGGTCCTTCCACTTCCAACTGACCAAGCGCGTCCTGCGCGGAGCCGAGCGCATTTTCGCCGTCTCCAACTTCACCAAGCTGGAAATTGAAAAGCTGTTCAGCATTCCACCGGGACGCATCGAGGTGGTTTACAACGCGATTGACGAGAGATTGCTGCACGGGCACGCCAATCCGCAGGAGCGCCAGTTGATCGCCGAGCGTTATCAGGTGACCTATCCCTTCCTGCTGTATGCCGGAAGGATTAGTCCGCACAAAAACGTTGTACGCATGATCGAGGCATTTTCGGCGCTGAAAACTGAACTGGAAAAAGATGGCCTGTTCCCCGATCTGAAGCTCATCATCATCGGAGATGACGTTTCCGGCAATCCTGACCTGCGTAGAACCGTTATCCGCAGCGGCGTGCAAAATGATGTGCGCTTCCTCGGCTTTGT
>Ga0187859_10002408_pt1 | contig 11729 bp, 11 predicted proteins | sample June2016WEW_10_1_2_FD_133019 | JGI IMG/M metagenome (GOLD analysis project Ga0187859, IMG submission 133019) | Peatland microbial communities from SPRUCE experiment site at the Marcell Experimental Forest, Minnesota, USA - June2016WEW_10_10 | ecosystem: Environmental > Terrestrial > Soil >... | reverse complement strand
CACGGTGTTGTTCACGGGCAAACTCTGCGTTTGGGCAGAGTTATTCACAGGCGGCTGCGGGGAGCGCCGGGAGGCTCTCCTCGCCGCCTGCTGAATAACTCTGGACCAACTATAAGGGCGGGATGCCCGCCGTATAGGTATCCCGCCGTTTCAGCGGTCAGCTCACTGCTCCCCGAGCGGGGTCTCATTGGGGACGCTATTGCACGCCAAAGTGATAGACGATGGTGTTTTGATAGACCTGCCCGGGTTTCAGCACGGTGGAGGGAAAGTTGGGGTGATTAGGCGAGTCCGGATAGTGTTGCGGTTCGAGTGAGAGCGCGTCACGGAATTGATACACCCAGCCGCCCTTGCCCGTCATGCTGCCGTTCAAAAAATTCCCGCTGTAGAATTGAACGCCGGGCTGATCAGACCAAACCTCAAGCACACGGCCCGAAGTCGGGTCATGCACTCGGGCCATGAGCCCATACTGGCCAGGCGGCTTGTCGATCACCCAGTTCAGGTCATAGCCGTGGCAATACTTTAGCTGTTGGTCGTCTTCACGAATCCTCGCGCCGATGGCTGTTGGTTTTCGAAAGTCGAAGGGTGTCCCATCCACCGCCTCCAAATCGCCGGTTGGAATCAGAGTGTCGTCCACCGGCGTCAAAGAACCAGCCGGTATGGTGAGCACCTCGCCGTGGATCTCACCGCGTCCGGCCAGGTTGAAATAGGAATGCGCCGTCAAATTGATGACCGTGTCCTTGTCGGTGGTGGCGCGAAAATGAAGCCGAAGTTCGTTCTTGTGCGCCAACAAGGTATAAGTGGCCGTGACCGCCAGGCGCCCCGGATAACCATTGTCCCCATCCGGGCTTACGCAGCGCAGCTGGAGCTCCGGTCCCTGAGGGGTGATCCCGGCTCTGTCGACGCTCCAGATCAATTTGTCAAAACCGTTGGTCCCGCCATGCAATGAATTCGGGCCGTCATTGATGGGCAGCTGATACGTCGCGCCATCCAGCTCGAACCTGCCCTTGGCAATTCGATTGCCATACCGGCCTATCAACGCGCCGAAGTACAGGCTGTTGGTCATGTAATCGCCCAGATCGTCATAGCCGAGGACCACGTCTCCCGCATGGCCGAGCTTGTCGGGTACCCGTATTGACTGGATAATGCCACCGTAATCAAGGATGCGTGCTTGCATGCCGCAGTCGTTTTGCAGGGTGTAAACTGTGACCTGCCTCCCGTCGGGCGTGGTGCCGAAGGGAGCCGGGCGAATAGTCGCGTTGGGGCCGGATAGTGACGCGCAGCCTGTTGCGACGATGACCGTGAAGGCGAGTATGACCAATGAAACTCTGTCGAGGATCTTTCTCATGGTGCTGTGCCAAAAGTGTGGCGAACAAGGACCAATTGCTCAATACTATAATTTCGGTAAAAAATGATTGCCCGATACAGGAATCGCCTTCCGTTTGCGTTCTTGTCCATTGGTTTGTTTACCATGGCCCAGGCTGAAACCATACGCCCGCCGGCCGTGCCGTTGGTGGCGTGCGATCCGTATTTCAGCATCTGGTCCGCCGCGGACCGGTTGACCGACGCCGGCACGACGCACTGGACCGGCAAGCCACATCGGCTGGCAAGCCTGATCCGGATTGACGGGGAATCATTCCGCTTGATGGGCACCGAACCCGCCGATGTCCCGGCATTGCCGCAGGCGAAACTGGAGGTCCTGCCGACACGAACCATTTATACCTTCAAGGGCAAAGGCATCCGCGTCGCGCTCACGTTCATGACCGCGGACCTGCCCGACGATCTGGATTTGTTATCGAGGCCGGTCACGTACTTGAGCTGGGAAGCCGCGTCCACCGATGGCCGGGAACATGGCGTGTCGGTCTATTTCGACGCCCGTTCCGAGATCGCCGTCAACACCACGGACGAACCGGTCCAATTCGAGAAAGCCGACCATCCAGGAGTTCAGGCGTGGCGCGTTGGGTCGGTGGCGCAACCCATATTAAAGGAGAAGGGGGACGACCTTCGAATTGACTGGGGATACCTCTATGTAGCTGCTTCGGACGACCAGCAGGCGGTCTCTGCAGTTAATCGGCCCCAACTCTTACGAGCACAATTCATCGCCGATGGCACATTGGTTTCCGCCTCCGACAAATTGGCGCTTCAGGACAACCCCCGCAACGATTCGGTAATCGCTTTCGGATTCAACCTGGGCGTTGTCCGGGCTCGCCCTGTTTCTCGCTGGCTGTTGCTCGCCTACGACGATCTGTATTCGATCCAATACATGAAGAAGAATCTGCGCCCCTATTGGCGGCGCAATGGCTGGGAGGCGGCAGACCTCTTGAAGGCGGCCGCACACGATTATTCGTCGCTGCGGAAGCGTTGTGCGGCATTTGACGACAGGCTTGTCGCCGACCTTCGGAGCGTCGGGGGCGAGCATTATGCGGAGCTTGCAGCGCTGGCGTATCGTCAGTGTTTCGCCGCCGGAAAATTCTCCGCTGATGCCAACGGTAACCCAATACACTTTTGCAAGGAGAACCATTCCAACGGATGCATCAGCACTTCCGACGTGTTCTATCCGATGTCCCCGCAATTCCTGCTGTTTGGTCCCACGCTCGCCAAATCGTTCCTGATGCCATTCATGAACTATGCCGCGAGTGACCGTTGGGAATTTCCCTTTGCCCCACACGATCTGGGAACCTACCCGCAGGCCAATGGCCAGGTCTACGGTGGCGGCGAACACGACGAGCAAAACCAAATGCCCGTCGAAGAGAGTGGCAATCTGCTGATTCTCATGACGGCCGTCGCCAGGATGGAAGGCAACGCCGAATTTGCGGGGTTATACTGGAAACAGCTCGATCAGTGGGCGTCGTATTTGAAGGACAAAGGATTCGATCCGGCCAATCAGCTTTGCACCGATGATTTCGCCGGGCATCTCGCCCACAACGTCAATCTCAGCGCCAAGACGATTTGCGCGCTGGGCGCGTTCTCCAGGCTCTGCGAGATGCGCGGGGAACGGGCCAAAGCGGAGGAATATTCACAAATCGCCCATCAATTTGCCCAACGATGGACAAAGGATGCCGATGATGGCGATCATTTTCGTCTCGCCTATGACAAGCCGGGTACCTGGAGTCAGAAATACAATCTCGTCTGGGATCGCATCCTCGGCCTCGATCTGTTTCCGCCCGCGGTGGCCCGGAAGGAAATGACCTTCTATCGCCAGACCCAGAACCCCTATGGGCTGCCACTCGATTGCCGCGCCACCTACACCAAACTCGATTGGATTACCTGGACTGCCACCCTTACACAAAACCGCGATGACTTTCGGGCATTGATCGAGCCCGTTGTCGCCTTCCTGAATGCCACTCCCGATCGTAGTCCGATGACGGATTGGTATGACACCAGGACGGCCAGGCGCGTTGGGTTCACCGCCCGACCCGTTGTCGGCGCTGTCTTCCTGCCATTGCTCTACGACAATTCCGTACGGCACCGTTACGCCCGTCACAAGGGTTGGTAACCGGGAACCGTGAACCCGGAACCGACATTGAGCGTTAATCCGTCTGTTGCATCCCAACACGGGAACACCACTCCCGATACGCGAACGGTGAAATCTCGCTGGGCTTGATCTCGCTGCGTCCGCCCCAGAAGACATTCGTGTACGATACCGCGATTCCGGCTTCCGTCAGATGCTGGTCGATGGCCGCTTTGTGGGCCAGCAGCAGCTTCTTGTCCGTCCCGTGCGCCACGCCCATGATGTTGACATCATGGAACGCCGGACCGCCCTCGCGCCAGTAGGCGTGCGTCATAATGTGATGACGCCCGACCTCGCGCCCCGCGTCGATCTCGCGTCCCGGAGGCACCGCCCAGTGAAACAGCGCGTTGTATCGCGTCACCGTTTCGCCGCCGGCAACCGGTTTGACGTGCTCCAGGAACGTCGAGAAACGTCCGATAACCTTGCGTCGGTTCAACTCGGCGGCAACTTCGAGGAACTGTTCGATCGGCACGACGCTTTCCATGGCTCGTGCCGCCCAGAGATCGGGCGTGAGTTCCTCCGGGGCGAATTCCCGCTTGAGCGCCACCAGAACGCGCCATTCCAAATCGTTGAGTTCAGTCACGGAAACATCCGTGACCTCCGCCAATACGTCCGCCCGGCTGCCGGGTTCAAGTCCGCGCCGCCGCACATGGCCGACACCCAGCGCAAACAGCTTCTTCGCCGGCAGGAGAATGAGTTTCTCGGCGCCGGTCTGCTGCAGCAGAAACTCGCAGTGCCGGCTCAACGAGAATCCTTGCGGCACTTTCAGCGTGGTCCATAACCGGTATTTCGAGCCGACCGTTGCGGTGTCCGTGGTGCGGATGACGACGTGACCGCTGAACGGATCGCGCCCGACCATGTAATCGAAGGCGGCTTCGAGCTTGTCCTCGGGCACTTGCCACGCCACCAGCGCCCCCTGCGCGAGGTTCGTGGCCAGCAACGTCTGCCGCACGCGCCGAATCGTCCCCGCCCGCAACATCGCCTGAATTCGCTCAATGACCACCGGCAACTCGACGCCCGACCGCCGGGCGATTTCCCCGAGTGGATCGCGTTGAAAACCCTGGAGACGATCTTCGGAAATCTCCAGGATCTTCGCGTTGATCGAATCGGTCGTTGAGACCGGTACATCCGCCAGCTTCATAATCCCACTTGCAACGCCTTTTCGACGAGCGCGCGGCATTCAGGCGTCATCGGGATCGTCAATGCAATCTGCTGCGCTTCCGTCGTCATTTTCCGCCACGATTTCTGCAAGATCCCGATCATCTTCTCGTCACCGGTCTTTGCCGTCGTCTCGGCAAATTGCGTCTCCAGAAACATCAGGCACAGCGCGTCCTCAAGGACCCGGCCATCGGGCACCCGCGGGAAATTCCGTTTCCGTACCAAATCCTGCACGCGCGACACCGTGGCCTCATCGTAACCGGCCTCCCGCAAAATCTCTCCCGCCTTTCGCGCATGGAATTGTTTCAACTCCTCCCGCCATTTCAGGTAGCCAATCCGGCCCGCCGGCTGCGATTCCCGTGGGATCATCCACCGACAAATATGCTGCGCCCGCGCCGCCAGTCGCAATTCTTCCGACGCATTCGGTGCCAACCGCTCCACCCATCCGCTCAGCCGTTTCGCATACGGCAATTCGATGCCCCGCGGATCTTGTGCATTCGCCGCATCAAGACGGGCAATCGCGTCTTGAAAGCGACTCGAATTCATGCAACAACAATAGGTGTTTCGGGAGGAGAACACAAACAAATGAGCGAGTGGATCAAAGTGGCGGAAACCGCAGACCTGCAGCCCGGCGAATGCAAAACCGTCTCGGTCGGCGAACGCGAACTGGCCCTGTTCAATATCGCCGGACAATTCTATGCAACCGACAACGTCTGCCCGCACCGCGGGGGACCGTTGGGCGAGGGTACGCTCGAAGGCAGCTTGGTCACCTGCCCCTGGCATGGCTGGCGCTTCGATGTGTCCACGGGACAAAACCCCATGATCCCCACGTCCAAGGTCGAGATCTTCGAGTGCCTGGTCGAAGGCAACGATGTAAAGGTGAAACTCAATGGCGCTTAAATCATCCTGGGAACTCGCCCTCGAACGCATGGGCGGCAAGTCCACCACCAAACTTACCAAGGAGCAGAAAGCCAGGCTGGCCGACCTGGATCGCGTCTACACCGCCAAAATCGCCGAGCGTGAACTGGAGTTGAAACCGAAGATCGCTGCGGCCAAAGCCGCCGGCAAGTTCGAGGATGCGGAAAAACTCGAGGAAACCCTTCGCGCCGAGATCGCCAAGTGTCGCGGCAAGCTCGAAGCCGAGAAAGAACAGGTCCGAGCGGGCAAGTGAAGCCCTCCGTGTGCGCGTTGGTTAGCGGCGGCCTCGATAGTTGCGTGATGCTGGCTGCGCTCGCGCAACAATACCGCAAGGTTTACCCCGTCTTCATTCGTCAGGGTCTCGTTTGGGAAACCGCCGAATATCGCGCTCTCCGCCGCTACCTTCGAACTGCCCGCATTCGCCATCAGCCTCTGACCGTACTCCATTTGCTTTCCAACGACGTGTACGGCCAACACTGGAGCACCACCGGCAGGAACGTTCCCGGAGCCCGAACTGCCGATGCCGCCGTCTATCTTCCCGGTCGCAACTTGCTGTTGCTTTCCAAAGCCGCTGTGTTCTGCGCCCTTCGCCATATCGATGTCATCGCCCTCGGCTCGCTCGGCCACAATCCGTTTCCTGACGCCACCCCGGAATTCTTTCGCGACTTCGCTGCTGCCGCAGGCTGCGCATTGAATTCGTCCATCAAGATCATCGCCCCGTTTCGATCCCTCTCAAAAGAAACCGTTGTTCGCCGCGGCCAGCGCCTCGGCCTCCCGCTCCAGCTCAGTTTCTCCTGCATGTCCCCCCATCGCGGCTTTCACTGTGGCCGCTGCAACAAATGCGCCGAACGCCGAAAGGCCTTTGCCACCGCCGCTATCCCCGATCCCACGAAGTACCGCTGCCCATGATGTTGTAGATCCTTCCGCCGTTCGGCGACGGTCTCCCGACCGCGCCGCCTTGATCTGTCGTCCTGAGTCCCGCCCTCCGGCGGGATCCCGTCGAATGACGGGACGATAGCCTGCCCTGAGCGCCGCCTTCATTTCATCCTGAGCGCGGTCGAAGGATCTCTGTCGTTTCCCAGTCTGCGTACACTGAAAGTTGAGCGTTGAACGTTGAGCGTTTTCCCTTAACTCGTCTTCCCGCTCTGTGCCCTCTGTGTCTCTGTGGTGATTCCGTCGTTGTCGCTGTTCGGGGCTGCCCGCTTTCGGCTTTCCGACCAGACTGTAAAGTGCTAATTGTTCCAGCATGCCCTACGATTCGTTGCGGGACTTTGTGAAAACGTTGGAGGCGGCAGGGGAACTGAAGCGAATCGGCGTGGAAGTCGATCCGGTGTTGGAGATTACCGAAATCGCCGATCGCGAGATGAAATCGCCCGGCGGCGGCAAGGCGCTGCTGTTCGAGAAATGCACAGGCTCACAATTCCCGCTGTTGATCAACGCCTACGGCTCGACCAAACGCATCGCCATGGCGCTCGGCGTCAACGATGTCGAAGACATCGCCCGCGAACTGGAAAGCTTGCTCAAGGCCAGGCCGCCAACGTCGGTCAAGGAAGCCATCTCACTTCTTGGCACAGCCTTTCAGTTGCGCCACGCCAAGCCCAGGAGCACCGGTTCCGCCGCTTGCCAGCAGGTCGTTCAGCCCAAGCCGAACCTTCAGGCGCTTCCCATTCAGAAATGCTGGCCACTCGACGCCGGAAGATTCATCTGCCTGCCGCTGGTGATCACGCGCGATCCGGATGACGGCACACGCAACGTCGGCACCTATCGCATGCAGGTCATTGACGGGCAGACGACGTTCATGCACTGGCAATTGCACAAGACCGGCGCGCGTCACTGGCGACGCTACATGGAATTGAAACAGCGCATGCCGGTCGCCGTCGCGCTCGGCGGCGATCCGGTGTATGCCTTTACCGCCACCGCCCCGCTTCCCGATGGCATCGATGAGATGATGCTGGCGGGGTTTCTCCGCAAGAAATCCGTCGAGCTGGTCAAATGCGACACCAACGACCTCGAGGTGCCCGCCGATAGCGATTTCGTTCTGGAAGGCTACGTCGAACCGGAAGAGAAGCTGGATCTCGAAGGCCCGTTCGGGGATCACACGGGCTACTACACCCTGCCGGAACCCTATCCCAAGTTCCACGTCGAACGCATTACGCACCGACGCGACGCCATCTATCCCGGCACCATTGTCGGCGTGCCGCCCATGGAGGATTTTTACCTCGGCACGGCCAGTGTGCGGATCTTTCTGCCCGTCATCAAAGCCAGCTTCAACGAAATCGTCGACATGGCCCTGCCCGCCGAAGGCGTGTTCCACAATCTGGTCGTTGTCTCGATCCGCAAACGGTTCCCGTATCACGCGATGAAGGTCATGCACGGTCTGTGGGGCATGGGACAGATGATGTTCACCAAGATCATCGTCGTGGTCGACGAAGATGTCGACGTGCACAACACCAGCGAAGTTCTGTTCCGTCTTACGGCGAACATCGACCCCGAGCGCGACATTATCACCACCAAGGGCCCCGCCGATGTGCTCGACCACGCCACGCCCGTCATGGGATTCGGCAGCAAGATCGGCATTGATGCCACCCACAAAATCAGCGGCGAGGCCAACACCCGTCCCTGGCCGCCGATCATCAAAATGGACGATGCCGTGAAGAAACGCGTCGACGAGTTGTTCCGCCATGGCTAACGAGTCGTTCTCGTGTCCAAACTGCGGCGCAGAAATTCCGGCCAACGCCAAGGCCTGCCCCGAATGCGGCTCCGATGAGAAAACGGGCTGGTCAACCAATACGATTTACGACGGCACCGATATCGACGACCCGAAGGAGTTCGATTACGAAGATTGGAAACGGCGCGAAATCGACGGACGCGGTCCCCGTCGTACCGGAAGACAATGGTTTTGGTGGGTTGTGACCATCCTCATCCTGGCGGCTGTTTTGTGGTTGGTCGTCGTGCGGCAGTGGTGCGCCATCCGTTAGTGTCATGTAACATAAATGATTTTCCGATGATCCAAGTTCCCTTCACCGTAGATCGCCTAACAAAACCCGTTGTGCGTGGGTCTCCTGACCCCGCACTATTTTCGACCGAAGGTCTCCCTGCCAATACGGAAGCAGGGACGCCGCGCTGCGGCGTCCGTTTCCGTCGTTCATGCCGCTGGCATGACCGCCCGCCCCCTGCTGTAGCGGCGGTCTATGACCGCCGGTCGTCGCCGCTAGAAAGTCATCCCCTTTGCAAACCGAGTCCACAATTCTGAACAACGACCACAACCGGTCTCTCATCTGGCTGTGTGTCGTGCTCGTAGCGGCGTTGGGGCTTCGACTGTTTCATCTCCATGATCGCGTGTTGTGGTTCGACGAATCCGGCTCGCTGCTGGTCGCCAGGGCGGCGCCTGCTGGGATTATCGATGCGGTCCACGACGACATTCATAGCCCATTTTACTTCCTGATACTGCATTATTGGTTGGTGCCGGGCCAAAACGAAGCCATGGCTCGCCTGCTTTCTGTGCTCGCCGGGGTCGCCACGGTTGCCGCTGTTTGGAAGCTGGGTTGCCTTCTCGTGGGCCGTGCCGCGGGACTGCTGGCCGCCGCCTTTTTGGCCGTTTGTCCCCTTCACGTGTGGTACTCGCAAGAGATCAAGATGTATGCGCCGCAAACCCTGCTGGTAACACTGTCCTTCCTGTTCATGGTGCTGGCGTTTCAGCGCCGGCGAAAATCATTCTGGATTGGCTACTGCTCTGCCACCGCGTTGAGCCTGTATGCGCAGTACGCATCGGTGTACGCCATCGTTGCGCAAAATGTCTTTGTGCTGCTGTATTACCGGCAGGATCGCCAAAAGATTCGCGTCTGGCTCATATCGCAAGGCGTCGTAGCGCTCCTGTTTGCTCCCTGGGTCCCCGTTTTCCTCTCCCAAACCAGGTCAGTTCTGAACAGTTCTTGGATGGGTCCGTTTGAGTTTGGCCGGGTACTGGCCTTCTTCTCGCTGTTGAGTGGCGCATATCTCGGAGACCCACATCCGCGCGCCATTTCTGAGGCAATTACGATTCTGGCGTTGCTGCTCCCCGCGGCGATTCTGTTGCGCGCCCGCGAATCCCGTCAACAGGCGATGCTTCTCGTCCTGTGGTTTGTTGTGCCGGTGGTTCTGCTGATGTGCCAATCGCTGAACTACAATCGCTTTTTGCCGCGGGCGCTGTTGTACACAACGCCGCCGTTCGCCTTGCTCCTCGGTTGCCTGGCCTGCCAACCAGGCAAAATGGGTATCCGCGTGGTTGTCACGCTTGCGGCGATTGCCGTCATGACAGCGAATTTCTACGCACTGCGTAACTACTATTTTTCGGATAATCCATGGGTGAAATCCGATCTGCGGATTGCGGCGGACAAGCTGTCGAGAGAACTTCAACCGGATGATGTTGTGTTGCACCTCTCGGAATCCTCGCTCAGACCGTTTCAGTGTTACCTGGGATCGGGAACTGTACAAGGCGTGATCGATTTGCCCGCATACCAGCCGCACCTGTTTCGGGTGATTGGGGATGGACGGCTGCCCAAACCAGACGACGGCTTCAGGCGAATTTGGCTGGTGCTGTATCCGGACCAATTCCATCGCGACCTCACGGAAACGACCCGCGACTGGATGAATCGACATCATCATTTCGTCAAAGCCTTGCACGAATCCAGCACCGTCTTTGTTGGCCTGTACGACCGCCACGACACTCAATTGGCGCCCGCCGCGACCCGGTAGGGTCATGCCGCCGGCATGACCGCCGTCTCTGCTGTAGCGGCGGTCTATGACAGCCGGTCGTCGCCGTTGTAGGGCAAGCCTGCCCCGACCCGTCCTGATTCCTACATCGAGATTCCCACATCGGGGCGCCCCGGTTTACCCGGAATGTTTACCCAGATTCCTGCCCCGAATCCCTTTCGGGCGCGAATCGGGGTCGTCGGACGCGCTGCGCCGCGTCCATCCTCTGATCAGCGCCCGGCCCCTGAAGGGAAGGATCTCTGCCGTTGCCGTCCGCTTCCCCTGGAGGGACGCGCTCCGTCGCGTCCACATCTCCCGCAGCGGCGGACGGACAGCCTGTCGGTCCGTCCAACCCTGACCCCTGAACCCACTCTCCCCTCCGGCCGCATCCCAGTGGCAAGATCATCCGGTGACTGCGGCGGGTGAGTCATCAAATTGCGTCTACTCCGGTTTACGGTTGATTCCGGATACGATTCTCTGATCTTGCCGGCATCGCTCTCGCAGGCCACAGAAACACACCATGGCCAGGAGAATCATAATCGACCCAAACAGTTTAGCCCCCACCCCACTCCATTTTATGATCGCCCATAACCCCAAAGTAGTTAGGCAGAGAGGCATAATCCATGTTCCGGCGCGATTCACCCTTAGCCGCTTGGATATCAGGTCTCGCTTCCATTGCGAATCCTCATCGTCATCGCCCGTTTGGCTTGGAATTGATTGAAGGTATTCATCTATTAACCCCTTGGCTCTACCGAGGTCTTTCTCCGGTACCAAAATCGCGTCCGTAGTCAATGGGCTCAACATCAAACCATCGAATGCGCTATCATGTGATCGGCGGATGACGCTGACCTGAATCCCGTTCTCCCGCAGAAGAGTCTCCAAGGCTCCTGCCTCCGATTCGGTCTTGAACGTGTGAACGACGACCATGTTGGGGGTGTTACTTGCGGAGTCGATAGCCATAATCAACCCATTCCATCAGGGATTACTTCTCCTGCTTCCAATACTCGATCCCCGCATCGCCGTCGAGCAAGAACACGGCTGGAGAGCGTTGCCGGGCGGCTGATCCTCTGCGGCAGATCCGGCGGCGAGCGGGGCCACCGCGATCCCGCGTCCTTGTTCTTCGCTAGGCAAACTTCTTGCGTTTCGAGCGGCGCGTGACCAAACCAATCACAATCAACAGGACGATGAGGGGCGAAAGGAAGGGCAACGCGACTGCGAGAAGAATCAGTCCCACCAGCACCAACGATCCGACAACTGCGACAGCCGATACAGCCAGCGTAAATGCTACCACTGCACATGCGAACAGCGCCGCCGCCAGCCCGATGATCAGACCGCCTACACCGAACAGAATTCTGGGAATACCAAACAGCAAAAAACCGACGGACGGCACCAGCAGAAGGAACGTCTTCATGCT
>Ga0187859_10002404_pt1 | contig 11737 bp, 8 predicted proteins | sample June2016WEW_10_1_2_FD_133019 | JGI IMG/M metagenome (GOLD analysis project Ga0187859, IMG submission 133019) | Peatland microbial communities from SPRUCE experiment site at the Marcell Experimental Forest, Minnesota, USA - June2016WEW_10_10 | ecosystem: Environmental > Terrestrial > Soil >... | reverse complement strand
GCAACGGCATATCCGGCGGGTTGTTGGACCAGTCGTCTTCGCAGACATAGAACCGCAAAAATGGCCGGCGCTTCTGGGTGGCGTGATCGCGGATCGTGCCGCCGAGAACCGGATAACTGGCTTCCAGGGCGTCGAGGACCGCTCGCAGCGTAACCGGTCCAGCGATTTCCAGTTGCACCTCACCCTCCACGCGCGCCAGTGTCCGCAAGTGAAACGGAAGCACCACTCGAATCATGACCGGCCTCCTCCAGAGCTACGGCGCGCCGTTCAGGGTCTGGGCTTCAACGGACAACACCGGCGGAAGATCGCGGACAATGGCCGTCCAGTTGTCGCCGGCGTTTGCCGACCCATAGACCTGGCCACCCGTGGTGCCGAAATAGATGCCGCACGGCTCCAGCGAGTCCGCCGACATCGAATCACGCAACACGTTGATGTAACAATCCTTCTGGGGCAACCCCTTCGTCAGCGGCTCCCACTCATCTCCGCCCGAACGGCTGCGGTACACCCGCAACTTCGCATCCGGTGGATAATGTTCCGAGTCGCTCTTGATCGGCACCACGTAAATCGTGTTCGGTTCGTGCGCGTGCACTTCAATCGGGAACCCAAAATCCGTCGGCAAGTTTCCGCTGACCTCGTGCCAATTGTCGCCGCCGTCATCGCTGCGGTTCACGTCCCAGTGCTTCTGCATGAACAACACGTTCGGACGCGACGGGTGCATGGCAATCCGGTGCACGCAATGGCCGACATCGGAATTCTTGTCCGGCAATTCGTACGCGGTTTTCAGCCCGCGATTCACCGGTTTCCACGTCTGCCCGCCGTCCTCCGTACGAAATACGCCCGCCGCCGAGATGGCCACAAAGATGCGGGCGGGATTGTTCCGGTCCAGAATAATCGTGTGCAGACCCATGCCGCCCGCGCCCGGTTGCCACAGATGCCCTTTGGCGCGGCGCAAGGCCGGGAGTTCCTTCCAGGAGTGCCCGCCGTCGGTCGTGCGGAACAACGCGGCGTCCTCCACACCGGCGTAGACCGTGTCCGGATCGGTCAAGGACGGTTCGAGATGCCAGACACGCTTGAACTCCCACGGATGCGGCGTGCCGTCGTACCACAAATGCTTGCCTACGTCGCCTTCGTACACAAACCGGTTGCTCTCACCCTGGGGCATGCCCTGGGGCGTCGTGGTCACCCCGCCGCCGGGCGCGTTCCACGTTTTGCCGCCATCGTCGGAGCGCTGGATTACCTGTCCAAACCAGGAGTTGCTCTGCGAGGTGTACACCCGGTTCGGGTCCGCCGTCGACCCCTTGATGTGATAAATCTCCCAGCCGCCAAAGTGCGGACCGCTCACGTCCCACTTGTTGCGCTTGCCGTCCGAAGTCAGGACGAATGCGCCTTTGCGCGTACCTACCAGTAGCCGCACGTTGCTCATTATTATTGCCTCCCTAATTCGGATTATGATTCGATCGTGCCTCGAACTGGATGATCGAATCCCGTTGTTCTGGCTTCCGCTCAAAATCTGCGACGAACCGACGCAATCCTGGGGCAGAATATGCACCCAGTTTTCCCTTCGCGCCAGTGCAGAAACCCCTGCAGGAGTGGGAAACGGCAAAGTTCCGCAATACTGCGGGATTCCGCCGGATGGCGGGACGCTCACGCTACCCCAGGGCGTTTGAGCGGGCGGTGAAACGGCTAGCTGGCTGCCCGCCCCACTTCGACTGTTCGCGACGTCAAGTTTTTGCTTTGCGCCTCGGCGGCGGCAGCATATAATTCAACAGGTTGATGACGGGAGGACAGCGAGGACTTTCGTCGGATGGCGGCGAACAGCGGAGACAAATTATCCATGATCAAGAACCTGGCTCGGAAGTTGTCCGACGTTGAGTACGATAAGAATTTTGCCGACATCAACCCCCCGTTCGCATCGCACAACTCCAAGCTCGAAGCCAACCGTTGCCTGTTCTGCTTCGATGCGCCGTGCACGCGGGCTTGCCCGACGCACATTGACATTCCCGCATTCATCAAGAAGATCGCCTCGGGCAACATGCGCGGCAGCGCCCGCGACATTCTCAATGCCAATATCCTCGGCATGAGCTGCGGCCGGGTCTGCCCGGTCGATTCGCTCTGCGAGGGCGCCTGCGTCTTCAACGACCGCGACACCGAGCCGATCCAGATCGGGCGGCTGCAGCGGTTCTCGATCGATTGGTTTTATCAGAACTGGGCTGAGACGAAGAAGATGTTCAAGCCGGGCAAATCCAACGGCAAGAAGGTCGCCTGCATCGGCGGCGGCCCGGCCAGCCTGTCATGCGCCTTCTATCTCGCGCAGCTCGGGTATGCGGTCACGATTTACGACAAGAACGACAAACCCGGCGGCCTCAACACTTACGGCATCGCCCGCTACAAAATGTCCGCCGACGAAGCCCTCAAAGAGGTCAAGCTGGCCGAGCTGGTCGGGGTGAAATTCAAACAGAACTGCGAAATCGGCAAGGACATCAAGGTTGAGAATCTGACCAGGGATAGCGACGCCATTTTCCTCGGGATTGGCCTCGGCCAGACCGAAGACCTAGGGATTCCCGGTGAAGACCTGCCCGGCGTGGTGGACGCCATCACGTTTATCGACGAACTCAAACACAAGAAGCTCCGCGACGTGACCGTCGGCCGCCGCGTCGCTGTCATCGGCGCCGGCAACACCTCCGTCGATGCGGCAACCCAGGCGAAGCGTCTCGGCGCGGAAATGGTGATGGTCCTCTATCGCCGCAGCGAAGCCGAAATGCCCGCCTACAATTACGAGTACGAAATCGCCAAGAAGGACGGTTGCGTCTATTACTTCCTCACCGCGCCGAAACGCATCATCGGCAAGGGCGGCGTGGAAGGCATCGAATGCGTGCGCATGAAGCTGGGTCCTCCCGATAGATCGGGCCGGCCCGCACCCGAGCCGATTCCCGGCAGCGAATTCGTCCTCGAATGCGACATGGTCATCAAGTCGCTGGGCCAAAAGAAACAGCGGGAATTCATCCAGAAGGTCCTGGGGCTGAAAACCGACAACCGCGGTTGCATCGCCGTGGACGATGTGACTTTGCAGACGAGCAATCCCAAATTTTACGCCGGCGGTGATTGCGTCAATGGCGGCCGCGAAGTGGTCAATGCCGTTGCCCACGGCAAACGGGCGGCCTGGGCCATTCACAAGAAATTGACGGGCCGCGACGTTGATCTGGAAGGCTTGTGGAAGAATGAGTCAATCCGACGCGTCGCCAACAAGGCCGAGTTTCAGTATGCGTAAAAACATCCCTCACCGCACCCTCATCGGGCTTGCAGACCGCGTGCCCCCACACGGCGAGTTTCAATAGTAAGCGGAGAATATCATCATGGCAGACCTAAGCATTGATTTCGCAGGCATCAAATCACCCAACCCGTTCTGGCTCGCCAGCGCGCCGCCCACCAACAGCGGCGCGCAAATCCAGCGCGCGTTCGACCTCGGCTGGGGCGGCGCGGTCTGGAAGACGCTTAGTGTGCCCATTATCAACGTCAGCTCGCGGCTCGGGTCATTGGATTACGGTTCAGCCCGCATGATGGGCCTCAACAACATTGAGTTGACCACTGGACGCACGTGGGAGGTCAATGTAAAGGAAATCCGCGAGACGAAGAAGAAATATCCCAAAAACGCCCTGCTGGTCTCCTTGATGATCGAATCGAAAAAGGAAGCCTGGCAGGAGGCCGTGAAGGAAATGAACGACACGGGCTGCGACGGCCTTGAGCTGAACTTTGGCTGTCCGCACGGGATGTGCGAACGCGGCATGGGCAGCGCCGTCGGCCAGGTGCCCGAGTACACCCAGATGATCACCGAATGGGTGACGGAAGTCGCGGAAGTGCCCACGCTGGTCAAATTGACCCCGAACGTCACCGATGTCACCCACGTCGCCCGCGCAGCCGCAGGCGCCGGTGCGGACGGCATCTCCCTCATCAACACCGTCGGATCGATCATGGGGGTCAACCTCGATACGTTCGCTCCGTTGCCTGCGGTGGACGGCAAAGGCACGCACGGCGGCTATTGCGGTCCGGCCGTCAAGCCGATTGCGCTCAACATGGTCAGCGCTTGCGCCCGCGATCCGAAGGTCGGAATTGCCATATCCGGCATTGGCGGCATAGCCACGTGGCAGGACGCGGTGGAGTTCATGGCCCTCGGCGCGACCAGCGTCCAAGTGTGCACCGCGGTGATGCACTACGGCTACCGCATCGTCGAGGACATGATCGACGGCCTGTCGAACTGGATGGACGAGAAAGGCTATCGGAAGTGTACCGATTTCATCGGCAAAGCCGTGCCGAACGTGCTGGACTGGGGCGACCTCAATCTCAACTACAAGCTGATCGCCCGTATCGACTCGGACCTGTGCATCGGCTGCGAGCTGTGTCACGTTGCCGCCTGGGACGGCGCCCATCAGTGCATCGATCTTGAAATGGGCAACGGGCATCGCGTCCCCGTTATCAACGAAACCGAGTGTGTCGGCTGCAACCTGTGCGCGCTCGTCTGTCCGGTCGATGGCTGCATCCGGATGATCGAAGTGCCCACCGGCAGGAAGCCGATGTCGTGGACCCAATACCAGGCCGAGCTGGCCAAGAATCCGAAATTCGCGCCGCCCGGCCAGCTCGAGCTGCATTAGAAGGAGGACGGTCTGAAATTGGTATCGCGTAGGCTACGCGCCGACGTGATTCTCTTGCTGATGTGGTCGCTTACCGGCTGCACGCATCATGATGATGGCTTTGCACGGTTGCAGGACAGGCAGGCCAAATGTGAGGCCATCCTGGCCAAAGACCAGACCAACTATCCCGCAATGCACGACCTGGCCATGATTTACAGCACGCTTTACGTGCGCGACGTCCAAACCGGCGCGAGTTCTGCGCAGGCCTGCAAGGAGAAGGCGTTGACGATGGTCCACGGGGCGCTCAAGCAGGCTCCGCTGGGCGGCAGAGCCGATCTGGGCATGGCTTTGGAACGTCTCGGATACAACCAGGAGGCTCTCTCCGTCTATGAGAAGTTTCTGGAGGACGCAGAGCACACACCGGTGCCGGTTCCGCCACTGGCTTCAAATGCTCCCCCGGTAATGGAACGGGAAGCGGAAGCGAATTGGCGCGGGCTTATTACCATCGTACAAACCCACGTGGACTTGCTTAAGAAGAGCCTGGGCACTTCCTGACGAAGAGTCCGCCAGTCTACTCGTACACGTAGCGCTTGAAGGCGCCGGACTCGACCGTGGAGATCCTCACTTCGTCGCCCCAGGCGCGCTCGACCTTCTCGTGCGCGGGCGCAGCCAGAATGCGTTTGCCGCCACAGTTGACCACGGCCACCACGTACGCGCCATCGGGGCTGCCCACCTGCGGATAGACGGTCGTTGAGACCTCAAGAATGCCCGCGGCTAACACGGGGTTACCCGGCTCGTTGTTGCGCGGAAGCGGCTCGGGTTGCCATCGGCGAAAATGATGGCGATGCCGCCGGTTCCCTGCCTTTTCGAGTATGGTCACGGTGATGTTGTTGCCGGGGCCACCGATGCTCTGGCAGATTGCGACCCTTGGCTTCTGGACCTGCAATTCCTTCGAAGCCCGGCCGCGAAGCTGGTGGCAGGCCTCGATGATCTTGATCAATCCGGTGCCGCCCAGGGCATGCAAGTCTTTCAATCCGCCGGAAATATTGGTGGGAATCTCTCCGTCTTTGTCGAGTGCGCCGTTCTTGATGGCCTCGACCGCCTCGTCGTGGGTATAAATCCCGAGGTCGACGAGGTTCATCAGGAACAGCGGCCCAAACGCGTCGTGCTGTTCCAGAATCAGCCCCTTGAGCCGGCGAGGTTGAAGGATGCCCGCCTGCCGGTAGGCTTTGCGCGCCGCCCAGCGCGTGGCTTCCAGATGGTCGATATAATAGCGACCGAAGATTCGCGAGCCGTCCACCGCGTGGCCGACGCCCGAGATCTCGATGTCCGTTTTTTTGCTCGTGACTAGGATTGCCCCCGCCGCATCGCTCGTCGGGCAGGAATCAAATACCCGCAACGGCGTTGCCACCGCTGGATTGCGCAACGGATCGCGATACTCTTCCACTGTCACGGTCCTGCCGGCGAACTGGGCATTGGGGTTGGCCGCGGCGTAGCGGTACGTGCGAATGGCGATCTTCTCGAGGAGCCCCTCCAAATCCTTGGGCGAAACGCCGTTGGCGCGTGCATATTCGAGCGAGATCAACGCGATCGCCGATGGCATCGTCAATCCGCACGCGCGGTCGATCGGGTCGATCACCTGGCCGATGATGCGGGCGCGGTCGCCCCGCTCGACGGCGCTCATTTTCTCGCCGCCAATGGCGAGCACGCGTTTGCACCGGCCGCTGGCGACGGCATCGAACGCGCGCAACAAGGCCGTGTGCCCGTTGGATGCCGTCTCGACGCGTTCGGCCTCGGCGCCGCGCAGACCGAGACGGTCCGCCACCTTGGTCGCGATGTTGCCCTCGCCTGTGAACGAGGAAATATTCTGGACGGAAACGAACACGCCGTCGATCCGGCTGGGATCAACCTTGGAGAGGATCTTCTGGGCCGGTTCGCATAGAAGTTCAACCAGCGACAGATCGGTCTTCTTGTACGTCCGCGTGCGCTCGGCTTCCTGGATGTACACCTTCATCGTTCGCCCTTCCCCGAAACGCCTCAGCTGCCACGACCGACGACCGCGCTTCAGACCGCCCAACTTGATTCCGCCCCTCTGCCAACATCGCATCAGATCCATAACACCCTCACACCAGGTCTGCGTCTCGCCTTCTGGCAATCCGGGAAAACGGCGGCGGCGCTCCGAAGAACGCCGCCGCCAAAAGTTTCTTAATACTTCCCCTGATTGCCCACTGCGTCACCCTTATTGCCCACTGCAACCGATAGGAAATATAGCAGCTTCCGAACGAAAAACAATGCGGCGCCAACTCTTTTCCAAAAAATCCTTCTCCTAACTTGGGTAAAGAAGCCCCTGCTGGAGTGGTAACCAGGGCTTCACCAACGCCGACGTTAGCAAGTTGGATCGCTACGATTCTTGAGGTCACACTGGGAATTGTGAGCATTCGGCAATAGAAGCACTACCGGTAGATAACCGAGATCCTCCGCCGGACTGAGGATGAAAAAGGGGCGCCGCGCTGGGCCAGCGCGCCCCACCAACGACACGGCGCTTCATAGAAGCGCCTCTACAACGGCGACAACCCCGATAAGGAATCGGGGCGGACCGGGACGGTCGTCCTACCCCTTCTCAATCACCGTGAACACTTCGTCCAGGGTCTTGACAATGAAGTCGGTGTCGTCCTTGGAGATGCAAAACGGCGGTTTGATTCGGATGGTGTTGGCCGCCATGCCGCCACGTCCGATGAGCAGTCCGCGGTCTTTGCACAATTCCATTGCCCGCTGAACGTGTTGCGGAGCGACTTCCTTGGATTGTTTATCTTTTACGATCTCCAGGCCGCGCATCAGGCCCTTGCCACGGTGCTCGCCGACGATCTTATGGTTGCGGACGAGCTTGTCGAAGCCCTCGTGCAGGCGGTCGCCCATGACCTTGCAGTTGCGCACGTACTTGTTGCGCTCGATGGTTTCCAGGACTGATAATCCTGCCATCATGCTGACCGGATTGCCGCCATAGGTGTTGAAATGGACCTTCTCGCGCATCGATTCGGCGATTTCGGTCGTGCAGGTGACCCCGCCGAGTGGGATGCCGTTACCCATTCCCTTGGCCATGGTGATCATGTCGGGTTTCACGCCCCACTGTTCGATCCCCCACCACTTGTCGCCCGTGCGGCCGAAGCCCGTCTGCACTTCATCGGAGATAAACAGGCCGCCGTATTTCTTGACGATATCATAGGCGATTTCGAAGTATTCCTTCGGCGGATCCACCACGCCGCCAAATCCCTGGATCGGCTCGGCAATGAACGCCGCGATCTTGCCCGATGTGCCGTACTTGATTATGTCCTCGATCTCGCGGGCGCAGGCGATGTTGCAGGACGGATACTTGAGGCCGTACGGACAGCGATAACAGTAGCCCGGCGACGCGTGCACCACGCCGAACACATACGGCAGCGAGTGCCGCCACTTCGATTGGCCGGTCATCGTCATGGCCATCAGCGTGCGGCCATGGAAACTGTGGCGCAACGCGACGAATTCCGACTGTTTGGTGTGGTTCTTGGCCAGCAACGCGGCTAGTTCGTTCGCTTCGCACCCGCTATTGGTGAAGAAGCTGACTTTCAATCCATCAGGCATCACGCTGGCCAGTTTTTCGGCGTAGCGGACAAGGTTCGGGTGATAGTACAGCGTCGTCATGTGCTGCAAGGCTTTGAACTGTTCGACCACGGGGTTCGTGACCTCGGGATGACAGTGCCCGACGCTGATCGTGACCACCGCGGAGAAGCCGTCGAGATACTTGTTGCCCTTGTCGTCATAGACGAACTGCATCTCGCCCTTGACGATGTTCATCGGGAAGTACCGCATCGTGCTGGGCAAAATGTATTCGTCGCGCATTTGGCCGATTCGCTCGGCCGTCAATGTATCGGTCTTTTTCATATGCATGATGATTGCCTCGCAACTGTTAATTTGATTGGGGCAGCCTACACCCAAGGCGCTTTCCTTGACCAGAAATTTTTTAACCGGAAGCGCGTCAGCCGTACTCCACACCCCAAACAATTCCGCGCGCCAAATCAGATCGGCTGGACGGTCTGCCTTGAGGCGTTCGGTTTGCGCACCAAAGTCATCAAAACCCAGTACACCACGAACGAAATAAAGAAACCATCAAACCAGGCGTAGCTGTAGAGTCGCATCAGGAACGGGCCAATGGTCGCCGGTGCGATCACCCGGATCGTGCCGAGAAATCCGGGGACATTGGGCGCGATCCCCAGGAGCAACGCCGCGATCGCCGCAGGATTGAAGCCGTTGCGATAAAAATACTGACCTTCCCGCAGGTAGAGTTCACGGGGGTGCAGGTTGGTACGGCGTATCACGTAGTAGTCGCAAATTAGAATTCCGCCAATCGGTCCGAGCAAGGCCGAGTATCCGACCAGCCAGGTGAAAATATAGCCGCTCGGATCCGCCACCAGTTTCCACGGTTGAATCAGGATGCCAATGATGCCCGTGATCAATCCGCCAATACGAAACGTGATCCGGGATGGCCAGAGATTGGAAAAGTCGTTGGCAGGGCTGACGACGTTCGCTGCCAGGTTTGTAGCCAACGTTGCCAGACTCAGCGCAAATAATGAAACGGCGAGCACGACGGGGTTCTTGAATTTTGTAATCAACACGATCGGATCCCAAATCGGCGACCCGCCGTAGATCACGATCGTTGCGCTGGTCACGGCCACGCCGATGAACGAATACAGCGCCATCGTCGTTGGCAACCCGATGGCTTGGCCGATCACCTGGTCACGTTGCGTGCGCGAGTAACGGGTGAAATCGGGTATGTTGAGCGACAGTGTCGCCCAATAACCAATCATGCCCGTCAGTGCCGGGAAGAACGCCACCCAGAATTGGCCGGCCTTCGGTCCGCCGGGTACGAATGCGGACGGCTGGGACAACATGGGCCCGAAACCGCCGGCTGCGTGATACGCCCATGCCAGCAATGCCAGGCCAAGCGCAATGAGCAGAGGGGCTTTGATATCGAGCAGGATGCGGATCGATTCGATGCCTTTGTAGATCACCAGCATGTTGATGCCCCAGAACAACATGAAGCAGGCGAACTGGGCGAAGTTGATGCCGCCCCACCACGTCGGCAGTTGGTCCCAGGAGGGGAAGTAGATCGTAAAGATCTTGTAGATCGCCCAGCCGCCAAGCCATGTCTGGATTCCGAACCAGCCGCACGCGACGAACGCGCGCAACAACGCGGGTAGGTTTGCCCCGCGCACCCCGAACGACGATCGACAGTACACGGGAAACGGGATGCCGTACTTGGTGCCGGCATGGGCGTTAAGAACCATCGGGATCAGGACGATGGCGTTGCCGATGAAGATCGTCAGCACCGCCTCGTACCAATTCATTCCCTCGGAAATCAATGATGACGCCAGCATGTACGTCGTAATGCACGCCGACATCGAGATCCACAGCGCCGCGATGTCTTTCAATCCCCACTTGCGGTCGCTCAACCGCGTCGGCGCGATGTCCGCGTTCCAGTACGGCGAATGCGAGATGTCCTCCGTCACTTCGTGAATGCCGTTGGTGACGCGGACGCCGTCGAGTGCCTGAACGGGGCGATCCATCAGTCTACGGAAGCAGTTCGCTCATTTCCTTGTAGGTTTCCGGCCGGCGATCGCGGTAAAACTGCCACACGTTCCGCACCTCGCGGATCATGTCGAAATTCAGATCGGCAACAACCACCGCGTCCTTGTCGCGCGGGCCTTCGGCGATGATCTGGCCGCGCGGGTTCGCAAAGTAGCTCTGCCCATAAAACTCCCCGAAACTCCACGGTTTCTCCACGCCGACGCGATTGATCGCGCCGACAAAATAAACGTTGGCAACCGCCGCCGCGGGTTGTTCCAGTTTCCAGAGATACTCGCTCAAGCCCGCCGTCGTTGCGCTCGGGTTGAACACGATCTCGGCGCCGTTGAGCCCGAGCAACCGCCAGCCTTCGGGGAAATGCCGATCGTAGCAGGTGTACACGCCGACTTTGCCAACGGCGGTGTCGAATACGGGATATCCGAGATTGCCGGGCTTGAAGTAGAATTTCTCCCAGAAACCGGGTTTGCAGTGCGGGATATGGTTTTTGCGGTATTTGCCGAGGTACTTGCCATCGGCGTCGATCACGGCGGTGGTGTTGTAGTAGGTCCCCGTGGCTTCCTCTTCGTACAGCGGCACGGCAATGACCATGCCGTGTTTTTTGGCGAGTTGCTGCATCAATCTGACGGTCGGCCCATCCGGTACGCGCTCGGTGGACTCGTACCATTTGATCTCCTGTTCGCAGCAGAAATACGGGCCGTAGAAAATCTCCTGCATGCACAACACCTGCACGCCCTTCTTGGCCGCCTGCGCGATGAGCTTGACGTGTTTCTCGATCATCGCCTGCTTGATTTTCTTCACTGTCGACGTGCCCGGTTCCGGGCTCGTCGCCTGAATCAGTCCGCCTCGTACGATCCGTGCCATGTGCCTGCCTCCCGTTGGTTGCTCGTCAGTAAATATTCGTCTGTCGTTTCACGCCCGTGTAATCGTAGAACACCGTCTTGAGTTGCGTGAAAAAGTTCAGTCCTTCGTCGCTCATTTCGCGGCTGCCGTAGCCGGTCGCCTTGTACCCGCCAAACGGCAACTGCGCTTCGCCGCCCACCGTCGGTGAATTGATGTGGACCATGCCCGCCTCGATCCGGTCCGTGTATCTCATCGCCAGGTTGGCGTCGCTGGTGTAAATGGCGCAGGTCAACCCAAACTTCACGTTGTTGGCCACCTTCATTGCCTCCTCGAAATCACTCACCTGAAACACGGCCAACACCGGCCCAAATACCTCTTCCTGCGCGAGAGTGTTTTCCGGCTTCACGTTGTCAAAAATCGTCGGCGCCACGAAATACCCTTTCGCGAGTTTGCCCTCGGTGAGCGCGTTGCCGCCGATCAGGCATTTGCAGCCCTCCTTCCTGGCGATTTCGATGTATCGCAGATCCGTCTCAAATTGCGCCTTGTCCACCGCGGGCCCCATGCCCACGCCCTCTTCCATGCCGTCGCCGACCTTGATCTTCCTGACGCGGTCAATCAGCTTCTCGATAAACTCCTCCGCGATCGCCTTGTGG
>Ga0187859_10002403_pt1 | contig 11738 bp, 11 predicted proteins | sample June2016WEW_10_1_2_FD_133019 | JGI IMG/M metagenome (GOLD analysis project Ga0187859, IMG submission 133019) | Peatland microbial communities from SPRUCE experiment site at the Marcell Experimental Forest, Minnesota, USA - June2016WEW_10_10 | ecosystem: Environmental > Terrestrial > Soil >... | reverse complement strand
TGAGGGAACGACATAGTGGGGAAATCCCCAGCGCCTGGCTTTAGCGGCTGCTCTGCGGCCAAGGTTTCGAGCAACGTCTTCAGCCCGCTGGCGTAGTCGCTCCTGAAATCGATGTGCTGGACCCGGAGCAATTGCAAGGGAACCTCGCAATCTTGATAGAGGATGGGGATAATCCTTTCTTGTTTGTTCAGCGCGAAGGTAATTTCGTTCCGGACATTCCTCGATTTGACGGAGGAGGGAGACAGAATCAGCAGCATGTGCGGAGATTGGTCCAACGCGACTTCGACCGCGCTGTCCCACTCCTCACCCGGCGCGATGTCCACTTGATCCAGCCACACATTCGCTCCGGCTGACTTCAAGTCCTTGGCCAGCCGAAATGCGAATTCGGAATCGTCACGACTGTAGCTGAAAAAAGCTGCCTGTGCCTCTGCTGCCAAAGCGATCACCTGGTGCGAGAAACGTATGGAACACATAGTAGCCGATGTGGGAAATGACGTCGCTATTGTCGAGAAGCTTCTTAGCCTAGTTCCAGTAGGAGTCCTCAGCAAACCTCATCAGTTTTGCAATCGACGGGTCACAATAGAGGAAGAAAGCGACCGCCATAGCCTCAATGCCGCGAATCGCCAAGCTGTCCGGCAATCTGGGAGCGTAGTTACGCACGTAGGTACTGATAGAGTGTCTCCCGGCTGATGCCAAACTCCCGCGCTAGGACGGCCTTCTTTTCCCCGGATGCTACACGCTTGCGTAGGCCGCTGGCCTGTTCAGCCGTCAGGGACGGTTTGCGCCCCCGATATACGCCAGCCTTCTTAGCGACGGCGATTCCCTCGCGCTGACGTTCCCTTATCAGCGACCGCTCGAATTCAGCAAACGCACCCAGCATGTTGAACATCAGCTTGCTAAGCGAGCTATCGCTATCATCACCGGCGAACGTCAAATTCTCTTTCAGAAACTGAACCACGATCCCACGACTGTTTAGCTCAGTGACAACCTTGCGCAGATCGTCCAGACTGCGTCCCAGCCTGTCGAGCGAATGAACCACCAGCGTGTCGCCTTCACGGATGTAAGAAAGCATGGCCTCAAGCTGCGGGCGCTTCGTATCCTTGCCGCTGCACTTGTCGGTGAAGACCTTGTCTGGCGAAGCGCTTTTGATGCCTTCAATCTGTCGATCTGTATGCTGGTCAACCGAGGAAACACGAACGTAGGCGACTTTCTTGCCGTGTTTTCGGGCTGCTGCGGCTGCGGTCATCTTGCCCTCCAAACGAAGTGTCAATATGGACTCTAGACCGCCCCAAGACATGTGTCAAGAAACTAAAAACAGGCCCTATTCTGACGCACTTCCGCTCCCGCGGTTGACGCCAAGTTAGCCTATACCCCACTCTGACATGGAAACGGCGCGTCCGGGCTGTTACGCAGCAACGCCACCCGCACTCCTTCGCTCGATTAAACAGCTGCGGAGTCTGCTTCTGCCCGGCTGTGCGATGCATGGCGTTCGATGGCGCGCTCCGGGAATTGGGCTAGGAGAAGTGCATGGGAATGGGATTGGTGGGATTATTGGACGGAAAGGCGGCTGACCCGGCAGCATGAAATCATGAAACAGGGATCGGCAGAGCAACTAGCAGAGAATGAGCGCCGCTGTAAGTGGAGTACCACGCTCGCCGCCCTCGCGCGGGTCCCCGTCGGCGCGATTGTAGAGTTCCCCAACATTGCTCTGAGCGAAACGAACCGGCTGCGCAGCGTTCTCCACACACGAGTGGTCGGACAAGTCGCTTTCGATGGAGCGTCTCCGCGAAAACAGGCGTCATCCGCGTAAGCAAGCTCGGGCGTTGGACTGGCGTAACGGAGCACGGAGAGTGAAGAATGGCCGATCTCGCCAAACCCATCGACACTGCTCGATTCAAACAACCCGTGCCCTGGGTTTTACCGAGAGCTTCGTCCCAGAGTCTGTCGCATCTTAATTGCGAACGAGCGCCTACGCCCGCGCAGTCCCCAGCACATAAAGGGCACACGCTGTAACGAAGAAGCCTAGCTTGAGAAAGACGATCGCCAAAACATAGGTGGCAAAGATCGAGTCTTGCAGCGGCGCCCGCTCAGCCAGATTCAACATGTCCTCGGGTGGCATTTCGTCCGGATGTTCAATTTCAACAAAGTCGGTGGCAACTCGATATCGATGCCAGATGCTGATCGAATCATCATCGACCTCCACCAGTGTGTCGCGCGCGAGTCGGTCAAAGCTCTCTCGCTCCTCCGCAGCTTCGATGGCACTCGCCATTCGCGTGGAAGTGCGAATGACCACGACATTGGCCACCAGCGCCAGCACACACGTCGCAAGCAACCAAGTCCCAAGCCACATAAGTGTGCGTGCCGAACCAGCTGCCGGACGGCGCTTGGCTCGCTTGCTGTGCAATTTCGCAGCGACCAGCCACAGCACACCGGCGAAGCCAATCAATGTCAACGCCGCACTTAACGTAATGGCGGCCTCCCTGTCCACGCGGTAGATGCCTGCTAAGCTCTCCGGAAGGACAGGGTAGTGCGCTGCCGCCAACATCCCGAGCAAGCCCAGGAAGAAGGCGAAGAACAGTCCGATTCGCTTCAGCTCGATACGCATCGGCCCTCCCCTCATGCCGCCGCAGCGGCCATTACATGCTCGCCCCGCACTCTTCCGTGCGTATGACCTCCACCGGCAAGGACGCATCGCCTTGCGGCCACGACCCCAGTGGCCTGCCAACAATCACTTTGTCACCCACATTGCGGAACACTCGGAGGACGTAGTGAACTCCGCAGTCGTTGAACGGCCTGCCAGCTATGGCTTCGCCGGAAAACGACCCAGTAACGGGATCTGCCCTGATTTCGTTATCCGGCCAGTACTCATCACCGACTTGCACCACCGGAAGCAGAACCTCTCCCGGCATCGCGCCGTCTCCCTGAAACGGAAATACCCGCGCGACGTGGGCACGTGGACGCGGCCACATCACGCGCAGAGCAGAACCCGGCTCACTCCCGGGGTCGCCCACTGCGCCGACGGCGTGAGGAACCCGCGGCGCGCTACTCCCAACCTGATGGGGAAGCGAGTTCTGAGGGCCGCAAGGGTAGACCACAAGCCGTTCTGACGCCCGCCACGCGCTTCGGTTCGAGATGATCTGCACCAAGGAATCGGCGCCGACCACCGGAATGATGGCCGCTTGCGGGAACGAAGCGTGCAAGCGCCGCTCTCTCTGCAGAAACGCGCAGTCACTGCTGGCGCCGTCGGGGGCCGCACCCGCCGCCAGCATCACCACCAGTCCCCGCTCCGGCGGCAGGGGCAGCCGGACCCGCGGTGCCGTGCAGACTTTGTCGCTCAGCAGCAGGATGACAGTCTTCTCCGGTCCGTCTGCGATCTCGTGCGCCATACGCAATAGCTGCGTACACTTCCCCGGTGCCGGAGCCACGTTGCGCATATACTCGTCAAAGCTCTTCAAGGCAGCTTCAACGCGTTGCGCGCCTTCCTTGGCTCGGTCTCGGTCCGCTTGCCCCTTAAAGATCCACGCGATCGAGCTGTGATAGTCGCGCAGACTGAGTAGCCTTGGCGGAACAAAATCGTCGGGCTGGGTGCTGTCGAACACACTCACTCGAATATCTTCCCCAAGGATGACCGCCGACTGCAGGCTTGCGGCCATCGCCTGCCGCAAGCTCGCTGTGTCGATCCTCGGATCAATAAAGACCCGCATGGTCAGCGCTGCCGTTGGATTTGCTTGGCTTGGCAGCGGGATGGTCGATTGAATCAACATCAGGACGAGTAACAGGATCACTCTTGTTTTCATGACTCAACTCCTCTCCTTCCACATATCGCTTTGTAGCATCAATCTTGATTTCCAGGATTTTGACCAGGCGATCGCTCGCCTCAAACTCACGTAAGAGCTTCTCGGGCCAGTCAAACGCTGGCAACAGTTCTGTCGCGGCCGAGACGAACGCCAACCCACCTAGCTCGACGGCCACGCAAAGCCACGGCAACAACGGCGTCGCGTATTCGCTGTTCGCCAGCCGGAGATAGCAATATGCCCCAAAACTGGCGATCACGCTCAGTCCGCCGGCGATCAGCAACCGGTTCGTGCGTTTCGTGCTCCGCGGATCGAAGACGTCGACCTGGAAGAGCCGTGAGACCGTGCTGCGCGCAAGCAGCCCGATCAATACCGCTACTCCCACACTGATCACCGCCACCACTAGCGGCGGCTCTTCCAGGGCCATCACGTTCAACGCCGCGAAAATGCCGATCGTCAGGATTCCTCCGCCCCATTGGCCGGCGCGCAGGGCCGCGGCTTTATTCGCATACCCCGGTACCGGCGTCGGCCGGTTGGAAGCCGGAACTTGGCCGTGATGGAGCGAGTGCGAGGCGAACTCCTGGAAGATCTCATTCCGCCGCTCCACCGCTTCGTTTTTCTCCTGTTTGGTTTTTTCTAAGAACGCCTTGTTCGGATCTTGCCCACTGCCCGGTGTCATCTGAACCTCCTCTCCACCGCTACGGGAAAACCCCGAAGGGAAGGCACCCAAGATTCCTTGCTCTTGGATCGTGCACCCCACTCTCGGATATTCGTAATTCAACCCACATCCAAAATCGAGGCTGGATGCTGAGTTTCACGAAGGAACTTCGATGCTCAAAAGCAGCATCTACTCTCGCGCACAGTGGATCATGTGCCTCAATCGAGTGCAACTAGGGACGAGCCAAAAGTGGACAGGGTCAAAATGGGTTAATAACGCACCGGTGTGGTGCGATCAGAAGATGGCAGAAAAATCGGAGGGAGGAATGTTGATGGAGGTTGCCACAAACGGAGGGATGTAGGTAGGGCTGCAGTTCACTCGGCCCTCGCGGAGTTGGACTCGGATTGTTTCTGACTCGCCTTGGTTTCTTTTCGAGATGCTCTCTTCGCAGGTTCCGCTGGTGTCGACAGACCGTATTTCGATAAATCTGATCTTGCTTTCTTACGGCTCACGTGCAGGTTTCTCACAACGCCCTTAATCGACTTCTTCTCATATCGCCAGACGAGCCGGTAAATGTGCTTCTGCAAATCATCCAGGCTTTGACCGTGGGGCGCCAAGAGCCACTTCCTCAACGGTCCCTCCAACGGAGTCGTATCGGAAATACGTTTCCAGAGCTCCTCCAGCTCTTCGGAGAGATAGTAGAGACGGGCCTCTTTGATCAGAGCTGCCGCCCTCTCGTGCGACGACGCGGCTTCCGTTGCATTGGACGGAGCGTTGAGCAGAGCAAATCCCATGGCTAAATGCGAGCGGGCTTGTAGCTCGACATTCTGCGTCCGCGCGGAGTAGTCGATCGCTTGTGCGGCATACCGCCGCGCCCGGTCAGCATGCACCCGAGGCTCCGTATCAATCTCCGATTCGCACATCTCGCCTTCAATCATACATTGCACGATTCGCGAACGCGCCATCAGCAAAACGTCGGTATCGTCCCCCAGATCGTAAGCATCCGTAGCCGATGCGAGGGCCTCATGAAATTGCCCCGCATCCAGGTACGAGAAGGCGTATCGCAACAGGCAGGTACCAAGGCCGCGCCGGTTGCCCACCTTTGAATAAATTGCCTTGGCAATATCGAGCTCAATCAATGCCTTTTTCCTGAGCTCTTGGGCCCGCTTGATCGAGTCGTGACGCTCCTTTTCAATCAATTCCTTCCGTCTCTTGCCTGGTCCGCCAGCGTGCGCGGATACGCGGAGTTTGTCTGCACCTCGTTGCAGAGCATGCGCCTTCAGGAGCTCTACATGCGCCATGTAAGACAAAGCGCGCGCCATGTTTGGATGGCCCACGGATGCTGGCCGTTGTTGATAAGCCGCCACCGCCTGCTCCCACAGGACTAACGCATCCTCTCGGCGGCCTTCTCTTCGCGCCATTCGCGCCCGAAAGGAATAAATGTTGCCCATGCTGACGTGGTCATCCGTGACCTTCAACTGCAACTCGGCATTCCTTAGCAGGCGTAACGCTTCTGCACTTTTTCCCTGCTGAAATAAAATCCAGCTCTCAAGAACTTGGATTACCGCTCGTTGCTTCTGGAGTGACTTTCCAGAGGCCAAAGCCGCTGCGGCGAGGGCATATTGTCCCGACTTTCCGTACTCTCCTTTGTTCCGGTAACACCGTCCCATGCAGTAGTTGGCGATCATCAGGACGTTTTTGTCGTCGATCTCCTTGTCCGACGACAGCACATAAAGGAGGTCATCGATTGCCTTATCAACGCGTCCTGCATGCATCTCTACGATTCCGCTAGCCAGCCGCAGCCTAAGGCAGTCACTCATCGGGAGATTGGCGCGAATATCGCGAGAAAATTTTCTCAGCAGCCTCTTTACCTGCTCCAGCAGAGTAAAATCCATGTCAATCCAACGTGCCAGACAATCCACGAACGACGCGGCATTCGCTTGCCTGGGGCTGATCGCTCTTATTGCAAAGCCGTGCTTTTGCAACAGACCTAGGCCGTGTTCTACCTGTCGTGCTGCCAGCGCCTCATCGAGCTGCCGCAACAACCGTCGTGAGATCATGGCAAGTCCTTCAGAACACCTAGATGGCAGGTCACTCTCCGCAAATCGCTTGCCAGCCTATCGCCTCCTTCTCGATAGGGTCGCGCGAAGCGATTTGTACTCGTTCGGTCCGAGGTAGCCCGAGGCTGAACGATTGTCTGACGCCTCCCGCTTTCGGTGTTCGCTATTGTTTTATGCGAGGAAAGAGATCGAGACCAGTCTGGCGCGATGTAGGTGGCGCCATTATGTCTGAAATCCAAATAGCGAGGACTTAGCAATGGGCGGATGCTCCCTTCACATGCCGGTGACCTTCAAGGAGTAACTTATGGTTGATCCGGCGATGGGAGCAGGTTCCAGATCAATTTGTCACGACCGCGAGCTTAGCTCACCGGATCTTCGTACGCAATAGCACTTGTCGACCATCTTGAACAAGCCTGATCGGGGTATCTTAGGTATTTTCGGACAGGGATCACTAATGTGGTGCATGAAGATCTGGTTGTTTGAAAACCCTGCCCGCATGCCCGCCGTAAGTTTTTGTAAACACGAGGGGTGAAATTCGGGAAAACTGGCGTTTGAAACCTAATGGTTCCTAACATCGGACTAATGTTGGGCGGCGTGTTTCTGAGGGGTGTGGCGTTCGTCCTAACTCCGACCTCGTTACCGAAGCCCTGCAACCCAGTCTTCAAGGTGTTTGATGTCGGCGGTGATGACCGGGGGGTCAGGAATCCCTGAATTAACTGCGAAGGCCTCATCATGCACGAAGCCGGAGCAGTAGGTCATTTCGCTGTCGACGGTCTGAACGTCGGCGTCGGAAATATCTGTCAGAGCTTTAAGGCGTTGTGTTGACACACCGTCTCCAAAGCGAACAACGACCTGGTTGAGAAGCAATTCCTCGACAGCTCGCTCCCAGGATTGCCGCAGACGTTCATAAATCCATTCAGCCCTTTGCTCGTAGGCCGCTCGTTCACCCGAACGCAAGATGGCCTCGGCTGCTTGCAACTCCTTGCGTAGTACTCCAATTCGTCCTTTGACGGGCATGGCGACCCAAGGTGGACCCTCCTCTAGGATTCCATGTCGGGGAGCACCTCGCCGCAGACTTCTTTCGGTTACGGGAACGCTCGCTTTTCGAGCGTACTTTGTGAGCATGAGAAGGAAGACAATGTCGTGTGTGAAGACGACGACCTGCCGCTCCTTGGCGACATCCACGAGTAGCCGAGCGACGCGGACACGGTAGTGCCCGGAAAGGATTCGCCGGGATAGACGCGGGAGGACGTCCTCTGTCTGCTGTGCCAGCAACCTCTTAGCGGACCCGCTACCCACCGTCTGACCGAATTTGAGAAATTCGTTCAAGATGATGTTCACGCGGGCCGCGGCGAATAATACGAATCGCGCACCCGTTCCGCGCAGCGAGATTGAGTTGTATCTGCCGCGCCAGAAGGCTCATTAGCTCATACGCCAGGGTGCCAGTTTTGATCGCAGAACCGAGTATGGCAAGGTTGATGATGCCCGGTTCGCTTTTACTCGCTCTGCCTTGGTTTGCGAAGTATTGTCGAAAGTGCACCACTTTTGCAGCAGAATTGCCATTCCAGCCCAAACCTCGTCATTTCGCCCTCTGGTAGGCGCGTAAAACGGCCCACGTTTGCGCACACGTGCCCCACGTCGCGCCTGTGGCTCCCGGTAGGCGTTTACCCTCAACCCATTGATTTTGAAGCGCTTATAGCGCAAATGTGGCTAAACTTCGCGCTCCATGTCGGCCTAGCGGACTGCCCGCCCGCTACTTTGCGCCGGTTTTCCTGGGTATCTATCGCGATTTTCTGCAGGCGGGATTGATGTGCTACTGAGCGCTTTCCTCACTGAATTTTCTTACTTCCGCTGTCCGGCAGCAGCTCCCGCACGTGCTTCTTTACCTGCTCGCGCGGCGTCTCCTGCTCGTCCTCGTCAGGCACGCCGGGTATGTGCATGTCGGGCTGCGGCATCCGGTAGGTCGCCGCCTTCTCCAAGAACGAACTCATCACCAGCTTCAGCGACTTGTTGCTGTACGGGTCGTCGTGCGCCTCTCCGTTCACCGGCTGGTCGGCTCCGCCGCCGATGGCTTTGCCGTCCAGGGCGACCCCGCTCAGCCCCGCCAGAATCATCTGCAGCGCTTGGTCACTCGCATTGCCTTGCAGCGTACTGGCGATCACGAGCTGCGCCATCACTGATGTGCCATCCTGACCAACGCCGTAGCAGTTCAGAATTTGCCCGATAATGCTGACCGACGCGGTGCGCAGAGTCTCCTGCAGAGTCGTGTACTCCGCAAAGCGCTTCTTGTTGGCCGCGAGCGAAAGCTTCTTGTCGAACGCCTTGTACTCGAAGTACTCGTCGACCTGTCGCGCCGCCGCCTCGCTTCTCGCCAACCAAGCGAGCAGCACTTCCGCCATCTCCTTCGCAATGTGGGTGACATCGATGTGCTCGCGCAGCGCCTTGCGCATGGTCTTCATCGTCGGCGAACCGAACAGCAGGCTGTCCTTGCGCATCTCCCCGAGAAAGGTCTGCGAGCGCAGCATGTCCCAGTCGCCGAGGTACGGAACCTGCTTGGTCTTGTCGCTTGCCGAAACCGGGCCGATCGCCGAGTAGATGTAGCCTGCACGGTGCTTGCGCACCTGGGCGTTGATTCCTATGGCGAGTGCGGACGACAGTTCGAACGCTGTCTTGTACTTGAAGCCGCCGTTGCTGTTGCGCTCCAGGAACTGGTGCCACGCCGCTTCCCAGTCGATGGAGAAGAAAATCTCCTCCGCCTCCGACCGGTACGGCCTCCTGGGAAAGCCTTTCATCTTGCGGTCGGGGCCGCGACGCAGCACCCGCAGCGGCTGATCGTATCCACGCTTACTCGCCGCCTTCGTCGGCTCTACGCGCTTAATCTTTTTCTCCAACTCCGAGTCCATGCTTGCTTACCCGCCAGCCCTTTCCTCGCGCTCGTTCGCAAGCACTTCGCTCAGCATCTCCAGCCGACTCCTGCAGTCGTCCCATGTCTCTTTTGGTAGGTTGTTAGACGGATTGCAACTACCGCTCACCTACGATTGTGCGACAGCCGCGACGGAAGTCAACGACCTTTGCCAGTGCACAGCGCTCAGGTTGCGCCGCACATGCGTAAACACTAGCGAAGAGCGCTCCCGCAGATAAAAATGCACATTGCGTAGCTAGCCGCTGCTGTCTCATTTTCTCGCACCCTTTTTCAGCTTCGCATTGTCGCGTCTGATACAGTCATCACCGACAGAAACTGGAACGCGCAGTATGAGCTAAAGGAGAGGGATGCCCAATGCGAAAAACCGTATTGGCTGTGGTCGTCGTTACAGCACTGATTGCAGCGGGTTTTTACATTGAACGATGGCGAGTGCACCCCGAACGGCTTAAGGGTTTGGAACATGCCGTCGCCGAACTGCACGCCGCCCAGTCTCTCGGCATGGTGCAAACTGAACACAAGACTCTGCTGCGAGACGTGTTCGCAGAGTACGATCTCGTACAACGCGGCACACTTAACGAGTCCGAGCGGAGATTGGTTCGCGGTTATCCGGCAGCAATTGATGTCTGTCGAAACACAGGAGTCATTTGGAGCGGCGTCGAGATTGTCCCGGCCCCGTCCTTAAGTGGGAAGTACACACTTTACAAAGTGAAGCCAGAAGCGCTCGACGCGTTAACGGCCATTGGTATACCAAATGTCCCAAGCAAGTTGTTCATAGTCGACATAGAGCGCTCAGTGCTAATTGAGGCTGCTCTTGGCATATGTGACGCGGCCTTGGATAGCGCCCGGAATGGCGGCAGTGAGGCGGAGGTTAAGTCAGCGATCAGACCCGCCGTCGCTACGGAATCCTCGACAATCAATAATATTTTCCGCAATTCGGAACGAGTTCAATCGCTGGTTGGCCGCAATTAGATTCCCGAGTCCAACGACAACTCAGCTAAGTGGGGTTCCGGTTCGTGTTAGACCGGCGGCGGCTGGCGTCGACTCTACTCCTCATCACCAGTTGATTGGCAAGCGGATTTTGGTGGGCTTAGAGGTTGTTACATTGACAGCCGTCTTCGAGCGACTGCCGCATGACCTCCAGCACACTTGCGGGGGAATTTCGGCAGCTGCCACGAGTGCAGACAGCGACATTCCTAAAGGTACGCTTCCGCCGAAAGTCCCCTGACGCAGAGCGCTCAGCCTGTGGCGCGGTTGGCCGGCTTCCGCCTTCTATTCCCCGTGTTACGAGCGCGCTGCCGTTGTATGATCCTCACCGGGAGCAACTCGATGGGGACCACGGGCGATTAATCAGAAAAACGTTGGCCGGATCGCCGAACGCATCGTAGCGAACGAATTGGAATATCGCGGATTTCGCGTAAGTGATCTGAACAAGGAAGGCACCTCGGCAAATGCCGATCTTCTTGCCGCTCGCGGAGAGAGGACTCTGCAGATACAAGTCAAGGGTGCCAGCCAAGCGATAACTAAGCGGGGTTGGGAGGATTGGTGGGTCCAGTACGGATACTGCAAAGACGAGACTATTTCGAAGGCACAGCGAATGTTTAATCGAACCACCGGCTTCTACGAGGCGCAGTTCGTGATCTTGGCTGCGGTGAGGACGCCCCGCGAGTACACCTGCGTTGTACTGCCTGTTGACGTGGCCGAGAAGGCAGCACAGATCAATTTGGACCGTGACTTTCGAACGCAAACCTTTAGGGGTTCCCCACACAAGCCTCACAAGGTCTGGATTTACCTTGAGCGAGTCCCGAGGATGAGGAATCTGGACAGGCTGCCTTTGTTCCAAGAGGAAGTGCGGATTCTCTTCCCGTATAGGGATAATTGGGAAGCTCTAGATCCCCCGGCTGAACCGCCACTCGAAATTTAAGGCCATTTGGTTGCACATTCGCTTGCCGAGTTGCACAATCCAGCCCGAACAGCACGACACATCGTGAAGCTAAGTTGTTGAGTCCGTAAAACGGGGATGTGGGACTCCATATCTCTCAAACCAGGCGACAGGCATCTCCGATTCAGGTGTCCTGAGTGATGTCCTATAACTGACTACTGAGGTCACTTTGCATGCATTCATGTCGTGGCATGCGACCGTAAGTGTTTGGAATGACGTGATGGCACATCGGGGGAGACAATTGCTAAACCGTTATACGGTCAAAAGCTGTATCGGGGGTTCGAATCCCCCCCTCTCCGCCATCAAGTCGTTATTGTCAGAGAAGTAACTAGCAAAACGTCGCTTTCCGCGCAATTGGCGGGCT
>Ga0187859_10002402_pt1 | contig 11739 bp, 5 predicted proteins | sample June2016WEW_10_1_2_FD_133019 | JGI IMG/M metagenome (GOLD analysis project Ga0187859, IMG submission 133019) | Peatland microbial communities from SPRUCE experiment site at the Marcell Experimental Forest, Minnesota, USA - June2016WEW_10_10 | ecosystem: Environmental > Terrestrial > Soil >... | reverse complement strand
GCTCCACGAATCCTCCGTCGGAGGACTTGACTGTTTCGTATCCGTGAATTCGTAGGTGTAAACCACTGTCGTACTTTGCCCGGATTTCGGCCCGCTCATGTCAACCAACTTCAAGCCATTGCTTCGTAGAAACTCCCGGGTCTGAAGGGCGCTGCATACAGCAGGAACCCGAGGCCCATTCAGTTCAAGCTCTCGAACTACATCACCCACCCTGATCGAGAAGCGGTGGAGCCTTTGCTGTCGTGCAGGCACGACATATTTCTCCTCGCCGTAACTTCGGATTTTGTCGGCCATTTTCATTCGGATCAATCCCAGTTTCGCGTAGCTAGAATAGCATAGAATAGATAAGCAATAGCATAATGAGAAGCGAACTGTTATCGTAAACCACGTTGGCACGGAGAATATCCTCAAGCTGTCCATTCCCGGACACCTACGTCCGGTTCAGGATAAAAAACCTCCTTCTTCCAGCTCCCATCATAAGAATATCCGTTCTATTTATAACAACTTACAGTTCCATGCCAGACGGCCTCCCACTTGCCCCCTCAAATTCGAATGGATATCGCTCGACCCGAATTCAAGACTCAAAAGCGCCGCCGCCAGGCCATCATTATCCTAGTGGTCGTCATTTGCGTCGTCGGCGTTTCCATAGGAGTTTCCAGACTCAAGCCCGCCGCTCCGACCGTCGAGCGCGGGACAGTTTGGACCGACACCGTCAAGCGCGGTTCCATGCTCCGCCAGGTTCGCGGACTCGGCTCGCTCGTCCCCAGTCAGGAATCGGTCCGCCAGATTCCCGCCGAAACCGAAGCCACCGTCGTTCGCATTCACATGCTGCCCGGGTCCCAGGTGAAGGCCGACACCATCCTGCTCGATATGAGCAATCCCCAAACCGAGCAGGCGGCGGTCGATGCGCAGTTGCAATTGAAAGCCACCGAAGCCGAGTATCAGAGCCTTCGCGTCAAGCTCGAAAGCGATCTGATGAACCAGAAGGCCGGCGCCGCCACCGTTCATGCCGATGATGCGCAAGCGCAACGCCAGGCGCAGACCGACAAAGCTCTCTATGACCTCGGAGTCATCTCCGGCCTAGCCTATAAGTCTTCGAAAGATAAAGCGGACGAGTTAACCACTCGAAACGACTTGGAAAATCAGCGCCTCACCGCCAATCAACGGGCAATCGAATCGCAGATGGCAGAACAGCAGGCCAAGGTCGATCAGATGCGCACCCTCTACCAGCTCAAACAAAAACAACTCGACGCCTTGAAAGTTCGTGCCGGCATTGACGGAGTGCTCGTCGATCTTCCGCTGCAAGTCGGGCAGCACGTTCTGCCCGGAACCATGCTCGCGAAGGTTGTGCAACCGGATCACCTGATGGCCACCCTGAAAGTCGCGGAAACGCAAGCCCGCGACGTACAGATCGGCGAACCTGCTTCGGTCGACACCCACAACGGAGTGATTGCGGGCACAGTAATGCGCGTCGATCCCGCCGTACAAAACGGAACGGTGACGGTCGACGTCAAACTAACGGGCGAGCTCCCGAAGGGCGCGCGCCCCGATCTGAGCGTAGACGGAACCATCGACCTTGAGCACTTGGACAATGTGCTCTATGTAGGCCGTCCGGCGTTCGGCCAGGAAAACAGCACGATCAGTCTGTTCAAACTCAGCCCCGACGGACAGGGAGCTTTGCGCGTCCCCGTAAAAGTCGGACGTGCCTCGGTGAACTCGATTCAGGTGATTGAAGGCCTGAACGAAGGCGACACCGTCATCCTGTCCGACATGTCGCGCTGGGACAACACCGATCGCATAAGACTCGAATAATTTGGGAAGGGCACGGTTCGAATAATTGATTTGGGAAGGGCACGGCTTCAGCCGCGCCGATCAGGGTGATCAACAATGCGGGCTTTAGCCCCAGCGGGGACGCGCCACCACCCAGTCTAAGAAAAATAAACGCTACACGCGTAACCATCGAAGGAGCCACAAATGACCGAAGCAGCACAGCCACTCATTCAGATTTCCGATCTGACCAAGGTCTTTTACACCGACGAAATCGAAACGCACGCGCTCTCCGGTATCCACCTCTCGATCGCGAAAGGCGAATACGTCGCCATGTCCGGCCCGTCCGGCTGCGGCAAATCCACGCTGCTCTCGATCATCGGACTCCTCGACACGCCGACCGCCGGCCGCTATTCGCTGAATGGAAAAACCGTCGAGAATCTCGATTTCGCCGAGCGCTCGCGCATTCGCAACCAGGAGATCGGTTTCATCTTCCAAAGTTTCAACCTGATCGGAGATCTCACTGTCTACGAAAACGTAGAGCTACCCCTGACCTACCGCCAGAAGATGCCGGCCGCCGATCGAAAGGCACGAGTCATGGAGGCTCTTGAGCGCGTCGGTATGGCGCATCGCGTTCGCCATTATCCCTCGCAACTATCGGGCGGTCAGCAGCAGCGCGTAGCTGTGGCCCGGGCCCTCGGTGGCAAGCCTTCCATCCTCCTCGCTGACGAGCCGACCGGAAATCTCGATTCGCGCAATGGCGAAGCAGTGATGGAACTCTTGCAAAATCTGCACCGCGAAGGCGCGACAATCTGCATGGTGACCCACGATCCGCGCTTTGCGAAACATGCGCAACGCGAAGTGCATTTGTTTGATGGGAAGGTCGTGGCGGAAGAGGAGTTGAAGAAGCTGCTGGCGGAGACGAGCGCATGACTGGCCTCATGCAAGATCTTCGTTACGCTCTGCGCCAGCTGCGCAAGAGCCCGGGATTTACGTTTGTCGCGGTGATTACGCTGGCGCTGGGGATTGGAGCGAACACGGCAGTCTTCAGCGTGATGGATGCGGTGCTGTCGCGAATGTTGCCGGTGAGCGATCCGGAGCGGCTCTACTATTTGCAGATCGCGAGCGGCAGCCAGCCGCGCGGAGGGCGCAATACTGGCAACGGGGACACATCGTTTTCGGAGCCAGTATTTGAAGCTCTTCGGCAGCGCCATGACGTCCTTGATGATGTTATCGCTTACGCTCCGCTTGCCATTGGCAAACTCGCGGTGCGCTATGGCGATACGCCGGAAGCAGCACAGGGCGATGAAGTCAGTGGGAATTTCTTTTCTGGGCTGACCGCGGGAATCATTCAAGGTCGCGGCTTTTCTCTCCATGATGAGAAGGAACATGCGCAGGTAGCCGTGATCAGCTACGACTACTGGACGCAGCGCTTTGCGCGCAGCTCTACTGTTCTCGGCTCGACGGTCTTCATCAAGAATGTCCTCTTCACCATTGTCGGAATCGCTGCGCCGGGGTTTCGTGGAGTGGAACCGGCGAGTTCCACTGATTTTTGGATTCCTCTGCAAAGCCGGCCCGAGTTGAATGCCTGGGGGAATCCGGCGAGCGACGAAAGTCTTTATGGCACTCCCAACTGGTGGTGCCTGCCCGTGATCGTACGCCTGAAGCGGGATGTGACACCGCCGCAAGCGCAAAGCGCATTGCAATCCACATTTGGCGAAGCTGCGAAAATCGGAGTCGGCACGATCGATCCGAACGAGTGGAAGCCGCTGCTGAATTTTGATCCCGCGAGAGGAATTCAGGGCTTCAACCAGCAATTCAAACAGCCGGTTCAAATATTGATGGGACTGGTGCTGCTGGTTTTGTTGATTGCCTGCTCCAATGTGGCCCTGTTGATCACCGCGCGAAATGAGGCCAGGCAGCGGGAGTTCAGCCTGCGCATGGCAGTTGGCGCGGAGCGAAGACACCTTTTCCGCCAACTCTTAACAGAAAGTTCGCTGCTGGTGATGGCAGGAGCGGGCCTCGGCTGGGCCTTCGCTATTCTTGCCACCGACGCGCTCGCCGCCTGGTCAGGAATAGAGACTGGGCTCGCGCCCAATGGCAACGTCTTGCTTTTCACGCTCGCAATTTCGGCAATCAGCGCGCTGGCCTTCGGAATAGCGCCATTGTGGATCGCGCTACGGGCGCCAGTGTCCGGTGTGCTGCGCACCACCGCAACCAACCTCACCCAGGACCGGCGACGCTCCCTCGGCGGCCGGATCCTTATGTCGTCGCAGATAGCCGTCTGCATGTTGCTGCTCGTCTCTGCCGTGCTTTTGTTGCGCACGCTTCGTAACTATGAGACGCAGGACCTGGGCATGCGCGCCGATGGTTTGCTGGTTTTTGGAATCACTCCTCAAAGTGCCCATACTGCTTCCGAGACGCTCACGTTTTATCGCATTCTGCTCGACCGCACTCGTGCAGTCCCAGGCGTTGAATCCGCCACCCTCATGGAAAACCGCCTCGGCTCAGGATGGAGCAGCAACAACGACAATGATCCTCTGGACGGCGTCACACTCAAGGGAAGGTTTGATTCGACCCTGGTACGAAGCAACAATGTTGGTCCCGATTATCTCCACGTCCTCAGCGTTCCAATCCTTGAGGGGCGCGACATTTCCGAGGCCGACACTCCATCATCTTTACCCGTTGTCGTCGTGAATGAAACATTCGCCAGGAAATTCCTACCCAATACAAATCCACTTGGGCATAAGTTTCGTGATAACCGAACCATCATTGGCGTTGCGAAGGACAGCAAGTACAGAGCCGTCGATGAGAAGCCGGTACCGATGGCTTATTTCCCAGCCTTCCAGACGCTGGAGGGCGGCGAAACCATGCACGTCGAGCTGCGAGTCAATGGCGAACCGCTGAATCTGCTTCCGACGCTTCGCCAGGTCGTCCACGACATCGATCCCAATGTTCCCCTGGAGAAGCCGACAACACAGATTGCCCAATTCGAGCAGTCTTACTCACAGCCGAAAATGTTTGCACGCCTCGGGGGATTCTTCGGAGCATTAGCTGCTCTGCTAGTGGCAACCGGACTTTACGGCACCCTGTCTTATCGAACCCATCGCCGCACCGCGGAAATCGGTACCCGCATGGCGCTTGGAGCCCAACGCCGCCAGGTGCTTTGGATGGTCATGCGCGAGAGTCTGCTCATCAGCTGCATTGGGACCGCAACCGGCCTTCCTTTGGCCATTGTATGTGCGCGTTTTCTCGGCCTTATGCTCTATCGCTTGTCGCCATTCGATCCTGCGAGTTTTGTGCTCGCCACCTGTTGCGTCGCCCTTGTCGCCGGTGTGGCCGCCTTTCTACCCGCTTGGCGCGCGGCCAAAGTCGATCCCATGGTGGCGCTGCGTTACGAGTAAGGAGTATTCATGACCGGACTATTTCAAGATCTTCGCTATGCGTTGCGTCAGATGACCATCAGCCCCGGCTTCACCCTGGTCGCCGTCCTGACGCTCGCGCTCGGCATCGGCGCCACTACCGCGGTGTTCAGCGTGGTCGATCAGGTGTTGCTGCATCCGCTTCCCTATCCGGACTCGGATCGTCTCGTAAAAGTCTCGGAGACATTCAAGGGCATTTCGAGTGATGACGCCTCTCCCGCCAACTATTTGGATTGGGCAGCACAAAACTCCGTCTTCGCGGAGATGGCAGCAGCCCGCGCCTGGTCTGGAAGCCTATCCGCGGGCGATCGTCCAGAGCGAATCAAGGGCACGATGGTCACGCCCAGCTTCTTTGCGCTATTCGGAATCAATCCGATTCTGGGGCGCGGATTAGCCGACAGTGACGCGCGACCCGGCAACGATCACGTCGTTGTGCTCGGCTACGGCCTGTGGCAGCGCTACTTCGCCGCCGATCGCGGAATCGTCGGCAGCAACATTCGCATCAATGGCGAGCAGTACAGCGTCGTCGGCGTAATGCCCCCCAACTATTCTCCCGACGAATACGGTGAGCTGTGGGTGCCATCTCCCTTCGGTGTGCCCACTCACCCTCTGGTCCCCGATAAAGACCCGCGGCAGTTCAGGGATCGCAGCTATCTCGAAGTGTGGGCGCGACTCAAGCCTGGGATAACCATGCAGCAGGCCCGCGCCGAACTCGATACCATCGGCCGCCGCCTTGAAAAGCAATATCCCAACGAAAACGACAATGTCGGCGCGAGTTTTCTGCCCTTGCATGAATATGTCGTCGGCGATATCCGTCCGGTGCTGCTGGTGCTGCTCGCGGCGGTCGTCGTCGTGCTCCTCATCGGTTGCGCGAACGTCGCCAATCTTCTTCTTGCCCGAGCCGCGGCCCGTGCCCGCGAAATTTCAATCCGCACCACCTTGGGCGCGAGCCGCACCCGCTTGCTTCGCCAGTTGCTCACCGAAAGTGTGCTTCTCGCTCTGTTCGGAGGCGTTCTCGGCATCCTCCTCGCCGTCGCCGCCGTTCCTTCTTTGCTGGCATTGAGCCCGCCGGATATACGCGATTTCAAGCACATTGGAATCAACCTTGAAGTGCTTGCTTTTAGTTTTCTCGCTTCGATTGTCTGCGGAATTATTTTCGGTCTGATGCCCGCCCTGCAGACGTCGCGCTCGAATCCGAACGAATTTCTAAAAGAGGGCGAGCGCGGCAGCACCGCGAATCGCGGCAGTACGCGTTCCGTTCTCGTGGTCGCCGAAGTCGGATTATCGCTGGTTCTCCTGATTGGCGCCGGTTTGCTGGTCAAGAGTTTCGCGCGCCTCATGAATGTTAATCCCGGCTTTGAGCCCACTCACCTTTTGACCTTTAATCTTGGGCTTCCCTCATCGACCGACGCGGCTCACCAATACGCCTTTTACCAGCAAGCGTTGGACCGGTTGCAAGCCTTGCCCGGCGTGACCGCCGTAGGCGCCGTTAGCCGGTTGCCCTTGGCAGGAGGCAACAGTAATCGCAGCTTCCGCATTCTCGGAATCGATAAAGACTACGACGCGGACATTCGCGTCAGCTCGCCCGACTATTTTCGCGCCATGAAAATACCTTTGCTGAAAGGCCGCACCTTCAGCGAGAGCGACGTGGGCAGCGCGCTAAATGTAGCTATCGTCAACGAGTCTTTGGCGCGCACAGTTTTTCCCGGTCAGGATCCCATCGGCAAACAGATCACCAAGTTCGGACCCGACAGTCTGACCCTGCAAATCATCGGCATAGTCGGCAACGTGCGGCACGTCGGACTAGACGCCGCTCCTCGCTCTGAGATCTACCAGTTGCTCGGCCAGGCGCAATGGCCATCGATCTTCGTTGCCATACGGAGCGCGACCTCCGACCCCACTAGCCTGACTTCGTCCGCGCAGAACGCCGTGTGGAGTGTGAACAAGGATGTGCCCCTGGCGAACATCCGCACCATGCAGGATCTCATCGCCAACTCCGTTCAACGACGACGGTTCAGCATGTTGCTGCTCACCATCTTTGCCGCCATCGCCACCCTGCTCGCCGCCATCGGACTCTACGGTGTGATGTCGTACTCAGTCGCGCAACGCACCAAGGAGATTGGTATCCGCATGGCGCTGGGCGCTCGACGCCCCGATGTCGTCGCTCTCGTCGTGAAGCAGGGAATGGCCCTGGTACTCATCGGAATCGCCGCTGGCATCGTCCTTTCGTTTGGAATGACGCGGCTGATCGCGGGAATGCTGTTTGGCATCTCCGCCACCGACCCACAGACCTTCGTGGGCCTTGCCATCCTGTTGGGCGCCGTCGCATTTTTTGCCAACTACCTGCCGGCGCGGCGCGGCGCATCTGTCGATCCCATGGTCGCTTTGCGCTACGAGTAAGCAGAACGCAGTGAGGAGAAAGAAGTAAGAAAGAAGTGAGGATCAAGCCATGAACGGATTACTTCAAGATCTCCGTTATGCGGTTCGCCAGTTGCGAAAGTCGCCAGGGTTCGCCGCGGTCGCGATTCTCACCCTCGCCCTTGGCATCGGCGCGAACACTGCGATTTTCAGCTTGCTCGATCAGGCGCTTCTCCGCAGCCTTCCCGTCAAAGACGCGGATCGCCTCGTCCTTCTCAACTATTCGGGCAGCAACACCGGCCGCCTGCAATCACGCGCCGACGGACACTTCTACTTCTCCTACCCCATGTACCGCGATCTGCGCGATCGCAATTCTGTTTTCACCGGACTGATCGCCACCGATTTTACTCAGGTCGGAGTGCAGTGGCATAACCAGCCCGACCTCGTCGCCGCTGAGCTTGTCTCCGGCAATTACTTCGACGTTCTCGCCCTGCAGCCCGCTGCCGGACGACTGCTTGTCGCCGCCGACGATCTCGCGCCCGATGCAAGCCCGGTCGCCGTATTGAGTTTCAGCTATTGGCAGCGCCGCTTTGGCGCCGACCCCGGAATCTTGAACCAGAGCATTCTGGTCAATGGTCATCCCTTCACCGTCGTCGGCATCGCCCCTCCCGGCTTTAACAGCATCGTGATGGGCGATACGCCGGACGTCTTCTTCCCCATGATGATGAAGACGGAAGTAATCCCAGGCAGCAAAGATCTCGAAGATCGCCGCTCCAGCTGGTTGAACATTGTGGGGAAACTGAAGCCCGGAGTCAGCCGCGGACAGGCCGAGGCGGGAGTCGGTCCGCTCTGGTCTTCCATCCGCGCCGATGAACTGAAAGACATCAAAGGCGGCACGGAGAGATTTCGCGACAACTTCGTGAATAAGTCTCATTTGTTCGTCCTTGACGGCGCCAAGGGATTCTCCCCGCTTCGCAGTGATGCGCAGATGCCTCTGCTCATCGTGATGGGCATGGTCGGACTGGTCGCGCTCATGGCCTGCGCCAACGTGGGTAGCCTGCTCTTGGTTCGCGGCGCTGGCCGCATTCGTGAAATGTCCGTCCGCTACGCCCTCGGAGCCAAGCGCAAGCGAGTCGTGCAGCAATTACTCGTCGAGGGACTCCTCCTCGGACTCGCCGGAGGATTGCTCGGTATGCTGCTCGCCCCGAGAGTCTCGGGCCTGCTCATCACTATGATCTGGAGCGGAGGCCCCGGCGATCTGCCCTTCTCCGCCAAACCCGATCTGCGTATCCTGCTCTTCAATTGTGGCTTGGCGTTACTCGCCAGTCTGCTCTTCAGCCTCGCTCCTGCCGCGCAATTCTGGCGCCCAAACCTCGCGCCCGCTCTGAAGCAGCAAGGCATGACCGCGCGCAGCACTCCGCTTCGCTTCCGCCGCATTTCAGTCGCCGTCCAGGTCGGTCTAAGCCTGATGCTGCTGGTCGGCGCTGGCCTCTTCGTGCGCACCCTCCACAATCTCCGCTCGCTCAACGCCGGATTCGCCACTGACCATCTCTTGACCTTCGGCGTCGATCCCAGAATGGCCGGCTACGAGCCCGCTCGCACCTTCGCCCTCTACCAGCGGGTTTTTGAAACGCTGAAAGGCCTTCCCGGAGTGCGCGCCGTCGCCGCCACCAACGATGCCGAGTTGGCCAACGACAACGAAACCGGCAACGTGACCATCTCCGGTTATACCGACAAACCAGACGAAAACATGCAGGTCGAGCAGCCAAACGTGAGCGTCGATTACTTCTCGACCATGCAAATGCCCTTGCTGGCAGGCCGCACATTCACCGAACAAGATTCAGCCGGATCGCAAAAAGTAGCTATCGTCAACGAAAGCTTCGCGCGCCATTTCTTCGGAGATCCTCAACAAGCTCTCGGTCATTCCATTGGCCAGGGCGGCGGCAAAGGAATAAATCCCGACACGGTTATCGTCGGCGTCGTCAAAGATGCAAAGCACAGCAGCCTTCGAGATCCAATCGTGCGCACGGTTTTCTTCCCTTACCTCCAGTTGCCAGAGCCGCAGGCCATGACCTTCTATGTCCGCACCTGGCAGCAGCCCGAGAGCGCGGAAAGCACAATTCGACGCGCCATGCAGACGCTCGATGCGAACCTTGTCCTCGATACTTTCCGCACCATGGACGAGCAAATCGACAACAACCTCATCGCCGAGCGCGTGATTGCGTTGCTCGCCTCCGGCTTTGGAGTGCTCGCCGCGCTGATGGCAGCCGTCGGCTTATATGGAGTGCTCGCCTATTCCACCACGCAGAGAACCAGCGAGATCGGCATTCGCATGGCGCTGGGCGCGACGCGCGGATCGGTCATACGTATGGTGATGTTCGAAGTGCTGTGGCTGGCGGGAATCAGCATTGCGATCGCGCTGCCCGTATCGCTGCTGCTGATGAACGCTGTGCGCAGCCAGTTGTACGGCATCTCCAGCAGTGATCCGCTGACGCTTGGATTGACGATTGTGGTGGTGACGCTGGTTGCGATCACGTCGGCTATGCTGCCGGCGCGGCGAGCGTCGCGAGTGGAGCCGATGAAGGCATTGCGTTACGAGTAGGAGGTTTACGCCATGAATGGATTTCGACAAGATTTGCGCTACGCGTTGCGGCAATTCGTGAAGACGCCCGGACTCGCCGCGATTGTCGTCATTACGATTGCGCTCGGAGTGGGTGCAAATACGGCTCTGTTTTCGGTTGTGAATGGCGTGTTGCTCAATCCTTTCCCTTATCCGCATCCCGAGCAACTGGTGACACTGCACGAGAGCAAGCCGAACTTCGAGCACGGTTCGATTTCGTTTCCGAATTTTCGCGACTGGCGGAAAGACAATCACACTTTTTCAGCAATGGCGATTTCTCGCGGCTACGCTTTCAGCCTTACCGGGGCGGGAGACGCGATGCAGGTGAACGGCGAGTTTGTGGCGTCGGACTTGTTTTCGCTGTTAGGAGTAAGGCCGCTCCTGGGGCGCACGTTTGCGGCGGGAGAGGACGAGATTGGTGCCGCTCCGATCGCTTTGATCAGCGAGGGTCTGTGGCGGCGCAAGTTTGCTTCCCTGCCCGACATTATCGGCAAGAGCATGACTTTGGATGGCCGGGGCTACACAATCGTCGGCGTGATCCCGGCTAACTTTCACTTCGCGATGTTCGGCTCGGCGGGGCAGCGGGATGTGTATGTGCCGGTTGGGCAGTGGAAAAACAATCTGCTCAATACGCGAAGCGCGGGGCTGGGCTTTCACGGCATCGGCCGCCTGAAGCCCGGAGTGACGATCGATCAGGCAGCGGCCGACATGACAGCGATCACGAGCAATCTCGCGGCCTCGTATCCCGACGCCAACAACGGTATCAGCGCGAGCCTTATTCCGCTCAAGCAGTGGGTGATCGGCGGAGTGCGGCCGTTCTTACTGGTCCTGCTGGCGAGCGTAGGGTTCGTGCTGCTGATAGCCTGCGTCAACGTGGCGAATCTTTTGCTGGCACGCTCGACTGGGCGGACGCGTGAATTTGTGATTCGTGCCGCAGTGGGAGCGAGTCAGGCTCGTGTGCTCCGCCAACTCCTAACCGAGAGTGTTTTGCTGGCCCTGGTCGGGGGCGCGCTCGGATTGCTCTTGGCGTCCTGGGGGACGCGGGCTGCATTGGGAGTTTTGCCCACGACGTTGCCGCGCGCGGAGGAGATCGGGCTCGATGCTCGCGTGTTGCTTTTCACGCTGGCGATTTCGCTTTTTGCGGGAGTGCTGTTTGGCCTCGCGCCGGCTTTGAAGATGTCGCCGGCGAATCTGCAAGACAGTCTCAAAGAGAGCGGGCGGGGCTTGAGCGGAACGCGGCACCGAGCGCAGGGTGTGTTCGTCGTGGTGGAAATGGCGATGGCGCTGGTGCTGTTGGCGGGAGCGGGCCTGATGGTGCGCAGCTTGACGCGGCTGTGGAATGTCGATCCCGGCTTCAATCCTCGAAATGTGATGATGGTGGGAGTGTCGCTGCCGCCCTCGATGATGAATGCGTCTCCAGGGGCGATTCGCGCGGCTTTTCGCGAATTCGATAACAAGGCGGCGTCGATTCCGGGAGTGGAAGCAGTTTCGCAAGCGTGGGGCGCTCTTCCCATGAGCGGCGACGACGAGCAGACGTTCTGGTTAGATGGGCAACCGAAACCTGCCAACGAG
>Ga0187859_10002397_pt1 | contig 11748 bp, 7 predicted proteins | sample June2016WEW_10_1_2_FD_133019 | JGI IMG/M metagenome (GOLD analysis project Ga0187859, IMG submission 133019) | Peatland microbial communities from SPRUCE experiment site at the Marcell Experimental Forest, Minnesota, USA - June2016WEW_10_10 | ecosystem: Environmental > Terrestrial > Soil >... | reverse complement strand
GTAGAGTTCAACACGCTTACGGTCATTAATCGCCTGAACTCCTATCGCGCTCGCGATGTCTATCGCTTTCTCAAGGAGATCGGCAGCAAGTACCTGCAATTCATTCCCATCGTCGAGCAGCTCGCCAAAGAGCCGGACCCCAACGGTCTCGTCTTGTTGAAGCCCTATTCACGGCAGGAGTCGGCGATCTCGGAGTGGTCGGTTGAGTCGTTGCAATTCGGCAAATTTCTGCAACAGGTCTTTGACGATTGGGTGATTCAGGATGTGGGCCGCGTCTATGTGCAGGTCTTCGATGTTGCGTTGGAGTCATGGTATGGGGTGCCGCAGTCGCTCTGCGTTTTTTCTCCCAAGTGCGGAAGCGCACTGGCAGTCGAGCACAACGGCGATGTGTACTCTTGCGACCATTTTGTTTATCCCGACAACAAGCTGGGAAATATCATGCAGAAGCATCTGTCGAGCCTGGTGAGCTCACCGCAGCAAACGCGCTTTGGCAATGCAAAGGAATTTGCGCTGCCCTCTGATTGCCGTCAGTGTGATGTGCGTTTTGCCTGCAATGGCGAGTGTCCCAAGCACAGATTCATGACAACCGCTTCCGGCGAGTATGGGCTGAACTATCTCTGCGCGGGCTACAAGCATTTCTTCCATCATATCGATCCGTATATGCGCTTCATGGCTGAAGAGCTGAAGCAGAATCGAGCACCGGCGCGAGTGATGGAGTGGGCCAGAGCGCGAAGAAGTGCGGGCGTCGTAAACGCCTCGCCGCTGAAGAAGCATGGAGTTGCTCTCGCCTAGCTGTCTGTCGCACGAGGTTGTGGTGATGTGATTAACGCCCGGCCTTTCTTCCTCGTCCTTACAGGGTGCGGAGCTTTGCGACAGAACATCGCTGGTCCAATCAACATTTTTACCGCGTCATCTTTGAATGACTGAAACCAACAGGAGATTTATGAACGAGAAAAGAGTTTTGAACGCGTTGACATCAACATTAGTTCTTGCGGCTGGAGCAAGTCTTCCGCTGCACGCACAGACGGCGCAGCCCTATCAAGGAGTTGTGGGCAGAACCCTTGCCGAGTCAAAAGAATGGTGGCCAAAACCTGTCACAGCGCCTGCCGGCGCACCAAATGTGGTCTGGATCCTGATCGACGATGTGGGTTATGGCGCTGCCGGCACATTCGGCGGTGTGATCAATACTCCCACTTTCGATGCTCTGGCCAACAATGGTCTGCGCTATACCAACTTTCACACCTGCGCCATCTGCGCACCCACCCGCTCGGCTCTATTGACCGGCCGCAACAGTGCATCGGTGCATGAATCAGGCTTCTCGCATATTGGCTCGTCGGCAGGCTTTCCCGGCTGGGATGGGCGCGTGCCTGCCACGGCCGGCACCATCGCCGAGATCCTGCGCGACAACGGCTACAACACATTTGCTGTTGGCAAGTACGGTATTACGCCCGACGAGGAAGCCACCGATGCTGGTCCATTCGATCATTGGCCGACCGGCAAGGGCTTCGACCACTTCTTCGGATTTTTAGGTTCAGCAACCGATCAGTACAAGCCGGATCTGGTGGAGGACCAAGCGCACGCGACTCCCGATGGCCGCCACCTGAGCGACCAGATCACCGACAAGGCGATCTTCTATATCGACCGGCAGAAAAAGGCCGCGCCTGATAAGCCATTCTTCCTCTATTACGCTCCCGGTGCCACGCACGCCCCGCACATGGTCGACAGATACTGGAGCGATCAATACAAGGGCAAGTTCGACAAAGGTTGGGATGCATTCCGCGAGGAGGTCTTTGAGCGCCAGAAGAAACTCGGCGTGATACCCGCCAATGCAATCCTTCCCGAACGTAATGAGAACATCAAAGCCTGGGACTCTCTGACGCCCGACGAGAAAAAGCTCTATGCGCGCTTCATGGAAGTCTACGCGGGCTACTTGACCTACACGGACTTTGAGGTTGGCCGCCTGGTCAATCACCTGAAGGAGATCGGACAGCTCGATAACACGCTGATCTTTATCTCCATCGGCGATAACGGCGCGAGCAAGGAAGGATCGCAGGAAGGCACAATCGACAAATCCTATCGCGGCAAGCTGGTTTCCGATGAGGATCGAGTGGCCTATAATCTCGCCAACATCGACAAGATCGGTACGCCTGATTCCCATCAAGGCAACTATCCACTGGGCTGGGCGCAGGCCGCTAACACGCCCTTCCGCTATTGGAAATCAGATGCCAACAGCGAAGGCGGCACACACAACCCTCTCATCGTTTATTGGCCCAAGGGCATCAAGGAAAAGGGAGGCATTCGCACCCAGTACAGCCATGTAATCGATCTTCTACCCACCACGCTTGATCTGGTTGGCATCAAGGCTCCCGAAGAGATTCGCGGCATCAAACAGCAGCCGATTGAAGGAACGTCTTTGGCTTATTCGATTGATGACGCCCAGGCTCCGACTCGTCACACATTGCAGTACTACTACATCTTCGGCTCGCGGTCGATTTACGACAACGGATGGAAGGCTGAACTGGCCTATCCCAACGACATTCTCACCAAAAATGCAATCGTGAATCCGCCTCTGGATGAAAGCACTTGGGAGCTCTACAACCTCAACGACGATCCGACCGAGCGCATCGATCTGGCCAAGAAGTACCCGGAGAAACTGACGCAGTTGAAGGCGGAATTCGAAGAGCAGGCCAAAGCTCATCATCTTGCCCCCTACCTCACCTTTGACGATATTAAACTCACTCACCACACCTACCTGCCTCAGTGGTATCTTGACCGGCAAAAGCAGGCGGCGGCACAAGCCAGTAGCAGCAAGTAGCGTTGTCGGAATGTTTTGATTGCGGCCAGTTCGCGATTAATTGTGACTTGGCTGCCGAATACGTTAGTCAACAAATCACCGAGTCATCTTTGAATGACTGAAACCAACAGGAGATTTATGAACGAGAAAAGCTTTTTGAATGCATTGACATCATCGTTAATCCTTGCGGCGGGCGCGAGCCTCCCGCTGCACGCACAGTCGGCACAGCCCTATCAGGGAGTTGTGGGCAGAACCCTCGCCGAATCGAAAGAGTGGTGGCCGGAGCCTGTAAAAGCGCCAGCTGGCGCTCCAAACGTCGTGTGGATACTGTTGGATGACGTGGGCTATGGCGCGGCTGGCACCTTCGGCGGACTGATCAATACACCCACTTTCGACAGTCTTGCAGAAAATGGCTTGCGCTATACGAACTTTCATACAACGGCGATTTGCGCACCCACCCGCTCAGCCCTGCTGACCGGCCGCAACAGCGCATCCGTGCATGAGTCTGGATTTTCACACACCGTCATGTCTGCTGGATTCCCTGGCTGGGATGGCAGGACTCCACCCACAGCGGGAACCATTGCCGAGATTCTTCGCGATAACGGCTACAACACCTTCGCGGTAGGTAAGTACGGCGTGACGCCGGACGAAGAGGCAACCGATGCTGGCCCCTTCGATCATTGGCCGACGGGAAAAGGCTTCGATCATTTCTTTGGCTTTCTCGGCTCGATGACGGATCAGTATCATCCGGACCTGGTGGAGGATCAGGCGCATGTTCGTCCCGACGGCCGCCACCTGAGCGATCAGATCACCGACAAGGCGATCTTCTACATCGACCGCCAGGAGAAAGTCGCGCCGAACAAGCCCTTTTTTCTCTACTACGCGCCGGGCGCCACGCACGCTCCGCACCAGGTGGACAAGTTCTGGAGCGATCAGTACAAGGGCAAGTTCGATAAGGGTTGGGACTGGTATCGCGAACAGGTCTTCGAGCGACAGAAGAAACTTGGAGTGATTCCCGCGAACGCGGTACTACCTGATCGCAACCCCAATGTGAAAGCCTGGGACAGCCTGACCCCGGACGAAAAGAAACTCTACGCGCGCTTCATGGAGGTTTATGCGGGCTATTTGACCTACACGGATTTTGAGGTCGCCCGCTTAGTCAACCATTTGAAAGAGATCGGCCAGTTAGACAACACGTTGATCTATGTCATGATCGGCGACAATGGCGCAAGCAAAGAGGGAACATTCAATGGGACCATCGATCAGGGATTATTGCCCAGGGCGATACCTGAACAGCAGAACATTGAAGATAACCTGAATAAGATCGGTGAGATCGGGACCTCTGCTGCCACCAATGGAAACTATCCACTAGGATGGGCGCAAGCCGCCGACACTCCCTATAAGGACTGGAAGCAGGATGCAAACAGCGAAGGTGGAACGCATAATCCGTTGATTATCTATTGGCCGAAAGGCATCAAGGATAAGGGCGGCATACGTCCGCAGTACAGCCACGTGATCGACATTCTGCCCACGACACTTGATCTTGTTGGCGTCAAGGCCCCGGAAGAGATTCGCGGCATCCAGCAGCAGCCGATTGAAGGTACATCTTTGGCCTACTCGATTGACGATGCCAATGCGCCCAGCCGCCACACTCTGCAGTACTACTACATCTTCGGCTCGCGGTCGATCTATGACAACGGATGGAAGGCAGAATTGGCCTACCCAAGTTCGTTCATCAACGGAAACGCGGCGAGTAAGCAGCCTTTTGATGAAAACGCCTGGGAGCTTTACAACCTCAATGAAGATCCCACGGAGACGATCGACCTTGCCAAGAAATACCCGGAGAAACTGGCTCAGTTGAAATCCGAGTTCGAGGAACAAGCCAAGGCCCACAACCTGTACCCGCTTATCACATGGGAAGATGTCTTCAACGGGCGCATTCATCGCACCAAAGACTCAAAGTCACTGCTCGATGAATGGAAGAATGTGACCAAACCAGACTCGAACCAGTAGCTCCTTATGCATCCAGTTCGCGGCTCGCAGCGAACTGGATGCTTGATCAAGATGAAGAAGCTATACAAGGCGGCAATGGATAGCCACCGTCAATTTCAAGGATGTAACGGAGAATATCGATGAATCTTTCGCAACAAGTAGGATTGTTCCTTAGCGGGACCATGGCCTTGAGCGCCTGGTCGCCTGCCTTAGCTCAAAACAATGATGCAACATTGCCCCATCGCGACGCACCAACGCCTTCGTGGCCAGAGCCGACGAAGGCTCCGGCGGGTGCGCCGAACGTCGTGCTGATCCTGGTTGACGATGTGGGCTTCGGCGCGACTTCAACCTTTGGCGGCCCCATTGCGACGCCGACCTTCGACAAGCTTGCGCAATCGGGCTTGCGCTACAACTCATTTCATGTAAACTCGCTCTGCTCGCCGACACGCGCCGCGCTTTTGACTGGACGCAACAATCATGAAGTCGGATTTGGATCAATCTCCGAATGGTCCGCGCCCTACCCTGGTTACAACACGCTGCTTCCCAAAAGCTCCGCGACGATTGCCGAAGTTCTCAAGGTGAATGGTTACAGCACGGCAGCTTTTGGCAAGTGGCATAACACACCCACCTGGCAGGTGAGCCCGCAGGGTCCCTTCGATCGCTGGCCAACCGGATTGGGCTTCGAGCATTTTTACGGATTCCTTCAGGCCGCCGACAATCAGTATTACACGCGCATCTATCGCGATCAAACGCCGGTCGAGCCTAACAAAACGCCGCAACAGGGCTATCACTTCACCACCGACATTACCAACGAAGCGATCAACTGGCTGCATCAGCATGATGCCGTCGCCAGCAACAAGCCCTTCTTCATTTACTACGCCACCGGCGCAACGCACACGCCGCATCAGGTACCACAGAAGTGGATCGACCAGTACAAGGGAAAGTTCGACAAGGGCTGGGATGTGATTCGCCAGGAGGCCTTCGATCAGCAGAGGAAGCTGGGCGTGATTCCCGCGAATGCTGAGTTGACTCCTCGGCCCGACGGTCTGCCTGCATGGGACTCGTTGACGCCACAGCAGAAGAGGTTACTCGCGCATCAGGCTGAGGTTTATGCGGGCTTTGCCGCGCAAACCGATTACGAGATCGGCCGTCTCCTCGATGCGATTCGCGAAGAGGGACAAGCGGATAACACCGTTGTGCTGGAGATCTTCGGCGATAACGGTGCCAGCGCAGAAGGCGGACTGGATGGCACCGATGCGCGCGACATCAATGGCAAGCCGCTGACCGTCGAAACGCGTCTCGATACCGCCGACCTGCTGGGCAGCGAAACATTCATGAATCACTATGCCGCTGCATGGGCGTGGGCATTGAGTTCGCCGTTTCAGGGGACCAAGCAGGATGCATCGCATCTGGGCGGAACTACCGATCCATTGGTCATTGTTTGGCCTGGTCACATCAAGGATGCTGGCGGACTGCGTTCGCAGTTCTCGCACGTCAACGACATTGCGCCAACCATCTATGACATCGCCGGTGTAACGCCGCCCACGGTGATCAATGGCGTGGCGCAGACTCCGCTGGAAGGAACCAGCCTCACCTATACTTTCGACCAACCGCAGGAGCCGACGCATCATACCGTGCAGTACTTCACCACCAGTGGCAATCGCGCCATCTACAAGGATGGATGGTGGGCCGGCGATCGCTTCCACTCCACGTGGGAGCAGTCCTACACACTCAATGCCAGCGACAAGGATCTTGGGAATCATCCGTGGGAGCTTTACAACCTGAACGATGATTTTAGTCAGGCGCACAATTTGGCCAATTCCAATCCGGAGAAGCTGAAAGAGTTGCAACAGGTCTTCGATGCCGAGGCTGCGCGCAATCAGGCAGTGCCGATTATTCCCGCACGCCAGGACTATCCGATCGGCCAGGCAGGCGGGCAGAAGGTATTCATCTATCGCGAAGGCGTTGAGCGTTTGCAGCCGCGCATTGCTCCCAACCTCGCAGGGCGCGCCTACACAATCACGGCGGATGTGGATGTGCCGGCCAGCGGCGCAGATGGTGTGATTATCGCGCAAGGCAGCCGGTACGGCGGCATCACTCTCTTCGTCAAGGATCATCGCGTCGTCTATGAAGTGAACGCATACGGGCACCGCTCCGGACAGTTGGTTGCTTCTGAGGCGCTTCAACCGGGCAAGGCGCATATTGTTCTGAACCTGACTCCGAATGCGCCCGACGACACAAACTCCATACCATTTACTTCGCGTAAACCCCTGGCCGCAAAGGGAGCTTTGTCGATTAACGGAAAGGCGGAGGGTGAGGCTCAGTTCACGAACGTCAATCTCTCCTTCAGCGAGACGCTGGATATCGGCAGCGATCTCGGATCGCCCGTGAGTCCGGAGTACAAATCGCCCAATCGTTTCAATGGCAAGATCGACAAGGTCACTGTTGAACTTGCAAAGTAACTTCCTCAACCGCGCCTGTCCGATGTGGATTCATGCCGGGCAGGCGCGATAGGCAAGACAATCCGTATCGTTCCAAATCGCAAAATGCAACATTTTGTCATTGGAGATTGTCATGTTTTACAAGATTCCGGAAAACCTTCCCGCTGAATTCGAGGAATTGGATTCGTATATCGCGCGCTATCAACGCGGCGAGATTGACGCCGCCACACTGAAGGTGCGACGCGTCCCCTTCGGCTGCTACGAGCAGCGCGAGGACGGCAAGTACATGGTGCGCATTCGGACAACCGGAGGCGCGCTCACGCCGTTGCAACTGCGCGCAATTGCAGAGATCTCCGCGCGTTACGGCAGCGACGCGATTCATATTACGACGCGGCAGGAGTTTCAGATTCACGATGTCGCGCTGGAGAATATCCTTCTCGTCATGCGCGAATTGCTGCAAGCCGGTCTGGCTTCGCGCGGCGGTGGAGGCAACACGGTTCGCAATGTCCTGGTCTCTCCCGATGCGGGCGTCGGGGTCGATGAAGTCTTTGATCCAAGCTCGTATGCCTTTGCGCTGACCAGCCGCTTGATCGCCGAGCCGGATTCATGGCTGTTGCCGCGCAAATTCAAGATTGCATTTTCCAATTCATCGGCGGATAGCTCGTACGCGGAGTTCAACGATCTCGGGTTCATTGCCCAGCTTCGAGAGGGACGCAAGGGATTCGAGGTTCATGTTGCCGGCGGACTGGGCACCAAGCCGGAGGTCGGGCATCTGCTGCACGAATTCATTCCCGCCGAGGATGTTTACATCGTTGCAAGCGCTCTCAAGCGCCTCTTTGACAAGCACGGTAACCGCAAGAATCGCCATGCGGCTCGCTTGCGCTTCTTGTGGAAGACGCTCGGCGAGACACGCTTCCGGGAACTCTACGAAGCGGAGCTGCAACTCGTTCGCAGTGAAAGGCCGGCGGAGTTGCTTATCGAAGATGTACCGCAGTCCATCCTGCTTCCGGCGTTTGTTCCCGATCGCGATACCTCTCCAGAGTATTACCAATGGAAGGATCGTTACGTCGAGAACCAGAGGCAACCGGACTTGGTTTCAGCGCGAATTCCGATCTTTCTCGGCAATCTAAAGAACGATTACGCCATTCGGCTGGCGAAGTTTCTTGAGCCCTTCGGCGACCATGTGCTGCGCGCCTCGCTAGGTCAGAATCTGAGATTGCGCAATATCCCAAAGGAATATCTGCCGAATGTCTATCACGTGGTTCGAGAACTTACAGAGCTTGCCTCCGGTCCGCGGCTGATTGGCGAGTCCATCGCCTGTACGGGCGCAGACACGTGCAAACTGGGCATCTGTCTTTCCAAAGGTGCGCTCACTGCGGTCGTTGACAGACTCAAAAGCTCCTCTCTCGATCTGGATCAGATCGCCGATTTCAAGCTCAACTTATCCGGATGTCCGAACACCTGTGGTCAGCATATGCTCGCTGATCTTGGTTTCTATGGCAATGTTGGCCGCAATCGACAGCATATGTTTCCTGCTTATATGGTTGTTGCCGGAGCGGAGATTGGTAATGGCAAAGCGCGTCTGGCCAAGCCGATCGACCGCGTGTGCGCGCGCGATCTTCCCGAATTTGTTCATGATGTTCTGAAGGTGTGGATTGTCAAGAAGAGCAATCATCCATCCTTTGCCACCTATGTGGATGGAGAAGGCACGCAAGATATTCGCGAGATAGCCAGCCGCTATCGTGAGATTCCAGCCTACGGCGAAGACAAAATCTACTACCAGGATTGGGGTGCGAAAGAGTCCTTTTCTCTTGTTGGCAGAGGCCTCGGCGAGTGCTCGGCTGGACTCTTTGACTTGATTGAAGTCGATTTGAATGGTGCCAGGCAATTGCGCGAGGAGCTTCGCTCCGGCGATCCGCAAAACGAGGAAGCCCTTTACGGAATCGCCCTGCGCAGCGCTCGCGCCTTGCTGATTACGCGCGGAATCGAGGCGCCGACAGATGCCGCCGTCTTTGAGAACTTCGCAAAGAAATTCATTCAAGCGGGGCTGATCGACAGGCGCTTCGAATCGGTGATTCGCAGCGCACATCAAAAAAATACCGGGGAATTGAACCAACTGGAAGAGGAAGTCTTCGCGCTGCTCAATGCCGTAGAGACTCTCTATCGCAGTATGGATAATTCGCTCCGGTTTCCCGCAGAAGAAAAGTCAACAGCATAATGAAACGACCAGAACTTATGACGACTTTATTGGGTGTCAATCTTACGCAGCGCATCGGCAGCACGCCGCTGCTTCGCCTCGAACGCGTCACCGCTAGCCTGAAGGACGTGCAGGTACTGGCCAAGGCTGAGTGGACCAATCCCGGCGGCTCCGTCAAGGATCGCGCTGCATCGAGGATCGTGAGCGAGGCTTTGCGTTCAGGTAAACTGGGCGCGGGCATTTCACTGCTTGATTCGACCAGCGGCAATACCGGAATTGCCTACGCGATGCTGGGTGCGGCCTACGGGATTCCGATTACATTGTGCATGCCCTCGAATGTGTCGAAGGAGCGCAAGCGGATTCTTCGCGCCTATGGCGCAACGGTCATCTACACCGATCCCGGTGAAGGCTCGGACGGTGCCATCCGCAAGGCGCAGGAGATTGCGGCCGCGGAGCCGGAGAGGTATTACTACGCAGATCAGTATTCCAACGACGCCAACTGGCGCGCGCATTATGCCAACGGAACAGCGGATGAAATCTGGATGCAGACGGCAGGGCGCGTCACTCATTTTGTCGCTATTCTCGGCACCAGTGGAACTTTCGTGGGGACATCGCGTCGCTCGAAGGAGCTGAATCCAGCGATTTGCTGCATCTCTCTTCAACCCGACTCGCCCTTTCACGGAATTGAGGGAACCAAGCACATGGAGACCTCGATCGTTCCGAAGATTTACGATGCCAGCATCGCGGACGCGGAGTTGGGCATCGAAACAGAAGCGGCCTATACGATGGCCCGACGAGTGGCGCGCGAAGAAGGATTGTTGATCGGCGTTTCAGCGGCCGCGGCGCTGGTTGGCGCAATGCAGGTTGCACGAGATGCACCCGCGGGTTCCGTAATTGTTACCATCTTTCCCGACTCGGGCGACAAGTATTTGAGTGAGCATTTTTGGGAAGAGAATGCATAAGGCAACGGAGCAAGCATGGCGTTGAAGATACCGGTCGAACTCTACGATCAATTGCGGCAGCATGGTGAAGCGACATATCCCCATGAGTGCTGTGGAGTTCTGGTGGGCGAATTTGATGATGTGGGCGGAAAAGCTGTCAAAACGGCAGTGGAATGCGGCAACACGCGCACCGATTCGCTGGCCAATCGCTATCACATCAGTCCGTCGGAGTTAGTGCGCATTCAGCGGGATGCGCTGCTGGCAGGCCACGACATTGTCGGCTTCTACCACTCTCATCCCGATCATCCAGCGCACTGGTCGGCAACCGATCTTGCCGAGGCGCATTGGACGGGCTGCTCATATGTCATTACCAGCATCGAACAGGGCCGTGCCGTACTAACGAATTCATTTATCTTGCTGGATCAGGAAGAAGCCAAGCATTTTGAGGACGAACTCCTCGAAGTCATTCAGTAGAACAAATGCAACGTAAAATAGAACCGTTTTGAAAGGAAGAATATGTCCATCAAAGTCTTGATTCCCACGCCGCTCCGGCCTTATGCCGGCAAGCAATCCGTCATCGAAGTAAACGCTCAAACCGTAGGTGAGGCGCTGAGCGATCTCGTCACCAAGCACCCGGATCTGCGCAAGCATCTCTTCTCGGAAGACGGCAAGCTGCGCTCCTTTGTCAACGTCTATCTGAACGATGAAGACATTCGCTACCTGAGCAAGGATGCAACGCCTGTCAAGGAAACGGATACGATCACCATTGTTCCCTCCGTTGCCGGTGGACGATAGGACTCAGCAACTCTGCGAAAAATGAACTCACAAAACTATTTGGAGAAATGAACCGTGGATGAATTGATTGATGGTAGTCAGGCAAAGTTGAGCAATGAAGAGATTCTGCGCTACTCGCGTCATCTCATTATGGCGGAAGTAACTCTGGAGGGCCAGAAGAAATTGAAGGCCGCGCGCGTTTTGTGCGTGGGCACCGGCGGGCTCGGTTCGCCGCTGGCGCTGTATCTGACTGCGGCGGGCGTGGGCACTCTCGGCCTTGTTGATTTCGATGTAGTGGATTACACAAATCTGCAACGTCAGGTTCTGCATCACACCAGTGACGTGGGCCGTCTCAAGATCGACTCGGCCATCGACAAACTGACCGCGATCAATCCATTCGTCGAGATTAAGCGCTTCGATACTTATCTCAACAGCCAGAATGCACTGGAGATCTTCTCGGGCTTCGACATCATTGCCGACGGCACGGACAACTTCGCCACGCGCTACCTGGTCAATGACGCCTGCGTGTTGAGCAACAAACCCAACGTCTATGCCTCGATCTTTCGTTTTGAAGGCCAGGCCAGCATCTTCGCCACCGAGGCCGGACCC
>Ga0187859_10002394_pt1 | contig 11761 bp, 11 predicted proteins | sample June2016WEW_10_1_2_FD_133019 | JGI IMG/M metagenome (GOLD analysis project Ga0187859, IMG submission 133019) | Peatland microbial communities from SPRUCE experiment site at the Marcell Experimental Forest, Minnesota, USA - June2016WEW_10_10 | ecosystem: Environmental > Terrestrial > Soil >... | reverse complement strand
GTGCCTTGGTCGCGGGTAAGGGAGACGGCTAGTTCTACGGCTAGCAATCCGAAGAGGGTGGTGAATTTGATGACTGGATTCATCGCCACTGAGGACGTGTCTTTGAAGGGATCTCCCACCGTATCGCCGATCACCGTGGCGTCATGCAGCGGCGTGCCTTTCTGCTTCAGTTTGGTTTCGACGATCTTCTTGGCGTTATCCCAGGCGGCTCCGGCGTTGGCCATGAAGATGGCCTGGTAGAGGCCGAAGATCGCAATCGAGATCAGGTAGCCGATAAAGAAGAAGGGCTCGACGAAGGCGAAAGCCAGTGTACCGAAGAAGACGGCGAGGAAGATGTTGAACATTCCTTTTTGCGCATACTTGGTGCAGATCTCGACTACTTTTTTGCTGTCGGCGACGGAAGCCTTCTCGGAATTCTCAAGTTTGATGTTGGCCTTGATGAACTCCACGGCGCGATAGGCTCCGGTGGTTACGGCTTGCATGGATGCGCCAGTGAACCAGTAGATCATGGCACCTCCGGTGATCAGACCCAGGAAGAACGGGGCGTGGAGCAACGAGAGCTTTTCCACGTTCGTGGTCAGGCCAGCGGTCAGGGCCATGATGATGGAGAAGATCATCGTGGTTGCGCCTACTACCGCGGTTCCGATCAGCACGGGCTTGGCTGTGGCTTTGAAGGTGTTGCCGGCGCCGTCGTTTTCTTCGAGCAGATCTTTGGCATGCTCAAAATTTACGTCGATGTTGAAGTCTTTCTTGAGTTCTCCCTGAATGTTGGGCACCTGCTCGATGAGCGAGAGCTCATAGACGGATTGAGCATTGTCGGTGACGGGGCCGTAGGAGTCGACTGCGATGGTCACTGGACCCATGCCCAGGAAGCCGAAGGCAACGAGGCCGAAGGCGAAAACTGGAGCGGCGATCATAGTGGCGGCAACGGCCAAACCCATTCCGCTGAAGTAGTAAGCGACGGCCATGAGAGCGACCATCACCAGCCCGAGCCAGTAGGCGGAGAAGTTTCCTGCGACCAGGCCGGAGAGAATTCCTAGCGACGCCCCGCCTTCTTTGGATGAGGTGACCACTTCGTTGACGTGGCGGGATTCCACCGAGGTGAAGGCTTTGACTAGCTCGGGAATCAGCGCTCCGGCGAGGGTTCCGCAGGAGATGATGGAAGCTAACTTCCACCACTGCGTGGTATCGCCCGGAGTACCGAGGCTGGGGATGATGAAGTAGGAGACGATGTAGGTGGCGATGATAGAGACGATCGATGTTAGCCAGACCAGCGAGGTCAGCGGCGTTTCAAAATTCATCTTGTCGGCGTGGGCGTAGCGGCCTCTGGCGATCGCTCCATTGATGAAGTAAGCGAGCGCGCTCGAGACCAGCATCATGATGCGCATGACGAAAATCCAGACAAGAAGCTGGACCTGAATCGATGGATCTTTGACGCCCAACAAGATGAAGGCGATCAGAGCCACACCGGTGACGCCGTAGGTTTCGAAGCCGTCGGCGGAGGGGCCGACGGAGTCGCCGGCATTGTCGCCGGTGCAATCGGCGATGACTCCGGGGTTGCGGGCATCGTCCTCTTTGATTTTGAAAACGATCTTCATCAGATCGGAGCCGATGTCGGCGATCTTGGTGAAGATGCCGCCGGCGATGCGGAGGGCGGCGGCGCCAAGAGATTCGCCGATGGCGAATCCGATGAAGCAGGGGCCAGCGTAGTCGCCGGGAACGAAGAGGAGGATGAAGAGCATGATGAGCAGCTCGACGGAGATGAGCATCATGCCGATCGACATTCCGGCTTCGAGCGGAATTTGATAGACCGGATACGGCTTGCCGGGCAAGGCGGCGAAGGCGGTGCGCGAGTTGGCGAAGGTGTTGACGCGAATGCCGAACCAGGCGACGCCGTAGCTGCCGGCGATTCCGACGAGGCTGAAGGCGAGGATGATGAGGACGCGCGGCAATTCGAAGTGGCGCAGCACGCCGAAGTAAACGGCGATAATGATGGCGATGAAGACCCACAACAGCATGAGGAACTTGCCCTGCGTGATCAGGTAAGTCTTGCAGGTTTCGTAGATGAGTTCGGAGATCTCGCGCATGGAGCGGTGGACGGGCAGGTTTTTCAGGCGCATGAAGATGACCATGCCGAAGGCGAGGCCGAAGACGCAGAAGAGCAGGCCGATCATGAGGAGGCGATGGCCATCGACGCCGAGGAAAGAGACGGTGGAGAGATCGGGAAGTTTGAGGGCCGCCTCGCCGCCCGCTTCGTCGGAGGCCGGTTGCGCCAGCGCGGAGCCGACGGTCAGAAGCAGCAGAGTGGAAACGATTGCGATGATTCTGGCGAGACGTTGCTTCACGAACCGAAGTGCTTCGGACGCAAAATTAACATTGCTGGTGCGCATGTTAGATCCTCCTACAGATCCTTCTGGGGTCACGACGTGTGATTGCTGGCGGGTTGGCCATCCGTTGGAGGAATTGATCCGCCGCGGGGGCTGCCACCGGAGTTCCGAACACGCTTCCACCGCCAGGCATAATAAAAAAGAGGGTTGCCGATTTGGCCGCGTCGGAAAACCTGTGCCGTCGATATGCAGACCGACCGGTGGCCACACACTTGGGCACGAAGCACTCGTTTATAGCACCTTGCCGGAAGCCGGGTCAATGATGAAGGTCACAAAGCTTGATCGGAATCGGGTGATCGGATCATCGGGCGATCAAAACTCTTAGGTAGAGGATCGAGGGCGAGTCAGAGTTGTGCGCCAGAAGACTGCCTGAACTGTGGACCTTCCGTATAATTGACCCACCGTTATGACTGCGTCGTTGGAGTCGATTGTGGCGGCCACGCGCCGGCGAATCTCTCAGCGTAAGGCTGGGAACGGGCGCGGCTTCGACCGAGAGTCATTGGAGAAGACGGCGGCGGGGCACACTCCGCGAGGATTTCGGAAGCAGTTGCGACGCGTCGGTCAGGGCGGAATTGCAATTATCGCGGAGTTGAAAAAGGCTTCGCCATCGAAGGGATTGATTCGCGCTGATTTCAGGCCGGCCGAATTGGCTCGCGAATTAGAGGCTGCGGGCGCGGCGGCGATGTCGGTGTTGACCGATGAAGAGTTTTTTCGGGGCTCACTGGATAACCTGCGAGCGGCTTCGGCGAGCACTTCTCTTCCCTGCTTGCGCAAAGATTTCATTGTCGACGAAGTGCAGATTATCGAAGCGCGGGCGAACTGCGCGGATGCGATTCTACTGATTGTTGCCGCGCTCGGGCAGAAAGAACTGGTTGCATTGGCCGTGAGCGCGCGATTACGCGGGCTCGACGTGTTGTGCGAGGCGCATGACGAGGTCGAGTTGGAGCGGGCGCTGGACGCGGGCTGTGACCTGATCGGCATCAACAGCAGAAATTTGCGAACTTTTGAAGTGAATATCGACACGGCTTTGCGGCTCGGGGAAAAAATACCCGCCAAGTGCGTCCGTGTCGCGGAAAGCGGCATCCAATCGGGCGCTGATCTGGCTCGTTTGCGATCGGCGGGATATGAGGCGTTTCTGATCGGCGAATCGTTGATGAAAGCGGAACGTCCGGGCGAGGCGCTGGCAAAATTGATGGAAGAAGCAAGAGTGGTGGTGAGCGGGTAGTTGATTTTACTGAGTTGATTTTACTGAACTGAGAGCTGACAGCTGCTCGTATGACCTGGATCAAGATCTGCGGAATCACGAACCTTGACGACGCGCTCGCAGCTGCGGACGCGGGTGCAAATGCTGTGGGGTTTGTGTTCGCGCCTAAGAGTTCTCGCCATGTTACGGTGGAGGCTGCGCGGGCGATCATTGCCAGGTTGCCGGAATCCATGGAAAAAGTCGGGGTGTTCGTCAACCAGACAGTCGAGCACGTGCGCGGTGCGGCCAAACAGTTGGGGCTGACTGCGGTGCAATTGCATGGGGATGAGAGCACGGAATTCAGCCGCGAACTTTTTCAGGGCATGGCGAACGGATCCGCGCGACCGAGGATTTTTCGCGCGTGGCCGGCGAAGATTTTCGACGCTCCGGCGGAGAAGACGGTGGGATGGGATCCGGTGGCGGCGGGGTTGGTCGAACCGGACGAAGCTTACAAAGGAAAGCGCGTGCACAAAATTCACGTGGCCAAGAATGGCGATCTGTTTCTTGAGACGCACGGTTTTCGGCCCGGCGTGGTTTCGGGAGTGTTGCTCGATTCTTCTACGGCGGAAAAACGGGGAGGGACGGGCGAGCCGTTTGATTGGGAACGGGTGCAGCCGTGGGCGGGAATCATCAACAGCATCAGCAAACTGATTGTCGCCGGCGGATTGAAGCCGGGTAATGTGCAGGAGGCGATTCACTTGCTGCATCCGTGGGGCGTGGACGTTTCTACGGGCGTGGAGAGCGAACCCGGGAAAAAAGATCATCGCAAGGTCCGCGCTTTTGTGCAGGCTGTGCGGGCGATGGAAGAGGCGAGTTGATGGCGACCGCTTCCACCGGGAAACCACTTACAGATAATTCTGCTGGCAAGCATGCGCGGAATGGCGCTGCAGTCGGGCGTTTTGGGGCATATGGCGGACGCTATGTTCCGGAGACGCTGATGGCAGCGCTCGAGGAACTGGAGCGGGAATACGAGAAGGCCAAGCGCGATCGAAAATTTCAGCAACGGCTTGATCTTTTGCTGACGACGTATGCGGGGCGGCCAACGCCGCTTTTTTTTGCGCGGCGGCTGACGGCGAAACTGGGCGGGGCGAAGATTTATCTCAAGCGCGAAGACCTGCTTCACACCGGCGCGCACAAAATTAATAACTGTTTGGGGCAGGCGCTGCTGGTTGAGCGGATGGGAAAACACCGCGTGATCGCGGAGACGGGCGCGGGGCAGCACGGCGTTGCTACGGCTACGGTTTGCGCGCTGCTGGGCTTCGAGTGCGTGGTTTATATGGGCACGGAGGACATGCGGCGGCAGGAGCTTAACGTCTTCCGCATGCGGTTGCTGGGCGCGGAAGTGCGCGGCGTGTCGTCGGGATCATGCACGCTGAAAGACGCCATCAATGAGGCGATGCGCGACTGGGTGACGAATGTGCGCACTACGCACTATCTGCTCGGCAGCGTGCTGGGGGCGCATCCTTATCCGACGATGGTGCGCGATTTTCATCGAGTGATTGGGCGCGAGGCTCGCGCGCAGATTCGCAAAGCGGAAGGCAAGCTTCCAACGGCGATTATTGCCTGCGTTGGCGGGGGATCGAATTCTATTGGGATCTTCTATGACTTTCTCAAGGATAAGAAAGTTAAGTTGATTGGAGTTGAGGCTGGCGGGCGCGGACTGTCGCTTGGCGAGCACGCGGCGCGGTTTCGCGGCGGGTCACCTGGCGTTTTGCAGGGAACTTATTCCTATGTGCTGCAGGATGCGGCCGGGCAGATTGCGCTTACGCATTCGGTGTCGGCGGGGCTGGACTATCCGTCGATTGGGCCGGAACACGCCATGCTGAAAGATACGGGACGGGCGGAGTATGTTCCAGCGTCTGACGCTGAGGCGTTGGAGGCGACCACGCTGCTGGCTCGGACCGAGGGGATTATTCCAGCTTTGGAGTCTGCTCATGCTGTCGCTGAAGTTATCAAGCGGGCTCCGAAGATGAAAAAGTCGGAAGTTGTGATTGTTAATATTTCCGGGCGCGGGGATAAGGATATTGGGATTATGCGGGAGAATCTGAAGTTGGATTGATGAATGTCGTCGCTGAATGGAGCATAGTCGGTGAAGCTCTTGACAACCGTCGATGATAGTCTCGAGATTCAAGGGCGAGGCTGTTGGATCCTGCTGGCCATGTGGACGTCTGATTTACGGCTCCGTCAGAAAGACAAGATTCAACTTAGAAGACTGGGCGGAGAAATTCTGAATACCTATGTTGACAGCATAGAACGAGCACACGGCCCCGTCGTCGGTGTTCGTCTGACGATTGGCTTGCCGCACGGCATCACCAAAGAGGAAGTTCCTACAGGCACAGAAGTCTGGTTGGATAGTCAGGAAAAGCCCTAGCCGGGTGTCCCGTCCAATCTCCGCGAGGGCGGGGATTTTCTTTACGCGCGAACAGGCTCGCGTCGTTCGAGTCTGGGAAGAGCCTTGATCGATTTCCCCACCTTCTTCTGGGCGAGCCGCAGGTCGTAGAGGCTCTGGAGATTCAGCCAAAATTCCGGGCTCGTGCCGAAAAAATGAGCGAGGCGCAGGGCAGTGTCGCCCGTGATGGCCCGTGTTCCGTTCAAAATTTGCGTGACCCGATTGGTCGGAACATTGATCTGGCGTGCCAACTCAGCCGCACTCATATTAAGCGTTTCGAGCTCTTCGGCCAGGTGTTCGCCGGGGTGGATAGCGGTCAATGCCATAGCGGTGCTCCTTAGTGATAATCGACGATTTCTACGTTGGAGGGCCCAACCGCCCCGTCCGCCCATGCAAAGCAGACCCGCCACTTATCGTTAATACGAATGCTGTACTCGCCCTTGCGATCTCCCGCCAAGGCTTCGAAACGGTTGCCGGGGAGCGCAGCCAGATCGCGAAGCGAGGTTGCAGCCTCCAGACGATCGAGCTTCAATCGCGCCGATCGTTCGAAAGCCGAAAAAATCTTGACCCGTTTCCCGGCAGCGAAGTGTCGAGTCCTTTTGTCTCGGTAGCTGAGAATCACCTGCCCCGACATTACCGAGAATTACCCGTTACGTCAAGCATAACGACCGCAAAGAACGTTGCCGTCGCATGTTGCTTCTGGCTTTTGTGAGATATTTCTAGTGAGCCTTATGCCTTTTCACTTTGAAAACACGCCATCGCTCATCGCTTATGTAACCTGCGGTGACCCGGACCTTCCGACTACGCTCGAGGTCATTCTGGCGGCTATTGACGCCGGTGCGAGCGTGATTGAGTTGGGCGTGCCTTTTAGCGATCCGCTTGCCGATGGGCCGGTGATTCAGCGCGCCAGCGAACGGGCGCTTAAGCATGGGACGTCGCTGCAAAACGTGCTCACGCTTGCTTCTGAAATTCGCGAGCACTCGCAATCGGTGGGATTGGTGATTTTTTCTTACCTCAATCCTATTTTGCGCATGGGGCTGGCGAAGTTCTGCCAGGTGGCGCGACTGGCGGGAGTTGATGGCACGCTGATCACCGATCTTCCTGTCGAAGAATCGGCTGAATATTTGCGCGAGGCTCGCAAGAATGATCTGGCTACGATTTTTCTGGCTGCGCCTACTTCTACCGATCAGCGTTTGAGGTTGATCGCGCAGGTTTCGACGGGATTCATCTATGCAATCTCGCGCACCGGGGTCACCGGCGAGCGCCAGCAAATGGCCGGAGACGCGCAATCGCTGGTCAAGCGCATCCGCCGTTTTAGCAAGCTTCCGGTCGCGGTCGGCTTCGGAATCTCCACGCCGGCGCAGTTCGCAGCGGTCGGCAAGTTCGCGGAGGCGGCGGTCGTCGGCAGCGCGATTGTCCATATCATCGAACAAAATCCGGGACGGGAAGCCGCGTCTGTGGCAGAATTCGTAGGGCAGTTGCTGGGTGTTGGCTCTTAGCTCCTAGCTAGCTACTGCAGATCCCTCACTGCGTTCGGGATGACAAATGGTTAAGTTTGGCTTGATGACAAAAGGTTAAGAGTAAATTTCTCCAGTTGGCTGACGGCTGAAAGCATCTATGGACATTTCGGATTGGCGCAAGAAAATCGACGAACTGGATCGCCAACTGGCGGCGCTGCTGAATGAGCGCGCGGCTGCCGCGGTCGAAATTGGACGATTGAAACGCAATACCAGCCTGCCGATTTACGAACCGGAACGCGAGCGCGAGGTGATTGCCAATGTGCAGCGCTCGAATACTGGTCCTTTGGGAGAGCGCGATCTGGGGCAGATCTATGAGCGGATTATGGATGTAATGCGAAGTATTCAGAAGCATGAGATCGTTCCCGACTCCGAGATCAGTTCTGGAAGTACGGACCTCGATTCACAGTTGAATGATTAACGCGGTAAGCCAGACGAGCTAACTCATGATTGTCGCAATGCAAGACGCCGCCAGTGAAGATCAGATCCAGCGGGTGATCGATCAACTGGTCCACTTTGGCTTTGAAGTGCACCGCTCGACCGGAGCGCGGCAGACCGTGCTTGGCGGGGTGGGCGTTCCGCATGATTTCGACACGCGCGAAGTCGAGATGATGCCGGGAGTGCAGGAAGTTCATCGCATCACTTCGCCGTATAAGTTGGCAGGGCGGAATTTCCGTCCCGAGGGAACGATCGTCAAATTTTCAAACGGGATTGAGATTGGCGGCAAGAAAATTGTGGTGATGGCTGGGCCTTGTTCGGTGGAATCTCGCGAGCAGTTGTTTACTGTTGCGGGACTGATCGCGCAAGCGGGAGCGCGGGTGCTGCGCGGGGGCGCATTCAAACCGCGGTCTTCCCCTTATTCATTTCAGGGAATGGGGCTGGAAGCGCTGAAATTGTTGCGGGAGGCGGGCGACCAATTCAGATTGCTGGTGATCAGCGAAGTGATGGAGATTTCGCAGATCGAGGTGATGCTGCCTTACGTCGATATTTTTCAGGTGGGCGCGCGCAATATGCAGAACTTTAACCTGCTGCGCGAACTGGGGAAGGTGCGCAAACCGGTGCTGTTGAAGCGTGGGATTGCGGCCACGATTGAAGAGCTACTCTGTTCGGCTGAATATTTGCTGGCCGGCGGCAACTATGAACTGATTCTGTGCGAGCGCGGCATACGCACGTTTGAAACTTATACTCGCAACACCATGGATATTTCTGCGATTCCGATTGTTCACAAACTCTCGCACCTGCCGATGACGGCCGATCCGTCTCACGGCACGGGGAGGCGCGATAAGGTCGCGCCGATGGCGCTAGCGTCGGCTGCGGCGGGCGCGGATGCCATGCTGATCGAGGTGCATCATCAGCCGGACAAAGCGCTTTCGGATGGCGCGCAGTCGCTCTATCCGGAACAATTTTCGAAGCTGATGGATCAGCTTCGCATGATCGCGCCGGCGGTGGGGCGCGAGATCGCGTAGGATTCCGAATGTCGTTGCGCAGGGCGAAGAGTTCTCCCTTCTGCGGCTAGCTGCAGATCCCTCGCTCTGCTCGGGATGACAAATAATCTCCCATGGCCTTCAGGCAAGTCACCATCATCGGAACCGGCTTGATTGGAGGCTCGCTTGGGCTCGCGCTGAAGAAGCGGCACTTGGCTGGGCGAATTGTTGGGTGCGACCGCGCTCCGGTGCTGGAGCGGGCGATTGAGTGCGGCGCCATTGAGTGGGGCAGTACTCATCCGGCGGACGCGGTGCGCGGCAGCGATCTGGTGGTGCTGGCGACACCGGTGCTTCCTATTCTCGATTTGATTGACCGGCTGGGGCCGGCTCTTCCGCCGAAAACGCTGGTTACCGACGTGGGCAGCACCAAGAAAGAAGTGGTCGAGCGCGCCGCGAAATCATTTGGGCGAAACGCCGGGGAACGATTTCTTGCCGGACATCCGATGGCGGGAAAAGAGCACGCGGGGGTGGAGTTTGCCGACGCCGATCTTTTCGAAGGCGCGGCCTGGCTGTTTACGCCGCTGCCGGGACAGAATGTTCACGCTGGAGCGTGCGGCGAATTTGTTCACTGCGCGGAGAGGATGGGCGCGAAGGTTGCGGTGGTCGATGCGGTCGAGCATGATCGCTTCTGCGCGTGGATCAGCCATCTGCCGCAGATGATCTCGACGGCGCTGGCGGCCGCCTTGGTGGACGAATTCGGGCCTGACGCACCGGTTCTCGACATTGGGGGACGGGCTCTGCGCGAGATGACGCGGATTTCGGGCAGTCCTTATTCGATGTGGCGCGACATTGCCATTACCAATCGCAAGAATCTTAGCGACGCGTTGCATAAGATGGAGCAAAGGCTGGCGCACATTCGAGAAAACCTGGACTCGAAGCAACTGGCGGACGAATTTGAGCGCGCGCATCAGTTGAGAAAACATTCACCACGGACGCACGGAGACACGGAGAAGAATTAGTAATTTTGCGATCTTCTGATTTTGTAATTTTAAGAACCGAGTACTTCTGGCAATCTTGCTTTTAAAATTGCTAAGTTGCCATAAATACCAAATTATCAATTCTCCCTATAGAATCCTTCTGTTATGCACAAGGTCGTTGCGAATGCGGACGAGGCAATTCAGGATGTGTTTGACGGGGCCAGCATTATGGTGGGCGGATTTGGTCTGTGCGGGAATCCGGAAAATCTGATTCGCGCGCTGTCCAGGAAGGGCGTCAAGAATCTCACGACCATCAGTAATAATGCAGGGATCGATGGATTTGGCATCGGTCTGTTGCTGGCGAATGGGCAGATTCGCAAACACATTGGAACTTACGTGGGCGAAAATAAGCTGCTCGAAAAAATGGTGCTGGACGGAACGGTAGAGCTCGACCTGGTTCCCCAGGGCACGTTTTCGGAGCGCATTCGCGCCGGTGGCGCGGGTATTCCGGCATTCTTTACACCCACTGGAGTAGGGACAATGGTAGCTGAGGGCAAAGAGGCGCGCGAGTTTGACGGGCGGACTTACATTATCGAACACGCGCTGAAGGCTGACTTCGCCTTCATCAAGGCCTGGAAGGGCGACAAGTGGGGTAACCTCATTTATCGGAAGACGGCGCGCAATTTTAATCCCATGATGGCGACGGCGGCGAAGGTCACGATTGCTGAGGTTGAACATCTGGTCGATCCGGGGGAGTTGGATCCGGACATGGTGCATACGCCCAGTGTGTTTGTGAAACGGATTTTTCAGGGCGAATTGTTTGAGAAGCGGATCGAAAAGCGGACGGTGAGGAGAGCGTAGTCGATGGTCGTTAGTCGTTCGTCGTTCGCAGCTTGTCGCGGGAACGCTCTATGTTTGTCATCAACCAACGACTAGCGACCAACGACGCAAAACCTTATGCCAACAGACGCAAAACCTTCCAAAGACCTCGACAAACGCGAGCGCATCGTTAGGCGCATCGCTCGCGAGTTGCGTGATGGATTTTATGTCAACCTGGGCATTGGATTGCCTACGCTGATTGCGAACTATGTTCCGGCAGGGATGGATGTGATTCTGCAGTCGGAGAACGGGATGCTGGGGATTGGGCCGTATCCCGTGGAAGGCGCGGAAGACGCGGACTTGATCAATGCGGGCAAAGAGACGGTCAGCGAAATGGCGGGCACGGCGTATTTTTCCAGCGCCGATTCTTTTGCGATGATTCGCGGCGGGCATGTTGACCTCAGCGTGCTGGGAGCGATGGAGGTCGATGAACAAGGCAACCTTGCGAATTGGATGATCCCGGGGAAAATGGTGAAGGGGATGGGCGGCGCTATGGACCTGGTGGCGGGGGCGCGACGGGTGATTATTGCCACGGAGCATGCGACCAAGGATGGGCAGTCTAAGATTTTGAAGAAATGCACGCTGCCGCTGACGGGGGTTAAGGTGGTCGATACGATCGTCACGGAGATGGCGTATATGCGCGTGACGCCGGAGGGATTGGTGCTGGAGGAAATTGCTCCTGGGCTGACGGTCGAGGACGTGCAGAATGCTACGGAGGCAAAGCTGCGGGTTAGTCCTGCGTTGAAAACGATGTAGGTGAAGTCGGGGGTCAGAGGTTTTGAGGTCAGAGGTGTGATTTCAGAGCTTGGAATTTCCTAGTCTTCATGGTCGCCGGAGAATGCTTTGCCTCTGGGTAGATCGGAACTTTCTTTCTTGGTTTGCGTATTTATATTCAGGAGGAGTCTGGCAATGATTGCCTTGCTGCTTTGGTGTTTTCTTTTCTTG
>Ga0187859_10002364_pt1 | contig 11831 bp, 11 predicted proteins | sample June2016WEW_10_1_2_FD_133019 | JGI IMG/M metagenome (GOLD analysis project Ga0187859, IMG submission 133019) | Peatland microbial communities from SPRUCE experiment site at the Marcell Experimental Forest, Minnesota, USA - June2016WEW_10_10 | ecosystem: Environmental > Terrestrial > Soil >... | reverse complement strand
GTCGCTCCTCGTCGAAAAATCCTTAACTGGTGGAATGGTGCCGGTGGTGAGACTCGAACTCACACGACTTTTTACGGTCCCAGGATTTTAAGTCCTGTGCGTCTGCCATTTCGCCACACCGGCTTCCACGGGAAAACGCTAATCGCGAAATGCCCCAAAAGGAAGCGCGAACTTGAAGGCAGATTTAACCGCGAACCATGCGAAATATGCGAAATTTCCAAATCCCAATCGATTGCGTATTTCGTGTATTTGGCGGTTTAAGCAAATCGCCGGACTGGACGGCGAGAACGTCGTCACGTTTCCAAAACTGCCGGAATTCCAGCAAGTCATACTCAAAGTGCTGCGCTGGGAAGAACGGGACAAGCGGCTGGTCATCAAAGACGCTGAACTGGTGCCTTGAGCAACACGGTGATGGGGTTGTTCTGACAACTACTGTCTTCGCATCCTGGAGAAACAGGGCATGCGAGCCAAAAAAAGCTTTGCCAATCTGTGGAGCAGGCAGAGAATCACAAAAAAGGCCCACGCTGGTCATGGGCGGGAAACCATATGGGAAATGTCAACCAATATGAATAAAGAACGCAACTCCAACGGAATGAGCCGCCGCCAATTCTTGCAGACCAGCGCGGAAGTTGCCGCCTCTGCAATGTTCCTGAGCCTCGGCAGCGCGCAGTCATTTGCCGCACCAAATACCAGCGCCCAGAAAAATCTGATCCCGCTCGTGACACTCAATAACGGCCTGCAAATGCCACGTCTTGGATTGGGGACTATGACGCTCAACGGCGACGTCGGGAAAAGGTGCGTGGCCGATGCCATCTCTCTGGGCTATCGTCTTATTGATACCGCTATGATCTACGGCACTGAGGCGTCAGTAGGCGCCGGGATCAAACAGAGTGGAATCAAACGTGAAGAACTCTTTATCACCTCAAAACTGTGGAAGGCCGATATGGGGTACGAACAGGCAAGGAAAGGATTTCAAACTTCCATCAATAAGTTGGGTACGGATTATTTGGACCTCTACCTGATTCACAGGCCTGCTGGCGATGTGAACGGCTCCTGGAAGGCCATGGAGGAACTCTATCATCAGGGCAGAATCAAGGCCATCGGCGTGAGCAATTTCGAACCCGCGCAACTTGAGGACTTGATTGCGAATAACGACGTGAAACCCGCAATAAATCAAATCGAAACCCATGCGTTTTTCCAGGAAGGCAAGTCACTGGAATACTTAAAGCAACATGGCGTGCAAATGGAAGCCTGGGCGCCTTTTGCGGAAGGCCGTCATGGGCTTTTCACCAATGCCACTCTTGCAACCATCGGAAAGAAGTACGATAAGACGATTGCGCAGGTGAGCCTGAGATGGCATTACCAAAGAGGAATTATTGCCATCCCCAGATCCTCCCAGAAAGCGCATATCGCGGATAACTTGAATATCTTTGATTTTAGCCTTGATGATGCCGACATGGCCTCTATTTCCACGTTGGATTTAAATACCACTCAATTTCCTGAGTGGAGTTAAAAGCGGAGTCCCCGGAAAAAGTCTCCGCCACCCAGGGCCTGGGTCCGATCGTAGACCAGTTTGCCTAAATCAAGCTTTGTTGGACGCCGGCACGCAGAAAAAGTTTCTATAAACCAAAATTCTTGTCTGCGGGTCTGCGGGACTTTCTTGTCCCGCGTTTTCCCGCATAAACGTGGCGACTGGAAAGTCGCCATAACCCGCAGGCTGGAAAGCCTGCGCTACGAGTGGATTTTTTAACCGCCAGGAACGCAAAAGGCGCTCCACAGCGGATTTAGAATCACAAGCGCAGCAGGGCATTGGTTTCCCGGCGTAGCTGTTTTTTTATTTGTGCGAGCCGGGCTTTTTGGGCCCCGGTCAGTTTGCTTTCGTCCACCGCGCCGATGGCCTTGATAAATTCAAGATGCGGCACAACCAGGTCGCACAGCTCTTTGGCCGGCAACCAGCCCACCGGCTTGGCCAATCGAATCTGCCCCCGGTCCTTCAATTTTGGATCATCCTTGAGCCCGGTCTTTTGCCGCTGGCGTAGTTCGGTCTCAATGGGCTCTTCCAGTTTGAATTCCTTTTTGACACGCTCGACGGCCTGAACCAACCCGTGGAAAACGGCGGAAAACTTTTCCACGCCGGGCCGGGCCGAAGCGGCCATCACCAATTCAACGTGCCGCATAATGACCCGGCCCGCTTCCCTGACCGATTGTTGATCCAAACGAACCTGCCGCCTCCAGGCCGCATGGTTTGCCTTGGAATATTCAATCGGGGCTTCCTCGGAACGGGAGGTGAGCAGCAGGCCGGTTTCCGCAAAAACCCGTGCGGCCAGGTCGGAACCGACTGGGCGTTCACCTGCTTCAACCTTTTTAATGATGGAAACCGAAACTCCCAAACGTAGGGCAAATTCAAGTTGAGACAAACCAATCCCTTCGCGGACGCGCGTCAGGTTGTTTTTGATATGTCGCCCTTTCGGCATGGGGCACATGTGGCCCAAAAAGTGGGGTCTTGGCAAGTCTGTCCACTGATCGCGAAAGGCCCCAAAAGGAAGCGCGAACTTGCACGTAGATGGTTTTAAACGTAAAGAAGCAAAGTTTTAACCGTTCATGGGTTTCGGGTTTCCAGTGACACCGTGGCTGAGCCGGAATTCTTTTCCCAGCCGCCGCCGAGAGCTTTGTATAGCTGCACGAGGTTGAGCGACACTGCTTGATCGCTTTGCACCAGCGCGTCCTGCGCCGCGTACAACGAGCGTTCGGAATCCAGCACGTGCAGAAAATCCGCCAGCCCGCTTTTATAAAGCTGGGTGGACAGGTCCAATGCTTGTTGGTTCGCCTGCACGGATTGCGACAGCGATTCGCGCCGGACTTGTTCCCGGGCATAAGCGTTGAGCGCGTTTTCGGCATCCTCCAGCGCGGTCAGCACCGTTTGCTGGTAGGCATCCAAGGCCTGTTCCTGGCGGGCGTTCTGGACCCGGACATTGGCCCGGATGCGGCCGGCCTCGAACAGTTCCCATTGCACGGTCGGCCCGGCGGACCAATACCGGCTCGCATAATCAAACCAGTTGTTCGCGGAGATGCTTTGCAGACCGGCAATGCCCGTCAGCGAAAATTTCGGGAACAAATCCGCTTTGGCCACGCCGATGCGCGCCGTGGCGGCGGCCAGTTCGCGTTCCGCGCGTTGCACGTCCGGGCGGCGTTGCAGCAAGTCCGACGGCAATCCCACCGGCACGTCGGGCGGCGTCAGCGGAATGGGTTGTTCAACGGACATCGCGTCCAGCAACGCGCCGGGCGGCTGGCCGAGCAACACGGCCAGATGCCGGACGGATTCATCGAGACCGGTTTCCAGCGAAGGCACCTGGGCCTCGGTGTCGGTCAGCAGGGCCGTGGCCTGTTGCACATCGAGGTCGCTGCTGAGTCCGTTCTGATAGCGGTTGCTGGTCAGGTCCAATATTTCCTGCTGCACCCGGATGTTGTCGCGGGTGATGGCGAGGCGTTGCTGGTAACTGCGCGCCCCGATGTAATTCCGCGCGACCTCGGCCAGCAACGAAACCAGCACGTCGCGCTGGCCGTATTCCGCGGCGCCCATTTCCGCGTTGGCGGCCTCCACGGCCCGCCGGGCGCCGCCGAAAATATCGATCTCCCAGGCGGCATCGAAACCGGCGTTGTAAAGATTGTAATCCAGCGCGGAGCCCGGCGGCAGCGGTGGAAAACCGTTCGCGCCATAACGATTCCTCGAATAAGACCCCGAACCTCCGATTGACGGCCACAAACCGCCGGCGGCCACGTCCCGTTCGGCCCGGGCTTCGCGCACACGGGATTCGGCAATGCGAAGCGTGAAATTGGACTGGACGGCCATGGTCATGAATGAATCCAGGTTGGTGTCGTTGAAATTCCGCCACCACGCGGCAAGGTCAGCCGGGCCGTTCGTTTCGCCACTGGCCAGGGGCGAGGTCCATGACGCCGGTACGTCCGCGTGGGGCGGATGGTAATTCGGTCCCATGGCACAACCCGCGAGGAGTGCCAGACACAGTGCCGCCATGACCGGGATCTGTCTCATGCTTTTTTAACCGCCTCCCCATTGCGATTGACGGCGTTGAGGAGGTGCAGGATGGCCTCGACGGTATCGTCATCGCCGACGCTCGTGTTGAGCATGGCCTGAAAGAGCTGGCGATTCGGCCATTCGTGGCCGAAGTAGTGTTTCACGAATTTCCGGCGGTCGTCGTCCATGGTGTCCACAAGTTTGGCGGCTTCCGCCTCGTTGCCGACGCGCTTGAGCACCCGGCGGAACTTGAGTTCGCGCGAGGCGTACAGAAAAACCGAGAAGGTGTCGGTGCGCTGGCGCAGAAAATACGGCGCGCCGCGGCCTACGATAATGCAGGGTTTTTGTTCGGCCGCCTGTTCGATGACCTTTTGGATGATGGACACCAGCCGGTCGGTGTCCAGGATGGCCAGGTCCGGCGACGGCAGGTTCCGGTCAAAACTCCCGCGCCAGACGACATTGATCAAACGGTGCAGCCAGGGATCGGTGCGTTCCTCGCGCCGCCGGCAATCTTCCACCGGAATTTTCGCCAGCCGGGCGATTTCCTGGGTCAACGCGTCATCGAACAGTTTCCAGTCCAGGCGGGCGGCGAGTTTCTCGCTGATGTGGCTGCCACCGGCGCCAAATTCGCGGTCAATGAGAAGGATTTGTTTCATAACGTCATGGCCCCCTAATCCGCCAGCGCCACCGCGCGGACCGACCGGGGTTTTTGGAAGAAGAATACGCATAGAAAACACACCGTGCAAAGACACGCGACCAGGAAAAACAGATTCATGAACGACCAATAATCGGCCTGTTGCAGCAGGGTATGATACAGGAAATCGCGCGCCCGCGCCAGGGCATCCACGGGATTGAAATGCTGTGCGAAGACCTGTTGCAGCGCGGCCGATTTTTGCCGGTATTGGGGGTTCAACGGGGACAACTGCCCGACCAGCATGGCCTGGTGCGCCTGTGCAAACCGCACCAGCATGGTGGAAACGAAGGAAAGGCCGATGCTGCCACCGATGTTGCGTACCAAGTTCTGGATGCCGGTGGCGTTGCCGATCTGTTCGTTGCGCAAGGTGCCGATGGCCAGCGTCGTCAACGGCACGAAGATGAAGCTCGTGCCGAGCCCGGCGATGACATTGGCCGTGATGATGTTGCCCATGGCCATTTGCAGGCTCAACCGGCACAACAGAAAACTGGAAATTCCCAGCATGGCGAAGCCAAAGCCAACGAGGAACTTGGGATTGACCCGGCTCACCAGCGCCCCCACAACGAACAACGCGACCAACGCCCCGATGCCGCGCGGCGTGACAGAGAGGCCGGCATCAAAGGCCGTGTAACCCAGCAGCGACTGAAGAAACAAAGGTTGCAGGGTGATCAACGCATAAATAATCATGCCGAACAGTGCAAACAAGGCGCTGCTCACGGCGAAGTTGCGGTTTTTGAAAATGCGCAAATCCACGATGGGATGATCGGTCAACAGTTCACGCACAATGAAGCCAACCAGCGACAAGGCGGAGATGACGGCAAACCAGCGCAACCAGACGGCGTCAAACCAGTCCGCATCCTGGCCCTTGTCGAGCAGGATTTGCAAGGTCCCCAGAAACAGTCCCATCAGGCCAAAGCCAATGCCATCAATCCGGCCCGGCCGGCTGGCGCGAATGTACGGCGGGTCTTCGATCACCAGGAGCATCAGGAAAATCGCGAGGATGCCCACGGGAAAATTGATGTAAAAAGCCCAGCGCCAGGAAAACTGGTCGGTCAACCAGCCGCCCAGGGTGGGGCCGATGATGGGGGCGACCACGATGCCGAGGCCGAACAAGGCGGTGGCCGTGCCGCGCTGGGTGGGCGGAAAACTTTCCAGCAGGATGGCCTGGGAAAGCGGTTGCATGGCGCCACCGCCCAGGCCTTGCAGGACCCGCGCGGCCACCAGCAGCGGCATGCTGGTGGCGATGCCGCAACAGACCGAAGCCAGCGTGAACATGATGGTGCAAACGATCAGAAAACGTTTGCGCCCGAAATAGCTGGCGAACCAGGCGCTGGCCGGCAGGATGACGGCGTTGGCCACCAGATAGCTTGTCAGCACCCAGGTGGATTCATCCTGGGTGGCGCCGAGATTTCCCGCAATGTAGGGCAGCGCCACCACGACGATGGAGGTGTCCAGGATGACCATGAACGTGGCCAGCATGACCGGCAGCGCGATCAACCACGGATTGGCGCGCGGCCGCCATGCCACCGCAGAAATGGAGGAAGGGTCACTCATTTGACTTTGACCTCGGGCACGACGGACATGCCCGGCGCCAGGTCCAGGCCATCGGGCAGCGGTTCATCGAAGATGATTTTAACCGGCACGCGCTGGACCACCTTGACGTAATTGCCCACGGCGTTTTCCGGCGGCAACAGGCTGAACCGCGCGCCGGTGCCCGCCTGCAGGCTGTCCACGCGGCCCTTGAATTTCCGGTTGGGATAGGCGTCCACGCGCAATTCGACCGGCTGCCCGGCGTGCATGTAGGTCAACTGCGTTTCCTTGAAATTGGCGGTCACCCAGACGTCCTTCGGCACCAGCGCCAGCAGGGCCTGGCCGGGCTGCACGTAATTTCCCGGTTGCACCGTGCGGGCCGTGACGCGCGCATCCATGGGCGCGATGATTTTGGTGTAGGAAAAATTCAGTTCCGCCTGCTCGAGTTTGGCCTCGGCTTGTTTAACGGCCGCCGCAGCGGTCTCCACCTCCACTTCGCTCAAGGTCACTTCCGCCTGGGCCGCCTGGGCCTGACTGCGCGCGGCCTCCACATTGGCGTTGGCGGACCGCGCCTGGGCCTGGGCCGAATCGAACGCACTCTTGGACACCGCCCGGCTTTCCACGGATTCATAGCGTTTGAGATCGTCGTCGGCCCGCTGGGCTTCCGCTTCGGCGGCCGTCACCGCCGCCTGCGCCCGCGCGACCCCGGCTTCACTGACTTTCACCTGCGCCTGGGATTGGTCCGACTGGCTGTGCGCCACGGCCAGGTCCGCGCGGGCCTGGGCCAGACTCGCCTCGTAATCGCGCGGATCGATTTCCACCAGCACGTCGCCGGCCTTGACCTCCTGATTGTCCGCCACCAGAAGTTTGGCGACCTGTCCCGGCACGCGTGAACTCAGCAGGGTGACATAGCCATCAATGAACGCGTCATCGGTGGATTCATAGGGCGCGACGAAACGGCAATAATAGAAAATCACCGCGGCGAGGACCACCAACACCGCCAGGCCAATGAACAGAATCTTCTGTTGGCGTCCGCGTTTGCGCGGCGGCGGCGGCACGACTTCCTTTTCCAAATTACCTGTCGCTTCAACTCTGGCGTTATCTGGCTCCATAATTTTTTCGGGATCCTTCCTTTTAAACGACAGTTAAACGGCAACCCGGAAACCCATTGCGGTGGCCCGGTGATGAGCCAGGCGCGGCAGGCTGCCAAGCCGTCTCTTTTGCGCTGCCGGGTTTCGGCAACGCATTCCAATTCGAACCCTTTAACACTCCAGAACATTTACTGCAAGTTCTTCGAATTTCCAGTCGGCGGGGAAGGCATGCCATGGCGTCACGGACCCGATGGGTTTTGGTCATGCTGAGAAAAAACCAACAGCGGTTTTGGCTTCCACTGGAATCACGTTTGCGAAATACAACGGCTTTTCGCAAAAATCCCCGAATTTTGCGGACGGCACGCACAGTGCTAAGAGTTGCGCGTGGTGGAAAGCGGTTGTCACCCAGTGACGCACTGGGGGTGGGGAGCCCGGTGGCAACCGCAGGTTGTTGTGAGTTGTTTGGTGTTTGTGTTGAGAGACAGGGTAAAGGGCCGTGTGTGTGTTGTTGGAGGAACGTGACGCACGCGCCTGTCGGGCTTGCCCGCAAACCAACCTGCTAAAGAGGAGGTGGAGTTTGGCTGCGGCCGGGCTTGGCAGGGCGCGTGCGGCGTACCCAACACCGGGAACTTCCAAACTTCCAATTTTCCTCTTACCGTCGTGACAGTCCGCGCCTTTCGAATTAATTTGGGCCGATGCAACAAGCGACGCTGACGCTGGGTCATTCGCCCGATCCCGATGACGCCTTCATGTTTTATGCCCTGGCGAAGGGTTTGATTCCGACGCACGGCTTCCGTTTCGAACATATTTTGCAGGACATCCAGACGCTGAACGAACGCGCGTCGCGCGGCGAGCTGGATATTTCCGCCATCAGCCTCCATGCCTACGCGTATGTCAGCGACCGATACGCGCTGTTGCCGAGCGGCGCGAGCATGGGCGACGGCTACGGCCCGATGCTGGTGGCCGGACAAAAATTCTCCCGGGCGGAGGTCGCCCGCAAAAAAATCGCCGTGCCGGGAACGATGACGAGCGCGTTTCTGGCGCTGCAACTCTGGCTCGGCAAAAGCGCGAAGGAATTCGATTATGTCGTCGTGCCCTTCGACCGGATTTTCAAAACCGTCCATTCCGGCGCGGCCGACGTGGGGCTCATCATCCACGAAGGCCAGTTGACGTATCAAAATGAGGGACTGGTGGTTTGCGAAGACCTCGGCGCCTGGTGGGGAAAGGAAAACGGCGGCCTGCCGCTGCCGCTGGGCGGCAATGTCATTCACAAGAAATTTTCACCGGCCGTTCGCCAAACCGTGGCCGGGGTCCTGGCCGCGAGCATTCAATTCAGTCTCGACCATCGGGCCGAGGCGGTGCAACACGCACTACAATACGCGCGGGACATGGGCCGCGACCTCGCCGACCAATTCGTGGGGATGTATGTCAATCATTGGACCCTCGACTACGGCGAGCGGGGCCGGGAATCCATCCGCCGGTTTTTGGGACGGGCTTTCGAGCGCGGGCTGATTCCGCATCGTCAGGAATTGGAATTCGTGGCCTGAGGCGGGTGGGTTCCGCGCGGGAACTTCAATCCTCACTGAGGACATTTTTGTAATCGCGCTTGAGGCAATCGGGACAGAGGCTGTGGCTGAACAGGGCTTCCGAACGGTTCGAGACGTAGATCTCCACTTGTTGCCAGTTGCCACGCTCGTCCCGGATTTTCTTGCACAGGCTGCAAATGGGAAGAATGCCCTCCAATAAATTCACCCTACGGGCCAACTCGCGCGTCTGGCGGGCGGTCCGGCTGACCAAGTAGGCAAAGAGCACCAACACGGCGATGCGGATGGCGGTATTGATGAGCGAGTCGACGGCACTCCAGGGAGCATGCCAGCTGAACGGAAAGCTGAGTCGGACCAGAGGCTGGACGATCGCCAGGATATAGGCGTAGTGCGGACGGCAGAACCAGGCGGCGATCACCACGGGAATGATATAGGTGATCGGGAAGACGATGTACGGCCCCAATAAAAAATCAAAACCAAGGCAGAACACTGCGAGACTGATGGACGTCACGGGTTGCCGCAACGCACGAACATACCATGCCCTCGAAAACTCGATGGTGTCGGCGAGATTCATATTCATTGGATCTCGGATTGATTATTAGGCTGCACGATACGCACCCGTCACTTTCTTAATTAGATGTTATTTGACCGTTTTTAATTTGTCTAGAACAATTCCAATCTTTAATACGTGACAAGTTCATTTTTACTTATTGTTATATAGCTTTTACATTAACAAATCTTTAAGTCTAAAATGCAAGAAATGTAAAGTCTTTGGCAAGCGGCGGCGAGCAGTTATTAGGCAGCCGTCTAAGGTTGTCTTTGTGAAACAAAGAAGCCTACTGGAAATCGTGGCGTGGATGATTCGTTCCGCCGGCTTTCGGCTTCCCTGGTGGCTCAGGCCGGTTCCAGCCCGGGTCGCCGATTCCCGAAAAAGGGGGCGGCCATGAACATTTTCGTCGCCGGCCTGAGTTACAAGACCACCCCGGTCGAGGTGCGCGAACAGCTGGCCGTGCATCGCTCGCGATTGACCTGCAGCGGTTGCCGTTTGAAACTGGCCGGCAATCTCTCCGAAATCGTGCTGCTGTCCACGTGCAACCGCGTGGAAATTTACGGCGTGACGCCGCGGCTGAATGGAACCGTAAACGCGCTGTTCCAACAACTGAGCGGCAGTGACTTTGATTTTTCCCCCTATCTCTATTTCAAGGAAGGCGAAGCGGCCGTGAGTCATTTGTTTTCCGTGGCGAGCGGGTTGGATTCCATGGTGCTGGGCGAAACGGAAATCACCGGCCAGGTCAAGCACGCCTATCTGGCGGCGCAGGCGGCCAAACTGACCGGCAAGACGCTGAACCGCATTTTTCAGTCGGCCCTGCAAACCGCCAAGGAAATCCGGACGCGCACCGCCATTGGCCGCGGCGCCACTTCCGTGGGCAGCGTGGCGGTGGAGCTGGCCGAGCGGATTTTTGACCGGGACCTGAGTGAAAAGGTCGTGATGATCATTGGCGCGGGCAAAATGGGCGAAGCCTGTGTCCGGCATCTGGCCAAGCGCGGCGCGCGCACGGTGCTGGTGTCCAACCGTTCTTTGGAACGCGCGCAACATCTGGCATCGGAATTCGGCGGTCGCGCGGTGAGTTTCGATGAATGCCGGCAGGCGCTGGCCCTCGCGGACATCGTGGTCAGTTCGACCGGTTCGCCCCAACTCGTTCTGCATCGCGAGGACGTGGCGGCCGTTCTATCGGCGCGGCGCAACCGCCCGCTGTTTCTCGTGGACATTGCCGTGCCGCGGGACATCGACCCGGCCGTACAGGAGTTGAACAACGTGTTCCTCTACGACATCGACGATCTGGAAACCATTGTGCGCGAGAACACGAAGGGCCGGGCACAGGAGCTGTCACAGTGCCAGACCATCATTGCCGGACGGACGGCGGCGGTGATGGCCAAAATCAACCCGGCCCCGGAAAAAATCCGGCCCGCCGGCGCCCGATCCTTTTACCCCGTGGAAGCCGTCTTGAATCCGGCCGGTTTCCCGTCACAAACCCAGTTCGCCTGACGCTGGACGAAGAACCTTCAAAACCCAAAAAAAATATGAATGCGAAACCTTTCATCAAAACCTGTCTGCTGGCGGTGATGCTGACGGCCATGGCCGCCGTGAACGCCGCCAAGGCCCAGACGAACCTCCAGGCCCAAATCGTGGCGCGCCCGCTTACGCCGGGTGACATCGTGGCTTATGGTCTACCGGCCAACACGGAAGTGTCAGGCGGCTTGGTCAATGTTCCCGTGGGCGAGCCGGCCTATTTGGAAGTTGAAACCAGCACCAACTTTTCCGCCTCGAACATTCTCAGTGTCACCTGGGCGGTGACCAACAGGCCCGCCGGGTCCGCCGCGACGACGAACGCCAGTCCCTTGGGAACCAACGTGCCCATCTACGAACCGTCAGACCGTCTGGTGTATCAAGTGGCCGGCCGCACCCTGCTGCGTCCGGATCTGGCCGGGCAATATACCGTCGTGGCCACGGTCAACACCACCAGTGGAACCACCAATGTGGTTCAGATCCTCACGGCCGGCACTTACATGGGAATCAACACCTGCACGCTGTGCCATAGCGGCGGGCAGGCTGCACCCGACATGGTGCAGCCCTGGTCCTTGACCGAGCACGCCACCATGTTCAGCCGGGGCATCGACGGGCTGGTGAGCAGTCATTACAGCCAGAGTTGCATCCAATGTCATACGGTCGGCTACGACACCAATGCGCTGGCGGTCAACGGCGGATTCGATGACGTGGCGGCGCAGCTTGGCTGGGTTTTTCCGGCCGTGCTGAACACCAACAACTGGGCGAGCAGGCAGACCAACTATCCTGCGCTGGCCAATCTGGCCAACATCCAATGCGAGAACTGCCATGGTCCCGGCAGCCAGCACGCCTATTCACTGGGAAACACCTATCT
>Ga0187859_10002359_pt1 | contig 11842 bp, 6 predicted proteins | sample June2016WEW_10_1_2_FD_133019 | JGI IMG/M metagenome (GOLD analysis project Ga0187859, IMG submission 133019) | Peatland microbial communities from SPRUCE experiment site at the Marcell Experimental Forest, Minnesota, USA - June2016WEW_10_10 | ecosystem: Environmental > Terrestrial > Soil >... | reverse complement strand
GTTCAACGGCAAGCGCGTATCTGCCGTCAGCAGCGGGAGAATTCCGAGCAGCGCGAGAGATATCCAGGCGAGACGGCTTTCCTGGCTGTGTTTGCAGCTCCAGCGGCGGTAGACCCGCGAACCTACAAACGTAGCCAAGAGATAAGCCACCAGGATCATGCCAAAGGAATAAACCACGGGGCCGATATACGGCGTGAACAGTCGAATCCAAATCAACTCCATGCCCATGGTTGCGAGGCCGGTGGTGAAGAGAAGCAGCAGTATGCTTCGGCGATTTTCGAGGACTGTGGTGACGACACCAGCGCCAGGCTTGGCTGTATTCGAGGTTGGCGCTTGCGGCATCTGTTGCGTTGATCTCAATGACACTATGAAAGCTGTCGCCGCGATTGCCACATTCAGAGCCGCACCGATGTACAAAGTCTTATGAAAGCCGTATGGCTCGATGAGAAGCAGGGGGAGAAACGAACCCAGCATTGCGCCCAGCACATTCGCGAGATAGAGAAAGCTGAAAGATCGGCCATCGCCTTGTTGCTTGCTTTTCCTGATTGCGAACATAGCAACGGGAATTGTCGCGCCCATGCAGGCGCACCAAGGTACCATGGTCAGGGACAGCCACAATCCTGAGAGTACGTAATAGATAGCCGAAGAGACAGCAGCGCGATCGGCTAGCGCCTCGAGCAGGCGATGGCCCCAAATCAGTTCCGCGGGAACCACCAGCGCGGAAATACCGATCATGAACTCGAGAATGGCATAGAGGCGGAGCGGAGAAAAACTGATGCGGTCTGCGTAGCGCCGCACCAGCGAGCCTGCCAGCCAGGAACCCGCGCCAAGCCCCGCCATAAAGACTGATAGAACGATCGAGGTGAGCGCAGTGGTAACGCCAAACTGCGCCATCGATAATCGTAACCAGATGAGTTCGCACAAAACGCTGCAGAATCCAGAGACGAAAAAAAACAGAAAATACCACACCATTAATTTTTGCCTTTCCCCATAAGCCTCGCGAATGGCCGTAGCGAGCTAATCGTTCTAAAGAATGCATCTTCCGGTTTATAGTGGAAGTAGCGGCATGATACACGGAATCAGTTCAGAACGAAAAAAGTGAGGATGCGCGGCGGTCAGAAATCCAACAGCAAACGCGGGCGACGATCGTTGTTTCAGCGGTGCGAGACATCCCGGACTAATAAGGTGCGCATCCCACTTGGACCAACCTATGGCGAATACCGCAACCATCCCACTCGGCGCCCCGACGGCCACTTCTAACTATCAGGACTACGTAAACCCACAGTGGGTGACCCTTCTCAACCTGCTGGGCCTCAACGTCGAGTACGCGCGCTGTCTTGGTTGTGAGTTATTTACGACAGACGGCTGTCGCATCCTGGACTTCTTGTCGGGCTATTGCGTGCACAACGCAGGCCACAACCATCCCTATATCATTCAGGCCCTGAAAGACGAAATGGACAAGTGCGGTCCTGCGATGCTGCAAAGCCATGTGCCTGAGATTGCCGGCGAATTGGCGCGGCGCTTGTGTGAGTTGGCTGGCGGAGGCTTGCAGAAAGTCCACTTCGGCAGCAGCGGCAGCGAGGGTGTTGAGGCGGCGATCAAGTTTGCCCGGGCGACGACCGGCCGCGCCGGCATTGTTTATGCCAACAGCAGTTTTCATGGGCTCACAAACGGCGCCCTCTCGCTGATGAACGACGCATTTTGGCGAGAGGGTTTTGGTCCGCTGTTGCCGGATACCCAAGCAATACCCTTCGGCGATATCGATGCATTAGAAAGCGCGGTTGCGAACAAACGCCAGGCGGCGTTTGTCATCGAGCCGATTCAGGCGGAAGGCGGGATACGCGTTCCCGCGCGCGCGTACTTGCAAAAAGCACAAGAGATCTGCCGGCACACGGGCACGCTGTTCATACTGGATGAAGTGCAGACAGGAATGTATCGTACGGGAACTTTCCTGGCAGCGCACCAGTTTGAGGTGCAACCCGACATGGTGGTGCTGGCTAAGGCCCTCAGCGGGGGCTTGGTGCCCGTGAGCGCGGTCCTGATGACCAACAACATCTATCAGGCGGTCTATTCTTCGCTGCGGCGAGCGATTGTACACACATCCACGTTCGGCGAAAACAGCCTGTCCATGAGGGCCGGCCTCGCCACGCTCGATGTTCTGCAACGCGAACGACTGGGCCCGCGTGCATTGGAATTAGGAGAATTGTTCCGCGCTAAGCTGCGCCGAGAACTCGCGGGCTTCGACATGGTGAATGAAGTGCGTGGCATGGGCCTGCTCAGCGGAATCGAATTCATCCCGCCGAAAAAGCTGACGTTTCGCGTGTTGTACCAGGCGTTTCACAAAATCCATCCGGCGATGTTCGGGCAGATTCTGGTCATGCGCATGTTCCGCGAAAAAAGGATTCTCACGCAAATCTGCGGGAACAACTTCATGGTCCTGAAAGCCGCTCCTCCGTTGACGGTGACTTCGGAGCAACTGGACGAATTCGTTGAGGGCATTCGCGACGTGGTTGAATTGGCGCAGACCTCGCCAACCTTCTGGACCGAAGCGTTGGCCCTTGCAAGGCGGGCGGTCAGCATCTGAAGAAATAAAACCCCAACCGGATCGCCGCGATGCCGTCTCCGCACGTAATCTAATCGACCGTCCCGAATTTCTTCAGGTCCTCCGGCCCGTCGCTCAGCGCGACCGGCGCCTTGCCCTGCACCAACTCCCTGACTTTCTCCACCACGTCGGGATTAGCCAGAGTCGTAATATCTCCGGTGTTCATGTTGTTGGAGAGGGCGGCAAGCACGCGACGCATGAGCTTGCCGGAACGGGTCTTCGGCATATCGGGAACGATGTGGATGTTCTTGGGACGGGCGATTTTGCCAATCATGGTTTCAATCGCTTTGTTGACCTTGTCGACAATTTCCTGACTGGCCTGTATGCCGGGCTGCAAGGCGATATAAACTTCGGGAACGCGGCCTTTGATCTCATCCACGACGGGCACTACGGCAGCTTCTGCGACTTCGGAAACGGTTAAACACGCGGATTCGATTTCCTTTGTGCCGAGGCGATGGCCAGCGACGTTAATAACATCGTCGACCCGTCCAAGAATGCGGAAATAACCATCGGCTGCCAGTACGGCTCCATCGGCCGCGAAGTATGGCCAATCCTGCCATTTCTTGCTGCTGCGATCTTTGCAGTATTTCGCATAGTACTGGCTCACAAACCGGTCTCGGTCTCCCCAGATGGTTTGCATGATTCCCGGCCACGGATTCCGAATACAGATGTTACCCGCCTTTCCCGCACCTGCGGCGATCTCCTGGCCGTTTTCGTCGATGATGGTTGGATAGATTCCGGGCATGCCCGGGCCCGCGCTTCCGGGCTTCATGGGATCGATCGCCGGCTTAGTGCTACAGAGGAAGCCACCATTCTCAGTCTGCCACCACGTGTCGACAATTACCGCCTCGCCTTTGCCCACTACGTCGTGATACCAGCGCCAGACTTCGGGCTCGATCGGTTCACCCACAGTTGTCATGTGTTTGAAGTGATAGTTGTATTTGATGGGCTCATCGGGGCCAGACTTGCGCAACATACGAATCGCCGTTGGCGAGGTGTGGAAGATGTTGACGTCGAGGCGCTCGGCGATCCTCCACACGCGGCCAGCGTCAGGAAAATTAGGCACACCCTCATAGAGCACGCTGGTAGCCGCCAATGACAGCGGACCATAAACAATATAGGAGTGGCCAGTAATCCAGCCGATGTCTGCCATGCACCAGTAAACGTCCGTTGGATGAATATCCTGAATGTATTTTGAAGTGCCGGCAACATAGGAAAGATAGCCCCCGGTGCGATGCTGGCACCCTTTCGGCTTCCCGGTGCTGCCGCTGGTGTACATCAGGAACAGTGGTGCCTCGGCATCCATTGGGATGGGCGCTACGATCTGGCCAGAATAATTCGGTAGAATCTCGTCAACGAAAACGTCGCGCCCTTTTACAAAGGGCGAGGCCGATGCATTCTGGCCAGCATGCCGTCGCCAGACGAGGACTTTGTCCACCACTTGTCCTTCCTGCTTGGCAAAATTCAGAGCGATGTCGGCGGATGCTTTGTGGTCAAGCAGCTTGCCGTTGCGATAGTAACCATCCATGGTGATCAGGATGCGGCTGCCGGAATCGGCCGCACGCAGGCCGCACGCTTCTCCGCTGAAGCCTCCGAAGACCACCGAGTGAATCACGCCGAGGCGAGCGCAGGCCAACATGGTGATGGGTAACTCGGGCACCATGGGCATGTGAATGGTGACGCGATCTCCGCTCTTTAGGCCGCAATAATCGCGGAGCAGTGCGGCGAACTCATTCACCCTCACATAAAGTTCGCGGTAGGTCACGGAGACGGGCGCTTCAGATTCTGGTTCCGGCACAAAAATCAACGCCGCTTTATTTTTATATTTGGCGAGGTGACGATCGACGCAGTTGTAGGAAACATTGATTTTGCCGCCGACGAACCACTTCCAAAAAGGCGGATCGCTGGTGTCGAGCGTGGTGTGCCAGTACTGATCCCAATCAAGCAGGTCGGCGTATTCGCGGAAGCACTCGGGGAAATTCTTTTCGGCGAAGCGATCCATAACCTCGGAGTCGGTAAGATTCGCCTGGCCCACAAACTTCGCGGGTGGATAGTAATATTCCTCCTCACGCCAATGAACTGCAATCTGAGCCTCCGTAGACTCGGCTACTACCTGTGGTTTCGTACGTATGTCCGCCATATGAATTACTCCTTGGAGTTCCCTGAAACCGTGCCGACCCATACTTCGCGGGCAGGAGACGGGAAGCCGTCTCTCTACCCGTTTTTTGCAACGATCAATCGGAATCGTACTAGTGAGCGCCAGCCTTTTCTGAACCGAGCCCAGTGTTCGAGCGAACCAGCAGTTCATTAAACTTGTGTTGCGAAGTCGGCTCGTGGCTCACTAGCGTGCCGACGATCGCTCCGATGAATCCCAGCGGAATACTGAGAATGCCCGGGTTTTCCAGAGGGAACAAAGCCTTCGCCTGGATCAAGTGCCGGGCCGAGCCTACGACCGTTGGTGGATCGATCGCCATCAGGCTGGGGCCGACCAGGATCAATCCAATCGAAGCCAGCAAGCCAACCGCAAGGCCCGAGACAGCTCCCGCTGTGTTGAATCTGCGCCAGAAAATCGAAAGCACAATCACCGGCAAGTTCGCCGATGCAGCGACAGCGAAGGCAAGCGCCACTAGAAACGCCACGTTCGCCGTTGGCCCCAGCACGATTGCAATGCCGATGGCGATTGCACCGACGCCAAACGCGGAGATACGCGCCACCAGGACTTCTTCTCCGGGCTTACGCTCGACTCCGTTGTGAATGACGTTCGTCCAGAAATCGTGCGAGAACGAGGTCGTGGCGCTGATCGTAAGACCGGCGACAACGGCCAGGATGGTGGCAAAGGCAATCGCCGAGATAAAAGCAAAAAAGATGCTTCCCGCGAGAGCATTGGCGAGCAGAGGCGCACTCATGTTAGTGCCGCCGTGCGTCTTGATGTAATCGGGACCGACGATGGTCGCAGCTCCGAAGCCGAGAAATGTGGTCATGATATAGAAGCTGCCAATCAGGACCATTGCCCAAACCACGCTATTGCGCGCCGTCTTCGCGTCAGGCACCGTGTAGAAGCGCACCAGAATGTGCGGTAGGCCGGCGGTTCCAAAAATCAGCGCGAGGCCGAGCGAAATCAGATCGAGAGGACCGTATGGCGGTTTGTAGCGAAGGCCTGGCTGGAGGAAATCCTTCACTACCAGTCCACCTTTCGCATCGTGATAGCTCACGTGAGAAATGGCGTCGAAGAACGCGGCGAAACTGAAATGGAAATGCGCCATTACTAGGAAGCTGAGCAGAATGGTCCCGGCCATGAGCAGAACGGCCTTGACGATCTGCACCCAAGTGGTGGCTAGCATGCCGCCGAACACGACATAGATGATCATCAGAATGCCGACCCCGGTGACCGCCTGGTTGTAGGTGACATAACCGCCAAGGAGCAGTTTCACCAGCGCGCCCGCGCCGACCATCTGCGCGATCATGTAGAAGGTGCTGACGGTGAGAGTGCTAAGCGCGGCCATCGCTCGGACCGGCCTGGGCTTGAGGCGGTAAGCAAGCACGTCGGCCATGGTGTATTTGCCGGCATTGCGCAACGGCTCCGCAATCACCAACAAAACCGTCAGGTAAGCCACCAGCCAACCCACCGAAAACAGGAAGCCGTCATAGCCCTGGAAAGCGATGATGCCGGCTATTCCGAGGAAAGACGCGGCGCTCATATAATCGCCCGCCACGGCGATTCCGTTCTGCCAGCCTTTGATCTGGCGGCTGGCGGCAAAATAGGCGCTGGCTCCGGCTGAACGCTTCGAGGCCCAATAAGTAATGCCTAGAGTAATAGCGATGAAAAGCAGGAACATAAACAGCGGGACGTTCGCCATAATCTACTTGCCTCCTTTGGCGATCTGGGCCTTATCCACAATATCTTTCGCCAACCGGTCAAAGTTATTGGCGGCCTTGACGTAGAGGCCGGCAATGAGCCAGGCTACGAAAAATTGAGAGAGCGCGAAGAGGTAAGCGAGGTTGACCTGGCCGATCACCTTGGTCGCCATGAACTGCGGTGCGTAGCCGACAAGCACGGGCAACGCAAAATAATAGACAACGAAGAACACAAATGCCGGAATGATAAATGTCCGCTTCGTCGCCATTAGATCGTTGAACTCTTGGCTCTCTGCGATCTTGTCCCAGATTGCCTGGGATGCTTGGTAGCGCTCTTCTGGAACCGTGTCGATACGCTTCACCGCTTCAACCATAGGCTTCTCCTTGTAGAACCTGCTTCTTTACTCTGTACCAGGTCGGCAATCAGCGCCGGGTGGGACAGGCACTTTCGCGCGATATCATACAGCGGTCTCACCGCCTGCAGAAGCTATATTTACTGCCTAACCCGAATATCACTGCGCCTTCTCCAACGTAGCCGCCACGCTGACCCGCGAATCCTCGCCCACCGTAAGCTCCCGCTTCCACTCCGCAAAGCCCGGCATGGAGATCACAACGATGTGCGTGCCCGCGCTCAGGGCGATTTCAGAGGGCGTGTTGCCGACATATCGCCAGTCAACGCTGATTTCCGCGCCCGGCGGCGTCGAGGTGAAATCACACTTTACTTTCACCGCGAGCACTGACGACGCGGCCACCGCTGGAGCCTGCACTGGTGAACTCTGCACCGGCGCCGGGATCGCCGGCAGCGTGGATGTTGGCCGCCCGACGTTCTCAGCCGGTGCAGCGCTCGGCGGAGTTGCGACTGCAACGGCCGGCGGAGGCAGACCAGGCTTCCCGCCGTCATTTACCAGCGTGTACAACTGCTTTCGCGCCTTGCCTTTGTCATCCAGGTAATAAACGGTGACGCCCCTCTTCTCTCTCCTGGCGTCGAAAGTTACGCCCTTGGGCAACGGCCTGCATCGCGAAAATCGTGATTCAATGGTGCAACTGATGCGGAATGGCGGGTTGTCGCCTTCCTGCACGAGCAAGGTGCTCACCAGTGGCACATTTGTGGTGGAACGGCAATATGCGTCGAAAGTGATCCCGTCACAATTCTTGGGAACGCCGTTGTCGTAAGGGCTGGACGCTCGAGTTACAGAATCCAGAACCGTGATCCGCATCGTGTTTTTCAGCGAAGCGGCGTTCGCTAACATAGCCACCAACAAGAGACCTGTCTGCAAAGCTGCAATTCTACGCATACTCATCAAACCAACTCCTTCAAACAGTGCGGATGCATCTCTGTCGCATAGCGGGTTTTCCGAACGATCTTTTCCCGAACGATCTGGAAGCGGTCTCGCGGACCCGGCACATTTTGCTCCCACTGGCGCGTCCCGCACAATAGCTTTCGCCGCTGGGGGAGTTTTGGTAGGACAGACTTACCTGCGGGCCGTCATCCGAATGGAGCCCGTCCCCATTCTTTGGTTGCCAGTGCCATCAATCTGCACCGGCCATCTTCAGTCCGTCCCGGCCCCCATCGGGCCACAATTTTGGCCCGATGGGTGGAGGGTCGGTTTAGAACGTAAAGATCGGCCCGGCCTCGGTGCGGTGATCTTGCCATTCGTTGGAGGGAACTCCGGCAATTGTGTATCCGAGGGCCCCGTTGTTAATACGGCCGGCGTAGACCGACTGCTCGAAGCCGAACTGGCACCAAGGGTTGAGCCTGTAGAACAGGGTCGCCACACCCATTTTGCTCATCGCCAAGGGCAATTGCCCAGTGAAGTTTGGATTATTCAGGTCACGATGTACCGCTTGGTCCTTGCCCACGTCGAAGAAGAGCTGCCAGCCCGCGTTGTGGCCTTTGGGGTCGGCATTGAACCAGCGGGAAAGCGGCAACCCGAGCTGAACGAACCCGCCAAACGCCCGGAGGGCCCGCTGCGGAGCAACCACAACGTTGCCGGCGCAGCTTCCAGGAGTAACCCCGCCCACCGCCGGTCCGGTGGCGGTAAACGTGCCCGAGCAACCCAGTAGATCAGGACCGGAAGCAGCGAGCGGACCGCCATCCTGAGTGGGGAACGGTCCCTGTATGCCAGTCAGCCCGCCCGTATCGGTGGCGAAAGAGTTGATTTGGCCGCCGAAGTAGAAGCGCAGGTCGCCGCCCTTATAAGCACTCCCCACTAAGGTGAACCAGCGCGTGGGCAATTGCACCCCGAGTTGGCCGCCCCACAGTTTGCTGGAAGCTTGAAAGCCGTTCGGGAAGGTAGTGCAGTAGTTGGTGGTCGCGCACAAATTTCCGTAGGTTGAGCCCGCGCCTTCATTGAGCGCGATATCGGTGCGCGAGGCATGGAATCCAGCCAGGGCGATTTGTGCCGGGGGCACTCCCTTAGCATCGTCGAGTTGGAAGCTCAAAGCCGCTCTGCCTTCCCACTCGGGACGATCGGAGTCGGAGCCCTCGCGTTCGCCTTCCCCAATCTGGCCGGCAAGGCCTAGCGACCCGAGCTTCAGGATTTCACCCGAGCTGGGCTGCATGACCCCGCCTTGTCCCTCGAACTTGACGTTGTGTTCCTTGTTCAGTGTCTGGATGAAGCCGACCCGCAGCTGTGGCGAACGGGTGTAAATATCGCCATAGAAAAAGCCCAGACCCGTGGTTTCCAGAATGTTAGGCAGCGCGCCGGACCCAAAAAGCGACCAGTCCTGTCCACCCAGGAACATAATGTCGGTGTTCTCGCTGGCGTGCCAATCGAGGCGAACGTAGGCCAAACGTAGTCTCAGTTGACCGTTGCGGAACGAGGAAATGTCGGCATTGTCGACTTCGGTGTTGTTGCCTTCGAAGTCGGTCTCGATCTTGCCGGTCACGGTCAGGTTCTTTGCCATATCCGGCCATTCGAAGTTGAGCCCAAAGCGCGTGGACCTGGCCTTGACGTGCACCTCGGGGTCCTTCGTTGGGCCGGTGTTCGTAGAACTCGCGGCATTCAGAAACAGGGCAGGAAACGCGAAGTCATCGCCATCAGGGTCGCTGCTGTCGTGGATGACGGTTGCCTTGATGAAGCCGTAAGGCGCGAGCGTGATGGGGCCCGCCTTTATGCCAGCTAGGCCACCGGTTTTGGGGGGGTCGATTGGGAACACCCGGACAGGGATAATCGCCGGGATCACCCCAGGAATGGGAGGCGGCAGCTCGCCCGCTACGCGCCCCGGGCGAGGTGTCTGCGCTTGCCCAGGTTCCGGGTCGGCGAGCGATGTGGAGGCGGCCTCCGTAGCCGCAACTGGAGCCGCTGCGACGGCCGAAGGTGAAGTTGCCGGCTTCGCGGCGGCAGACAAATCCGCCACATTCAGCACGCCTTTGCGGCTGAGAGCTTCAACCAGGGCTTGAAATTGGACCGTGGGAGAGGCGTTTTGAATAGCATTGGCCTCGGTCGGCGCCAGAACACCTTTCATTACTAGTACTCCGAGCAATGCCGTCACGTTCGCATCCGTCGCGGTCAAGCTCACACTCGGACTAGGATTAGGACTGGGAGCTGGACTCGGGTTGGGGTCGGCCGCCGGACTCGCTTCGGCGCTCGTTGCGTTCACTGTATGGTCATTGGACGTTTTAGCGTTGTTGTTTTCGGCCAAAACCGGAGCGGCCATTGTGGCCACCAGCAGCACGGCTGACGACCAACACTTCAGCTTGAACATAGACGATGTCCTCCTCGTTCGCGCACGGCTCAAACCGGAGCGCCGAACATGGGGGCCAACGGTATGTGGTTTTCCAAAATGATGCTGTGACGCCGGTCACAGAAGTAAGTGATTCAGTTATGCTAGCGCACCAATATCCCACCAGAACCGATCTGCGACTGTGTGGCAGAATTACAGCGCCTTGTGATCTGCGTCACTGCTCACCCGCCATGAACCGAAGGAAAATCCACGGCGGTCGATCCTAAGCTCGCCGAAACCTCGGAGGTCCCACATGAGCGCTCTCCTCACTTCTAAACCTGAAGACATCTCGAATCTGCTGGCTATGGACCAGGAATATCCCGCGCCGAAAATTGTCGCCGACGACGTGATCCAGAAGAACTGGCTTGGAGAATGTGAAAGGGCCTCGAAGGATCCCGAGCGCTTCTGGGCGGATTACGCATCGCGCTTTGCCTGGTCAAAGAAGTGGGACCACGTGCTCGAGTGGGATGGCGTGCATCACAAGTGGTTCACTGGCGCGAAGACCAATATCACCATCAACGCACTCGATCGCCACGCCGAGTCGGACCGTTGCAATCGCGCCGCTTACATATGGCTGGGCGAAGACGGCAGCGAGCGCATCGTCACCTATGGACAACTTCATCGTTCAGTCTGCCGCTTTGCGAATGGCCTCAAATCGCTGGGCGTGGTGAAAGGCGATCGGGTCGTCATTTACATGCCGTTGACCATTGAAGGCGTGGTCGCAATGCTGGCCTGCGCCCGTCTCGGCGCGATTCACTCGGTCGTCTATGCCGGTCTTGGTCACACAGCTCTGCGTGATCGCATTACGGATGCCGAGGCGAAGGTAGTGATCGCGGGTGACGTTGGCTTCCGCCGCGGCAAAACGGTTGCCCTGAAGGCGATCGTCGATGAGGCTGTCGACAACCTCGAATGTGTCGAAAAGATCGTCGTCTATTCGCGCGGCGGCACGGCAGTCTCCGGGCCTCGCGAAGTGGACTTCAACGACCTGCTCAAGTTTTCTCCGCATTGCCCGGCCGTAGAGATGGATGCCGAAGATCCGCTCTTCCTCCTTTACACCTCCGGGTCAACTGGCAAGCCGAAGGGAGTCGTCCACGTGCACGGCGGTTATATGGTCGGCACCACCTACCATCTGGAAAATTATTACGACGTAGGCGACCGCGACATTTTCTGGTGCACTTCCGACATCGGTTGGGTCGTCGGCCATTCCTACATCACTTACGCACCTCTCTGCGCGGGAGTGACGACGCTGTTCCGCGAGGGCGCCGTCGATTATCCGAACCCAGGTATTGCGTGGGAAATCGTGGAGCGCTACGGCGTAACCAAAATGTTTACTGCACCCACGGCATTGCGGATGTTTATGCGCTACGGCGAAAGCTATCCGGCCGCACACGACCTGACCAGCTTACGCGTGATCGCCTGTGCCGGCGAACCGCTCAATCCCGAAGCGTGGCGCTGGGCACAAACTTACCTGGCCGGCGATGGCAAGTGGGGCTACGTCGTCGACAATTGGTGGCAAACTGAATTGGGCGGGCCTACGCTCGGCACGCCTGCATCGATGGCGATGCGTCCCGGAAGAGTTGGCGTGGCAGTTCCCGGAGCCGAGGCCGATGTGCTCGATGAAAACGGCAATTCGGCCCCTGCTGGCGTTGGAGGCCGTCT
>Ga0187859_10002358_pt1 | contig 11843 bp, 9 predicted proteins | sample June2016WEW_10_1_2_FD_133019 | JGI IMG/M metagenome (GOLD analysis project Ga0187859, IMG submission 133019) | Peatland microbial communities from SPRUCE experiment site at the Marcell Experimental Forest, Minnesota, USA - June2016WEW_10_10 | ecosystem: Environmental > Terrestrial > Soil >... | reverse complement strand
CTTCTGCTGGATCGAGCGCCAGAGTCGCAGCCACCGCCGTTGCCACCTTGGTGCGCAACGCAACCGCGCTTCCTTTCTCTTTCGGAGGCACGACATTCATGTGTACCGCGTTCGTCAGCAGCACGATGTAGGTCTTCGTAGTCGGATCGATCCACAGCGACGTTCCTGTGAATCCCGTGTGCCCGTAACTTCCGACCGGCAGCAGTTCTCCGCGGTTGGTGGAAAAAGGAGAATCGATGTCCCAGCCAAATCCGCGCAGCACCGTGCCATTCACCGGCTGCTGCGGCGCGGTCATCTTCGCAACCGTCGCGGCGGTCAGAGCGCCGCGACCGCCATCGAGCAAAGCCTGCGCGAAAATCGCCAGATCGTCGCCGGTGGAAAATACTCCAGCATGTCCGGCGACGCCGCCCATCCGCCGAGCCGTGGGATCATGCACCACGCCGCGCAGCAGGTGGTGGTTTTCATCTTCCTCGGTCGGCGCAATGCGCGGTTCCCCGGACGCGGGCGGCAGGAACCGAGTCTCTTTCATGCCGAGCGGAGCAAACACGTGCTTCGCCGCATATTCGTCAAGCGACTCGCCCGACAACTGCTCGACCAGCGCTCCCAGCACCACGAAGTTAATATCGCTGTACAGAAATGACGACCCTGGCGATCGATCAGGCGCGACGGCAAAGGCCATGCGATACGCAGTGTCCTTCCCTTCCCACTTCCTTGCGAGATCGAGATCTTCCGGCAGGCCGGAGTAGTGCACAAGCAACTGACGGATCGTGATGTCCTGCTTGCCGTTCTGCGCAAAGTCGGGAAGATACTTCGCGACCGGATCGTTCATGCGAAATTTTCCCTGCTCCCAAAGCTGCATGATCGCCGTCGTGGTCGCGACAACCTTGGTCAGGGACGCACAATCGAATGCCGTATCGAGCGTCATCGCCTCCCGGCGAGGTTCAAGCGCGCGGCTGCCATAGGCCTTCCGATACACCACGCGTCCATCGTGTCCGACGATAAGAACAGCACCGGGAATCTGCCGTTGGGCGATGACTTCGTCGACAATAGGGTCGAGAACAATGAGGCGCGAATCCAGCGAAGTCTGGGAGAACACTGCGGCGGAAAGCAGGAGAACGACGGACAGCAGGTATTTTGGCGAGCGTTTCACGTCTGCTGTGACTCTACATGACCTTGGAGATGCGGCTCAAGGCAGAACGGTACTAACGATGCTCTCGAAGTAACTCCCCGATTGCCTCCACCGGCGGCCTTTGCTATAACCCCATCAGTCGACATAACGGCCTTGGACCTGACGCTGCCCAATCGAGAACCCGGATTTTCTTTCCTCATGCGCGATCTTGCCGCGCAGGAGGAACGCTTCCGCAGCGCATTCGCCATCCTGGAAAAAGCCATTGCCGCTCGCGCTTTTCCCGCCTGCTCGGTCGCGATCACGTTCCGCGGAGAGCTTGTCGCCCACAAGACGCTCGGCCGCTTCAGCTACGATCCGGCGTCACCCGAGGTTACGCTCGCAACACTGTTCGATCTTGCTTCGCTCACGAAAGTTGTCGCCACCACGACCATGGCCATGATTCTGTACGAGCGCGGGCTGCTCGATCTTGAAGCTCCGGTCACTGCCATCGTTCCGGAGTTTACCGGCACATCGGAGGATGACGCGCGCCGTCACGAGGTCAATTTGCGAATGCTACTCGCACACACTTCGGGGCTGCCCGGTTATGAGAAGCTTTTTCTGCGCGCCGGGACTCGCGAGAGATTATTGCAAGCCGCTTTCACGACCCCGCTCACCGACAAGCCTGGCGCTCGCGCCGAATACAGCGACATCGGCTTCATCATTCTTGGCGTCGTCCTCGAACGCCTAGCGGACGAATCCCTCGCCACGTTTTGCCAGCGCGAAGTCTTCGGGCCACTCGGCATGACGCGCACGACGTTCAATCCCGCGCCCGCCCTGAAGGCGTCGATCCCGCCCACCGCCGACGATCGCGCCTTCCGCCGCCGCATCATCCAAGGCGCGGTGCAGGACGAAAATGCCAGTGTCCTGGGCGGCATTGCCGGACACGCCGGGCTGTTTTCCGCCGCCGAAGATCTGGCCATTTTCGCCCACGCCATGCTCAACGGCGGCCATCCTATTCTTCGCCCCGATACGGTCGAAATCTTTACACGACGGGAATCCAAGCCAGACGGCACCTCTCGCGCTCTCGGCTGGGATACCCCATCCGCGCCCTCGCAATCGGGAAAGTATCTTTCGTCGCGTTCGTTCGGACACCTCGGTTACACCGGCACGTCCCTGTGGATCGACCCAGAGCGCCAGTTGTCGATCGCCTTGCTCACCAACCGCACATGGCCCGACTGCCAGAACCAGGCCATCAAAAAGGTGCGACCGGCGTTTCACGACGCGTTGGTCGAAGCCTTGGGGAAGCAATCTTGAAGCGCAAAGCCTTAAAACGCGGAGCAACCAGCGTGGACCTGCGTCGCCTCGGCACCGAAAGAGCAAACGCCGCGTCCGCCAATCTGGACCTCAAGCCCGCGCTCGAAATTGCCCGCATCATCAACCATGAAGACGCCAAGGTTGCGGCCGCGGTGAAGCGCGCTCTGCCGCAGATCGCTCAGGCAATCGATCGGATCGCCGCGGCGCTCTCGCATGGCGGCCGACTCATCTACGTCGGCACCGGCACCAGCGGACGCATTGCCGCGCTCGATGCAGCGGAGTGTCCGCCAACTTTCGACATCGACCCGCGCATGGTCCAATTCATTATCGCCGGCGGTCCCAAAGCTCTGGCCTCGGCCGTCGAGGCCGACGAGGACTCCCGCACGCTCGGTAGCCGAGCCATCGCGAAGAAGAAACCGACGAAGAACGATGTCGTCGTCGGCGTCGCAGCGAGCGGACGCACTCCCTTCACCATCGCGGCCGTTGAATACGCCCGCGCACGTGGAGCGAATACCGTCGCCGTCGTCTGCAATCCCAGGTCGCCCCTGGGCAAAACCGCGCATCTGGAAATCGTTGCCGAGGTTGGTGCGGAAGTGGTCGCGGGCTCGACCCGCATGAAGGCTGGCACCGCGCAGAAGATGATCCTCAATATGCTTTCGACCGGAGCGATGACGCGTCTTGGCTACGTTTACAGCAACCTCATGGTCAACCTCCATACAAAGAACAAGAAATTGACCGAGCGCGGAGTGGGCATTCTGGAGAACGCCACGGGACTCGACCGCCGGACCGCCGGCAAACTCCTCGCCGTTGCCGGAGGCCGCGTGCCTGTCGCCATGGTCATGGCGAAAGCTGGCGTCAGCCGCGCGGATGCTGTCGCCGCTCTCAAACAATCCAAGGGCCAAGTGCGCAAAGCGATCACACTGGCGATTCCATGAGGGCCGATCCATGAGAACTTGCATCCTCGTCGTTTTGATGTCGCTGGGATCGTTTTCCTGTTTGGCTCAGGACTCAGCGGCGTATCGCGCCTGCAGTAAGCAAGCAACCACTCAACATGACATGAATGCATGCGCGAACGAAGAAGCAAAACGCATCAACGATGAACTGCATAAGGTTTATAAGCTGCTTCTGACGAAAGTCAGCGGCGACGCGCTTGCTACTGCCAAAATCCGTGCGGCAGAGAAGGCATGGACCGCTTACCGTGACGCGTATATCGAGGCTATGTATCCGGCTAAAGATAAGCAAGCAGAGTATGGATCGATCTTCCCCATGGAGGTAGATCTGCTCGGTGCCAAGCTTACCCGGCAACAGATCTCAGCGCTACGAGACATACTGCGGGAGAACGATCCTCAGTAGCGGACGGCTTTCGGTGGCCGGCCGTGATTCGCGCATCTCCGGGATCAATAGGGTTTTGGCGCACGCCCTCGCATTCCCCGCTAGAATATTTGTAATGGCCCGCTTGCAAGAGCTCCATTGCGGGATAGTTCAAGAATCATCACGACATGGACAAGATCGTAATCCGCGGCGGCAACCCGCTACTCGGCACGGTCCGCATCAGTGGCGCGAAGAATGCCGCTCTGCCTTGCATGGCGGCGGCTCTGCTCACCGACGAACCGGTGATTCTGGAGAACATTCCGCAGGTACGGGATATCGAGACCACACGCAAGCTCCTCGCCGCAATGGGCGCGGAAGTGGAACTCGGCTACGGGCGGGCTCATCACCGCACCACGATTTGCGCGCGAACTCTGGCCGCGCCCGAAGCGTCGTATGAATTGGTCAAGACCATGCGTGCGTCGACGCTCGTCCTGGGGCCGCTGGTCGCCCGCTGTGGCCGCGCGCGTGTCTCGTTGCCGGGTGGATGCGCCATCGGCGCTCGCCCTATCGATCTCCATATCAAGGGTCTGGAGCACCTCGGCGCGAAGATCACGCAGGAGCATGGCTACGTCGAGGCCACCACCGATCCTCAAAAAGGCGGTCGTCTCAAAGGCGCCGAAATTGTTTTCGACAAAATTACCGTGACCGGAACCGAAGACCTGTTGATGGCCGCCACGCTTGCCGATGGCGAAACTGTCATGCAGAACTGCGCCCGCGAGCCGGAAGTCGCCGACCTGGCCGCACTGCTCAACGCCATGGGCGCGAAGATACACGGCGCGGGAACGTCCACGATTCGCATCAAGGGCGTCGATAAGCTCCACGGCGCACGGCACCGCATTATTCCGGATCGCATCGAGGCTGGGACCTTCATCATCGCTGCAGCACTCACAGGCGGCGACCTCAACGTCGCGGGATGCGATCCCGCGCACCTCACCGCCATCCTGCAGAAGCTTGCCGAAAACGGCGTGAAGACGGCCGTGAAGGCCGATTCCGTACGCGTGATGGGCGATCACCCGCTCGCAGCCGCCGACATGAATACAGAGGAATATCCCGGCTTCCCCACCGACATGCAGGCTCAGTACATGGCCCTTGCCACGCAGGCCGCCGGCACATCGATCGTCACGGAGAATATTTTCGAGAACCGCTTCATGCACGCGCAGGAACTGGTCCGCATGGGCGCCAACATCAAAATCGAAGGCCGCCGCGCGATCGTTCGCGGGGGAACTCCGCTGAGCGCGGCTGCGGTTCTTGCCTCGGACCTGCGCGCCTCCGCCTCGCTGGTGCTGGCCGCCCTGGTCGCCGACGGCGAAACCATCATCGACCGTGTCTATCACCTCGACCGTGGCTACGAAAACATCGAAGAGAAGCTGAAAGGCGTGGGCGCGGAAATTCGGCGCGTCGGCAACATCTTCCCTAAGCGCGCGGCAGCCCCCGCCCAATCGTGACGGGTAACGATAGTAACCTGTGGAACCTAAGCTTCTGCGCTCCCTAGCAGAGCCATCGCTCGGCTATTTTCAAGTCCTGTTCGGGTTCCTCAGCCATCGCAGCGTCTCCTTCACCGACGGCGCTCCGACATCGTAGAACCCCATGAATCAGTAGCGTGACTCGCCTCGTATGAAGGCTCCCTGGTGACTTCCGTAACCTGCCATCCTCGCTTGCGTGTGGGATAACTGACTTGCGGGCTGGTAGAGGCCCGGCAGATTCAAAGCGCTGCCGCAATCCGGCACCCTGCAAGGACCCAGTATATGAAGGTAGTTGTTCTGTGCGGTGGATTAGGTACCCGTCTCCGGGAAGAAACTGAATTCCGGCCCAAGCCGATGGTGGAGATCGGGGGCCGTCCCATCCTGTGGCACATCATGAAAATGTACGCGCACTATGGCCTGCGCGAGTTCATCCTCTGCCTCGGATATCGCGGCAACATGATCAAGGATTATTTCCTGAATTACGAGGCGATGAACAGCGACTTCAAGATTTGCCTGGGGCGCAAGTCGCATGTCGAGTTCATGGGCACGCATCACGAGCAGGACTTCGCCGTCACGCTTGCCGACACCGGCCTTGAGACCATGACGGGCGGCCGCTTGAAGCGCGTGGCGCGCTATCTCGAAGATGACGACACGTTTCTGCTCACCTACGGGGACGGCCTCAGCGACGTCAACATCGGCAGCCTGCTCGAATTTCATCGCCAGCACGGACGCCTTGCGACCGTCACCTCCGTCCCACCCATCTCTCGCTTCGGAGTGCTCGAAGCCGATGCCCAGGGCCAGGTGCAGCGCTTCATGGAAAAACCGAAGGCGAATGGCTTGATCAGCGCCGGCTTCTTCGTATTCAACCGCCGCGTGCTGGATTACCTCGGCGGACCGGAATGCATGCTCGAACGGGAACCTCTCGAGCGACTGGCGCGCGAAGGCGAATTGATTGCCTACCGCCATGACGGATTTTTCTACGCCATGGATACGTATCGCGAGTACCAACACCTGAATGAGCTTTGGGCGAGCGGGCAAACGCCATGGAAAGTGTGGCCGGATGAGGAAAGCCTGGCCGCTGGCAAGAAAGCGGGGGCGGAGTGAACTCATTTTGGCGCGATCGCCCGGTCTTCATCACTGGCGGCACAGGACTGCTCGGCTCGTGGCTGGTCAAGCAACTTCTTGAAGCGGGCGCAAATGTGGTGTGCCTGGTGCGCGACTGGGTTCCGCAAAGCGAACTTGTGCGCAGCCGAGGCATTGAACAGGTCATCACCGTGCGCGGCGATATCATCGACCGCGATCTCATCGAACGTACGCTCGGCGAGTATGAGGTCGAAATCGTCTTTCACCTGGCGGCACAGACCATCGTCGGCATCGCCAATCGCAATCCGATTTCGACTTTTTCCACGAACATCGAGGGCACCTGGAATTTGCTGGAGTCTTGCCGCCGCTCGCCGAAGGTTTCGTCGATCGTCGTGGCTTCGTCCGACAAAGCCTATGGCGATCAGGAGCAACTTCCCTACAACGAGGCGATGCCACTGCAAGGCCGGCATCCCTACGATGTCAGCAAGTCCTGCGCCGATCTGATCGCGCAGACGTATGCCGCCACCTACAACCTGCCGGTCGCGATCACTCGTTGCGGAAACTTCTATGGCGGCGGCGACCTGAACTGGAACCGCGTGGTTCCGGGAACCATTCGCTCCGTCATTCGCGGAGAGCGGCCCGTCGTGCGCTCAGACGGACAATTCATCCGCGATTACTTCTACATCGAAGACGGCGCAGCGGCGTACATGCTGCTCGCTGAGCGTCTCGCTTCAGATGCTGCGCTCCGCGGCCAGGCTTTCAATTTTTCCAATGAAAGCCAGGTCAGCGTGATCGAACTCGTCGATCTGATCCTGCGGAAGATGGGGTCGACTCTGCGGCCTGAGGTGCTCAATCAGGCAAGCAACGAGATTCGTCATCAGTTTCTAAGCGCCGAACGCGCGCGCACCATTCTCAACTGGAAACCGCAGTTCACTCTTGAATCCGGCCTGGATCGCACCCTCGGTTGGTATCGCGAATTTCTGGGCGCGCCCGCCGCAGTAGCGCACGCGGGCAGGGGATAGCTCGCCAATGACATTGACTATGACCAAGACGGCCAGCCATCTGCGTGACGAGATTCACGCTCTCGTGCGGCAGTATTGCGACGTCGCCCTAGCTCCGGAGGTCTTCGTGCCCGGCCGGAGCAGCGTGCCAGTCTCCGGGAAAGTCTTAGGCACTGAGGAACTCGAACTTCTCGTCGAGGCATCGCTTGACGCATGGCTCACCACCGGGCGCTTTGCGGCGCAGTTCGAACGCGAATTTGCCGCCTTCGTGGGCGTGCGCTGCGCTTCCCTCGTCAACTCCGGTTCGTCCGCCAACCTCGCGGCGCTCTCGTGTCTCACATCGCCGTCGCTCGGCGACCGCAAGCTCTCGGCCGGAGACGAAGTGATCACCGTAGCCGCCGGATTCCCCACGACTATCAATCCCATTATTCAGAACGGGCTTGTCCCGGTCTTTGTTGACGTGCAGGTTCCTACTTACAACATCGACGCCACCCAACTGGAGGCGGCTGTCTCCAATCGCACCCGGGCCATCGTGCTGGCGCACACTCTCGGCAATCCATTCGATCTCGATGCCGTCATGCAACTGGCCGCCAAACACGATCTCTGGTTGATCGAGGATTGCTGCGATGCCGTCGGATCGCTTTACAAAGGGCGCAGCGTTGGCACGTTTGGCCACCTCGCCACTACCAGTTTCTATCCCGCGCACCACATCACCATGGGCGAAGGGGGATGCGTGCTCACCCAATCTCCCGCACTGAAAAAGCTGGCTGAGTCGTTTCGCGACTGGGGACGCGACTGCTGGTGCGATCCCGGAAAATCCAACACTTGCGGATGCCGTTTTGAATGGAAACTCGGCGACCTGCCCAGCGGATACGACCACAAATACATCTACAGCCACATCGGGTACAACCTCAAGGCCACCGATATGCAGGCGGCCGTCGGAGTCGCGCAGCTCAAGAAACTGCCGGACTTCATCGCCGCCCGGCGCGCGAACTTCACCAAACTTCACGCCGCGCTCAGCGATCTCGACGACATTTTTGCTTTGCCAGAAGCTACCGAGCACTCGGAGCCAAGCTGGTTCGGCTTCCCGCTGGCCGTCCGCAAGGACGCGCCGGCCAATCGAAACCAGATCATTCGCTTCCTGGAGTCTCGGAACATCGCCACCCGCCTGCTCTTCGGCGGCAACCTGCTTCGTCAACCCGCGTATCGCGACATTCCTCGGCGCGTCGTCGGCGACTTGCAGAACACCGACTTTGTGATGAACAACGTCTTTTGGATCGGCCTTTACCCCGGCATCACGCAATCGATGACCGATTACATGGCGGAAACGTTCCATCAGATTCCAAAAGCCGCCTCGGCCGTGCGAGGAGCTTAGGCTAAGCGACCATGCGTCAAGCAACCACGACAAACCGGCTGGCAAGCGATCTCGACAACATCCTCGAGCGGACCGAGCCACTGTGGCAGGAACTGCGCGGCCAGCGCATCCTGATCACCGGCGCCACCGGATTTTTCGGATGCTGGCTGCTGGAAAGCTTTGCCTGGGCGAACCACCGGCTGCATCTCAACGCGGGCGCCGTTGCTTTGTCGCGCCATCGGCAGACGCTCAAAGAAAAGGCGCCTCATCTCGCGAGCGATCCCGCCATCACCCTACACTCGGCCGATGTTTGTCGGGACGATTTTCCCAAGGATGCATTCTCCCACGTCATCCACGCCGCCACCGAAGCCAGCGCCGCTCTGAACCGCGAAGACCCGCTCGCGATGTTTGACACCGTCGTCACGGGAACGCGCCGCTGCCTGCAGTTTGCCGCATCAAACTCGGTTCGCAAGTTATTGTTCGTCAGTTCAGGAGCGGTCTATGGAACGCAGCCGCCCGAACTCACTCACGTAACGGAGTCGTTTCCCGGAGGGCCAGACCCTCTTGACCGAACCAACGCTTACGCCGAAGGGAAACGCGCGGCGGAGGCACTGTGCGCGCTCACGGCATCTCCGAGCCTCGAGATCAAGATCGCGCGCTGCTTCGCCTTTGCCGGGCCTTACATGAAACTCGACGCGCATTTCGCCATCGGCAACTTCATCGACGATTGCCTGCACCGGCGCCCGATTCGCGTGCAGGGAGACGGGTCTGCGGTGCGCTCGTATCTTTACGCGTCCGACCTGATGGTCTGGCTCTGGACCATTCTTTTCCGGGGACATTCTGGCCGCGCCTATAACGTCGGATCCGAGGATGCGGTCAACATCGCCGCGCTCGCGCGCGAAGTTGCCGTCACGCTCGCGCCCGAAGTCGACCGCATGGTTGAGGTCACGATCGCTTCCGCTCCAACGCAAGGCGTCCCCGTCCACCGATATGTGCCCAGCACGGCGCGGGCGCGTGAAGAATTAGGCCTCAGCGCCAAAATGCCGTTACGCGAAGCCATCCGCCGCACACATTCCTGGTATGCGGAGAGTGCACGCTCCAGCCAGCAGATTGCCGTGCCCGCGAACGCCGGAGGAACCCATGCATAGCGCCGCCACTCTCAGCCCTCAACCCCATCGCGCCTGCGGCGCCTGCGGTGCAAGCGGCAACACCGTTTGCCATACGCAGCGGTTTATCGTTCCCGACGGCTACCCTCTGCCAAGCGAGTACACCGTGGTGGTCTGCCGGCGCTGCGGTTTCGTCTACGCCGATCCGGCCGCAACCCAGCGCGACTACGATCGCTTCTATTGCGAGTGGTCGAAGTATGACGACTCGACAACCGCGACCGGCAGCGGGCTCTCGCCCTATGATGCCGCCCGGCTCGCGACCACCGCTTCCGACATCGCCCGCGCTCTGCCTTCGCGAGCCGCCAGCATCCTCGACGTCGGTTGCGCCACGGGCGGCCTGCTCACCGCGCTTCGCGAGCAAGGATTCACAGCCGTCGCCGGACTCGATCCGTCGCCGGGCTGCGCGGCCGCGTGTCGCGATCGGGGCTTTGAGGCCTATGTCGGATCGGTCGCCTCGGCGCCGGCGCACATGCCGAAATTCGATTGCGTCGTCTTCAGCCACGTGCTGGAACATGTCTACGACATTCCCGCGTTCTTCGCAGCGGCTCGCGGGCTGCTGGCGCCGGGCGGCTGCCTGTATCTTGAAACTCCAGACGCCACCCGTTACGACGACTATCTCTACGCGCCGTTCCAGGAGTTCAATACCGAGCACATCAACCACTTTTCGGCGCGGGCTCTCGAAAACACCGCCCGCCGCTTTGGCTTCCAGCCGGTGCTCGTGGAACAGAAAATAATCCGGACCGCAGCAGACACTCTCTACCCCGCCGTATTCGGCCTCTTCGGAGACAACGGCCGAACCGGGGACGAGCGCATGGCGATCTGCGATCGGGAGTTGCCGGCTCGCATTACTTCGTATATCGGGCATTCCGCCGAGCAGATGGAGCAGATCAACCGCCACCTCGCCGCCCAGCTTACCAAGAACCAAAGCGTCATTCTCTGGGGCGCGGGGCAATTGGCAATGAAGCTTCTCGCGCTTCCGGCGCTGGCGCACACTCCAGTCCGCGCACTAGTGGATAACAACCCGATCCTCCGGGGAAAGACGCTGGCGGGCGCACCGATCATTGGTCCGCGTCAAGTCGGTCCGCGCGAAGTCGGACCGCAGGGCATCGCCGGCACGCGCGAACCCATCATTATCGCGACTCTGCTGCACGCTGAGGAAATCGGCTCCCAGATCAGAGGTCTCGGACTCGCAAATCCAATTCTCTCGCTGCTTCCACATGCAAGCCTGGAGGCCCGCCGATGAAGCTTTCCGACTACCTCATCGGCCAGCTCGCGGATTGGGGCGTGCGCCACATTTTTCTCGTCACCGGCGGCGGCGCCATGCACCTCAACGACTCCATTGGCAAGGAAGCTCGCATTCAGTTCGTTTGCAATCACCATGAACAAGCTTCCGCGATGGCCGCCGAAGCCTACGCCCGTGTCAGCGGACTGCCCGGCGTGGTCAACGTCACCACCGGACCGGGCGGCATCAACGCGCTCAACGGGGTCTTCGGGGCGTGGACCGACTCCATTCCGATGCTGGTCGTCTCCGGCCAGGTCAAGCGTGAAACCTGCATGCGCGCGCTGGGGATCACGGGCCTGCGCCAACTCGGAGACCAGGAAGCCGACATCGTCGCCATGGTCGCGAACATTACCAAATATGCAGTACTGGTCGACGATCCACTTTCCATCCGCTACCACCTCGAGCGCGCCTGGCACCTCGCGCAAGGTGGACGCCCCGGTCCTTGCTGGCTCGACATCCCGGTGGATGTCCAGGGCATGTCCATCGATCCCGCGACGCTTCGCGGCTACGACCCTGCCGAGGATGAAAGCGCACTCAATACGATTGACGGCGAGCAACTCACGTCCGATTGCCGGGAAGTTCTCGATCGAATCCGAAGGGCAAAGCGACCGGTGATACTCGCCGGCACCGGCGTCCGCGCCGCTCATGCCACCGTTGAATTCGACGAACTCTGCCACCGTCTCGGCGTGCCCGTCACCACT
>Ga0187859_10002356_pt1 | contig 11846 bp, 9 predicted proteins | sample June2016WEW_10_1_2_FD_133019 | JGI IMG/M metagenome (GOLD analysis project Ga0187859, IMG submission 133019) | Peatland microbial communities from SPRUCE experiment site at the Marcell Experimental Forest, Minnesota, USA - June2016WEW_10_10 | ecosystem: Environmental > Terrestrial > Soil >... | reverse complement strand
GGCGGCTGGCGTAACCCGGCACCCGAGAACACGTCGCGAGTCCGAGCCTGACCGCGCAGCTCATCGTGATATTCACCGGCTGCGGCATTGGCTAGCCGGCAGCGCCGCGAAAGATCGCGGCCAGCGCGGGCTCGTCGTCCGGCCGCTGCTGCGGGCACCGCGACGCAGCGGGGCCGGATCCAGGCTTATGGGCACGGAGCAGCGCATCCGTCCGAACCCGCCGGGCGGCGGTCGCAGGCTACGGCCCGCACGGTGCGGGCCAATTATGACGCCCAGCCGGTCACATGTCCGGTTCGAGGGAAGATGAGCACGTCATCACGATGCGGCGGCTAAGTGCGGGATCTGCTGGCTGGTTACCCACCTGGAGTCGATGACCCAGCTGCTGGTGATCACGACCCCCGGCTAGTCGCCAGGCCGCGGGTCGCCGACCTGGAGATCCCGCCGGTCAGGGGAAGGCGTCCTCGCCCGGGTCGGCCCGCGAACCATGCAGTAAACGACGCATGCGACTATGCCGGATCGAGCCGCCAGCTGCCAGCAGCCAGTCGCGGTTGGCCGCGGGTCTGGGCTGAACGCCGGGCGTCGTCGTGGTCACGGGCGTCTCCTTCGCTTGGCGAGTGAGCCAGCCGACGGCTCCGCGGCCTGGCGTACTGCCCGCGGGCCCGGCCGGCTCCTACGGTTCTGTTCTTTGCTAATACGGGTAGTAGGCTGGGATTGGTCCAGCCGCGAAAGTTGTCAGGTGCGCGGAGGATCCAGGGTCCCGGCTCAGGCCAGTCACGCCGCGATCGCCTGGTGCTGCGCCCGCCATGCGGCCTCGGCTTGTCCTATCGGGGTGGTGGCCGGGCCCTGGGTGAAGGGCCGGATTTCCTCGGAGATGGCCCGCCAGTTGGCGGAGAACACGGCCAGGTGCTCGACGATCGCCTGAGTGCTGAGCGGCGTGCCAGGGCGCAGGAATCCGGCGTTCTCCAGGCTGCGGCGGAACGCCTCCGGGTCGTGCTCGACGCAGATGGTGCGGGCCATCTGCATGAGCGGCTGCAGTTCGGAGGGGGTGAAGTGCTCGACCAGCCCGAAGTCCAGGAAGGTGACCTTGCCGCCGCGGTGGAACGGGTAGTTGCCCGGGTGCGGGTCGCCGTTGAAGGCGCGCACCTCGTACAGGCTGCGGAAGACGAAGCGGTAGATCGTCTCGGCAGCGCCAGATCCTCGCGCAGCAGCTGGCGCTGCTCGAGCGCGGGATTGCCCGCCGCGTACGGACGGCCGGTAACCGGGTCGGTACCGCGGACATGATCATGGATGCGCCGCACCCGGGCCGCGGCCTGCACGGCCACAGCCCGCTCACCGAAGGTGACCGTGGTTCACCGTCGGCGGCTGACAATCCGACACGTGCGACGAGGCCGCTGGGCATGCCACGCCGGTGCGGCGGCTGAATACGAAGCGCTGATGGCTGTTTACTTACCATCGCCGGCTGCCGGGTACCCGGCAGCCGGCGATGGTAAGGCAGCGGCGCTGCCCTAACCGGCGGAGGGTGTCCCCCGCCCGTGCTCCGCCAGGATCGCCAGCCTTTGCAAGATTGCGGCCGGCGGCTCTCCCGTCGCCTCATGCAGCTCGAGCAGCAGCAGAACGGAGACCACGTGCAAGCCGGCCATGAAGTCACCCAGACCGTCCGCGTCGACCGGAGTGAGCGCGTCCGCCGCCCACGCTTCCAGCTCGGGTGAGGCCAGGCCCGCGGTGAGCACCGCGATCGCCAGCTGCATGGCAGCGGCCACGATCTCGCCGGGCGCGGCCCGCACGGCCGCAGTCTGGTCACCGGACGCAGTCTGGTCACCGGCGGCGCCTGATCCCGGCGCGCACCGGGCGTTCCCGCGGTCCCGGCGGCGGCGCGGCCGCCAGCGGAGCCGTCCGGCCTGGGCGTCCGTCATGTTGTCCTGCCGCCTGGCAGGCGCGCCGGACGGGCCGTTCTGGTGATGGATCCTCATATCCGGCAACACGAGGCCGGCCGGGAGGTTGTTCATCACCGACGGCCGGGCTACCTGCTGTTCGGCGTCCCGCGTCAGCGGCAGGAACGGGAGCACCTCGCGGCCGATCCGCGGCACGGCCAGCAGCCGGTGATGACGGCCGGCCGGCCAGGTGGGGCCGCCTGCGTACGCACCCGCACGCGGCCTGCCCGCCAGGGTGAACCGATGATCACCCAACTACCAGGGACCTCGATCGGCGTCTTGCCGGCAGGGCGGACATGGACAGCCAGAGCACTAGTCAATCTTGCCGCGTCCTGAAGGGTCATTGGCCGGGGTTACCTCCCCCTCAGCGGGGGCTTTGCCGTGGCTGCGGGCTATCGCGCCGGCTTGGCTGCGGTTGGTCACCTGGAGCTTTTCAAGGATGTGCGTCACGTGGACGCTTACCGTCTTCTCGGTGATGAACAGGGTCTGGGCGATCCGCCGGTTGGTGAGGCCCATGGCCAGGAGTTCGAGCACCTGGCGCTCGCGCGCGGTGAGGCCGGTCGATGTCCCGGCCGTGGCTGGCTCGCGCGCGCCAGGGGGTTCGTCGCTGAGCGCGGGTTCGAGATCGACCCGGGCCCGGGCACCCAGCTCGCGGATCTGCCGGGCCAGGGCCCTCGCGCCGAGCGCGTCGGCCGCAGCCAGCGCCGATCGTAGTTCTTGGCTGGCTTCGGCGGACGATCCGGACCGGCTCAGCAGTGCGTGGGACAGGCGGCATCGGGCGTGTGCCGCCGGGTAGGGGAAGCACAGTGCGTCCCAGCGGCCGACGGCCTCGCGCCAGCGGGCGACCTCATCGGACTCGCCGGGCCGCAGCCAGGCCCAGTCCGCTTCGGCGGTGGCGATCTCAGCGCTCGTGACCGCCAGCTCGCCGATCCCCGCCCGGGCGGCGCTGCGTGCCCGGCTGATCAGGTCGCTCGCGGTCGCGACGGCGGACGCGACCTCCTTCCCGCGGTGCCGGACAGCCGCGGCCTGCGCGCGCTCCGCCTCGGCGTGCACGCCGGCTGCCGCGAGACGGATGAGGTGGGCCGCACCATCGGATCCGGCGCACAACCTCAGCCCGGCCCGCACCAGCTCGCGCGCTTCGTCGAACCGCTGCTCCGCTGCCGCGACACGGGCCAGCCGGGCATGACCGACCGAGGCCACCTCCGGCACCATCGCCTGCTGGCTGTCGTGCAGCGCCTGGGCCAGGTCGGCGCGGGCCGCCGCCGCGTCGCCCTGCCACAGACGCAGCCGCCCCAAGGCCAGCCGCGGAAACGCGGCCACGCCGCCCGGCGGCTCCAGGTTGAGGAGCCGGCCGATCAGCTGTTGCGCGGCTGCCCAGTCACCGAGCAGGATCATCGCCTCGATCCCGGGGGTGACGCTGTAGGGGCCGTACGCCGCCTCCGCCCCCAGCGACCGGCCCAGATCCAGGACGTCTGAGGCCGCGTCGATGGCCGCCGCCGCCCGGCCGGCCGCAAGCAGCCCGCCAGCGCGCTGGCCGCGTGTCCACAGCAGGGTCGCGATGTCCTCTTCCGCCGAGGCGAGGAGCTGGGCACGTTCCAGGTGGGCGAGTCCCTCCGCCACGCACCCAAGATGGCACAGCGACCATCCGAGCACCGTGAGCGCACGGGCCTCGGTGGCCGGGGCGCTGACCTGGACGGCGGCCCTTCTGCCCTCCTCAGCGGTCGCGATCGCGTCCTGGTAGCGGCCCTGCATCGACTGCACCATGCTCATTCCCGCGAGGGCTCGCGCCCGCTCCGGGCTGACCGGCTCCACGCAGGCAGCCCGAGCCGCGGCCGCACACGCCTTGGCGGCTCCGTCGTTGTCCGCCCCGGCGATGCGGCAGTAACCGAGGAACTCGAGCAGCGAGCTGGCGCGCAGTGGCTCGGCATCCGCGTCAACACCGGCGAGCGCCTCGCCGATCAGCGCGATCCCGCGGGCATAGTCGCCGGACAGGTGCGCGGTCTCGGCCGCTCGCCGAAGCAACGCGCCGCGGTCAAGCGGGCTGTCCGCAGCAGCTTCGGGAGCATCGTCCCACAGCTCCAGAGCCCGCTCGTAGTGTCGCTCGGCGCTGCTCGGTGCCGCAGCCGCCTCGGCGGCCAGCCCCGCCTGCACAGAGGCCAGCAAGGCGCGCGGCCAGTCCCCCGCCCGGTACCAATGGAACGCCAGCTGGCCGAGCTCAGAGGCCGATGGCGCGGTCTGAGCGCAGTCCGCCAGCATGGTTGCGAGCCTGGCATGCATCCGGTGGCGCTCACCGGGGAGCATGTCGTCATACACCGCCTCCCGCACCAGCGCGTGCCTGAAGCCATAGGACGTCCCGTTCGCGTCTGCGACCAGCACATGATGCTGGACTGCGGCCAGCAAGCATTCGCTCAGCCGTTCCTCGTCGTATGCGGTGACTGCCGCCAGCAGGTCATGCGGGAGCCGCGTCCCGGCGGCAACTGCACCCAGCACGGGCCGGGCGTCGCGAGGAAGCCGTTCCACCCGCGCCAGAAGGAGGCCGCGAAGCTCGCCCGGAAGACCCGTGGCGCTGTCGCTGTCGCGGGCTGCCAGCAGCTCCTCGGCGTAGAAGGGGTTCCCCTCCGCCCGGTCCATGATCTCGTCGGTCATGGCACGTGCTGCAGGATGACCCAGGATGGTTCCGAGCAGCTCGCCGAGTTCGGTGCGGGTCAGAGGGCCCAGGGTAATCCTCTCGCACCGGCTGCTGCGATGCAGTTCGGACAGCAGCAGCCGCAGCGGGTAACGTTCCTGGAGCTCCTCCATGCGGTAGGTGACGACCAGGCATACCGGAGCGCGCAGGTTACGGACCAGGTACAGCAGAACGTGCCGCGTTGAGGCGTCCGCCCAGTGTGCGTCTTCGACCACCAGCAAGACAGGCTGGCGGGCCGCCAGGCGATCAAGGATCCCGCGCACCACCTCGATCACCTGTCCCTCACCCGTTGCCCCGTGCGCGTCCGGCACGAGGCCCAGCCCCGGAAACAGCGTGGCGAGCGCCGGACTGCCGCCGAGGATCTGGCGGCGCCATTGCTCATCGGTCTCGGTCCCGAGGGGACGCAAGGCTTCCACGATCGGCCCGAACGGCAGCGTGCCGTCACCGACGTCCAGGCAGCCACCGGCCAGGACCCGGAACCCCAGACCCGCGGCGGTGCCGGCCATATCCAGCACCAGCCGGGTCTTGCCCACGCCTGGGTCGCCACCCACGGTGACCAGCAGCATCTCGCCGCCCGCGGCACGCTCAAGCGCGCGGCGCAGGTATTCCCGCTCGCGTTGCCGTCCGACCAGTACCGGGCTGGAGACCCGGGCGCTCATCCCTCCACTATCCCTCACGGGGTTGCTCGCGCGACAGACGCCGGCGGTGGCGCTCTAAGGAGTTCTCCCTATGTCCGTGGGACGTGCGCGGCGGCCCAGGGCTGCTGGTAGGGCGTGCGCACCTTCAAGAGTTAGAACTCCTTCCGATGTGCGACCGGTGGTTAGGACTGGATGCTGGTCACGTGGATAGAAACCAGGCAACGGCCATGGCACAGCGGCCAATCACCACGGTGATGACCCGGCCGCTCCTCTCAGACACGGGCCTGTTCCGCCCGCGCCGCTGCCCCCACCACCGGTACTACGCATGAGCGCGGCCGCGCCGCAGGCGCAACCACCGTCCGCCGGGCACTCGCCGTACCCCGGGGCCGTGTCACCCGACGCGCCCCTCGAAGGCACCGCCAGCCTTCAGGTGCTGTCCACCGGCTATCTCGGGGGACGGTTCGCCAGCACGGTTACCTTCGTGCGTGACGGTACCGCCCTGATCGTCGTCAACCCCGGCATGGTGGCCGACATCGAGTCCATCCTTCGGCCGCTCCGGCACCTCGGGGTGCGCCCGGCAGCGGTCACCGACGTGGTTCTGCTAACTGCACGGCCCGCCCACATCATCAACGCGGCGCTGTTCCCGGTCGCACGGCTGCACGATGCCACGGCCGTCTATCAAAATGACCGGAAGGTCCGCCGCCCGGCCGACCGGTTCTTGATCTCGCCGTCGGCGCGGCTCATCCAGACCGCAGGTCACCGCCCTGACGACCTGACGCTGCTCGTGGCGACCGCGGGCGGCATCGTCGCCGTCACTCACCTGTGGAAGTCCCGGTCTGACGGCGCGGGGCAGCTATCGGACGGTGATCCGGGCGCGTTGCGCCGGGCCAAGACCAGGGTGCTGGGAGTGGCCAGCCGGATCGTGCCCGCCCACGGGGCCGCCTTCCGCGCCGGCCCGGACACCCCGGTATAGGCGATGGCGATGACAGACAGCATCCGGCACGCGCCGTCCCGCAAATCACACGCCACGCCCATCCGCCGCCGTCAGGCGGGCCCGATTCAGCCCGCGGACCGTCGCCCGGGAAAGCCCGGCTCCGTGCGCTGCACGTCACGCGGGCGGGGCGTGCAGCCCCAGCCCGAAGCCGCGGCACCAGCGCTGTGGCCCAGCCGTTCGTACCACCCGCACCAGGAGGTCCCCGTGTTGCAGGGAAGGCATCATGCTCGGTGATCAGCCTGTCGCGGTTTCCGCTGACGACGCGGACGCCGCATTCCGCAGCCTGTACGCCGAGCACGGCCCGGCCTTGCTGCGACTGGCCACCGCGCTGACCAACGGTGATCGCGGCCGCGCCGAGGACTTGCTTCAGGAAACCATGCTGCGGACCTGGACCCACCGCGGCAACCTGGACATCCAGCTCCGCGAACCCCGAGCCTGGCTGGCCACGATCGCCCGCCGCCTGGCTGTCGACGCCCACCGGGCCCGGCGCGCCCGTCCCCATGAGGTCGAGCTGAACGACCACGTTGCGCTCACCGACAGCCAGCGGGCCGACACCAGCATCGAGGAAGCCGACGTCCGCGCCGCCATCGCCACTCTGCCCGGTCCCCAGCGCCAGGTACTGACCGAAGTCTATTACCGCGACCGGTCGGTGGCCGAAACGGCGCGCATCCTGCAGATCCCGCCCGGCACCGTGAAATCACGCACCTTCTATGCGTTGCGCGCGCTGCGCCACGCCCTGGCCGCTCACGATGCGGTGGCCTAGCCCCCTGCGGCCACCCCGTCGCCCGGGCCTCCAGGCCGCGCCGGACCCAGGCGCAACCCCCAGCCACCTGGCCGAGGCCGGCGGGCGAGGTCCGAAGGAAGCTGGACATGGACGCTAACCCCGGAGCCATGGGCGAGCGCGCGGGCACGCGATCCAGCAGCCGGGCAGTGCTACGGCAGCCGGCCGGCCCGTGGCAGGTTTTCCTGCTCACGAGCCTCGCGTGGCTGCTCATCGCGGTGATCGTCCTGCGGTTCGCCTTCGCATCGGCCGCCGCCGCGGGCGCGCTGGCGGGCGTGGCCGTCCTGCTGTGCGCGTCCGGGGAGTCCCTGATCACCTCGGCCAACTCCGGCCTGCCGCCACGGCGCAGGTTGGCCGGATATGCTCTGGCCGCGGTGCCGGCACCGGTGCTCACGCTGCTGGCCGGCCTGCGCGGCCGGCTCAGCCTGACCACCGACGCGCTCACGTTCCTGGTGACGGTGATCGCGGTCGCGCTGGCAGGCGGCCTGGCGCCGTCTGCGCTCGAGTCGATCGCCGGGTCGCTGCTGTTTGGCTTCTGCCTCATTGTGCCGGTACACAACTCCGCGATCACCGCGGTTAGTAACCCGGCGGCCCTGGGCGTCTTCGCCGCCGTGGCCCTGATGGTCAGCATCCTGGTAGGCAATGCCGTGCGCCACGGCGAGCAGGCCGCCCGGGCGATCGCGGAGTCCGAGCTGCTGGCCGCTGCGGCGGCCAGCCTCCTGTACGGCCAGGAGTCCCTCGCGGCCTTGCTGGACCAGGCCCGCGAAGCGTCCGGCATGGAATCGGTGACCCTGCGCACCCCGCTGGCCGCGGCGAAGGCGGCGGTCAGCTGCCTGCGCTCCGGTGACATCCAGCTGACGGCGGCGGACCAGGACGAACTGCTGGCCACCGCCGAGGAGTCCCTGGACCTGCTCACCAACCTCGTCGCGAGCCTACTGGACGTGAGCCGGCTGCAGGCCGGGGCGTTGCCGGTGTTTCCCAGGCCGGCCGACCTGAAGGAGATCATCGCGCGCGCGCTCAACGGCATCGGGCCGCAGGCAGAGGCGGTCATGGTAGACGTCCCGGGCGAACTGCCCCAGGTCATGGTGGACCCGCCGATCATGGAACGGGTCATCGCGAACGTGACCGCCAACGCGCTGCGGTACTCTCCCCGCGGATCGCCGCCGCTACTGACGGCCAGCGCCCGCGGCGACCGGATTGAGCTGCGTGTGGTCGACCGCGGGCCGGGCGTCGCTCAGGCCGGATGTTCGCGCCCTTCGAGCGGCTCGGCGACACCGGCACCACCACCGGTGTCGGGCTCGGGCTCGCGGTGTCCCGCGGCCTGACCGAGGCGATGGCCGGCACGCTGGGCCCGGAGCAGCCTCCTGGCGGCGGCCTGACCATGGCCATTTCGGTGCCCGCGGTACCCGGGCCGGCCCGGGCATGCCCTGGCTCGCCTGGCAGCCGCGAGCGCGAACGGATCGGGATCGACCCGACGCCGAGCGCGATCACGACGGCGCCCGAGCATGGCACGGCGCCGCAGTGACCGTGTCCCGATCGCCGGCGAGCCGCAGATCCCCCGCATGCTACGCGCCATGCTGGCCGACAGGCCAGTGCCACAGCGACAGCCCCGGGCACGCGGCGCGGGCTGCAGGATCCGATGCCGGCGCGCCGCAGACATGGTCCGGCCCGCCCGGACGGCCAAAGCCGGGGGTGTCACGTGGCACGGACTAAGGAGGCAGGGGCGTGAGATACGTCATGGGCACGTCGGGTGGCCGGGAGCCGTCCGCGGAGCTGACCGATCGGGCGCTAGCCGCCGAGGTCTCCAGAAAGGCGCGGTGCGCCGATGGCACTGTTGATCCCGACGAATGGTTCCCCGTCAGCACCGACGCGGAGGCAGCTCGCCGCGAGGCGGCCGACGCCATCGCTATCTGCACGGCCTGCCCCGTGCGCGGCATGTGCCTGGAGCTGTCGCTGCGGCACTGGACCATCGGCCAGCACGGCGTCTGGGGCGGCCTGGTCGCGGCCGACCGGGCCGCGTTGCGCCGCCGATGGCTCGCCTCCCCGCACGAATATGGCCGCGGCCTGTCCATCCTCGATCGCATCTCGGACAGGCCCCCGGCAACCAGTCACGCCTGGCGAAGGGGTCGGCCCGCCCCTGCGGCCGGCACCTCGCGCCGCGCCTTATCCAGCATGCGAGCACTCAGGATGGCCCGCGCGCTGCTTAGACACCTGATAGCGGCGCCGCCCGCTGGTGACCAGGCCCGGCCGGGCGGCCGCAGTATCCCGCCGGCCGCGTCGGTCCCGCAGATGGGGTCGGCGCTGGCCAAGCCGATGCCGGCGGTGGACGCCGCGGATGCCGCGCAGAGCGCCCATGCCGGGCCGGCGGATGTCGACGCTCGGCGTCCGGGTAGCTGGCTCACGGCCGGCTCTGCCCGGGCATGGCCAATCGACGCAGGTACCGCGGTACGCCGACGGGCGGTTAGCCGTGGCCGTCGCGCAGCCGACCAGGAGGGTGATCACGGTGAGCGCGATACCCGCCCGCCGGGCTAGGACCACGCGGCTCGCACGGACTCTCGGGCTGGACGGCAACCCCTGCGAAGGGCCACCGACCGGGCCATGACCTGGATCCGCGTCGGACTGCTCGCCGCATTCCTGACCGGCGGACCGCTGGCGGCCATCGGCGCAGGGCAGTGGATGTACCACGCAGGGACGGCCGAGGCCCGCGCGCAGGCCGCGGACAGGCACAGCGCCCGAGCGGTCCTGCTGACACCGGCTCCGCCTGCGCGGCCCACGCCTCCAGCTCGGGCGAGTCGAGGCTCGCGGTGAGAAGCCCGATCGTCAGCTGCATGGCGCCCGCCATCGTCTGGCCGCCATCGGCGCCGCCGTTTGGCGCGCTGGGCCCGCTCACGGCTCCTGCGGCGGAGTGGCCGCCAGCGGTGGCGTCCGGCCGGGGCGTCCGTCGTATGGTCCTGCCGCCCGGCGGGCGCGCCGGGCAGATCGTTCTGGCGATTGGTGCTCGTATCAGGCAAAACAGGGCTGGCCGGAAGGTCGTTCATCGCGTCCGGAGGCTTGCCTGCTCAACGGAGGCGTCGTCGCCGGCCCGGGAAAGTCTGCGGTGAATGCCCGCGTGCCGCAGACGCCCCCGCCGAAACCGGGGCGGCCACGGTGAACGCAACCTTCTTACTATCCGTGTTAGTAGATATGTCTGCTAACACAAAAGCTCCCGGCGGCGAGCTGCCCGGCGACCCCGATGCCGCGATCCGCCAGCTGTACTCGCACTACGCCAAGGCCCTGCATGGTTACGTCGAGAAGTTCTGCCCCGACCCGGCGATCGCGGATGACATCGTCCAGGAAACCTTCATCCGGGCCTGGCGTCACCTGCCCCAGCTGAGCGCCGACGACCGGCCCGTCCGGCCCTGGCTGTACACGGTCGCGCGCAACCTGCTGATCGACGCCAACCGGGCCGCCCGGGCCCGGCCGGTGAGCGCGCCAGCGCCGCCGGCCGAGATCGGGACCGATTCTGGATTGGACAAGGTCCTGGACCGGCAGCTCGTTTCCGCCGCCTGGCGCACCTGTCGCCCGCGCACCAGAGCGTGCTCGTGGAGACCTTCTACCGGGGCGGGACCATGGCGGCGGTCGCCCGCGAGCTCGGCATACCGCACGGCACAGCCAGATCACGGCTGCATTACGCGCTGGATGCGCTGCGCCAGCACCTCGAAGAGCGCGACGCGATCGCGTGCTGATGCTCGACCGCATGCCCGGGGACATCACCGCTGCCGGCGCCGATGGCGAGACGGCCGCACCTGCCGCCAGGCCCAGGCCCGGCCGGCATCTGATCGCCGTGATGCTGATCGGTGCGGCAGTCCTGGACCTGACCCGGTGCGGTCTCGTCCTGGCAGCAGCCCGGCACCCGGTGCCGACCGCGGGGCTGGTCGCGGCCGGGCTGGCCGTGGCCGTGCTGAGCGTGCGGACCGCGCGCGGATGCCAGGCCGGCCGGCGCTGGGCAGGCTGGGCCGCGTTGCTGATCGGCGCCGCGTCGGCCCCGCAGGCGGCCATGTCCGGCTTCCACGGCCCGTACACCATCCCCGACACGGCCACCGCCGCCCTGGGAGTTCTGCTGGCCGTGGCTGTCCTGGCCACCGCCGGTGCGGCCGGGCAGCCGGGCCAATACACCGAAAACCCGTGCACCATCGACAGGGGAGCCACCTGGTGACCCGCAGCGCACCCGGGCCCGCAGCAGCCCGCCGCGGTGAACGAGGCATGCGACTGTGCCGGATCGACCCGCAGCTGCCGACGGCCAGCCGCGTTGCCCGCCCGGTCGGAGCTGAGTGCCGGGCGTCGTAGTCCTCCTGCGGGTCGCGGCCGTTGATAGCAGCCTGGAGGCCGGAGGGGCGGCCCCGTACGCCGCGCGGCGCCCGTGCCTGCGGCCGGCTGCCGGACTGTGTCCCCCGCCAGGTCCCCCGCCAGCGAGATGGGGCCAGCGGACTGTCTGCCGGACCGGGGCTCCTGAACACCCCTTGTCTCCTATGCGTGTTAGTAGTTGATGGCGGCAGCACCCCTGCGCCGTCCCGGCGTCCGACCGGCGGGACGATCCCTCACCAGTGAGGACACGAATGTTTAGTCGTCTCGGCCCGGCTCCGCCAGCGCAGGTTACGGACCTGACCGTGCCGCCATGAGCGCGCGGGCCAGGCCACCCTGGCGATCACGCCGCCGCCAGGCGACGAGCCGCCCCGGCAGGCAGGCAACGACAGAAGGAGGACGGTCGAGATGACCGACGGATATAGGCGCCAGCAGGAATCGGTGGCGGTGGGGGCCCGGGAGCGGCCGGTGCTGC
>Ga0187859_10002355_pt1 | contig 11849 bp, 27 predicted proteins | sample June2016WEW_10_1_2_FD_133019 | JGI IMG/M metagenome (GOLD analysis project Ga0187859, IMG submission 133019) | Peatland microbial communities from SPRUCE experiment site at the Marcell Experimental Forest, Minnesota, USA - June2016WEW_10_10 | ecosystem: Environmental > Terrestrial > Soil >... | reverse complement strand
TGACGATATCGGCGAAGTCGCCGAGACTTTCGACTTGGTGGACGTGTTGAGTCGTGTTCCTCGAAGCGCCGAAACCGGACTAGAGTAACGGTTTAACCCGCCTAGATAGAGAGCTTTACGCAATGGATCACATAAAGAGCTATCTAGGCGGGCGTGTAGTCCGTTACGCTGGTGACTGTCTCGACGTATTGGAGTGTCTGCCGTCAAATAGCGTTGACGCTGTAGTGACTGACCCGCCATACCATCTGACTACGGGAAAAAAAGGCGGAACTGGAATCGCGTCACTAGATCTAAATTCACCGGCGGGGCGTTCGCGCGTGACAACGGGCTTCATGGGTAAAGAGTGGGATGGCGGTGACATTGCGCAGAGCCCAGAATTGTGGGCGAAGGTGCTTCGTGTGCTCAAACCCGGCGGCCATTTACTCGCCTTCTCAGGCACGCGCACGTCGCATCGTATGGTTTGCGCGATCGAAAGAGCTTTCGCGGCTTGCTAATTGAACGCGAGGCAGAGTATCTTGGGGATATCGAAACACGCATGCAGATGCTAGAAAGGGGAGAACTATGAAAGGGCCTACTGCAGAAGTCGACGTGCTTGTAATGCGCAAAGACCCGACGACGATTACAGCGGCTCCCGACGAAGACAGTCATGGCGTGCTGTTACCGCGCGCTATGATTGTTGTCGAGCCAGAAGAATATGAGGCCGGCGACAAAGTTACCATCACCATGCCGGAATGGCTGGCAATCGATCACGGGCTCGTCTAACCAATAGGAGGCGGCAATGGTCAAAGTCGTGAAAGAGCCGGACTTTTTTGACGCAGAGACCGGCGAAGTATTGCCGCCTCCCGTAACGGCTAATTCCTCTCTACAGACGTATATCGATCGTATTCGTCGGCTAGAGGAAGAGCGCAAAGCGATATCCGAAGATATCAGTTCCATCGTCAAAGAGGCGCACAAAGCCGGCTTTAGCGCGCCGGCTTTGCGCAAACTACTGTCGCTGGCCAAGCTGTCCAAAGAGGACCGTATGGCTCTTAACGCCATGTGTGAAGAAGTAGACTTTTGGACATAGCCTAGAGAGGGTGAGACATGACCGAAGAAATGAGCGACGATCATTTTCTCGATTACTGCACTACGCATGCAGAGACGCCACGCTGCGGCTTCACGCCGGCTCAATTAGCCCGGCTATTCAGACTATGCGGCTACACCGCGTCAGCTCACATGTGGGAACTAGAACAGCCAAGCGTAATCAACTGTAGTCGAGATGCGATCATGCGTTTAGTGAGAGAGGCAAGACGCGAGATAGGAGAGAAAGATGAGCGATCGTAAAGGGGATTGGATTCAAACCTACACGGGGAAAAAGTTTTGGCCACTCGACCCGCGTCCCGAAGACGTCGACATAGAAGACATTGCGCACGCTTTATCGATGACGTGCCGGTTCGGCGGCCACTGTGTGAAATTCTACTCTGTCGCCGAGCATAGTGCGCTCGTCTCGGCTTACGTGCCGCCAGAATACGCATTGGAGGGCCTCTTGCATGATGCGACGGAAGCCTATCTCGTCGACCTGAGCCGGCCTATAAAGCAATTCATGCCTGCTTTTATTCAGGCAGAGAAGCATCTGCGTAAAGCGATAGCCGAGAGGTTCGGCTTAGAGCCCGAAGAGCCGCCGATAGTGTGTGAAATCGACCGCCGTATCCTCACTGACGAGAGAAACCAGAACATGGTGCCATCGCCTGAGAAATGGTCGACGGATGCGGAGCCGCTATGCGCTATTCTTGAATACTTGTCGCCGTCTGATGCGCAGAAGTTTTTCTTGGAAACCTTCGCGAGAGTATGCTACAAGCTACCAACCGCCTAAACACAGCACACAACACAAAGGGGAGCCACGATGACTGACGCCAATGACGAAACCAACACCGCCGATTTGCTTGACGAGATGGTGCAGTCGGCCGAAGAAGCTTTCGGCATTTCGAAAGAGGAAGCTCGTTTGGCAGTTGACCTCTCGAAAAAATACAAAAGCGATATGGATAGCCTCATCAATCGCACGCTGAGTCTTGCCGACGCGATGAAAGTCAACGCCGCCGTGCTTGGCGGTATTGGAGCTTTCACGCTGTCTAAAGGCGTTTCGCTGGCCATGGCTTACGCTCTACGCACTAGCCCGGATGAAGAGACGAAGGAAGAAATGCTAAAGCGGTTCCGCTCATCGATATTTCTGGCCATGCAGGAAATCGAGAGTAATCTCGGGAAGCATGAAGAGAGCGTGAAAGCGGAAATGAAAATACCAATGGTCTACGCTACGCAAGAGAGCAAGTCGAAAGGATGAGGGCGATGGTCTCTATTAATGATATCCACGTTGGCGATAAAATCACATTACGGCCTATGAGGGTCATACGCTCAGACAAATATGCGGGCGGCAATAGACCGATGGTTGCAGTAGAGGCGGAGAGTGGCCATCAGTATTCCTTCCCTATCGAGCTAGTCGCGTCGCATATTAAGTCCTTTAAGCCGAGCGACCCTGTAATAGTGTGCGGTATGTCGTCGGCTATCGTAATCGCCACGTATGGCGACTATGTGTGGGTAAAGTTTGATGACGGCAATCGCGTCGTCAAAGCTACCGACGTTCGCCACGCTGATAAGCTAGGTTGATATGATGAGAGTCCACGCCGATTTCGAGACGAGAAGTGCGATCAATCTCAAAACACGCGGGGCTCCCGTCTATTTCGAGCATCACAGCACGATCGCGCTTTTGCTCGCCTACCAAATCGACGACGGGGCGATAGCGCTATGGCGGCGCGGGGAGCCCGAGCCGCCGGATTTGCGCGCCGCCATCCTGGCCGGCGCGGAAATCCACGCGCACAACGCCTCATTCGAGCGGCGGTGCTTCGCTGTGCAAGCGCGGCAACTCGGATGGGCGCAGCCGCGCCCGGAGCAGTTTCATTGCTCCATGGCCACGGCCGCCGCGCTGGGGCTCCCGCGCTCCCTGGAAAAGCTCGGGGAGGCGCTGCAGGCGGCGCAGCAAAAGGACAAGACCGGGGCGGCGCTCATTCAATTTTTCTGCGTTCCGATCGGGGAGACGTCGAGCGGGGAGCCGATCTTCAATGAGCCTGCCGATCATCCGCTTCCGTTCGCGCAATTCGCGGAATACTGCCGCCAAGACGTCGCGGCGGAGCGGGCGATTTCGCGCCGCATGATTCCGTTGTCCGAATATGAACACCGGGTTTGGCTGCTCGACCAGAAAATCAACGCTCGCGGGATTCGGATTGATCGCGTGTCGGCCGTGCGAGCGTTGGGGCTCGTCGAGCGGGAGCAGGCGCTGCTCGACAAGCAAATCGCCACGGTCACGGGCGGTTCCGTCAAGCGCGCGACCGAAGTGGCGAAGCTGACGCAATGGCTGCAGGCGCAGCCGGGCGTCTCGATTGAGGCGCTGGCCAAGGATGACGTGCTCACGGCGCTGAAGGACAAGAGCTTGCCGGCGGCCGTCGTGAGCGCTCTGGAAATCCGCCAGCAAGCGGCCAAAAGCTCGACTTCGAAATTGAAGGCGTTGCTGCGACACGTCAACAGTGACGATCGTTTGAGGGATATGTTTAACTATAACGGGGCGGGGCCGGGGCGATGGTGTCTCGCCGAAGGCTCCCTAGTGGACGTGAAAACGAAGGATGGGGTTGTTTGCGAAAAGCCTATCGAATCGGTTCTCTCTGACGACTTGGTTTGGGATGGCGATGCGTGGGTTGCCCATGACGGCGTTGTTTTTAGCGGGGAGCAAGAGGTTATCTCGCATGATGGCGTCACAGCGACGTCGCGGCATATTGTATATATTGACGACGATACACATATGTCTTTGGGAGAAGCGAAACGCAGAGGAATTCCGCTCTATGCCAAAAAACCCAAACAAAGCGCTAATGGACGCCAAAAAAGTAAAACTTAGTGCAAAAGCGACAGAACAGTGGGAGCGGACAAAAGCCGACCCGGAGAAACATGCGAAAGCTTTGGAGCAACTTCATGCCGCCTCTCAAAAAGGTAAGGACTTACGATATTCTCAATGCGGGGCCGCGTAATAGATTCTCGACGAACGGCCGCATCGTGAGCAATTCGTCAAGTGGGGGTGTGAATCTTGCGAATCTGCCGCGTCCGCGCCCGATCTACGCCGACGCGCATCTCGACCTTGGCGCGCTATTCGAGGCCTTCCGCACGGGGGAGCCGGACGTGCTGCGCATGCTTTATGGCCCCGAGCTAGGACGGCCGCTCGACCTTGTGTCGGACGCGCTGCGGTCTTTCCTATGGGCCGCGCCGGGCCACGACCTCATCGCCGTCGACTACTCTTCGATCCAAGGCCGTCTGGCCATGTGGTTTGCTCGGGAGGAATGGAAGCTCGCGGCCGTGCGCGTCATTGACGCCGATCCGAAAAACGAGCCTGACCTCTACCGGCGCGCCGCGGCCAAGATCACCGGCAAGACGACCGATGAGATTACGAAGAAACACCCTCTAAGACAAGCTATTGGCAAAGTTTCGGAATTGTCTCTAGCATTCGGGGCCGGCGTCGCCGGCTTTGAAAGTATGGCGCGAAACTATAACGTCGACTTGGACGAACTATTCGAGCCTGTGTGGGCGACGGCGAGTGCCGAAAATAGAGAGCGCGCAATCAAGCGTTACGAGAAATGCCTCAAAGCTAAAGACAGGGCTAAAACCGATGTTTTGTCAAAAGAGGCTTGGTTGGCGTCGGAATGCGTCAAGTTGGGTTGGCGCGGCACTAACCCGGCGCACGTCACGGCTTGGAGCGCGCTAGAGAACGCCGCACGTAACGCCATAACGTTTCGCGGGAAGCAATTTGACGCCGTTCCCGGCGTTAGCTACCTCGTAAAGCACGGCTTTTTGTTCTGTCAACTACCGTCAAGTCGTTGCATCGCCTATCCGAATCCAAAGACGATCGACCAAGTTTGGGCGAGAATCAAGAATGAAGACGGGACGTGGCCAGAAGAGGCCGATACGATTGACCTCGCCAAGGCGCAAGAATTGGAGATGCGCGGCAACGCTAAAATAGATCGTCCGACTTCTTCACGCATCATCGTGTCCGGCGTCGACAGTCAATCGCAAAAATTTTTGCGGTATCCGCTTTATGGCGGGCTGCTAATGGAAAATATTTGTCTCGGAACCGAGCGCGACATTCTCGCCGCTGCGATGCTGCGACTAGAGGATAGAGGTTATCCGATCGTGCTGCATGTCTATGACGAGGCTGTCGTCGAAGTGCCGGTAGGATTTGGTAGCGTCGCAACGATGGAATCGATCATGCTAGAGCGCCTGCCTTGGATGCGCGACTTGCCGATGGCTGCTGAAGGCTGGCGGTCAAAAAGATACAAAAAGTAGGGATACCGGGGTTGACTTTCCTATCCGAAACGAGTTAGTAAGTGGATTAGTAAGTGGATAGGAGATGAGCGATGACCAAGCCCAAAAACAAGGAGCACGTGTTTGACGTGTCGTTTGCTGTCGATAGCGCCAATTTAGGATTGGCGCTAGCAGCTCTCGATCCTGTCGACGTGCTCGACCTATCAATTCGGTTGCAGGCAAAACCAAAAGCCGAGCGTTTGAGAGAGCTAGAAAACGAGTTGCTGACTGCAACCGGCCCTGACGTCGCTGAAGTCGTGGCGTTAGCGAGTGAGCGTAAAACACGGGGCGAAGTTTTGGCTTTGTCGCGTGAGCCGACTAGCGACATGCCGCCGGTAGCGAGGGGCTATATGTCGGCATTCTCTAATGTTGGCGAGAAACGCCATCGCAGAGAGATAGCCGACGCGGCTAGCGTATTCCTCAAACGCCCGATCAAAAGCGCGCAGACGAAAACGATAGACACACTCGTTAACCGCGGATATCTCATCAATGTCGGTTGTGGCGCTTACAAGTGCCTCAAGCTACCGGAGTGAAAGAGACATGGCCAACGCAATCAAAGTCTATAAATCCTATATGTTCGCTGATAAAGACCCGGCGATCTTCGCGGTTCGCGACGCCATCGAAAAATCAAAAGCGACGTGGGATACGGTGTGCGAGGATTCCGGCGTCAGCAAGAGCACGCTCTACAATTGGCTGCAGGGGCCGACGCGCCGTCCGCAGTTCGCGACGTTGAACGCCGTCGCCCGCGTGATCGGCTTCGAATTCCGGCTGGTTCGCAGAAAAAACACACCGGAGTAATCTTTTCGGTTGACTTCTAAAACGGAAAGGCGCATAAAAGGATCGTGGTCAACGCCACAAACGGAAACCGAGCCAGTAACCCGGATATGGAGAGAACAGAATGTCTACTTTGCATCAAGCTTCGCGTGAATGGTCTTCTCGCCCGGCTGACGAGCGGTTCACTTCGCTCCACGATATGGCGGATCACTTCAATCTGATCCGTTGTCAGTCGAAGGAAGTCGTCGTGTCTTCGCGAAAGATTCATGCGGTTCCCGACAGTGACAACAAGGGGCTGCTGATCGAAGGCCCCGGCGGCAACGCCTACGCCCCCACTCATTGGGCGTTCGGCCAAGTCGCTCAGCTGGCGGAAGCGCCCGCCCGGTATCTTCGCACTCTGCCGGCTCCTATTGCCGCTGACTGCATTAACTACGGGCTGAAATACAAGCGGGACGTCGAAGACGTCGGCATTCTGCTCCATAGGAACGGCGACGCGCGAGTGCGCGCTGCTACGGGACCGCGCTACGGTCGAATTTGGAATTCTGACGTGCTGACGGCTCTAACCAGCCGCTTCGGCGACGGCGTGACCGGAGACTGGAAAGTCCCTGGCGAGTTCGGGAAGGCTGTTGACGTGACCAAAGCGAACACGACACTGTTCGCGGGCGACCAAGACATGTTCGTTTTTCTCGCCGACGAAGAGCACCGGATCGAAGTGCCGAATCGCCGTAACGGTGAGTCTGGCACGATGGCCAGAGGCTTCTTTGTTTGGAATTCAGAGACAGGCGCATCGACGTTCGGTCTCGCGACGTTCCTGTTCGACTATGTGTGTTGCAACAGGATCGTCTGGGGGGCGGCACAGCACAAAGAAATTCGCATTCGCCACACGGCGAGCGCGCCCGATCGTTTTCTTGACGAACTCCGGCCGGCTCTAATCAGCTACGCCAATTCGTCGACGGCGACGATCACAGATGCAATCGCCAACGCGAAGACCGCAAGGCTTGCCGACGTTGACGAGTTTCTGAAAACCCGGTTCGGCCTTCGCACCGCGCAAGCGATGAAAGCCGCACACGAGCTAGAGGAAGGCCGCCCGGTCGAGACACGTTGGGACGCCGTTACTGCCGCCACGGCATACGCCAAGGGAATTCAGTGGCAAGACGAGCGCGTCGCAATCGAACGCAAGGCAGGCGAGCTTCTGACCTTCTAAGACAACGAAAGGGCGGCCAACTGGCCGCCCTCTTCCACGGAGATAGCGCAAATGGATCGTCGACCGTCAAGAGATACGGACGGGTTTCTAACGAGCCCGATCTATCCTGAAGTGACTCTGGCGATCGTCATGGCGCGGGATTTTGACGGGCTGTCGTTTCCGAAAATCGCAGTGACTCACGGCATGACCAAAGGCGGCGCTCGGAAACAATATGACCGATGGAAAACATGGGCGCGCGGCCAGCGCGCCTACTCGAAACGACTAGATGACTTGAAGAGGTTTAGCGATGAACTCGCTTATCGAGGTCTACGTGGTCAGAGATAACAACACGGTGAGCGTCATGCAAGGTGCTGACGCTATTGCTATGTCGCCTGAAGATGCTTTGGCGCTGGCTTACGCTTTAATGTGCTGCGCCAATTCGCAAAACGCTAAATTCGTTATATGCGACGGTAAACATAAACGCCAGAACTGAGCCAACACGAAAGGGGCTACGATGTATGACCGGAGCGCCATCATGCGAGACGCGCATAGGCAATACCGCATCATGCGCCCGCTCGGCTGGGATTGGCCTAGAAGCCTTCGTTATGCTTGGGCCGTCGCAAAAGCGCGCCAAGACAAAGAGCAGAACGTCGCCGCGTGGATCATCGCTGCGACTCGTGGAAACAAGGGGAGAAATCAGCATGTCTTCGCAAATATCTGAAAAAGAGGCCGTCCGCTTGATGGGGCTGACGCAAGAGCAAGCGCGTGAAGAGGCCGTGTCGCGCGGTTGCACCGTCATAGGCGGGGAGCCGAACGATCATCGTCTAGCTTTCGATTTGACGGTGAAATTCAACTCGGATTTCGCGGATTTGGTGTCGCGCACGTTTGACATCGCCAACACTCGCCATTCATCTATCGCGATAGTTGCGTTGCTGCAGGGTTTGAGCGCCAGTTGTTCGTCGACGGCCATCATGTTGCTCAACATGTTTTTCGACATGCAGAACGAAGACGAAGTCGAAGCGAGTCGCGACAGTCGGATTATGGGTATGCTCGCGAACGCGCTATATGCCTACAAGCTACGCGCGAAAAAGGAAGAAGAGGCCGAAGAAACGAAATGAGCAAACCGCCGCTTTCCTCGCGCCCCTGGACGCCACGACAAGATGAGAGGCTACGTTCGATGGCGCAAGAGTTTGCGGCGGCGACCATAGCCGATCTATTGAGCAACCGTCAGATTCGACGTGGCTGCTCAGAGAGCGACGTAATAGACCGCTGCAAAATGCTCGGTTTGGTATTGCCGGGAGTAGAACCGGAAATCAAACCCGTCGCACGCGAGCCAATAATCGAGATAGTCGAAGAGGTCTATGTTCCGGCTGGTTGTCGCTGGCCGTTTGGTGATCCTAGAGAGGCCGACTTTCGTTTCTGCGGCGAGCCTGTAGAGCTTGGCAAGAGCTACTGCCCGACGCACCAAAAACTGGCCTATGTGAAATACACGCCGGGAAAGGCACATGTGATATACACGCCGGGAAAGGCTGTGAAATACACGCTGGGAAAGGCTGTGAAATACACGCCGGGAAAGACACAACAGTAATGAATGACAAGGTGAATACTGTGACAGTCTTAGATCATCGAAACGCAGATAGGAGTGACGGATATGGAGGTTAACGGATACGAAATCAAAGCTGGGGCCGACCTTAGCAGGGCCGACCTTCGCTGGGTCAACATTAGCGGGGCCGACCTTCGCTGGGCCAACATTAGCGGGGCCGACCTTAGCGGGGCCGACCTTCGCTGGGCCAACCTTCACTGGGCCAACCTTAGCGGGGCCAACCTTCGCGGAGCCAACCTTCGCAGGGCCAACCTTAGCGGAGCCAACCTTCACTGGGCCAACCTTCGCTGGGCCGATCTTCGCGGGGCCTATTTGCGTGGAACAAAAATCGAAGTCAAAGCCCTACAGATTGCGATCTTTAATTGGTGTGACGTTGATGACGTTCAGTTGGATTGGTGCCGAGCTTATCTAGAATGCTGGTGTTGTTGACTATGCCAACCTACCGTAGTCGGTCGTGGTAACTGACTGCGGTAGTCTTAGATCATCGGAAACAGAGAACGTGATGGGCGGAAAAACAAATACTGGCGTGGTCGACGCGATGTTTGCAACGATACCGCCAGAGACGGCGCTCGACGAAGCCGCTGTGGCGATTGCTTTAGTTGAAGCCGGCTACCCAAGCGCGATGATCGCGGAGCATTTGTCGGAAGTCGTGGAATGCTTTGCGAAGTCGCACGCCGACGCCACACGCATCGGCAGTTTTTTCAACGCGGAGGAAACAAAATGAAGCCTGACTTTTTGATCGAAGCGCTTCGTCGAGCGTTTCTCGCCAAGCAAGCGCGTGAGGGGCTGATCTACCCGACGTCGAGCAAACGTCATCCGATTGAGGATTTGAGCACCGGCCCGGAAGCTGCTGCCGAATACTTCATCAAGAAAATCTATCCGAACTCGTCTATCCGCAAACGCGAGCGGGTTGGGCGCATTGCCGCTGGCAAGCGACCATTTTGCTATGGCGTCGCGACGAAGCGCGAGCAACACGCCGCGCGGAAAGGGAGAGTTGGGGGGAGAGTGAAATGGGCGATGTAAATGCGACTGACGTCACACTCGCCAAAATCCGTCTAGCGGAGCGCGAGCGCTGTGCATCTGCGCTAGACGGCGTAGTGAGCTATATTGTAGCAACCAACACAGAACTCGGTTCTAGACTGTGTGACGAAGATGTTGAGAAGGTCAAAAGCGTCGTGAAGATGTGCGCAGACGCTATTCGCGTGCTGCCTGACAATCTACTAGCGGATGAAAAGCGATGAGCGACGTCAAGCCAGTCAGGAAGATCATTCAAATCACGGTAGATCAGTCGACCGAAAGCAATGTTTGGCTATTCTGTTTGTGCGACGACGGTTCTCTATGGAAGTGGGCGTGGTGCACGGTCGACCGCGAGCTTCAGTGGCGGCGTGTCGACACGTCGACAGTCGAAACCGGAGGTGTGTGATGGCGATAGGCGGATTCAAATACCATCTTGGCGATGCAGTAAACAAGAGAAAAGGCTACTCATTCCCTGGTGAAGTCGTCTCTGCTTTCGTGACGTCATCGGGCGGCGTGACGCGCTACGTCGTCGAAAGCACCGTGCTACCGGGATTGCTGCACATTTACTCGGAAGACGATCTAGTCCGAACTAGCGCGCAACACGGTTATCCGCGGTCTACTCCGCTCCCCGAGACGGACTAATGACGAGGTAATACGATGCTGACTCCACTGCAGAAAGAATTTATGGCCGAATACGACCTTATCCGCAAAAGATTTGAAGGTGTGCCACTTGTAAGTGATAACATGATTCGCTTGAAGCTAGCCTTAGAGCATGCGGTCATTGAATACTACACGAAAGGCGGATTCTTTGTCGACAAGCAAGGCGCGCCGATAGCGGGGGATGGCTGGGTTGCGGTTGTTGACGAGTATGCCGGCAGTAAAGTTATCATCAAATTCCAAACTAAGCCCGTCGACATTTTTCTATCACTAGACGAAGAGGACTGAGGCCGTGTGGAAATTCCGGTTCAACTCAACTGTGGAGATGGTGAAACTCGCCATCTTATTCCCCCTAGCCTTGGTCTCGGTTTGGGCCATGGGCCAATATACCGGCGCGATACTGCAATGGGCTGTCGCGATGGTGACGGTTGCGAGCAACATGATGTTGCTGCTACTCACGGGGCGTTGATAGGAGCTACGCAAATGTGGAAAGAATGGTATGGAGCCATACTCGAATGGAGCTGGTTGTTCCTACTCGTCATGTTTTTGATTGGCTCGACGTTCGTCGTCTACGAGCTAATGGGGGCCGCTAGTGCTGTTGTATGTCGTTTGTGTTGCCGCTGGCGTCTTTAGTGCGATCATCATGACCGCTGTTTGGCGGGTGATCGAAATAGTCGCTGCGGCATTAGTGCGATACGTCAACAAAGAGGTTTGCGATGACTGACGAGACGATAGCTTACATACTGGTAGTAGGCGGCGCGTTTGTGCTAGCCTTTTTAGCGACTCTTATAGCGCTACGGTAAAGGGGATGGAAATGTGGTGGGAGAGACTGAAGCCAAAAAACGCACTTGCCGAGTTCGGCAGATGGTGGAGGCGGCGTCAGCGTGCAATCGACCTCGCTATTCTGTGGCCGTCGTGCTGCCAACAGAGCATCAATATAGAAGCGGCTAGAGACGCTTTCTATTATCACGTCATCATTGATGACACTTGGACTGCAGACTACAGTGATGGCGAGCTACTGAGCATCGTCGCCTCACTACAACCTAAAGGGGATGAGAGATGATCATGATAGACGAACTCCGTAACTTCCGAGCTGGGGATAGTGTTCAACTGCATGAAGCTCGTATTTGTGGCTGGGAACAGACAAGTGAAGGCGCTCGTATCTTCTTGTATATGCCGAGCGGGGATTGCGTGTCGGTGCAAGACTGTGACGTCGCAGCCTATAACAGCGTCGCAGCCTAT
>Ga0187859_10002354_pt1 | contig 11852 bp, 9 predicted proteins | sample June2016WEW_10_1_2_FD_133019 | JGI IMG/M metagenome (GOLD analysis project Ga0187859, IMG submission 133019) | Peatland microbial communities from SPRUCE experiment site at the Marcell Experimental Forest, Minnesota, USA - June2016WEW_10_10 | ecosystem: Environmental > Terrestrial > Soil >... | reverse complement strand
CGTCCACTCCCGCCCGCGCCAGTGAAACCGACGTCCGCGCCAGCAACTCCAGGCTTGCGTCGTTCACAATTTCGTACTCGGCGGTGGCCGGCGGCGCCGCCGCGGCCGCGCCCAGCGATTGCGGTTCGGCTTCTACGATTCCGCAATGGCCATGCGACATGTATTCGCACAAGCAAACATCGCCCATCACCACCACGTCGCGGACTTCGCTTTTGATTGCCCGCGCCGCCCGCTGCACGATGCCGTCGTCGGCCCAGGCTCCGGTGGCCGCTTCGTCTTTTTTCTCGGGCAATCCAAACAGAATTATCGACAGCACTCCCGCTGCGCGCGCCGCTCGCACTTCCTTCACTGCCTCATCGATGGAGAGGTTGAAAACGCCCGGCATCGACCCCACTTCCTTGCGGATACCGGATCCGGGACAAATAAAGAGTGGATAAATAAAGGATTCCGGGGTCAGTCGGGTTTCGCGGACCAGCGTCCGCAGCGTCTCAGTACGCCGCAAACGGCGCAGGCGGTTAGCAGGAAAGGCCATAACACCGCAATTCTAGCAGCCCCGGCCCCCACCGCGACCGGTTCCATCACAGTTCTTTGTGATGTATGTCACGTCGCGCTATTTGCCCGGGTGAGGTGGCGGCCGCCTCACGGGAGGAATTCTGCGCCCGTGATCCAAAATTACCCAGCCCACCGACGAATGAAAAATAGGCGGCCCATCCATTCTCGCGGCCGGCATATGAAACTGCACGTTGATGAAAACTTCCTGCTGAAATCCCGATGGAGGGAACGACCCGCCACTCACCACATCCAATGCCGCGCGACTCAAATCGCGATCCGAATTCTGCAGCGTCTCCGCGTCCAGCACGCGCCCATCCTGCGCATCCAGAATCGCGTGCACAATCACTGGCTGAAAGAACGGAGACGTCGGCCCATCCGAAGGATCGACGCGCATTGGAAAGCGATTCGGCGACGCCAGCGTGAACGATTCGTCCGCGCTGCCCATTTCCGGCGCAGGCTTGAATAAATTCGGATCGAGATCGGCCGCATCTTCCAGGGCTTCCACGCGCACCTGCGCTGCCGGCCGGCCGTCTTCGTAGATGGTAATTTCGCGCGGCAAGGTGTGCCCGTGAAATGCCGTCGCGCCGTTGTAGTCATAAACTGCATAAATCCCCGGCGCTTCCGACCACATTTGCAGCCGGCCGGTAGCGGCGTCGATACAATACTCCCGCTCCACCCACGAGCGTGGCGCGGGATTCGGCGGAATCGATGCGCTCGTCAGCAGGCACGTCATTGATCTGCCGTCGCGCTCGACATCTGCTGCGCGAATCGCCGATGCGCCCGCATTCCGCATGATCGGCCAATGCAGAGCTGACCGCACCAGTTGCACGCGCATCGGAACCGGCTCCGCAGGATTTGTCCCATAGACGCGGCCATCCACGCCGATCCGAATCAGCTGCGAATCGCCGGCTGTCGCCGACCAGCGCCAGTGCGACCCGCCGTCCGAAAACTCCTCCATCGTCCACTCGCCCTCCATCTGGGCTGCGCCATTGGTCTCGAACGAAACTTTCAGCGCGTAGGGACTGGCGATATCGTGCAGGTTGTAGTTTTGTCGAGCGCGATCCAGCAGATCAAGCGCGGCGGAGCGGTCGCCCGGTTTGGTAAGAGTCCGCGGCTGCCGCGTCACCATCTCGTGCGGGTCAGCCGGAGGAGGGTTAGTCTGCGCCAAAATTGTCGGAGAGAAAATGACAGAGAGGCAAAGCAGTCCAGCGGCAACATATCTGGATTCAAACCGCGCGGCGGTTCCCATAAGGCCTCCCGAAAAATGGGCCGAGTTCCAAACGGGCAGCGCCCACGATTCTACTCAACCTCTTCGACCATCGCAAACTCGGGATAGAACGGGATTCGACCTGGTTTCCAGCCGGGGTTATTCGTACGGCGGCAGTTGTCCGTATTCTCGAAAAGCGCCGACTGCGTCGACTTGCGCTCAAACTCTACCCACGAGGGGCGACGATGGGCGGCGGGCCTTCAGGATGGTCACGCAAATACTGCTCGATGGGTTCGTTGCGTAGCATAAAGCGGAATCCTCGCCGGGTGTTTGCATCAACCGTCGTTTGCAAATCCAGTGCGTCGAAAGCAATCACGTGTTCGACTGCTGTTGGACCATTCTCATCAATCATCGTGAAATGAAGCTGGTCGTCGACGAGCCAGTAGTCGGTCACGTTGAGAATCGTGCCATCTTTCAAGAAGAGCTGCGGGAGGTCGGGTCTCTCTTCGCCATATACAGACACCGGAATTTCGTACACCTCCGAAACATAGTTTGCTGGACCAGCGGAGGAGACAGTCGCGGTACCGAGCGCCCAAGGCCAAAAGTCACAGTCCGCCCAACAGGAGTTCGATCCCCAGAATGGTCCGCCAAAAAGAAAGGGAGATTCGTAAAGGAACAACACCGGCGGAAATGGGCGAGTCGGATGCCGAGGCGGGTGAAATCTAGCCATGCCAAGTGCGCCCGCAGATGGCGCTGCCGAGCTTCGAAGAGTAGAAATCGGTGCATGGATACTCGGCGCTGAAACAATTGGAACGTGCGAAATCGGTGGCGGAGATTGATGAGCCACTCCTCCTGCACTGCGAACGACGGCGTGCTGTGCCGAAGCCAGCGTAGTGGCGACACAAACGGGGAGGGTGCAGGAAACGACGATGAGGAATTTCTTCAGGATCAACCGGGGAACCAAGGGCGACATGTTCTCACCCACCTAACGGTCTGCGCGCATGGCGCTGACCCATTTGTCACAGTGTAATCCCTTACTCGCCTCTGTTTCTACTCGTGGTTGGCGATAGATCCCGATGGCACCCATTAACCAGTCGGCAGGTCGCGCCGTAGTTGGTGCTAACGCTCTGTTTGCGACAGTTGAGTAAAGGGAGGCACAAACTGGCTTGTAGGACGCAAGGGTGCCTAGTCGAAGAAATCAGAGTTTTGCTTCGAGGACAGAACGCTATCAGCGTCTTGAAATGAGCAAAACTATGGCGGCACCCGTCAGTGCGACGGCAAACAGCATAGCCGTGGTTTTCTTACCCCACCGTTCCAAGCCCATTTTGAGGAAGTTAGGCCACGGTGGCGCCGTCAGACGAAGTGCCACAAGTACAACAACCACTGCGATAGTAATAGCCAGCGCCATACAAGAGCGACGTTAGCACCGTGAAACAGCCCTGTCCAGTTGGTCTTTTTGCACGGCGGTTTACGTCCCCCAGTCTGGTATGCAGTGAATTTCGGTCTCCTCAAAGTTCGTAGCCGCCGCGAGGCGAGCCGAGGATAACTGTCGCAAAATCCCGATAGCACCAACTAACTCCGTTGGTGATCGCGGATCGGGTTAAGAGGCAGCGAGTTGGGGCTCGACATTCTGGTCGCACGGACTTTGGTCATGCGGAGTTAGGTCACACGAACTTTGCTCGCGCGGGGCCGCCGCGTGGGCCTTTAGCCAGGCTGCTAGCCCGTACCAACGGCCCCACACAAATCGTTCTTCGGGCGCTTCCCGGGCCAAGGCTCGGCTGCGAGTCTCAGGAGTCGCAGCCGCTTTTCCCGTGCCCAATCGGGTCAGGGCGTCGAACTCAGGATGCAGAATCGCGATGGCGTGAGCATAGAAAGGCGCGTAACTATCGTCCATCAGAAAAGTGTTCCCTGGGCCTTTTTCCGTTTCGAGCTTCCAGTTGGCATACTGCCATAGCCGGTGATAAGAAAACGCGGTGAAGCCCCGGTTGAAACGCACGCCAATTTCCTCGATCAGAAAATCCAGCACTTCGGGGTGGTTGCGATGGAAGTTGTGAAATGATCGCGCCTCTTGGCAATCCTCTGAGCGCGCCACGACTTCGTCAATCGCTCCCATCCTTTGTTTGTTCCTCATGGGTTGGAGCCTAGCATCGTGGCGGGGGAGCGCACAAAGCACCGAAGAACGTGGGACAATGACCGTCATCGGCCAATAAACACAAGCTTTGTTCTGGAACGCAACGAGTTCGGCAAAGCATTCGCTTCGCAAAGCCCCTAGCTTTCTCCGTGCCTCTGTGCCTCCGTGGTGAAGAGACCTGGGCCCGCCAAAGGATTACTCCAGTAACCACAGGTAACCACCTCGTGATCTAAACATCTTGTGACAAACGTCATATGATGAACAAGCGTGTCCCGTTTCCACAAATCGGCGTTGCTCTCGGCAATCGGCCTGCTACTAGTCTTTGCCCTGGCGCCGGTCGTGTTTCCAAATCCTTCATTCCGCGTTGCCATGGGCAACGTTGTCCCGCTTCTGGTGATCGTGGCGGCGTTCGTTGTATCCGCCAGAAACGCATTCGATAGCCGCGGGCACACCCGCCTGTTTTGGGGATTGATGACGGCAGGCATGGCCATGTGGTGTTACAACCAGGCCTGCTGGACGTGGTTTGAGGTGGTGCTGCGGAAGCCTCTGCCCGAGCCTTCCCCCGGCGCTATGGTGTTGTTCCTGCACATCGTGCCCATCATTGCCGCGGTCGCCATCCGTCCTCATCAAGTCGACGAGAGCGAGGGAATGCTGCCCAGCACGTTGAACGTTCTCATTCTGCTGGTGTGGTGGATCGTGGTCTACGCCTTCCTGGTTTTTCCAGAGGAGTATGTTGTTCCCGATGTTGCTGCCTACCTGTTGCGGCGCGACTTACTCTATCGCGTCGACGAGGCCATTCTGATTGCCGCGTCCGCGTCCGCCTTCTTCACCAGTTCCGGATCGTGGCGCCAACTCTACCGCAATATTTTCCTGGCCACGGTCGTCTACACCTTGTCTCTGGAAATCGAGAATGCCGCCGTTGTGCGTGGCCTATACCAGACTGGCACAATCTACGACGTGCCATTCCTGGCAGCTGTCCTCGGGTTTCTCTGGGTCACAATCGCCGGACGGCGCAGTCTTCGCGACACGCAGGCAATTCCATCGAGCACGCGTTCTGGACGCCCGGTTGCTCCCTTTCTCGCGAAAGTCGCTCTGTTCTCGTTGCCCATCATGGCCTATTGGGCGCTTTTCCTGAGCGCCGATCAGCCTTATCTACGCCAGGTCCGTTTCGTGGTCGCCATGGCCGGCGTCGGTGTGCTCGCCTTTCTCGTGTTCCTCAAGCAGCACCTGATGGATCAGCGCCTTCTTCATTTGCTCAAGCATTCCCGCAAGAGCTTCGATAACCTCCAGCGCCTTCAGGGCCGTGTCATTCAGCAGGCCAAGCTGGCTTCGCTCGGAGAACTGGTTGCGCTCGCCGCCAGCGAGCTCGAATTCCCGCTCTCCGCGATTCTCAGCAACTCGGAACGCATGGCTGCCAGCAGCAACCTTACCCGTGAGCAACTCGCTACCGCCCAGAAAATTGGCCAGCAAGCCCGGCGGACTCGCGAACTCATTAACGATTTGCTCAGCTTTTCTCAACAGACTCCGGGAGAAAAGAGTCCTCTCGACCTCAAGCCGCTTCTGCAGCGAGCGATTCAAATGGAAGGGTTCAAGCTCGAAAACAAGCGCATCAGCCTGACTGTCGAGAGTCATGACAATGCACCGCTGCCGCGCGTCCTCGGCAACGCCAACCAACTGCTGCAGGCATTTCTTCAAATCGTCGAGAATGCGGTCGATGCCTTGCAGGAAGTTGGTGGCGGCCGTCTGCAAGTCTCACTGTGGCGGGAAGTCCAGGAAGTGGTCGTGCAATTCGCCGACTCCGGCCCTGGCCTGCGCGATCCCGAGCGCGTCTTCGATCCCTTCTACACCACCAAGCCCGTAGGCAAAGGCACCGGCCTCGGACTCAGCGCCACCTACGGCGTTATTCAGGATCACAAAGGCCAAATCACCTGCTACAACCGCCCCGAAGGCGGAGCCGCATTCGAAATTCGACTCCCCGCGCTGAGAGTTCCAGCCCCACTGGCCGAAGCTGCAAGAGTTTAGATTCGGCGCGTCACGCACTACCCTCCACTTGCCACCACCGCATCCGCAACCCGCGCCGCTTCCGCCGTCGACCGCACATCGTGCGTCCGAAGAATGTGCACTCCTTTCAAGATCAAAGCCGTCTCAGCCGCCAGGGTTCCATAGAGCCGCTCCGCGACGCCTGCGTCCTTGCCGTCATTCTTACCAACGACAGCCAGCATCCGTCCGATAAATGATTTTCGCGAAACTCCCGCCAGCAACGGAAATCCCATCTGCTGCAGCTCGCCAAAATGTGCCAGCAGCGGATAGTTCTCCTCAAAGCGCTTTCCAAAACCAAATCCCGGGTCGAGCACCAGATGATGCCGCTTGATTCCCGCCAGCGTCGCCGCCTCAGCCCATTGCCGCAAATCGCGCTTCACAATCAACGTCGCATCGCCAATCGGCGGCAGCGCCGGCCACTCCTCGGGCCGGCCGCGGGTATGCATCAGCACCGCTCCCACTTTGAGTTCAGCCACTGTCTTCGCCATTTTCGGATCCCACCGAAATCCGCTGACATCGTTGACCACCTCAGCTCCAATTTCAACGGCCGCGCGCGCCACGCTCGCCTTGTAAGTATCGACGCTGACGACCGCATCCGGCCGCCGCCGCTTCAAATCCCGGATCACCGGCAGCACTCGCCTCTGTTCCTCTTCTTCCGACACAACTTCCGATCCCGGTCGCGTCGACTCGCCGCCCACGTCGATAATCGTTGCGCCTTCGTCCAATAAACGCTCCGCGTGGTCCACCGCCTTCGCGGCGTCAATGTACTGTCCTCCGTCGGAAAAAGAGTCGGGAGTTACGTTGACGACGCCCATAATTAGAGTGCGACGTCCCAACTCGAGAACGCGCGTTCCTACGTACCATTGAAAAATCGCCCGCATGTCACCGATATTCTAGTGTTCCATCGCCGAAATATGCGACCTAACTTCAGGGCGTGATCAAATGAGAGCCGATTTTCCGGGTGTTACAATCCAGTGCATGCTTCGCCGGCGATCGCTCGCGCGTCTCGTCCCTGTCGTTATTCTGTTGATCGCACAGCTTCAGGCTGCGCCCGTTCCGCCGTTGCAGGACCGCATTGCCGCCGTCCTCAGCGCCCCCGATCTGGCTCGCGGTTTCTGGGGAATCGAAGTTACTTCTCTGGCTACTGGCAAATTGTTGTACTCGCAAAACTCCGACAAGCTCTTCACCCCCGCTTCGAACACCAAGCTTTTCACCACTGCTGCCGCGTTAGCGCTAATCGGTCCGGATTACAAATTCCGCACCACCGTCGAAACCACGGGCACTCTCGACCGCTACGGGCGCCTCAACGGAGACCTGGTCCTGGTTGGCCACGGCGACCCCAATCTCAGCGGACGCGAACTGCCCTACGATCTCAAGACTCAGCGCAACGATGATCCTATTCAGGCACTCGAAGCGCTCGCCGATGCGCTCGTGCAAAAAGGGGTCAAGTTCATCGACGGCGACATCGTGGCCGACGATTCCTACTTTGCCTTCGAGCGCTACGGCGAAGGTTGGAGCCAGGACGACTTAGTCTGGGCCGACGGCGCTCCCGTCTCCGCGCTGACCGTCAACGACAATGTGGTCTTCGTCAACATTCTTCCCGCCGATCGCCCCGGCGAAAAAGCTTTCGTCAGCGTCAAGCCCTTCGCCGAGTACTACCGCATCGACAATCGCATCATCACCACTCCCGCCGGCACCGGACGCAAGTTCTTCGTCAACCGCGAGCCCGGCTCGATGTTGCTGACGCTCTGGGGAAACATGCCGCAGGACGACGCGGGCGTTAACGAGGCTCTCGCCATCGAAGATCCCGCGGAATTCGCCGCCGGACTCTTCCGCCAATTGCTCGAGAAGCGCGGCATCGTAATTTACGGTCACCAACGCACCCGTCACACCGAACTCGCCACTCTCTCCACCTTCAGCGTGACTGCAATCGCGCCCGCGCGCGGCGGCCGGCTCAATGACGGAGTTAGCGACAAAGACAATGGTGGCCAGGTGCGCCCGCTCAAAACCGATCAGCCGCTTGTCCTCGCCAGCTATGAATCCAAGCCTTTGCTGCAGGATGTTCGCGTGATCAACAAGGTCAGCCAGAATCTCCATGCCGAGATCCTGCTGCGCCTGCTTGGCCGCGAACGTGGCAATGCAGGAACCATCGAAGGCGGCCTGGAAGTTCTTCGCGGATTTCTAACTCAGGCCGGAATCTCAAACGACCAATACGTTTTCTACGATGGCTCCGGACTTTCGCGCCAGAACTTAGTAACTCCTCACGCCATCGTGCAGTTATTGACTTATAGTGCGACGCAACCCTGGGGAGCCGACTATAAGTCGAGCTTCCCTGTCGGCGGTTTGGACGGTTCGCTGACCGACCGTCTCACCAATCCGCGCCTGCAAAAACGCATCATGGCCAAAACGGGCTCTCTAGGCGGAGTGAAGACGCTCTCCGGCTACGCCACCACCGACTCCGGCCAGGTGGTAGTATTCTCGATTTTGTCGAATAACTTCATTCTTCCTACCAAGCGCGTCACAGACACAATCGACGAATTGGTGCAGGCAATCGTAGAAGACGAAGCGGCGAAGTAGCGACGTCGGTGGTTGCACGACCGTAGCATGAGAATGGGCATTCGCCGTTTCACGCGGCTAACCAACGCGTTCTCAAAAAAGATTGAGAACCACGCGGCTGCCGTGGCGATCTGGTTCATGTATTACAACGTCTGCCGCGTTCACCAAACCTTACGCGTAGCCCCGGCAATGGAAAGTGGAATCAGCGATCACGTCTGGACGATTGAAGAGCTTTGCGCCTTGTTTCCGAAGTTGGCTTCGTCGAGCCGCTTCGCCGAAAGGCAGATGGTTCTCACAGCAACTGAACGGGGTAGCTAGAACATAGGTAAGGACTTGCGTAACTATGGAAATTGGGGTTGACTTGATATCCTCTGGGCACATAGATTTTCTGCGACGGTTACTGACCTCTACCGTGACCATCGCGGAGTTCTGCGCTCATGGCTACCCAACCGAAACCCCCGCAGCTGCCCCCAGAAGATACGGAATCATTCAAGGTCGATTTTGAACAGGAAGAAGATGGACGCTGGCTAGCAGATATTTCCGAACTTCCCGGAGTAATGGCCTATGGCGCAACCAAACGTGATGCGGAAGTTGCTGCCGTGGCTCTTGCTTTACGTGTGCTGGCTGATCGAACCGAGCAACGCAAAAAGCCGCCGAAGTCCATACATTTCTTGTGAGCCAGTGGCCTAGCAGCAAAGCCAAACGCGTGTATCAAGCATTGCTTCGGATCGGATGGACACCGAAAGCGCGGGCATCCGGCACCTCACACACTCAATTGCAACGCGTAGGTTATAAAGACTACACGTGGGCTTGGCACGACTCCGTTGAAATAGGGCCTGTGGCCTTACGGAAAATCGGAAAGTGCACTGGACTTACGCCTGAAGATTTATAGCCTGTGGAAATCATACTGACCAACTACCGCACGTTCCCAGACTGTTGACGGGAACTGCTGCAACTGTTTGAATAGAAAACGTTGGGCGCATAACTCAGCGGTAGAGTGCCATCCTCACACGGTGGAAGTCGTAGGTTCGAATCCTACTGCGCCCACCAATCTCTCTGACCTAGTCTGCACAAGCGAAGTGGCCCGCAGATAGCATCGTCGAGTGACTTAGCTTCCGTTCCGACCCAACTTCCTCCGAAATGCTAAGATTTCCCGCATGCCACTTCGCAGCAAACTGAAGAAAGTAACGCACGCTCCAGCCAAGCATGTGGCAGGAAAAGCGCGTGGCCGAAAGGGCGAGCCGCGCGGGGCGGCCGAGCTGGTCATCATCACCGGGATGAGCGGTTCGGGGAAGGCTTCGGCGCTGAAGGCCTTCGAAGATCTCGGCTACTACTGCGTCGACAATCTGCCGGTGGAGCTGATTCCGCGCTTCGCCGAACTGGCGCTGCAGTCGGGAGAAATTCCCCGCACCGCTCTTGTGGTCGATGTGCGCGAGGGCTCGCAACTGGAGAAGCTGCCGGCGATTCTCAAATCGGTGAAGCGGACCATTCCAACCAAGGTGATTTTTCTGGAAGCAAGCGATGCGGCTCTGCTACGGCGCTTCAGCGAGACGCGCCGGCCGCATCCGCTGGGTGCGGGCAAGACCGTGCGCGCGTCGCTCGGCACCGAACGCCGCCATCTGCGGGCGATTCGCGCGCTGGCGGACCTGGTCATCGACACCTCGAAATTTAATGTCCACGAACTGCGCGCGCACTTGACGGACCGCTTCAAACAGCATTCGGGAAGCCAGCAGACGATTCTCGTATCCTGCGTCAGTTTTGGATACAAGCATGGCTTGCCGGACGATGCCGACCTGGTCTTCGACGTTCGCTTTCTCCCCAATCCTCATTTCGTCCCGGAGTTTCGCGCCCTGACTGGGCGGCATCCGCGAGTCGCCAAGTACATCCGGTCATTTCCGCAGACGCAGGAGTTCATCAACCGCATCTCCGCGCTGCTGGTGTATTTGTTGCCCCATTACATTCGCGAGGGCAAGAGCTACCTGACCATCAGCTTCGGATGCACCGGCGGACAGCATCGCTCGGTGATGATCGCCGAAGAGGTCAATAAGCGGCTGCGGAAAGCGGGATACAAAGTGAAGGTCGTGCATCGCGACAGCCCGAGGTAGGGTTGGCTCTGTGTCGAGTTTCGACGCGCGAGCGCGGAACGCACCTTCGGCGGGCTCAAGGCCGGCTCTCGGGACAGACGGCAAGATGCCGTCGCCACGCGGCGGTTCCACGCATCATTTCAGCGGGCATGTAGAATTGAGCCGTACACGCATGGCAACTTCCACAGTGGCGGGCGCGACCGGCGAAGGAAGACCGGTAAGACTCCATTCGCCTCGTCCCCTTACGCGCCTGCTGCGCTACGTTTTGCCTTACTGGTGGCCCCTTCTCGCCTCCGTGACATTGATGGCATTGGTGGGCTTGCTCGATGCCGGCCGCGTCCTGCTGATTGGCCCGATTTTTGATCGTGTATTGAATCCGTCGTCGCAAGACAGAAACATGCAATTGTTCAGGCTGCCGGGCACCGGACGCTTTCTCGAACTGCAGCAACTGATCCCATCGCATTTTCAAAACCCCTGGACCATGGTGGCCTTCGCGCTGGTCGCGGCCACAATATTGAAAGGCGTCTTCGACTACGCCGGAACTTACCTTGTAAACTACGCGGGATTTGGCATGATCACCGATCTCCGCGATGACTTGTATAACGCGATCCTGCGCAGTTCGGCGGCGTTTTTCACAAAACACACCACGGGCACGCTGCTCTCGACGATTGTCAACGATATCGAAAAAGTGCAATTCGCGATGTCGAGCGTGCTGGCGGAATTCCTGCAACAGTTTTTCACTCTGATCTTCACCGCTGCGGTGGTGGTTTTGCTGGGCGGGAAACTGGCGTGGGTGCTGCTGCTGTTCGTTCCCGTGATTTTGTACTCGTCGCGAAAAATCGGCCGGCAAGTGCGCAGCACGACGCGGGGCGGGCAGGACAAGCTGGCCGAGATCCAGAATATTCTTCACGAAACGATTACGGGGAACCGGATCGTCAAAGCGTTTGGCATGGAAAACTGGGAGGTGGAGCGCTTCCGTGCCGCCGCGCGGCGCCTGTTCCGGGCGAATCTTCGCTTGGTGGCGGCGTTCGCGATCAGCTCTCCGCTGATGGACATTCTGGGCTCGATCGCCATTGCGCTGCTGGTGCTGATGGGCCGGAACCAGATCAACAAGCACGTTTTTACGGCGGGAACTTTTCTGGCTTTTATTGTGGCGGTATTCAAACTGTACGACCCGGTGCGCAAGTTCGCGCTCTTCAACAACAATTTCCAGCAGGCAGTGGGAGCCTCGTCGGAGATTTTCCGCTTCATGGATATGGAAGACGAAGTGCGGGAGAAGCCG
>Ga0187859_10002352_pt1 | contig 11856 bp, 11 predicted proteins | sample June2016WEW_10_1_2_FD_133019 | JGI IMG/M metagenome (GOLD analysis project Ga0187859, IMG submission 133019) | Peatland microbial communities from SPRUCE experiment site at the Marcell Experimental Forest, Minnesota, USA - June2016WEW_10_10 | ecosystem: Environmental > Terrestrial > Soil >... | reverse complement strand
CGTTCGGCCATCTCATCGAGACCGTTTACGGCGTCTGCGGGAATCGCAGGGCTAGAGGAATCATTCGGCTCGCCATTGATGCCCACGTCGTTGTGTTCCGAGAACAACAACGTGCTTTTGATTTTAGTGGGAGAAAGGCACTCGTATGAAGACGGTCTTGAGACTCGTCATACTGGTGGTGGGAGTCTCCGTCGCTGGTGCAACATTCAACTTCTTCGGGCAGCAACCGTCGCGGCCAACCACACCCTACGTTTATAGTGGCACTCTACGCTCGATCGATTTACAGGCTCGTAGGATTATCGTGGATGGTTCGGCGGTTCCCAAAAAGTTTGTGGTGGCGGCGGACGTGGAGATCATCGTGAAGGGTGAACCCGATGGACCCAAGGGCAAACTCAGCGATCTGATGGTGGGCGATCGCCTCCAAGTGCAGTACACGGTGGACGACGGCGTGAACGTCGCGCATCAGATCTCCATCTTTCGGAACTGATCAACTTCCCCGCCCGCTACTACCGCGTGCGGTTGACGCCGTAGGCACTGAGTCCACAATCCTGCCCGACGGTGACCTCCGGGCAAAGCCGCCCCGGGGCTGAGTCGTACAAATTTACCACCCGTCCTGCCCGCCGCGCATAGAATGACCGTGGCCGCCAATCTTCTCTCATTGCACCGAAACCATCCCCGAGCGTGCCAGCAACTGCGCCCACAAGAATTGGGCGCATATTTGCACGGATTGGCGTCGGGCGGCACGGGCAGATGAGTATTCTGGCCCCACGGGGACTGCGGGGGTCAACGTGAGCCGCCCAAAAATGTCAACCCAGCTTGACAAAATGGAAACAACCAGGCCATCACCCCTTGTCTCCCTGTCCCCACCGCCCGATTTTTCGAACAATTGTTCGCCCAATTTCCGACCCGCAATACGCCACTCCACCACTGTTCAACGGACGGGTCAACCGACACCCATTCCACGCATCTTTCTATGCTTCCGCTTTGCCTTTTCGCTCAGTACCCGTGTTCCCCGTATTGCCTTTTTTCCGGCCAGCTCCCGTTTTGCCTCTTTTGTATCTTGGGCCAATCTCCGCTTCGCTTTTTCGAACAGTTCCCGCCATTGAGTATGATCAAAATCCTTGTTGTCGATGATGATAGAATCCTTTGCAGACAAATATGTGTACTCTTTAGAAAGGTTGATCTTCACAAGCAGAAGTCGAAGCAATTCTGCATCGTCGTTTGGTATTTTATCTCTAGCTTTTGTGAGTCTCCAATATGTTCGTCTGACGCCGATATTAATACAGACGCCAAAGTTCGATTCGTCCCACCCCATATTGCGAAACTCAATGCGTTCGATGCAGACGTTGCTCATTTCTGTCCTTTCCCTTTGTTGCATCCAACCTGTTGACCCGTGCCAATAGGCTAATTATTGGAGCATTACGCCACTAGCCTTGACCGTTTCGTAAACAAGCCAGCCGATGCCAGGAATAGCCACCAGAGTGGCAGTCCATTTCACTACGCTCCAATTCCGTTTATGACACCCATTCAGATCGGCCCCGTCACAATTGACCCAGCCCACTTCCTCGTCTCCCTCTTGCCCATAGAGCTTACCGGTCGCTATAACATTTCTTCTCTTCATCGCTGTCCTCCAGAGTTTGAATGGTTGACCTGAAATTGATTGAATTCAGCGGGGGACCCTGGCTTCTCGAACCCAAACCGATCAGGATGGTAACAATAGACGGCAGAGCCCAAACGCACCGCAAACCCGCAACTTTCGCGGTTTTCCACCAGGCACTTCGAGGAAGCGGCGAATTGCTCCACGCACGTAGTCCGACATATTTCCGGGTCTGGAAGACATCTTTGATCCCTGATCGTGGTGGTGTTCATGCAAACGATTCCGATTGATTCACATGGCTGGACGATACGCACGGAACCGAGCGGGTGCTATGGGGTGTTGACCCCACCGGAGATTTCATCGCCAAGACTCAAAATAAGAGGTGAATACAGTAATACTGCCCCCTCGGAACTGTTGGGGGGTAATGTGTCGGAGTGCATTCGCGTCAGGCTGCCGACTCTTCCACGTAGTAGTGATTCAGAAGTCCACCCAATGAAGGTTCACAACGTACCGCTTCCAGCCGGGCGGGTTCAGTTGGATAGCGGGGGTTGAGCTAAATCGCTCGGTTGCCCCGCACAACGCCTTCCGTCACCATGGTCAGTAGAACGCACGTGGTCATGGTCTCAGGAGTCGCTCAGGTATTCCTGATGCAACCGTTGTGGCACATACGTGTGCGTCCTGTTGAGCACGGCGCAGACGTTGGCTTTTGATTCGTCCAACAAGGCACAGGTTTGTTGGACAATCTGCCGGTCAGTTTTCTCGGACTCAATGACGAGTAACACCATATCCATGAATCCCGCCAGGCGGGGCGTCACACTGGTCTGGCTGATCGGCGGCATGTCAAAAATGATGTAATCGTAGTCGCTCGCCTTGAGCTTCGGCACCAGATTGGTGAATCGCTTGGGCAAAAACTGACGGAGTTTGTCGCGATTCGATCCCTCCGCCTCGGTGACGACGTAGAGTTTTTCCTGAACCATGGCGTCGTCCTTCTTATTCAGGGCTTCCTCGAGTCCGACGGCGACCCGTCCCTTGTAGAAATGCTGGGCCCATCCCTGCTTCAAGTTCATATTCACCAGCAGAACGTTTCCGTCCCCGGTCTCCGACAAACAAGCTGCCAAGCCGGCGGCGGTCGTGGTCACACCTGCGCCCTTGTTGGAACTCGTGACTGCGATAAGTTTTGGTTTGCGCGTGAGGCTTCTGATCTCAAAGTACATGACCAACCGATCCCGCAACGCTTCATAGAACGGCAGCAGCGTTTGCTTGTGACGCGCGGCACGACTCTCGAGGCTGCTGCTGGCCTCCGCTTTGCCATTGCCCGCCGCCGATGACGCTTCGCTGCCGGCTGCTTTCAGCGCGAGCGGTTGGTGTTTCTCTCCGCTGGCGAGATGGCGGTGGCCATTTCCATTGACGTCTGGAATCGAAATAAACAGCGGCAGGTGTAGCTTTGTTTGTACTTCAATGGGCCGCTTTACCGAACGATCAAGATACAGCTCGACCAGAAAGGCCCATGCCAGTCCGCCCAGGATGCATCCCGCGACGATCACAACGGCCTTGCGAGAGTCCTGCGGCGGTCTAAACGGTGGCGACGGATCCTGAATCCTGTTGATGTTCGAAAGCTTCCCGCGCCCGAACTCTTCGTCGATACGCGCCTGCTCCAAGCTGGCGGACATATACAAATAGTTGGACTCCTCCAGTTGTTTCTTCCGCTGCAGTTCCAGGATGACGGGTTCCATCTCATCCAAGCGGACGATTTCCTTGTGGACCCGCTCCAATTGAGCGTTAAAGACCTTGATCTTTGACTGGATGGTCTTCACCAGGGCTTTTTGCGCGGACACATCCGCCGTCAGCGCCACGCGCTGATCTCCGGACTTTGGCGGGGCCGTGTCGAGCCAAGCCAAAGCGGGGTACCGATCCTCGAGTTTCTTCTTCGCCCCCTCCGCCTCAGCAATCTGCCCGCGCAGTCCTTTGACCAGCGTGTTCTCCTCGGTGAACTGTGTCATCAGTTCCTGATGTTTCTTCCACAACTGATCGATGCGCGTAGTGAGGCTCTTGTATTCGTCCACGGGCGTCCAGGCCACCACCAGCCCCGCCTTTGACGATTTCGACGTGACAGACGTAAGGGGTGTGATTTCCTTCAGGATCGTCCGACGTTCCGCCAATTCGTCCTCGGCGTCAAAGATCCTCTGGCGAATCTTCGCGATTTGGTCGCTATAGTCCTTCTGTCCATCTCCGAGAGAAAGCACGCCAGCCTTACCTCTGGCCTGCCTCAGTTCCTTCTCCGTTTGAGCCAGCTGCGAACGCAACTGGTCTGTCTCCTGCCTCAGCAAGTCGTAGGCGACCCCGACGGCCTGGTGGATTTCCGCGTGCTTCCTGAAATAACCGTCAATCAATGCCGTGAGCACCGGTTGAACAATCGCGGCATCCGGATGCTGAAAGACCACGCGAATCACCTTGCTCTTCGTAGCGGCCTCCACGATCAACCCCTGTCGTATGAGATTGGCGGCGGCAATGCGATTCGTCCCGCCGGCCGCCTTCGCCAGGATCCGTTTCGCCCCAACCGCATCGACCACTTGCTCCGCCAGATCCAGGCTCGTCAGGATCTCCATCTCCGAATTGATGACCGTCTGTCCTTCTTCATAAGGTGATATTACTCGGCTGTTATCCAGTGTCGGAGTTGGGGATTTGCTGTCTACCACGTAGCGAATGATCAGCTTGGCTTCGGACTCATACAAAGGCTTCCTGACCACAAGAAATGTGAGAGCCACCAGCAGACCCGCCGCCGCACAGGAAATGATCTTCCACTTCTGCTTGAACAACACGTAATAAACATCATCCAACGTCAACCGTGACTGTTGGACCCCTGTATGTCGACCATCCATTCCCATCATTCCCCAAGACCCCACCCTCAAGGCACATGTCTGAATCGGAAGACTCGATAGCAAGAACCGTTGCTCGCTAAACCGAAGAGGTTTCCCCTCGTGTAGTTGGCTGCCGGCTGGTGCGCCGTTTACTTCTCGCACCAGCAGGCAGCGGTCTAATGTCTACTTGTTACTGGACACGCTTTGGTCGATGGTCATGTTGTTGACCACGCTCTGTACACCGTTGATATCGGTGACGAGCTTGGTGACCAGGGCCTTTTCGGCATCGTTCCTGGCCTGGCCGCTCACCGTCACCACGCCATCGTTCGTCGTGACCTTGGTGCTGAGCATGCTGGTCGAGCGATGCGACAGCAACGTTGCCTTCACCTGGGCGGTGATTGATGCGTCATCAATCTTTTCGCCCGATGTTTCGCCACGTGTTTGCAGGCTCGCAGACACGACGATCTCGTTCTGCACGCCTTTCACGCCGTCGATGTCTTTGGCATATTCGGTGGTCAGGTCTTTTTGGGCCTGGCTGGCGGCCACGCCTTTCAATGTCACCACGCCATCTTTCACGTACACCTCGGTTTTGGTGCCGCTGACATTACGACGATACAGCAGTGCCGCTTTCACTTTCATGCTGATCCAGGTGTCCGAGCTCTCGGCGGGTTGGTCGCCTACGACTGTGATTCGATTATCCACGCTCGTGACCCCGGGCAACGCCGCGGCGGTGTCCTGGGCCATCGGTTTGTGGGTTTCGTTATACACGTCGCCCGTCAACGTGACGGCTCCATCCTTGGAGCTGATCTTGATGTGTTCGTCCTTCAGATACGTCTTATAGACGTAGGTCTTTTTGAACGAGGTTTCGATGCGGTCATCCGTCTCCGATGCACGCAGCGGTGCACTACTGGCTAGGAGAGCGACCGCGGCCACTACAAGCGCCAATGAATACTTTAATTTCATTGTGCCTCCTTCTTACTGTTGCTGCAGTTGGGTTTTATCGTGGAGTGACCGTAAGCGATGAACCATCCCTTTGCTATGGGGTGAAACCCTACCGTGGCCCCGTTCGCGTCTCAGGGCGCGCTAGGCAACAGCCGTGCGGAGGGAGCGGTTCATGTCGCGATGGATCCGGATCCGTACGTTGGGCTGGTCTGATGTCCGAGAGGAAGAACGGGTAATCGCAACTCACGATGACCAAGTCGATTTGGCGCCCGGCGCTGAATAGGTGGCTACCGTAAATGCGAACGCTCTTACCGGGCTTCACATCCGGCGCGATCAACTGAGAGGGTCCGGGAAGTGCGCTCATGCCCTAGCGACGAAACTTACGTCAACTCCGGCTGCAAGTCACCGACGCGCTTGGCGCAAGCGATTTTCCCTTGGTACGCCCCAACGGGGAAGCCTGCCCCAGGCGCGGGGGAAGATCGTGAACAGAATGATCGCCGTTGCGTGGTCGTGACAGATTGACAGGAGCGCCACTGGCCTTCAGGGACCGGGACGCCGCTTCCAGGATCCGGACGAGTTCCACTCCGCGGTGGCCGTCCGTCAGGGGCGTCGCTTCCGATCGAATACAATCCAGGAAGTGCTGGCACTCGGCTTTGAGTGGTTCTTCCTGCTTGATGTAGGGGACATACATGTCCCCATAGTGATACGCATAATGGAATTCGCCAAAGGTGTCGTAGTGCGGCGGAGGTTCGACACGCGTGTCGAACACCTTGATCTTCTCCTGTTGGGCGACGTCGTCATACACGATCATGCGTTTGCTGCCGACGATCGTCATCTCCCGGACCTTCCGGGGATCGAGCCAACTGCTGTGAATGATGGCGGACTGCTCATTCGGGAAGTGGAGGCACATCGACGTCACATCCTCCACGCCGGGGGTAATGTGGGCCGCGCCACGGCAATTGATACTGACCGGCTGTTCTTCCAGAATGTGCAGGATGATGGAAACATCGTGCGGTGCCAGGTCCCACGCCACGTTGATGTCCTTTTGGAACAGCCCCAGGTTCAGGCGGCGGGCGCAAATATACCGGATTTCCCCCAAGTCACCGCCATCCACGATCTCCTTGATTTTGCGTACGGCCGGTGAATACAGAAACGTGTGCCCCACCATCAACACGAGCCCATTCTTTCGAGCAATCTCAATCAATTCTTCGCATTCGCTAGATACACCAGCCATGGGCTTTTCGATGAGGGTGTGTTTGCCGGCCAACAGGCTTGCCTTGGCCATCGGGTAATGCATTTTCACTGACGTGGCGATGACCACCGCGTCGAGGCCCGCACCATTGAGCATGTGCTTGAAATCCACCTCCGCTTCGACCTCAGGGTATAGGGAGCGAACATGCGACAGCCGCGCCTCGTTGATGTCGCACATCAGCTTCAGGCGACAATCCGCGATGGATCGGAAGTTGCGAACCAGATTGGGTCCCCAATATCCACATCCGACAACACCAACTTTTATTTGCTTGGCCATGTTGCCTCCTGCATGGCGGGGTTCTCCACCGGAATCGCCGCACTGACGGCAATCTCTTGACCGGATGTCATCGGTTGGTTGCTCGGACTGACATGACCGCCCAAGGTTGAACCAGAGCGTCCCGACAGCTTCCCGTTCCTCCCATTTCGCGTTTCACTCACCTGGACGATCACCGCCGGAATGGTGCGGAAGAGAATCTTCACATCCAACCACAGGGACTTGCTTTCGTCATAGCGAATGTCCAGACGGATCATCTCGTTGAAGGTGGTGCGATTCTTTCCCGAGACTTGCCAGAGACCCGTGATGCCTGGCAAGGTCCTGAATCGCTCTTTCTGCCACGGAAAGTGCCGGTCGTATTCGCAGGGCAAACAGGGGCGTGGTCCGACCAGACTCATTTCACCTCGGAATACATTGATCAACTGGGGCAATTCATCGAGCCCCGTGGCGCGAAGCACTCGACCCAATGGAGCGAGCCGAGAGTCGTCCTGCGAATCCATCTTCACCATCGGAAGATCGGAAACGATCAGACGTTGGCAGTGCGCTTCATGGATTGATGTGTCGGCGCTGCTGGCCATTGTGCGAAACTTGAAACAGGTGAACCGTTGACCACGGAAACCAACGCGTTGCTGACGATACAAAATCGGCCCCTTTGACCCGGCCTTGATGATCGCGGCAATGATCAGCAGCAACGGGCTGAGAAACGGCAGGGCCACCGAAATGCAGGTGATGTCCAGGACCCGCTTCCACATCGGGATTTGTACAGAGCTCCCGTCTTGAGATTCCTGTTGTTGAATGTGATGTTGCATAGGATTCACGGATAAAAGAAGCAACGGCGGTGACTGGGACAAGTAATCGTGACGGGCACCAAATTGACAAATGAAGAAACCCGTTGCGCGGAGTCCCTTGGTGATTGCAACACACTGGACGGGAGGTTCATGGACAAACTCCCAACAGAATCGGCAACCGCCTTCATTTTCAGTACAAAGCTCCCTTTTTCCCGTGCCGTGCGCTACGCGGCGACACAATCAGCCTGACGGGGGCTGGAACTAGACCGCCAATCTGGCGACTGGCTTGTCTGTTTTCGCCGTCGTCCCCACTTCATTTTTCAGTGTCATTTCCGTTTTGATTGTCATCGGGGAACAGCCGCCAGCCGAGCTTCGGCCTCCAACCAATGCCGCAACTCGCGTCCTTGTGGACGACCTTCCTGCACATAGATTTGGTATGCGATCGAAGCCACTTGATCTCGCGGCGGTCTGACTGCGATGCTGGTTTGAATCGATTTCTCAATCGCCGACTGGGGTTTTGCAGTGGCGGATTCTCCATTGCTATTTTGGGTGTGGTTTGAATTTGTCGTCGTCAACTGCAGTAGCGCGTTGGCCGCTTTTTGATTCTGGAAAAGGTGTCGATGTTTCATGGCTGATAACTACCAGAGCAAATGTGAAGGCGCTATGGGGTGTTCACCCCATCGGGAATTTGGTGAATCCAACCCCACCATGGCGTGTTGGGCTTTGCTTACGTGCAGACTCAGAAGTCTTTGAGGCGTTCCTGCTGTCGCTTCTTCTCCTTTGCCTGTCGCCTGTTCCCTTGCTTCTCGAACTCCAACGAACCAACGTCGAGCATCGGCATGTGCTGAACGCGATGCGGCTGGATGTGGCAGGCGACTCGGAAAGATTCTTTGCGAAAGAAGCGGGTCATTCGGGAATGAGGTGGGGTTATACCCCATAGCAAAGGGTCGGCTTATCACGTAGCCTTTTTCCAAGGATAAGGACAGGCGCGCATTGACACTCGGGTAAGTGCGGGGTCAGACATGCCCGATATGAACTTTTTCCCCGCAAGGATGGAGGAGTTTTATGGTGATTGAATTGGAACGAGAACACGTCCAAAGCCCCGAGCCCATTCAGGTCTACCTGCGGGAGATCGGCCGCGTGCCGTTGTTGACTCTCCAACAAGAGTCGGACTTGGCCAAGCGCATCAAACGCGGCGATCACAAAGCCTGCGAGCACATGATCAAGGCTAATTTGCGTCTCGTGGTCAAGATTGCCCATGCTTACGAGGGGCTCGGCCTGCCGCTGCTCGACCTCATCAGCGAGGGCAACATCGGTCTGATGAAAGCCGTCGGGCGATTCGACCCAAAGAAAGGTGCGAAAATGTCCACCTATGCCTCATGGTGGATCAAGCAAGCCATGCGTCGCGCCTTATCCAAGCAATCCAGGACGATCCGCCTGCCCATCCACGTCACGGACAAAATGAACCGACTGAAACGGCTCAGCCACAGTTTAACGGATCAGCTCGGTCGCGAGCCGACGGATGCCGAACTGGCCAACCGATGCAACGTGCCGCCCCACAAAGTCGCCCAACTCCGCACGCTGGGCTTGCGTCCCACCAGCCTTGATGCGCCGATTGGGGACAATGATGACAATTGGTTCGGCGACATCATCGAAGACGAAGGGGCGCTGACCCCGCACGAACTTCTTCGCATAAAAACGATGCGACAGGAAATCCGCCAACACGTCAAGCACTTGACTCCCCGTGAGGCGAGAATCCTCACTTTGCGTTATGGGATTGATGGGCGGGGATTGCGGACGCTGGAGACAATCGCCAAGAAGTTCAAGGTGACCCGCGAACGCATTCGCCAGATTCAGGACATGGCCCTAGCCAAACTGCGTCGCCGCTTGGAAAGGTTGGACCCCCACGGCTGGGGAACGGATCATGGCAATTAGAGCTACAGGCAGAGCAGAATTCTTCCGCCGTCTCGCGTTGCACAGTGATCTGGAGCGTTTGGTCGGCAGAGAGGTCGAATGGTTCGCCAATGCTGCGGGAAACGTCATCAGCACCGTGGCCCTGGCGACCGGATGCGGGGGCTGGAACTCCGTAGTGTTGAGGAAGAATCAGTTGGGTAAATTCCTAGCCTCCAACCGAACGGAAAACCTCTTCAGTCTCGACGAAGCACGGGTAGACTGTCTCCAAGCGATGGGGATGACTAATAGCAGCGCACAAAACGATCTTCCCGGAAGAGATTGAGGCTAGAGCCCCCCAAATCCTGGACAATGTTGCCACTGATCGTCGTGGGCATGCCGGTGTTGATCGTCGCCTCGATGTACTGGGCGCACCCGGTCCTGATACCGGTGGCCCTGTCGATCTTACTGACTTTTCTGCTAAGCCCCGTGGACAGCGCGCTTCAACGCCTTGGTCTGGGACGGGTGGTCTCGGTCGCGTTGCTGGCAGCGTTGACGTTTTCTCTGATCGGCGTCATCGGCTGGGCCATCTCGCTTCAGGTCAGGGAATTCGCTCACAATTTGCCCGACTACTAGGGCAATATCAAGAAACGGATCGAGGATTTGCAGGTGGGCCAAAGCACGACGCTGGATAAAATCCGCCTCGAGTTCGAGCAGTTGATCGGCAACGTGAACACCAACGCGCCGTTGGTCGAGCAAGCTCGCCAGCCAATCCTTGTCACGGTGCAAAATGGGAGGTTTTCCTCTGGGGTGTGGCAATTGTCGCCGATGGTTCGACCGCTGCTGGAATCGCTGTTCTACATCTTGCTGGTCGCCATGCTGGTAGTTTTCATGCTCTTGGAGCGTGACGAGTTGTGCAACCGCGCCATTCGTCTGCTCGGATACGGACGACTGAGCCTGACGACTCAGGCGCTCGATGAAGCCGGCCAGCGAGTCAGTCGTTATCTCTTCGCCCAATTGATCGTCAATGCCTGCATGGGGGTGGCGATTGGGTTGGGGCTGTTTTTCCTGGGAGTGCCTTATGCGCTATTGTGGGGATTTCTAATCATCATCCTGCGGTTTGTTCCCTACATCGGAATCTGGATTGCGGCGATTCTTCCGTTCGCAGTCAGCCTCGCCACCTCATCGAACTGGTGGCAACCGCTGTCGGTGATCGTGCTGTTTGCCGTGCTCGAGCCGGTTGTGGCGATGGTCATCGAGCCGATGCTGTTTAGTCAAAGCGCCGGCACCTCCAAGCTGGCCATGCTGATCGCGATTGCGTTTTGGACCTGGCTGTGGGGCCCGTTCGGACTGCTGTTGGCGACGCCGTTGACCGCCTGCCTTGCCGTTGTCGCGAAGTATGTCCCGCAACTGGAATTCATCGCCGTGCTCCTCGGTGACGAGCCGATGATGCACGCGTCGGTCGCCTACTACAAGCGGCTGTTGGCGCTGGATCAGGACGAAGCCGAGGCGATCGCCGAAGAACAGTTGCAGACTCATCCTGTCGAGCACGTCTTCGACGAAGTGCTCGTGCCCGCCCTGCATTACGCCAAACGGGACAACCGGCTGGGCATCCTGACGGATGATGATCAAAAGTTCATCTACAAGTCCACGCGTGAGATCATCGAACGAATCAGCCTTCCAGCCATTCAACTAGCGTCGTTGATCGACGCTGCCGCAAGCGATGTCAGCGTCGACAAAATTCGCATCCTGGCCAGGCCCGCCCACGACGAAGGCGACGCCATCGCCCTGTTGATGCTACAACAACTACTCGACCCGACGCGCTACGAAATGGAAATCAGCGCCGCCGGCAAACGCTTGTCCGAAATCCTGCATGAGGTAGAAGAGAAAGTTCCCGCGTTGTTCTGTGGCGGTTTTGTCCCGCCCGACGGACTGTCCGCGAGCCGCCACCTGAGCAAACTGCTGCACGCTCGATTCCCCGAATTGACCATCGTGGTGGGCCGTTGGGGATTGCACGAGAAAGTTCACAACGACCGCGAAGCCCTCCTAGCCGCCGGCGACACGCATGTTGCCGCCACCCTCATCGAAACCCGCGACCAAATCGCCCAAGCCATGCATCCCCACGTCAAGCTCCAGCCCGACCTTGTCTAGCGAATTTCCCTGGGAACAATTTGAAAAAAGGGGTCAATCCGCTTTCGGACTGACCCTCCTTTTGTTCTTGCTCGCGGGCCAGCGTCAATGGTGAGGAGACGGGGT
>Ga0187859_10002350_pt1 | contig 11862 bp, 8 predicted proteins | sample June2016WEW_10_1_2_FD_133019 | JGI IMG/M metagenome (GOLD analysis project Ga0187859, IMG submission 133019) | Peatland microbial communities from SPRUCE experiment site at the Marcell Experimental Forest, Minnesota, USA - June2016WEW_10_10 | ecosystem: Environmental > Terrestrial > Soil >... | reverse complement strand
TTGTTCTCGCCGGAGTGCGCGACGAAGGCGAGCCTGTCGCCTTGCGGCGAGAGCACGGGCATCCCACCAGCATCGCCGGTGGTGTCTAGAGAAAATTTATCGGGTGGAGGGATTTCCGCGTGGATCGATATCGGATTTTCCGATGATTTTGCCCAGCGGTAGCCGGCAAATGCGGCAATGGCAATGAATGCAAGAAGAAGCGAGGCTAGCGCAGCCGCCCATGACTTGTTGAATTCCGCGGCTGATTTTGCCGTCTCTGACGGAGCAGATTCAGAAACCCAGCGCAGGTCCATCGCTACGTCGTGGGCTGATTGGATGCGGTCGGCGGGGTCTTTGGCGAGACATGCGCTGATCACGCGATCGAGCATGGGTGGGGTTAGCGGCTGGCTGGCGGTGATGGGTTCCGGATCTTTTTCCAGAATGGAGGAGAAGACGCTGAGTTGCGATTTGCCTTCGAAGGCGCGGCGTCCGGTGATCATTTCGTAGAGAACGCAACCGAAGCTGAACAGGTCGCTGCGGGCGTCGGCTTCCGCTCCCTGCAATAGTTCTGGAGCCATGTACTGAAAGGTTCCAACGATCGAACCTTTTTGCGTGAGCGGCGATACTGCCGCCGTTAGCGACGCCAGGTTCATAGTCGGCGTGGAAGGGGTGAATGGACCGACCGCCTTCGAGGCGATCGACACTTCCGGCTTGGCGAGGCCGAAGTCCATCAGCTTGGCGCCGGCTTTGGTGAGCATGATGTTCGCCGGCTTGAGATCGCGATGAACGATGCCGCGTTGATGCGCCTTGTCCAAGGCGTGCGCGATTTCGGTTGCGATCTTCAGAACTTGATCAATCGGCAGCGGACCTTTTACGAGACGCTCGGCAAGGGTTTGGCCTTCGAGGTACTCCATGACCAGGAAGTCGGTGCCATCCTGCGTGCCGATGTCGTAAAGCGTGCAGATATTGGGATGTTGCAGGGCGGAAATGGCTTTGGCTTCACGCTCCATGCGCTGCTTGAGTTCGGGGTCAGAAGAAAGATGCGAAGGCAAAACTTTTATGGCGACGGTGCGGTCGAGGCGTGTGTCTTTGGCGCGATAGACCTCCCCCATGCCGCCCGCACCGAGGGGAGCGAGGATTTCATAGGGACCGAGTCTGGTGCCAGAGGTAAGGGACATTCGTCGGCGCAATTATAGCTGGTGGAGGAGAGCCAGTTTTAGTTGGCAGGCGATCCGAGGACTTCGCGGACTTTGCGCGAGAGGTTTTGCAGGGTGAAGGGCTTTTGCAGGAAGGCTTTCGGACTTTCGGCTAGCGGTGTGGCAACGGCATCTTCGGCATAGCCGGAAAGATAGAGAACTTTTGTGGCCGGACGCGTTGCCTGGAGTTGTTGCACGAGTTCGTGGCCGCTGAGACCGGGCATGATGACATCGGTGACGATAAGGTCGATGGGTTCGGAATGCTGGGTAGCCAGAGCTAGAGCGGCGTTGCCGTTTTCGGCTTCGAGAACGCGATATCCGCGCGCTTCAAGCGTTTCGCGGACAAGCTGTCGGACGGATTCTTCGTCTTCCACGAGAAGGATGGTTTCCGACCCGCCGGCTACAGCTAATGAGACGGAAGCTGTGCCATGAGCCTGCGAAGGTTCGTCGACGCGGGGAAGATAAATGTTGAAGGTGGTGCCGCGGCCGAGTTCACTCTGCACAAAGACGTACCCCGCGCTTTGTTTGATGATGCCGTAGACGGTGGAAAGTCCAAGGCCGGTGCCTTTGCCTTTTTCTTTGGTGGTGAAGAATGGTTCGAAGATGCGGGCCTGGGTTTCGCGGTCCATGCCCTGGCCGGTGTCGCTGACGGAGATCATCACGTAGTGGCCGTGTTTGATGAAAGTGTTTTCGGGACGATAGGAGTCGTCGAGAATCACGTCGGCGGTGCGAATACAAATTTTGCCGCCGTTGGGCATGGCATCTTTCGCGTTCACCACGAGATTCATGATGACTTGCTCGAGCTGTCCAGCATCGGCGCGAGTGCAGCCTACGTTTGGCGTGAGCTGGGTGGTGAGTTCGATGTCTTCGCCGATCAGCGGGCGCAGCAGACGCTCCATGTCTTCGACGATGGCATTGATGTCGATGACTTTGAGTTCGAGAAGCTGTTTGCGGCTGAAGGCCAGAAGCTGGCGGGTGAGCGTGGTAGCGCGATCGGAGGCTTGCTGAATGGCTTCGGCTTTGGAGTGAAGAGGATTGCCGGTGGTGATCTCGTTGAGCAAAACTTCGGTATAGCCGCTTACCACTGTTAGCAGGTTGTTGAAGTCGTGCGCGATGCCACCGGCAAGGCGGCCAACCGCTTCCATTTTTTGCGACTGGCGGAATTGGTCTTCGAGGACGCGGCGCTCGGTGATGTCTTCGGCGATGGCTTCGAGGACATCGGCGGGCTCGTTTTCGCTGGCCACGGCGCGGCCGCTGATGCGAACGGTGATGGCGCTTCCGTCTTTGCGCTTCCAGCGGACTTCGAAGCCATCCATGCGTCCGGTGCGGTGGAATTCATCGACCAGGCGGGAGTATTCGGAGGGATCGAAGAAAACATCTTTTTGCGGATCGAGCGCGAGAACTTCCAAAGCGGAACTGTAGCCCAGCATTCCGATCAATGCAGGGTTTACGTCGAGGAATTGGCCTTCGAGGCTGGAGCGATAAATGCCGTAAACCGCGGTTTGCACCATGGAGCGATAGCGCAGTTCGGAGCGGCGCAAGGCCTGTTCGTTGCGTTTGTGGTCGATGGCGGCGGCTAATTGCCGGGAGATCAGCGTGAGGACTTCTTTATCGCGTTCGGTTAGTTTTGCGCTTTCGGAATAGCTTTTCAGGACGAGCGCGCCGAGGATGTGATGGTTTACCTTGAGCGGAACTCCGAGCCATTGGAAAGGAAACGGCTCTGCGACTTCGACTGCGTCGTGCTTTTTCATTTTCTGCATCAGTTGCGGAGTGCAGAGCAGCGATTCTCCGTGATGCAGAATGTATTCGATAAGGCCCCGGCCTAATTTTGCGGGAGCGGGAGCCGGTTCGCGCTCATCCACGTAATAAGGGAACGTTAGCAGTTGCGACTCGACATCGTGGATGACGATGGAAAAATTGCGGGCGAACATCAGCTCGTCAAGGATGGTATGAATGGCGGCGAAAAATTGCTGAAGATCCTGCGTGGAGCTGGCCTTTTCGGCGATACGGCAGAGCGCGGAACTAAGCGCCTCAGCACGCTTGCGGTCGGAGATGTCGCGATAAAGAAGATAATAGGCGGCCGCGTGGCCGTTGATGATCAAAGGGGCGGTGGTCACTGAAACATCGAGCAGTGTGCCATCGCGATGGCGGCGCTGGGTTTCGAGTGTGATCTGTTCTCCGCGCTGCAAGCATTGCGTAATCCAGTGCGCTTCAGCGGCACGATCGGGAGGAAGAATCAGCGGATCGATGGGATGGGTTAGAACCTGCGCATCGGAATAACCGAAGACACGCTGAAATTCCTGGTTGACGCAAAGTACGCGGAATGAAGTATCGACCACGGACAGCGCATCGGGAGAATTTTCAAAGAGCTGTTCGAGATATTGGCGGCGCAAGTCAAGAAAATCTTCCGAGCTGGTTACATTAGGATTGCTTTCGCGAAAATTCCAGGAAAGATTTGAGGGTTGTACGGTGGCGCCGGTAATGTCGGGTGCAATGATTGAGGGTGGAGCTCCGCGATTGAGCGCGTGACGCAGCCCCTTGGCGCGCGAAACCTCCGACGATCGGGTACCCCGATCACCCATGGACAGGCTCCCCCCTCAGAAAGCCCAACAGATCGGATGTTAGAACGGGGGAAGCTTACTCGAAAGTTACTGGAGTAATGGAGGAATTTGGTAATTGGGAAATTTTTGTAATTTGGTAATTTTTGGGGTCTTATCGCGCAGGTGTTTCAAAATTACCCAATTACTCAATTACAAAATTACCCAATATTCTTAGGCTTTGGTGGCTAGCATTTCGCAGACGCGGCGAATGGTGTCGCGCTGGGATTCGCTGAGGGTGAGGAATTCGAAACCGTAGCGCAGGCCCTGGCGGTAGCGGACGATGGCGCGAAGCTTTAACGGGTAGGGACTTAAGGGCAGCGGAATCTCGAGCGACACGATTTCGCCGGTTTCGAGGTCGCCGGTCAAGGTCGCGCCGATGCCGTCCTGGCCGAGTTCGGTGGAGCGTCCCCAGCAACTGCGGAATTCGCCATCCTGAAACATGCGGACCTGCAAGCGAGCGTCGATGGCGTAACGGGGATAACGGCGCACGTGCCCAGGTGGTGTTGGCAGGGCCTTTTCGGGGGCGGATTTTTTGCCAGCGGATGACATATTAAAAGTAAGGGATCAGGGGTCAGGTTAGTTTGAAATCTTTGTTTTACTGGACCCTAACCCTTGGCCCCTGTTTTTTTAGTTTCCATGCAGCAGATAGCCGGGTTCCAAGGGAAGTTTGCCTGCGATCTTGACGACCGCGACACTGCTGTTGATGGAGTACACATCTACCACCCCCACGGCTCCGGGCGTGGACGCCACTTTGTTTAGCAATTCTTCATCGGAAGCTGCGATCACGATGGCCGGATGATTGGCGCGGCCGTGATTGGAAGTTACGATCAGGCTGCTGAGCTCACTCTCGGACATGCCGTATATCTTTTCGAGCACAACCTTCATTTCAGGCGCGGATGGAGGGCGCATGACGAAGATGACAGGCTTGCCGTCGGGCCAGCGGTTGGTTCGGGCTTTGCAAACTTTGACCAAGTCGGGGAGAGTAATGACCTCAACCGTGTTGGCTTTGTTGGAGATTACGGCGAGGTCGCGCGCCGCGGCCAGCGATGCGCCGAGGAGCAAAACAGCAACCACACGAAAGATGCGTTGGCAAAGCACTCTGTTTCTCCTGCAATTGCACGACAACTTTGAGCCATTGTGCTTGAGCAGAGGTCATTTATTAAAGGTAACTAAGGTCATGATCGAGGGAGAAAGCAAAAGGCGCGGCGTAAGCCGCGCCTTCAAGTATAAGAGAGAGATTTTAGTTTATTTTTTTCGCGTTCGCTTTCACGATTGGGTGAAGCGAAACGTGCGGGAGGAACATATCGTGCGGCTTGGCTGTTGAGCCGGACGAAGATCCCGTGTCCTGCTGCACGAAAATACCGGCGGCAACTTGACCGGCGTCATACTCTATAAATGGGAAAGTCGTTCCGTCCACTACGTAATAGATCAGGGTTAATCCTCCGTTTAACGTAGTGTTGTTTCCGTTCGAAGAGCTTGCCGTGGCAATGATTTGCCCACGGCCGCCGGTTGGAGCTGTGAAGGTCCCGTCGGTCAGGGGCACGCCGTACTCCGAACCTAGTGTACCGCCGCCGAAATAGCCCTCGTCGATTATGCCGCTGCTTAGCGTGGAACCACTGCTGGACGTCGCAAACTCACCCGTATCGTAAATGAAAAACTCAGATCCAGGGTCCGCTATCAAATTAACACCGGCGAGATTGAAACCGAAGCCTTCTCCCGTCGGCAAAGTTGCACTCGAACTTTGCGGACCATAGGCTGCGCCGGTGGCCACAGTGCCCGCGCCGTTATCGATATCGAGCAACAGAGTACCTCCGGTGGAGGGGTATGCGGCGTAAGACGAACCGCCGGTGAAAGACGCTAAGTCCAAGGTGTAGCGGCCCGTTCCACCAGCCGTGTAGGTGCCACTGATGGGGGCCGAACCTGACGGAGACAGAGTTTGATCTACGTTGTAATCCTCGCTGGATGAACTGGTAATGTTACCGTTGCCGTCGGTAACGAACATTCCGCCTGCAGCAAAAGGAGCACCGAGCGAGACAGTGCCGAGCAATGTGAATGGAAGAGTACCGGTTGGAATTGTAGTACTGGTTTGGGAGTAGGCATCGCCCAGCAGGGTTGCGGTGGTATCCATTTCAATGAACTTGAGGTGCGAGGAGCTAATCGGAAAAACATCGAAGATAAGATTCGGATAAGACGAAGTATTTAGCGATGTCGAGGGAGCGGTGGAAGATACGGCTACACTGCCGGTCAAAGATTCCGCCGTGTAGGCCGCAACACCGTTATCATTAAAGTCTGCAAGTCCCGAGTTGATTGCGCCGCCGGAGCCGAGAGTAAAGTTTCCAGCAGTGGCGAGTGTTCCCGACCCAGCCGTACCGGAGAGGCTGAAAGCATAGGATCCGGATGGCGTGACATTTGCCGTTTGGGCATCGAGCGTTCCCGTGCCGGTGCCGTAGGTATCGGCTTCCGTGATCTGGCCGCTCGAGGTCGATGACAGAACGAAATCGAAGTTAATGGCGGGAAGACCTGAGATGTTGGTGTTGATTTGGGTCTGGCCGCGGCCATCGACGGTTATGCTGTATGTGCTGCCACTGGTGATCGAAGCGTCGGCGGCAGGGGTGCCGTTGCTGAGTTCGGCGGGATCATTGAGATCGAATGTGCCGCCAGTGATGCCGCCGCTCCCGTTGGCGGTGAGCGTTCCAGCGATAGTGTATGCGCCACCCGCGCTTTCAATGCCAGAGACGGCGAAGACGTAGGTGCCGTTGAGGCTGCTATTGCTGAAGCTTCCGCTGGGAGGAGCTACTGGCGTAGCGACACCATTGCTGTTACCACCGCAGGCGCCGAGGAACAAGAGTGCGGAGAGCGAGAGGAGCAGAACGAATCCGTTGCGTACTGACATAACTTCCCCCTGGGAAAAGAATCGAGCGCGAAACTTGGTCACCGTTAATTCTGAGGTTAGCACAAGTAAATTCACTTGCCTCAAACCCGAACCAATGGAATAAGTAGCGCGTGGAAAAAAGAAAAAATTAGGCGCAAGCTGTTACACATCTTTACATTCTGAGGTTGAGTGGATTGGGGTTGCCGGCATCTTATATCGGGAATATTGACTTGACTGGTGGCGGAATTTTGGCGCGCTGGCGGGATTGTTTCGGTAGCATGAGAGTGGGCTGCAGGGCTAGGACTTCAGGCTAATGCTAGAAATGCCTTGATTGGCCGATGCTTCTGCATTTGAGCAAGGGGTCCTTCGACGGCGGCTGTCCTTCGCTTCGCTGCGCTCGCACTTCCTCCGCTCAGGATGACAAGTGTTTAGCATACATTGGATTTTAGATTGAGGTGGGATTGAGAGTTAACGGCCGGTTGAACGCGGGCAAAGTGCACAGGTCCTTGGCTACGCTCAGGATGACAAGAGCGTGGAGGTGGCTGGCAGCGAGTGTACTGGTGATGGTAATGGGCGTTTGCGCGCTGGGGCAGACTCATCCAGCTGCGCCTGGCGATTCTGGTTTGGTGATTGAGCCTACGGAGCTGCCGGGAACTTATCCGCGCGGACCTTATCAGGTGCAATTGCAGGGGCGGGGGAATTATGTGCCTACACTGCACTGGCGATTGGAAAGCGGAACGCTGCCGCCCGGGATTCGGCTTGAAGAGTATGGACTGCTGACTGGCGCGGCGGAGCGGGCGGGGGAGTTTCAGTTTGTGATTTCGGTGAAGGATGGCTCGCAGCCGCAGCAGGCGGTGCAGAAGGGGTTCACGATCAAGGTGGTGGAGGGGCTGACGCTGGCGTGGAAGACTCCGGCGCGTGTGACGGGAAACAGGATTGATGGCAGCGTGGAGGTTTCAAACTCAACCGCGGAAGATATGGATTTGACCTTTGACGTGAAAGCGGTGGCGGACAATGGGCGGGCAACGGAGATTGGGTATCAGCACTTCACGCTGAAGCGGGGCACACAGGCCATGGCGCTGCCGTTCGGCGAGACTTTGCCGTTTGGTGGTTATGTCGTGTATGTGAACGTGGTGGGGGAAATGCTGGCGAGGAATGTGATTTACCGCCAGCAGATGCAAACGCCCGGGGCGTTGCATGTGGTGGTAGGGCCTTAGAATCCGGCTTCCGGAAATCGGTACGGTCGTCATGTTGACTTAAATTTGAACTTCCTGTAAGACTACGATTTATACTGAGGTAAGTTTAGGCTTTTTGATCGCGCATGGAATTGCTGCTGAATATCGCGTGGCTGTTGCTGGCGGTGCCGGGTTACTGGCTGTGGCGGCGCGGCGCTGACGCGCGCCTGGCACGGCGCGTAACTTCGTTGCAGTTCCTGCTTGCGCTGGGATGCGTGCTGGTGTTGCTGTTTCCAGTGATCTCGGCGACCGACGATCTGCATGCGATGCGCACCGAGATGGAAGAATCGGCCACGAGCAAGCGCGCGGTACGGCATGTCGGCAGCGAAAAATCTTCCGGATGGTTGAACCGGCTGCAAGGGCCTTTGGCATTGGCGGCGAGCGCGGTTTGGCTGCCCGCGCCAGAAATTGCGCCTTCCGATCTTCCGATTATCTGTTTGACACCGCTGGCAAGTACCTGCATATTGCGCGCTGGGCGTGCTCCTCCTGTTACCTTCCCCGGCTAATTCGCCGAATCTCCTGATTCCTATCGTGGGTCTAATTGCTGGTTACGAACAGCAATTTATCCGCTACGAAAGCGATTCCATCTTTAGGGAATCCTTACGCGGAAGCCGCGATACTCATACAAATAGAGCGCGCGGACTGCACTTTTCCGTTGCACTGGCTCAATCATCAAGCTTTCTGGAACATTTTGCGGAGTTGCCTTCGTGAAGGAATTGATACCGAAAATATTCTTGCCGGGCTGTGGTTTGCTGATGATGGCAAGCTTAGCCGCGGTATGCGGTGCGGCGCAAGCGGCCCCGCAGAGCGTACCGCAGCAGATGCCGGTGCAGCCTCGCATACAGGCATGGACGTGGGATCAGGTGAAGGACCAGCTGGAATTGAATAATCCCACGCTGCTGGCGGGAAAGTTGAACATCAGCGAATTACAGGCGGCAGAGATTACGGCACATTTGCGGCCGAATCCGAACCTGTCGCTGCTGGGGGATCAGATTGATCCGTTTCAGGGCGGGCCGGATCATGGCCCGTTTGCGTACTTTCTGCCTTCGGCGACGGTGAGCTTTTTATACGAGCGGGCGCATAAGCGGCAGTTGCGGACCGAGAGCGCGAAGAAAGCTACCGCAATTGGAGTTTCGCAGCAGGACGATCTGGAGCGCGGATTGTTGTTCAACCTGCGCAGCGCGTTTGTGCAGACGTTGCAGGCGAAAGCGGTGGTGCAGGTTTCGAAAGACAATCTCGAATATTACGACCATGTGTTGAAGATCAGTCACGACCGCTTTGAAGCAGGCGATATTGCACAGATTGACTATGACCGGCTGGAGTTGCAGCGGGTGCAGTATGAGTCGGATTTGCAGACAGCTGAGGTGAATCTGCGGACGGAAAAGATTCAGATGCTGATGCTGCTGAATGACCGCACGCCCGTGGACCAATTCGATGTAGTGGGCGTATTCGATTTCAACGATCAGATCGATCCGCTGGAGGCTTACCGGCAGATTGCGATGGATAACCGTCCGGACTTGAAGGCGGCCGTTCAGTCGGTAGACAAAGCGCAGACGGATTACAAGCTGGCGGTTTCGAATGGATCGACCGATCCGACGTTCAGCGTGGATATGGGGCGTAATCCCCCGATTGATTTCTATTTCGGCGTGGATGTGAGCATCCCGCTGCGGATTTTCGATCGCAATCAGGGAAATAAATTGCAGGCGAAGATCGAAATTACACGGCAGGAAAGATTACGCGATGCCGCAGAAGCGCAGGTATTCAGCGATGTGGATTCGGCGTACGCCACCATGGCGAGCAATTTGACTCTGCTTCGTCCCTACAAACAGAAATACCTGGCACAGGCGGTACGAGTACGCGACACGATTTTGTTTTCTTATCAGCATGGCGGAGCATCGCTGCTGGATTTTCTGAATGCGGAGAGCGATTACCGCAGCGTGCAATTGAATTACGTGAACCTGGTGGGATCGTACCTGACCGCGGCGGCGCAGTTGAATCAAGCCGTAGGTAAAGAGGTTATTCAATGAAGAAAATATTCTTCCGATATTTCGTCGGGGTTGTATTGAGTTTTGCGACGGCTTGTTTTTCTGTGGGCTGCAATGACGGCAAAGCCGATCCGCAGGCGGAAGCCCCGCCGCCGGCGAAGGTTGAGGCGGATCTGGACGCGAACAACTTCAAAGTCGACCATCCCGACCAATTTCCGCTGGCGACGGCGACCGAATACAAGGAAGCTCCCGCATTGAATGTGACCGGCGTAGTGCAACCGGATATTGCGCGCGCCGTGCCGGTGATTTCGGTGGCTGCGGGGCGCGTGGTGGAAGTAAAGGCGCGCATCGGCGACACGGTGCAAAAAGGCCAGTTGCTGATGAGAGTGCAGAGCAACGATGTTTCCGGAGCGTACCAGGGTTATCGCAAAGCGGTAAACGACGAGTTGCTAGCGCGCTTGCAGAGGGAACGGCAACAGACGCTTTACGACAAAGGCGCCGTGGCCAAGAGCGCTCTGGAACAGGCGGAGGATGTGGAAAAAGATGCGCAGGCGGACCTCGATGCCGCGAGCGAACAACTGCGCCTTCTGGGGATTGACAAGGATCATCCCTCGGGCATCGTCGATATCAAAGCGCCGATTTCGGGCGTGATTACCGACCAGCAGATCACGAATGCGTCCGGCGTGCAGGGGTTGGGCTCGCCGAATCCGTTTACGATTTCCGATCTTTCCTATGTCTGGATCATTTGCGACGTTTACGAGAACGATCTCGACGCAGTACACGTTGGCGAATATGCCGACATTCATTTGAGCGCCTATCCCAATCGCGTGTTTAAAGGACGGATCGACAACATTCTTCCGGTGCTCGATCCCAATATCCGAACGGCGAAGGTACGGCTGGAATTGGCAAATCCGGGTCTTATACGCGTGGGCATGTTTGTGGCAGCCACATTTTATGGGAAAGAGAAAGAAATGCGGGCTGCGGTTCCGGCTGCGGCCATATTGCATTTACACGATCGTGAATGGGTGTACACGCCGATCAACGCCGACCACTTCAAGCGGCTCGAGGTGGTTACGGGGAAAATGCTGCCCGACAACATGCAGGAAGTTGTTTCCGGGATCAAAACCGGAGATCGAGTGGTGTCCAATGCACTGGCACTGCAAAACACAGTGGAGCAATAAATGATTCGCCGCGTCGTGGATTTTGCGCTGAACAACCGCCTGCTGGTGCTGGCGCTGGCATTAATCCTTTTCGCCGGCGGGATTGTTTCGTTCAAGCGATTGCCTATTGAGGCTTATCCCGACGTGGCCGACAACTACGTTGAGGTCATCACGCAATGGCCGGGGATTTCGGCGGAACAGATCGAGCAGCAGGTCACGATTCCGCTCGAAGTGGTGATGAATGGCATCCCCCACGTGGTGCATCTGCGTTCGTTCTCGCTGTTCGGACTTTCGGACCTGAAGTTGATTTTCGACGATGAGTCGGACAACGACTGGAACCGGGAGCGGGTGCTGGAGCGATTGAGCCAGGTTACGCTCCCGCCGAATGTGGTGCCGCAAATGGGCACGGACTGGAGTCCGGTTGGACAGATTTATTTCTTCACGCTGCGCAGCACCAATCCCGCTTACGACCCGATGGAGATGAAGTCGCTGGAAGACTGGGTCGTCGAAAAGAATTTTAAGGCTGTGCCGGACATTGTCGACGTTTCCAGCTTTGGCGGCCCTACGCGCGAGTACCAGGTTCGAGTTGACCCGAACAAACTGATTGCCTATGGCCTGAGCCTGGCGCAGGTCGAGCAGCAATTGACAAACAACAACGCGAACGCGGGCGGAAGTTTCATTCAGGAAGGCCTGCAGCAGATCAACGTGCGTTCGGTGGGATTGGTTGACCGCGCCCAGGATATTGAACGCACGGTGATCCTGACCAAGAACGGCACGCCACTGCGGGTGAAGGACATTGCGACGGTTTCGCAGGGTCCGAAGATTCGCCTGGGAC